>SXGS01188082.1_pt1 | contig 47337 bp, 40 predicted proteins | sample 3174681 | NCBI WGS metagenome assembly SXGS01 (sample SAMN11356861, study PRJNA531348) | freshwater metagenome | isolation source: freshwater sample F1-80 | place: China: Fuxian Lake, Yuxi | collected 2017-12-25
AACGCCCAGTCCTCGGGCACGTACGACGAGCAGATCGATCGGGCCGCGGATGGCTTGCGTCGGCTGTCCGAATTCGGGGCGCAGCACGAAATAGCCGTGATCGTGGAGAACCACGGTGGATTGTCCTCCAACGGAGCGTGGCTCTCGGCGGTGATGAAGAAGGTCGGCCACAAGAACTGCGGCACTCTGCCGGACTTCGGCAACTTCCGGGTGAGCGAGACCGAGGAGTACGATCGGTACAAAGGGGTCACGGAGTTGATGCCGTTCGCGAAGGGCGTCAGCGCGAAGTCGAACGATTTCGACGCGGAAGGCAACGATACCAGGACGGACTACCTCAAAATGCTGAGGATCGTTAAGGATGCGGGCTACCGTGGTCACGTCGGGATCGAGTACGAAGGCAAGATCGTTGATGAGTACGAAGGCGTTCGCCGAACCAAAGCGCTCCTTGAGCGAGTCCGCACTCAACTTGCCGGATAGCATCGCGCCCAGGAAGAGTTCAGGATGACGCCTGTTCGAGTTGGAGTGATCGGCCTCGGCGGCTTCGGCCGTCAACATGCTCAGACGCTGGCGGGGATCTCCGAGGCGGATCTGGTGGCTCTGGTGGCCCGTCGACAGGCCAGCCTGGATCTCGCTCACCAGCGGCTTCCAGGTGTTCCCGGCTACCTCGATCTGGATGAGGCCATTCGGACTTCCGGCGCCGAGGCATGGGTGGTGGCGACCACCACCCCGTCTCACGTCGAGATCACGCGACGGCTGTTGGAAGCCGGCAGCGTTGTGCTGCTGGAAAAGCCGCTCTCCTCCAGCAGTGAGGAAGCCGAGTCGCTGGCTGACGTGGTCCGGGCGGACTCGTCCAACCTGATGCTCGGGCACATCGTCCTGTTCAACAGCGAGTTTCTCGCGCTGCAAGACGAAGTTCGAGTCCGCCCCCCGCTTCGCTTCATGGACTGGGTGCGGCACCGCCCCACCTCGCGGCTGCGCCAGTTCCCCGGCGAAAACCCGATGCACCTCACGATGGTGCACGATCTCTACGCGACTCAGGCCCTCGTGCAGTCGGCCGATCCCATCCGCGTCGAGGCTCAGGTTCACCACAACGCCGAAGGCGCGGTGGATCTGGTTCAGGCCCACCTGACCTTTCCCGGAAACCTCCTGGCGAGTTTCACGGCGGCGTTCATGTCGCCTGACGGCGGTCCCGCGAACGGCTACGATCGTGCGGAGTTCTTCGGCGACGGGTGGTGGGCCCGTATGTCGATGAATCCCCGCCCGATCGAACTCTGCGACGATCAGGCCCGCTGGCCCCTGTCGCTGGAGATCCGTGCCCATCCGACCGCTCCCACGGGGATGATGGCTTCCGAGCTTCGTTGCTTCTGTCGGGTGGTTCGGGAGGTGGAGGACGTTCCTGCCGGCGCCCGCTACCAGGATGCGCTCCAGGTTCAGCGCTGGATGACGCGGATCGAGCAGGCCTACTCCGGATAGTCCCGCAGTGTTCACCTTCTTCCATCATCTGCTTCCGCTGCTCGGACTTCTGGCCGGAGCAGCGGTCGGGTGGAAAACCGGTTGGGTGCGGGGCGGTTTCGGTTTAGGGATTCTGGGTATCGTGCTCGGCGCCATTCTCGGTGGACTTGTGGCACGGCTTCCCGGGTTGTGTATCCTCTGGACCATCTCCCGCCAGATGCGTGCGCAGTCTACCGCCTCGCTCCTCGAGGATCTCTACGGGCCTTTATCGGCTCCCGTCAATCTCATCCTCCTGGAACTTGACCGGCGGGGCGAGCGAGTCCACTGTTTCCTTCCGAGGGTCGGGGAGCTCCTGATGTCGCCTGATCACGACAGCCGCTGCCGGGGGTGGGCCGCAATGCTCTCGGCGTACTCGGATCTCGCGGAACAGGTTTCCAGCTACAGCCCCGTGTCTCCCGCCGAAGAGCGCCGTGCCGCGCTGAAGCCGCTTGCCGAGCAACTGTTTCCGCGTGGCGCCCCGGTCGAAGCGGCTGCGAGATGGCACTCCACCGGAACAGCGCCCGGGCACAGCGCGCCACCGAGCGGTGTAGACTTGCGATGATACGGCCACCGGCAGCCCCACGCTCCCAGCGCCGCTCACCCACACGAGGCCGTCGCTGAGGCTGAGAAGGATCGCGCATGGACCGCATCACCCAGATCACGATCAAGAACGTCCGGGCCATTGAAAGCCTGACTCTGGACCTGAGCCGATCCCTCAGGGTACTCATCGGGGAAAACGGCTCGTGCAAGAGTACGGTCATTGAGTGTTGCGAACTCCTCCGCAAGGCATCGGAGCCCAACTTCCTCCAGGAGTTCTACGGTACCCATCGGGGCATGCCCGGCCTCCTCCGCAAGGGCGCGAACTCGTTGGAGATGGCCGTTCTTGTCCAGGACGACACCGACCAACTCCCTACGCTCCAGTACCAGTTCGCACTCGCATCATCCAATGGCTACGCACGGGTTGACACAGAACGATTGACGGTTCAACCACTGCGTGAACCGTCGGGTGTGCACAAGGCGTTTCTCCGCCGGGAGAGCGGGTGTGAAGTGTGGGACGTCGAAACGGAACGGCTGCTCGCAATACCAGCGGCAGAGGTCCGGCCCGATCAACTGCTGCTCTCCAGTCTGGGGAGGTACTCCCCGCAGGCATCACTGAACCGCATGCTCACAGCCCTCAATGGCATTGAGGTGCACCTCCCTCTCGAAACCGTTGCGTCCTGGGCGGCCCGAACGTATCAGCGCCCGGAAGGTGTCCGGGCTGCCGCCACCCACCTTCCGGCAAGTCGGCTTGGTCTGCTCGGAGGCAACCTTCCGAACGCCTGGTCTGAACTCAAGAACCGCGACCAGGCGCACTGGGACTTCACCATGGAACTGGTGCGGCTCGGGCTTGGAGATCGAGTGGACAATGTGGTCGTCACGCCCGATCCCGGGGGCGGAAACGTCTATCTCGGGCTCAGGTTCAGGGACCTCCCCGAGCCCGTGATGGCGGGAAACCTCTCCGACGGGCAACTGGCATGGCTGGGTTGGGTGGCCATGACCCGACTCAATGCGAGTCGCTCCCTGCTCGCAGTCGATGAGCCGGAGCTTCATCTTCACCCTGCTTTGCTCGGACGAGTGATCTCCCTCCTCTCCAACCTCGACGGGGGCGCACCGGTGATCCTCACGACGCACTCAGATCGTGTGCTCGAGATGCTCGACGATCCGGTGGACTCAGTCCGAGTCTGCAGCATGGAAGGCAATCGCGCGGTGGTCTCTCGCATCGACGCGGAGGAGTACCCCCGGTGGCTGGAGGAGTTCGGTGACCTGGGGCAGATTAGAGCGAACGGGTATCTGTCCCGCATCCTCTCTTCGCCGAAAGGGATCGAGCCGTGAGCGAATCCAGAATTGCCACGGTGCTGTACGAGGACAAGCAGCAACGCGGGCCAAATGGCTTCCCCCTGCACACTCTAGTTCTTGCAATGTTGAGTGATGAGACCGGGATCGAGATCCACAAGCTCAGTGGGCTGGTGGACGGGATTCCCAGGAACGGAGTCGATAAAGCGATCGCAGATCTGAAGCGAACATCCTCGAGGGCAGGTTCTGGTCGGCTGATCTTACTTCTGGATCAAGATCGCATCTCAGAGCACGTTTTCCGGAGGAAGGGCGCCAGTGAGGATGAAATCCGAGAGGCGCTTGTGAAGCTCAGCGACGCTCCGAGCCAGGTCTCCATCTATTTCCTGTACCCTAATCTCGAGGGTCTGCTGCGAACCATCCAGGAATGCGGGGCACCCGACCCTGCCCCCACCGCGAAGAATCATTCCGCGCGTGACATCTACCTGAAGCACACTGCCTACCGTTGGCGGCACACTGTCAGCGACTGTTTGCGGCGGCAGCAAAGCGGTGCCGGATCCCTGGTCGAAGAGCTCCGCAGCCTTATCTCACTACGATGAATCGAGATTGGATCGCGATCTTGTCACTCAAGCTGAACCCGCTCCGCATCACACTCGGTATCGCAGCCGTAGGGGTCGGGGCCCGCTGTCTGGCGGGGCCGACAGCGGCTGTCCGGCCGGGGGCGCTCCCACTGTTGGAGGAGGCCCTGAAATCGCAGACCGATGTGTGGGGCGAGGCGGCGATGCGGCAGCCGAACGGAGCGAGCTATCGGTTCTTCGAGAAGCTCTTGCCCCCGCCGCGCTACGTCCATGCCGACTTCAAGGTCTATCCCCTGGTTCTCTCGGCGCCGGGCGCCAGGGTCAAGGCACGCCTGATCTCTGATGGGAGCGGCGTCAATCTCCGCGGTGGGAGCCGGAGTTGGAAGGACGCAGGCGTTCCCATTCGCTTCCGAGTGGGGCCGGACGAGTTCCGTTTCGGAGGTATCCCGGATCGCCTGTCGGAGCCGATCCCGGCCGAGGGGTGGCTCCCGATCTACCAGATCTCGTACCGGCATGCCTTCCCGGTGCAGTCCGAGGGAATGGTGCCGCTCAACCACGAGTTCAAGAAGCGCCCCCATGAGGTCTATCGACTGGAGGCGTTTTGCTCCACCCAGCCGGAGCTCGCCGAGAGCGCGGTGGTGTGCGTGAAGTTCGATCTGGCGGTCGGGGCTCGGGGCATCGTCTCGGCGGAGATCGACCTGCCGGCAGGCTCGCGTCTCGAGAACGGCGCCCTGCACGATGCCGGCGGAAAAGTGGTGGCGTTTGCGGGTCCGGAGTGGAAGATGGACCGCGGCGCCCTTCGAGCCAACCTGCAACCGGGCGGGGCCGCTGTGCTCGCGATCCCCACACGATCCCTCGCCGGCCCCCCGCCCGTCGTATCCGATGCCTGGTATGCGGCGCAGCGGTCCCAGTGTGCAGCCACCTGGAAGGGACTGCTCGCACGGGGCATGCGGATCGAGACGCCCGAAGATGTGGTCAATCGCGCGTGGAAGAGCAGCGTCATGCAGACGCACGCGCTGTTGAATGGAGATCGGATCTTCTACAGCGCTGGAAATCAGTATGAGTCCCTCTACGAAGCGGAGGGCAGCGACGCCGCGCTGACGATGATGACGTGGGGTTACGAGGACGAGTTCCGAAGGATGCTCCCACCCTTGCTCGACTTCACTCGCCGGGGATTGGAGGCGCACCAGGCCGGGACGAAGCTGATGAATCTCTCCCGATACTTCTGGCACACTCGGGATGCGGAGTATCTGAAGTCGATCCGGCCGAAGTTTGAGAGTGAGATTCGGCTTCTGCTGAACGGTCGAGACCGGGAGAACGGCCTCTATCCCAAGGAGCGCTATTGCTCCGACATTTCGACTCCGGTCCACTCCCTCAGCGTGGCTGCCAAGGCGTGGCGTGGACTTCGAGACTTGCCCCCGGTACTGCAGGCCATGGGCGACCCCGAAACCGCACGACGGGCTGAAGCCGGAGCTCGGGAATTGCGGCGCTCGCTCGATGCCGCCCTGGCGAAGAGCATCCGCCGGGAGGTGCAGCCGCCTTTCGTGCCGATGGCGCTGCTCGCCGACGAGCCCGTTCACAGCCCGATTCTCGGCAGCCGCATCGGCAGCTACTGGAACATCATCTGCGGCTATGTCATTGCCAGTCGCTTGTTCCCTACCGGCACACCCGAAGACGAGATGCTTCCGCGCTTTCAAGAGCGTCACGGCGGCGTGTTCATGGGGATGCTGCGCTCAGGCGCGACGAATCACGCCTTCTGGACGGGCGCCGACCGGGTGAACCCGCTTTACGGCACGCGCTACACCCTCGACACGCTTCGCCGGGACGATCCCGAGCGAGCGCTGGTCAGCTTCTACGGAATGCTCGCCCAGGGTTTCACGCGAGAGACCTTTGTCGTCGGGGAGGGCTGCACGCTTCGACCCGTCGACGCTCAGGGCCGGTTCTTCTATTGCCCGCCGAACAGCGCCGGCAGCGCGCACTTTCTCTCCATGCTGCGGAACCTGCTGGTTCAGGACGCGGATCTCAACGGGGACGGCGAGCCGGAGACTCTCAGGCTTCTGTTCGCCACTCCGAAGCGCTGGTTGGAAGACGGGAAGCGGATTGAGCTGAAGGGCGCGCCAACGGCCTTCGGTCCGGTCTCCGTGGAAGCCCGATCCAACCTCGGGCAGGGAACCGTCACGGCATCGGTCGCCCTTCCATCCCGGCAGGTTCCCGCGCGAACCGTGCTCCGCCTCCGAGTGCCGGAGGGGTGGCGTATTTCGGGCGCCGAGACATCCGGCAAGCGGTTGGTTGTGGACGGGATGGGAACCCTGGATTTGACGGGACTTCAAGGAAGCGTCGTCATCCGATGTCGGGTCGAGCGCGTCAAGGGTGAGTGACGATCTTCGACTGACGGAAGCCTGTTCGGGGCCTACTCTGCGAGTAAAGGTGATCCCCGGAGACGGAGATCGTAGGACCTTTGATTGGGGCTGTCGGCCTGCAGCCGACAGCTCGCGAAAGGGATTAGTATGAGAACCAATCGACGCACGCTTCTGGCGGGCGGACTGGGCTTGATGGCAACCCCGGTTCTGGCCGCCGACTGGCCGCAGTTTCGAGGACCGGGACGCACCGGCATATCCACCGAAACCGGTTTGCTGAAGGAATGGCCCCAGGGTGGCCCCCGTCTCGTGTGGCAGCGCCAGGATCTGGGCGACGGCTACTCGTCGGTTGCCGCGAGCGGCGGCAAGCTGTACGCCATCAGCAACAAGGGCATGGACAACGAGATGGTCCACGCGCTCGATGCCGCTACCGGCAGGACGCTCTGGTCCACGAAGATCGGCGTGGTTGGGGCGCCCATGCAGCAGCCCGCCTACCCCGGCTCGCGATCCACCCCGACCGTCTCCGGCGGGATGGTTTATGCCTTGGGTTCGGACGGAGATCTGGTTTGCCTGGAGGCAGCCGGCGGCAAAGTCGTGTGGCAGCACCACGTCCGCAAGGAGTTCGGCGGCGCTCACGGGGTCTGGGCCTACTCCGAGTCTCCCCTGGTGGATGGCGACCGGGTTATCTGCACGCCGGGCGGTGAGACCACCCTGCTCGCGGTGGATAAACGGACCGGCGCCGTGGCCTGGCGCTCCCAGGCGCCCGGCGGCGATCAGGCGGGATACAGCTCGGTGGTCGCGGCGACCGTCGCAGGCGTCCGACAGTACGTTCAGTTTGTGCAGAAGGGCGTCATCGGCGTCGAGGCGGCCGGTGGGAAGTTCTTGTGGCGGTATGATCGCACCGCCATGAATAGCCCGGCGAACATCCCCACACCGGTGGTCGATGGCGATCTGGTCTACACGGCCAGTGGCCGCGGCGGCTGCGCCCTGATCCGCATCCGCGCGAACGGAGGCGCCCTGGCGGCCGAGGAAGTGTACTTCAACCCACGCCTGCCGAGCGCCATCGGTGGATCGGTAAAGGTGGGTGAGAACCTGTACGGAACCAGCGGCACCGGCCTGATGTGCGTTAACTTCGCAGACGGCGCCATCCGCTGGCAGGATCGCTGCGTCGGAGCGGGCGCCATCGCGGTGGCCGACGGGCGGATCTACGTGTTCGGGGAGAACGGCGAAGCCGCACTCGTGGAAGCCGCGGGCGACGGCTATCGGGAGAAGGGCCGGTTCCGACCCTCGAATCCGCCGGAACGGGGCCAATCCAAGTCCTGGGCCTACCCGGTGGTGGCCAACGGACGGCTCTATCTCCGAGAGTTGGGCTGCCTCTGGTGCTACGACATCAAGGCTGCCTGATAATCGGTGAGACGCCAGAGGGGGGGTGGGCTGCGACCGCGCCCCCCTCTGAGATGCTTCGGCTTGCGGCATAATAGTCCGGGAATAGTCAGCCCATCCCCGGCGGGCCGGCCGATCGGTTCGCCCGCAGACCGGAGCGCTCCATGAATCGCCGTGCCGCCCTCTCATCCGCCGCCCTCGCGTGGCTCACTCGTGCCGCCGTGGCCCAAGAAGCCGGGTCGGCGGCGAAGTTCACGCTCTCCTGCAACCTGGAGCTGATGTTCCCGCGCTCCATGCCCCATGCGGCGCGCATCGATCTCATCGCGGAGCAAGGATTGAAGGCGTTCAGCTTCTGGGGAGCCGGCGGCAAGGACCTGGCGGCGATGGAGGCAGCCCAGAAGCGGCACGGCATGGCTTGCGGCAGCATCACGGGGAACGGCAAGACGGGGTGGAACACGGGCCTTACCAAGCCCGGCTCTGAGCAGGCGTTCCTCGACGACATCACCGAGCACTGCGTCACTGCCAAACGGTTCGGATGCCAGAACCTGATCTGCTTCGTGGGCGCTACGCAGAAGGACGTTCCGTGGGAGGTCCAGTACCGTCAGATCATCGACGGTCTGAAGCGTGCCGGAGACCTCGCCGAGAAGCACGATGTCTACGTCGTACTGGAGCCCCTCAACCCGGTGGAGTCCCCGCAGATGAGTGTGCTCACGGCCAAAGATGGCTTCAAAATCCTGGCCGAGGTCGACCATCCCCGGGTGAAGCTGGATTTCGATATGTACCACCTCCAGCTCGGAGAGGGGAATCTGATCAACAATCTCCGGCTCGGCATTTCAAAAGGCTGGATTCGGTTTGTAGAGATCGGCGACGTACCCGGCCGGAAGGAGCCCGGCACGGGTGAAGTCAACTACGCCAACATCTTCACCGCCTTGAAGGGGACCGGCTACTCCGGTTTCGTCGGCATGGAGCACGGCTCGTCGTCCACCCCGGAACATGCCATTCAGGTCGTAAAGAAGGTGGCCGGAGTCGGCTAGGGCGCTAGACAGCCGGGCGCCAACCCGGCGGCGCGCTCACGAGTTCCTTCCGGTGTCGCGACCTACCCCCGCTGCCGGCCCGCCGTCAACCGGGGCTTCAAGCGGGTGAAGAGCTCTAGCCAGGAGCGTTGAACCCCCTCCGTCAAGGTGAGCGTTCCGGCACGGCGTCGTTCCTCTAACTCCGCTGCCGACTTCCCGAAATAGTGACCCATCCAGCCGTCTACCCGGTCCGCAACGGCGACCATGAACCGCTCCAGGTCGGCGGGACCGCAGGAGAGCGGGAAAATCTCTTCGATTACGAGGGGCTTTCCCACGTCAAAGCGCCGGACGGCCTCTTCTGCTTCGTCCAGCTTTCCGGTTTCCGGGTAGATGTGCAGACTTACAAAGTCGAGTTCCGGCGCGACCGTTTCGGGAATGAACCCCGACAGGTGTCCCCATGTGCGGCTCCACGGCAGCAGGCCGACGGTGATGAGCGCGTCTTTGTCCCGGCGGCGAATGGCGGATGTCAGGCTGCGGATCCACTCCACCGCCAGTGCATCGCGGTTGCGGCCGGCGGGATCGAGGGCGATGTACTGGACGAAGTCAAATCCACCGAAGAGATTCCCGGACATCCACTTGCCGGCCGGCCGACGCTCAGCGGGAGACACCGGTTCGTTCATCAGGTTGTAGCAGAACACCACGCCACGACCGGCGCCGCACCCCGCCACGTTATCGAAGAAGGCCCGCTGCGCCTGCCATCGTCCGGCCTCATCCAGCGCGTCGTACCAGGCCGGCGTGTCCGAGGGACGGTAGCATCCAAGTCCCGTGATGTCGAGGTAGACACCTGCCCGCTCGGCGCTGTCCATCAAGCGGCTCAGTTGCCGGAGCCCGTCCGGATTGGGGAGGCGGGGAGTACGCATGATCCGGTTGAATTGCGGGTGAACTCGCACCACGTTCGCGCCCGTCGCCGCCATCTCCCGAAGATCGCCATCGAGTTCGCTCCAGCTTCGATCCCACACATCCTCCAGCAGCACGCCTTCCGGGCCGTAGTTATGCCCGTACGGGACGAACCTTCGTCGGGTTGCAGCACTTTCAAAGCCCTTCCGGTCCGAGGTCACCCGAATGCGTTCCAGACCCGCAGAGGCCCCCCGGGTCGCCGAAGGCGACAGGCTGCTGATGGCTCCCGCCAGCAGGATCGCGATAACCAGCACTCGAGCGCGGTGAATCATGCGCATTCGTGGCTCTCCCTCCGCCCAACCCACCCAGTGGTAGACAGTTGGACCCGGCCCGCCTGGGCGCCTGCGAGCCCAACCTCCGAACCGCTCTCCCGCGGTCGACTTCACCGGGATCGGTCCGACCGGTGTCCAACAAGGGCCACTGTCGATTATCCTGATTCATGAACGTTGACCGTCCGTGCTCGGACGTGTCTCCCTCGCTCCGCGAATGTTGGGGAACGGGGGCGTGAGGAAGATTGGGTCAGATGAGTAGGGCGCCGTCGGCGATTGTTATAGGACTCGGCGCGGTCGGCTCTGCCTGCGCCGCAGCCCTCGCGAGTGTCGGATGCCGGGTAACGGCGATTGGGGACCCCCGGCGATCTACCACCCGCCGATCCGGCGGATATCTCCTCTTGCAGTCCAAGTTTCCTGGGCCCCTCCTGGATCTGGCAGCGCGCAGTCTCGAACTCTTCGACGATCTCGCGAGAGAGGCGCCGCACCTGGGATATCGGCGCACCGGCAGCCTGCTGCTCGCGGCCGACGAGAGCGAGGCTGCGCGACTCCACGTCCGCGTGCGGGCTCTCCGCCAGGCGGGGGTTCCCCTTCAGTGGTTGGATGGCGACACCCTGAGGCGAATCCAACCGGGACTGTCGACAGCGGTGGATGCCGGAAGCTTCTGTCCGCTGGATGGCCAGATTGAACCGTCGGCGCTTGCCGAGCACTGGCGGCACGTTCTGCTCAAGCGCGGCGGCCAGATCGTCGAATCCCCACTCTCCGAACTGGATGCCGAACCCGCCGGGGGCTTTCGTGCGGTCGGACCCGAAGTCGATGTCCGCGGCGAACTCGTCGTGCTCGCGGGCGGTCCCTGGTCGCCACCCCTGGCGGCAAACCTTGGTCTTACGCTCGACATCCAGCCCCGAAGAGGCTGGCTCTTTCGAGCGGTGGCCGATCGGCCAATCGCAAGCTGCCCGCTCCTGGGAGGCGACTACCTCGCGGCCAAGTCATCCACGCGAGCCTATGAGGTGGCGTTCAACCTGCAGCAGTTCTCGTCGGGAGAAGTGGTGCTGGGCGGCACGCGGGAGTTCGTCGGCTTCTCGGAGGCTGGCGGTGAAGAGGCTCGTCGCGAGGTGCTCCGGGTAGCGGCGCGCTACGTCGAGGGTCTGGATCGGCTCGAGTGGGACTCGGGCGCAGCGGGATTCCGTCCGTGGGCGCCGTGCCCCTACCTCGGCCGGACGGAGGTCGCCGGGTGCTATCTGGCCTGTGGCTTCGAGGGAGACGGCGTCACGCTGTCCGCCGCGGCGGCGGAGAGGATTGCCATGCAGGTCGTCGAGGACGGTCTCACAACGGCCTGAGTTCGCCTGCGGTCAAGAAGTGCCCAACCGTCTCAGATCGGAACCGGACGCGTCCAGATAGCGCACGAGGCGTTCCGGATAGTCCGTTTGAATCCCATCCACGCCCATCTCCACCGCGCTCCGCCAGCCCGCCTCGTTGTCGACGGGTCCGAGTCCGTCGACGAAAACCTGTGCGCCGCACCGGTGCGCTTCGGCGACGAGATCGCGGGTCCACTCCAACTGGTGTCCGTCCAGCACCTCTGCGGGGAGACGGCGCATGAACCGGGAGATTCCTCCCTGCACGCGGTTCTCTCGCGGAAGCGACGGCATCACGGGGATGCCCGGCGCCACCCGCTTCCATTCCAGGAGCGTCTCGACCCCGGCGTAGACCACCACCGACTGCGTCATGGATGCCGCGAGGAGCGCCCGCAACAGCGCCGCCACCGATCCGGCCTTGTGATCGAGATAGAGGTTGATCCGCCCCCGGCAGAGTTGCAGCGCCTGCTCGAACCGAGGCACGCGATCCCCTCCTCCGCCTTCGCTTCGCACGCGAAGTCGTGCGATGTCATCCCAGGTCAGTTCTTCAACGGCGCCCTTGCCCCCGGTGGTTCGATCCACCGTGCGGTCGTGCATCAGCACCAGCACTCCGTCTCGAGTCGGGCGAACGTCCAGCTCCACATAGTCGGCCCCCGCTCGTATCGCGTGACGGATGGCGCTCAGCGTATTCTCCGCCGCCTCTCCGCCGCCGCCCCGGTGCGCCGCCACCGCCACCGTGCGCTTCGCCTTCGGCAGAGCGGCAGGCCCGAGTTGCGCCGGCACGGCAACGTTCGGTGAGACCGAACCCAGCGCGCCCAGGGGGAGCGCCAGAGTCGACCTTCGAGTCAACCTCATTGCGGCCCCACACCGGGCAAGCCGCCGAAAACGCTGGGGGGGCGGTCGAAGGTCTTCAGGGCAGCGGCATAGGTGGCGAAGTCACGGGCGCCGTCGTACCGGCGACGGACTTGCCCGCCGGGGTCGATGAGATAGGTCACCGGCACCTCGTGGGGCTCGCCGTAAGACGCCATGATCGCGTCGGATGCCTGCCCCATCGGAAAGGTGATCCCGTGCTCTTCCGCAAAGCGCTTGAGGGCGTCCGGTCCCTTCTCGTTCACGCCCAGCGCCAGAATCTGGGTGTCCGGGAACGCTCGCTGCACGGTTTGGAGGGTCTTCATCTCCTCAACGCAGGGCGCACACCAGGTGCCGAAGAAGTGCAGCAGCACGGTTCGGCCGGCCATGAGATCCATGTTCCAGCGCTCGTGACGAATGTCGATGAAGTCGAACCGGGGCGCCGGATCCGTGCGCTCCGGTGGCGCCGCCGCAGGAGGAGCAGGCAGCTTCGGGTAGTGCGCCTTCAACCAGCCGGCCATTCGAGCCAGCGCCTGCTCGCGACCGGCCGGACCCTCCGTCAGACGGAAGCCGAAGTCCTGCCCTGAGAGCTTTCGAAGCGCCGCCACCGCCAGCGATTGGATGTCGGGACTGGGATCCTGCACGCGAGCCGCGACGGCGCTCACGAGTTCGGGAGAGCGAAGCTCGGGACGCTCCAGACGGCGGCACACCGCAGCCAGTCCCTGGAGCCGCACCACCTGGTCCGGGTCCGCACTGGCGGCCAGAAGCAATCTCAGCGCTTCAGGGCTTTCGACTTCCTGCGCCTCTTCCACCACACGCTCCCGAATTCGAGAGTGATAGTCGGCAAACATCGGAAGCAGCGACGCCGCGGCGGGCTTCCCTTCAATCTCCAGCACGGCCTCGAAGGCCTGCAGCCGTGCCCCGGGGTGGGGATCCTGAAGCAGCTTCCGAAAGAACGGCGCGGACTCGTCGCCGAGCGCCTCGATGAGCTCGGCGCGAGGACCGGCCCCGTGGCGTTCGCAGCCGTTCAGTTCGGCTATCAACTGCCGCTTCTTCAGGCCCGGGTAGGCCGCCAGTGCGCCCCCGACGAGGACTACGCCCACCGCAAGAAGAATGCCGAGCCGTTTGACCGGCGCGGCGCCTCGTCGAAACAGGAGTCTCGCGGGCGCGGCGGGTCTGGAAGGCATCTACTCGCCGCCCGTCAGAAACGCCAGGACGTCGGCCGCGGCCTCGCCCCCTGCGCGGGCATGCGCCTCAAGGGGGATGCCGTGCGGACCCGGAGCGTGCCTCGCCGAAGGCTGGGCGGCCAGCACCGAACGAACGATTTCGACATACCCCATCATGGCAGCCGAGAAGAGGTCCAGTCGGGCCCCTCGATCCAGGAGGTACTGAGCGATGTCCCGCCGGCCCATATGCGCCGCTGCGCCGAGCGCCGTCTCCCAATCGCCCCCGCCCCAGTCCCAGGCCGCGTCCAGCAATCTCGGCTCCTGATCCAGCAGTTCTCGAACCCGGTCCAGGCTGCCGTGAGCCTGCCCCACAAACTCGCAAACCAACTCATCTGCCAGCGCCGCAGGTTTTGACACGCTCATCATCCTCTTTGCGATTGGGGTTCATCCAGCCACTGCAACTCTTTCATCCACGTCTGCTCGCCCTTGCGCCTCGACACGCGGGTAGCCGGTGGCTCGAACACCCGGGCGTAGTGTTTCACCACCGGATGGTCCGGCCGCTTCGCCAGCATCCGGGCGTAAAAGCCTACAACTCCCGGACACTCCCCGCTGCATCCAACAGCGCACGATGTCCAGAGCGGAAGCCCGGTGCGGGGCTGCCAAGCCAGAGTCGCCACATCGGGCACGGACTCTTGTTGCAGAACCGTGGCTCTCGGATGCGTCTCCCAGGACCATTATAGCGAACGCTGGCGATCTCCAGGCTTCGCTGGGCCGATGGGAGAGGTCATGCGCCGTTGTGCGCGGCGCCGACGTTATTCTCGGCGCCGGGACGACGCGCGGCTCCGTCTTTTCGTTGATCCCCGACCTCGGTCAGGCCCGCTCGGTGACCCGCCGGTATCCCCTGCTTCGAGGTTGGAGCGATGCCCTAAGCGACAAATCGGCCGAGCGTGAGAGCGCCCCCCGCATCGACATCGGCGCCCCCGGCCACCACGACGCGATCGGCGCCCTGCCACACTCCATGGGTCCAGCCCGATCCGAATCCGATGCGGGTCTTGATGGAGCCTCGCTTGCCGAACCGCAAGAAGGGCGTTCCGTCTGGAGAAAGCACGCCCACGTGCCCATCGTACACACGAATGTCTCGGACCTTCCGCCCGATCAGCCCCACCACGAGCAGGCGGCCATCGTCGGCGCAGTCGCTAACGACGGCCACAGATTCCACCCCCGGCAGCGTAAACGTACTGGCGCCCCCCGATCCAAACGCGCCATCCGCAGCGCCCGAGGCCAGCAGCCGTGCGACGCGAAACCCGCTGGCCCCGTCCGGCAATCGTCCCGAAACCACCATCGCCCCATCCGGCGCCACTCGAAGCAAACTCCCCTTGATGGGAATATCGACGCTGCCATCCGGTCCAAAACCGCGGTCGGGCTCGCCATTCGGCAAGAACCGCGTGAGGCGGCCGTGGCCCGCGCCATCGCTGAGCACCACGATCCGGTCGTCCTCGAGAATTCGCATGTCGCGGATCACGTACGGCGTGTTGTCCGACTGAACGGTTCCTCCGTTCCCGAAAGCCTCATCGAGTGACCCATCGGGCCGCAGTCGCGTGAGCGTCACCGTAGGCTCATACTCTTCGGGGGACGCAAATCGAAGGAATAGGATGGAGCCATCCGATTGGGCGCCCATCGACGTGACGTAGCCTCCGAAGGGGATGTCCAACTGTCCGTTTGCCTGAAACCCGCGGTCGAGTCTCCCATTCGACGTGTAGCGCTCCAGGACCAGGCCGGGCAAGAAATCGGCGCGGGCCCCCCAGCTGAGGATGAATTCCCCCTTCTGCAGAACCGGGATCCCGTACGGGCGTACCCCGGTGCGGGTCCAGCCGAAGTCGCCAAACGTCGGATCGACGACGCCATCGGCGGTGTAACGTCTGAGTTGGATCTCGGATCGAAAACCTCGGCGATTCAAGAACGTGCAAACCAGCAGCTTACCGTCCGGCTGCACCAGCAGTTCCTGCGCCCGAGCGCCGGGGCCGATCACTTCGGTGACAATCCCACGGCGACCAAACGTACGATCGGGAGTCCCGGGGCGGGGTCCAGCCGCCTCCGAACGAGCCGCCAGCGCCAGCGCGCCCCCCGCAATCGCCTGTCTCCGCGATATCGTGCCGACTTTCCTCATCGGATTCCTCATCGGATTGCTCGAACTGCGCCTCGATTCTCCGGAGCGAAATCCCTGAAACCATCCGGATCGCGGAGAAGGACGGAACGCAGCGGAGTCAGGACTCAGCGATCCCCCGCAGCCCAACCCGGTCGCTGATGGCTGCGGCCAGATCCTGAAAGCCAACTCAATTCTTTGCTCCCAACGGGGGTTTGGGCGTGGCCCACTCCGGAAACCCGTGGAAACGGCCCAGGACGAAGCTGCCGCCTCGCGAGGCGGCGCCGACACCCACCGCAATCACTCCGCCCCTCGCATCCACACGCGTAAGGCGCCATTGGGCAGACGACCCCAGGCGTGTGACCACCAATCCGCGCTTTCCGAAGCCACGATGAACCGCCCCATCCGGACGGAGCGCCATCAGGAACGCCTGATTGCCGGGAAGCCGAGCGGACCCGTACGCGCCACAGGCGAGCAAGCTCCCATCGGGGGCCGCGCCGGTCACAAACCCGACACTGTTGGGAAAGGCGAGAGGCACGGCAATTTCTCCGCCCGCTCCGAAGCTCGTGTCGAGAGCGCCATCCGCCAGGCGTCGCTGCACCCGCAAAACACTGCGCGATGTTGGGTCATAGCCTGAAGCCACGAACCGTCCATCCGACAAGGTCAACAACCGGCACGCCCGCGTCCTCAGCCCCAACTCGAGCTGACCCCCATCTCCGAATGTCGGGTCGAGGGCGCCGTTGCCATCCAGCTTCGTGACACGGAACCGACTGGGATCGGGGAACAGCGAGCGGCTCAGGATCAGCGCTCCGCCGTCTGGAAACGCATGAATCTCTTGAGGCTGTAACCTCTCATTAGGAAGCTCAACGATTCCCCCAACGCCAAACTCCGCCTCCACCTGACCATCAGAGCGAAAGGCAAATACCACGAGATTCCCATGTTCCAGATCCGACTGGGTGCGTGCGAGAATCAAGATGCGACCGGAAGTGTTACAGGCCATGTCCTCGACTCCACGATTCAGGGGCAGCAGTGCTGACCCCTTCTCACCGAACGATGGGTCCAGAGTTCCCTCTCGCATGTACTGATCGAGACGAAGCGGCATTTCTTTGAAAGAGTCTCTTCCCACCACCAGAGTGTGCCCTCCGGGTCGCACGGAGATTTGCGTCAGGACCACCATCCGAGTATCAATAAAACCATCGTGGCCAAATGATGTATCGATTCTTCCCTCGACTCCGAGGCGACACACCTGATACGTTTCTCCATCCTGAAGGACAGGTACAGATAGACTGCCGTCCACGGCAAACCACTCGGGTCTCAGAGACGACAAAGCTCTCAACTCTTGCCGCATTAACCCTTTGCTACCATAAGCGCGATCAAGGGTGCCCGCTCGGGGCGACGCAGCCTCAGCCAATTCCGCAAGCCCCGCGAGAAGGCACAAAGCCGCCCCTGCGAAGCCAGCTAATGACCTCCGCAGGGAAGCACTACTAAGTGAAGCCCTCTTCAGGACCGCATTCCACCCGCTATCCCGTAGCAGATTTGCCAGAAAACAAACCAGCTCTTTCATGCTAGTGTGCCGTCCCCCCCGGATCCCGGCCCTCCTTCCAACTTGTAACTCATGCGTCTTCGTCATAACGGTCCCCCAGTCGGAAGCGTCCCGATAGCACAGAAGACGCTGACTACTGTGTCGGATGCGGCCAGCCGTAAGTGTCGCCAATCACCGTTCGGACAGCGGCCAGCGCTGCCAATGACCGAGCGGGATAGCTGGGATCATTCGTCGGCTCCGATGGTGTTGCCCCCGGATTGAAGCCTTTTGCTGTCGGCTTATCGAAGAAGTCCGTCTCTTTATCCACTGTGAAAAACCATGTGCCGTAAGGCTTCGCTCGGACAGACGGACCGACATATTCGCGAAATGTCTCCACTGAGTCGCTCCGAAACGATGCCGATGAACCCAGTCCTAACCCGAGCACAACTTCGTTTCTTGCACGGCCGTTGTTTCCGAGTGTGGAAAGAACTCGAGCCTTGAACGCTACGGCATTCTCAGTCGGGCGCGCTTGCCGATAAGTGAAGTCATCCTCAGTGAAAACAACGCTATGGCCGAATGCCCCAAAAACTCGCCTCCAGTACCGCCTATAACTCTTCGAAAACCCCTCTGCGATCACAAGATGGCAGTACAAGCAACGTGTCGAGACTGCCACAGTGTTCGGTTGACACGCAATCGGAGCGCCAAAACCCGCTAATCAGTTACCTAAAAGCACCTGTCTCCGCGAGAACTCGAATCGGGAGTTGGAGAACTCCTCGACCCTTCGGCCGAGAAGTCCCGCGACCCAGCACGTCGCAGCGTAGCCCACCAAAGGAACTCGAATCGTTGGCGAGGCTCGATGTGGCAACGGCACCGACTCATTGGATGATGGGACTCCGGCTCGCCGAGTCGATCGCTACCGGAGATGCTCCTTGAACCAGGCCATGGCGTTCTCGATCATTTTGGGATCGATCCGGTGCGGCACGCCAGGGTGGAGGGTGACTCTGAGGAGCGGACTATCCTTGGGGTAGATCCCCTTCTCCAGCAGCGCCGCCACGAAGCGCTGGCCGCCGTCCGGGGGCACCTGCATGTCCACGGCTCCGCTCTCAAAGGTGATGGCCGGATGGTGCCGAAAGTCATTCAGGTGGGTCAGCGGGTTTCGTCGGTCGTAATCCTTCTGAGCAGCCTCGTCGGGCTCGCCCGGCGGTTCGAAGGAGCCCGGTCGCATCCAGTCGGGCGTGCCCACCAGCGCCGCAACGGCCCGGATGCGCCGGTCGACACCGGCGGCGGCCACCGAGATGTCGCCCCCCATCGACGTTCCGCCGATGCCCACGTTGGCGCTCACGCCGAGTTCCCGAATGCACCAGTCAACGACGGTGGGAACTTCCTCCGCTGTCTTGGCGAGGATGGGCCAGAAAAACCGGCGGATGTTGCCGCGAACCCGAGTCCGAAGCTGGTCGTTCGGCTCGATGCGGCGCTCGCCATGCTGATAAGGATCGAAACAGAGCCCCACGAAGCCCTGTTCCGCCAGCGCCTTCAACTGCCCCTCAGTGCCTTCCTTGGCGCCGCTGAAGCCGGGAAGCCAGATGACCAGGTTCTTGCCCCGTGTTTCTCCCTTGCAGGCGTAAATGGCCGGGAGCTCGCCGATCCGGACCTTCTTCACCACCACTTCCTGCTGGGCCCCAGCGGGTAGTCCGATCAGCCCACCCAGCACAAACACTCCAAACTGTCTTCGTCGCATCCTCAATACCCCGGCGTCTTCCTCGGTGATCGGTGTTCGCACGCCCCACCTTCGGGACAGTTGGTTCGCAGGGACAGCTTTACCTTTCGACGGCGTCCGTCTGTCGCGGACACGCGAGGGAGAAGTCTTCCGGGGCGGTCGAGGGTTGTCTACCGGCGACAGGAAAGGGATCCCACGAAGCACGGACCAATTACTGGGTTGGACAATCTTTTTGCCGAAGGAGGCGGATTTGATCTCACCCTGGATTCTGGCGCTCGGCGCCCTCGGTCTCTGTGCGGTCTCCGCCGGAGTTGGAGAGGCCGCACAGGAAGCGCCCCTTTTCGAGATGCGCACCTACTACGCCCACCCGGGGAAGTTGGATGCGCTGCAAGCCCGGTTCCGCGACCACACCGTGAAGCTCTTCGAGAAGCACGGCATGAAGAACGTCGGATACTGGGTGCCGGTCGAGAATGCCGAGAACAAGCTCATCTACGTGCTCGAGCACCGAAGCAAGGAGGCCCGCGACGCCTCCTTCAAGTCCTTCGGAGCCGATCCTGCCTGGCAGGCTGCGCGGGCCAAGAGTGAAGAGAATGGGCCGCTCGTGCAGAAGATCGAATCGCAGCTCATGGTGGCGACCGACTACTCACCGAAGCTGAAGTTCGGCGGCGAAAACCGTACTTACGAACTTCGAGTTTACACCGCCAGCGCCGGCAATCTCGGAAACCTGAACGCGAGGTTCCGAGACCACACCCTGAAGCTTTTCGAAAAGCACGGGATGACCAACATCGCCTACTGGAATCTCGCCCCGGGACAACCCGGCGCCGAGAACATGCTGATCTACATCCTCGCCCACAAGAGCGTGGATGCCGCCAAAGCCTCCTTCGATGCCTTCCGCCAGGATCCGGCATGGGTGGCCGCGCGCACGGCATCCGAGCAGAAGGGTGGCGGATCACTCACGGCACAGGGTGGCGTGAAGTCCACCTTTATGCGACCCACCGATTACTCGGCGCTGAAGTAATCGCTGTTCGCTTCAACCGGGAGAGACCCCATGAGCATCCTGGCGTCGCTTCCGGTTGAACCCTCGGGCCGCATGTTGCTCTGCCACGCGGATCTCGGTCGCCTCTCCTACGATGATGCCGAGCGCCTCCAGGAACGGCTCGTAGAGCTCAGGCGAAGCGGAAGTATTCCCGATGTGCTCTTGCTCCTGGAACATCCACCCACCATCACGCTGGGGCGGGCGGCTCACAGGGAACACCTCCTCCTCGCTCCCGAAGAACTGCACCGGCGAGGAACGCACCTCCGAGAAGCCGCCCGCGGCGGTGACGTGACGTTTCACGGACCGGGGCAGCGGGTGGGCTACCTCATCCTGGACCTCCGGGAGTGGGATCGGGACGTGCGAGGGCACCTTCGAAGGATCGAGCAGGCACTGATTTCGGCACTCGGTCGTCTCGGCGTGCAGGGAATGGCCCGGGTAGGCCGAACGGGTGTATGGGTGGCGGATCGGAAGATCGCGGCGATCGGTGCGGGAGTTCGAAGCTGGGTGACCTGGCATGGCTTTGCCGTCAACATCGCTTCAGACCTCAGCGGTTTTGACGCGATTGTGCCATGCGGCATCTCCGATGCCGGCGTTACTTCGTTGAGCCGCGAACTCGGTCGGGAACTGCCGCTCCACGTCGCGGATGACGCAATCCTGATCGCCATGGCGGAGTGCTTCCAGCGGACTCTCACCCGCGTGAGAGGGGTGGAACTGCTGGAAAGCTGGCAGCGTGAAAACGGGTGATCCCTGAGGCCCTCGGCGTCGTCAGTAGATAGAGACGGGCGTTGTGGGAGAGGACTTGTACGGTATGCGCAGACGATGGTTGATGGGATTGGCGTTGGGACTCCTGGTCTTGCCATGTGGAACGTCCGACGCCGTTCAAAGGACCACTGAGCTCTCCGGGAAGGTTCAGTCCTACAGCGCAAACACCGCGCTGCTGGCAGTGCTCACCCGGCTGGGTCTGAAGTCTTTCTTGATCAACGACGGCACGATCATCACCCTCAACAACCACAGTGGGACGACCGCCGATCTGCGCTCCGGCGATGAAGTCACCGTGACGTACGAGTTCACCACGGCCCGAGCGGTCCGTGTGCGGCTGGTCCGTGAGAACAAGTTGAAGGGGAAGGTCCGCACCGTGACAGCCGCCGCCATTGAAGTGGGGGCGGGCGCCGGATCCGCGCTGTCCCTGCGGGTGAACACCTCCAGCAAGATCAACCTGGATGGGATCGTGCTCACCGATCGAAGTGTGCTGGTGGGCATCCCCGCAACGGCCATCTACGAACCGGGAACGCTGACGCTTCTTTCGCTGCGAGGAACCGCGACGGTCTTCTCCGGGAGGATCAGCGCGATCGATGTTGCGAATCGACGGGTGACGCTCGTCAACCGGGCGACTCGGGTCATCACACTCGATTCTCGCGCCACCCTTCAAAGAAATGGAACCGCAGCGGCCATCGGGGATCTTGTAGTTGGGGATCTCGTTCGCGTGTCCTACGTGAATGATGGAACCGTGTTTCGAGGCTTTGCCGCAGAAGCAAGCAACTGAGGTTGGGTTGGACAGGTGGATTGAACCGTCGGTCAATCGGTTCGTCTAAGGTAACAACGGCGCTCACTGCCGTGTGGGTCTCTTTGGATGCCCGTGGAGGAATGATGAAAGCGATCAGGTTTGTGGCCTTCGGGTTGGCTCTGGCGCTGAGCGCCGGTCCGGCTTCCGCGCAGGGACGAGGTGGTTTCGGCTTCGGTGGACCGGGTGGACGCGGCGGCGGGATGTCCGGCCTCGTGCAGATGGAAGAGGTTCAGAAGGAACTGAAGCTCGACGCCGCACAGGTCGACCTCTTGAAGCAGCTCGGGATGGAGATGCGCGAGAAGATGCGCGCCGTCTTCCAGGGCGCCGGCCAGGGCGGCAACCGCGAAGAGATGCAGGCGAAGATGCGCGCCATGTCGACCGAGAACGACAAGAAGGTCGCCGAGATCCTGGATAAGAACCAGATCAGCCGACTGAAGCAGCTCTCCTACCAGCGACAGGGCCCCCGAGCGTTGGCCGAAAAGGAAGTGCAAACGTCGCTGAAGCTCAGCGCTGCGCAGGTTTCCCAGGTCGACGGCATCCTCAAGGCTGAGAACGACGAGCGCCAGAAGATGTTCCAGGGTGCCGACTTCCGGAACATGACCGACGAGGCGCGTCGGGCGATGTTCCAGAAGATGCAGGACATGACCAAGGTCAACTCCGACAAGCTGACCGCTATCCTCACCGAGCCGCAGAAGGCTCAGTGGAAGACCATGCTGGGCGCACCATTCACCTTCCCCGAAGGTGGCCAGGGCCGACGCCGCAACAACAATAACAACTAGGTGGCTTCGAGGTTCGGGGAAGGGTCTTCCCCGGCTGCCGCGAAATTAGGCGGGACACTCGTGAGAGTGTCCCGCCTTTCTGTTTGTCTGAGTGTCGGGGCAATCTGTGTGGAGCCTACCTGAACCCATTCCCTACTTCCCTCCCGGCTCCGGCAGATACGAGGTGTCCGCGGGATTGCGCCCCCTCGGAACCCCGGCCGGCGGCGGCTCCCGGGATCGGCTGGTGTTGCAGTTTGATCGTGAGTTCTCGCGCTACCGGCTCGCCAAGCTCGCTGCCCGCCGAGAGTGCCCCGGCAAGTACGTGGCCCGTCTCCCGGCCCACGCCGACGTCTGCTCGGCGATCGCGTTGGAGTGCGCCGAACTCGTCGCACGGGAGTGGCCACGACTCTTCGAACGGACCGGCACGACCTATGGCGTCCGGCTGGACTGCCGTCTCACGGGCGAGCGCCTGGCGTTCTCGCACACGGGCCTTCTGCTGCCTCACCACTCCATCGCGTCGGCGGACCCGCCGTACGATAGCTCACTGGATGCCGTCGCCTGTCAGCTTCAAGAGGATCTCGCGATTCTGGCCCACACGAGAGAGTTCGGCTCCGCGGTCTGCGGTCTGCACGTGTGTCTCCCCAGCGATTGGGAGCCTCGCTCCAAGCTAGGTCTGAGCTTCAACGATACCCATCTACCCGTGCCGCACTTCGAGCGACTTGCCCGTGCTTCGGAAACGCTATCCAGCGCAGCGACCTACCGGGTGCCCCAGGTGCGCTTCGGCTGGGGGCTCACGTCGGACAACATGCTGAACCGCCACCCGGATCGACCCATGCGGTCCGGTTATCGATCCTGGGCGGAGGCGTTCGCGGCATCGAACCTGGGGGAGGCGTTTTACCTCCGGGTTGAGCGCCAGGCGCTGGTGGGATTCTCCGCCTGGAACGCGACGCTCTTCACCATCCGCGTCGGTTTGCTGCCGGGCTCCGACATTCTTGCGGATCCGCGGAAGGCGGGGCGCCTCGCCGGTGCGGTCCGTTCCATGTCGCCTGAAAGCATCGCCTACAAAGGGCTGGCGCAGGCTCGAGAGCCCCTTCTGGCGATGCTGGAGGGCGCAGCGAGGCATGTGCAGGAGGGGACCTGACCAACCCGGAGATCGCATCTCCCATCAACGCTCAACTCGGAAGCGCCGCCCGCGGCGGGTGGCCCAGCGAAACACTACGAAACGCTACGCGCCCGCGCGCTTGAGAACCGACGCAAGGGCAACAGACTGCCCGGCGCGGCGCTTGCTTTCGTGCGCCGCCTCCATAAAGGCAAAGATCTCCAGAGTTTCGGCTGACGAAACCGGTGGCTCGCCGGTCTTCCAGAACTGGGCGATGCGGCGGGCGAGAGGCTCGTACGCGGCATACTTTCCCTGTGGATACACCCCCTTGATCGGGGCATAACCGCCGTACTTCCCCGACGGCACAATCCCCTTCGACCCGAACACCAGCGCCTGGTACTGGATCGCACCGCGATGGATGCCGCGATAAGTCCCAACCCGACCATCCGCCCACACGCCGGTCACGTACTCCGTAATGTCCGTCTGAACCCGCGTAACCGACTTGCAGCCGGCGCCCATGATGGTAAACAGAGTCTCAACGCCGTGTACTCCGTGCCAGAAGAGATCGGGATGGCTCGGCTCCAGCGGACAACCGCCGTACACGTCGCAGCCCAGCACATCTCCGACTTCCTCATGATGACGCATGTCGTAGAACCCGGGGCTGAAGCGGTGTTGAGAACACGAGAAGACCGGCGTCCTGTTAGCGGCCGCAAGCTGAAAGATTCGGACCGCGTCACGCATCGAGGCGGCCAATGGGCGACCTATATAGGTGGGCTTTCGGGCCTCAAGCGCCGGCCGGGCAAGTTCATAGTGGGCACGGCCATCCATGCTCATCACCATCACCACATCCACCTGCGCCAGAACGTCCGCCGGGCTTTTCGCGACGGTAACTCCAAGCGGCTGAATCTGCTGTATCCACTTTGGAAGCACCTCCCGGCTTTCCGCGATGTCAGGGCTGCCGCCGGGAAACGCCGAAACGACGCGGATGCCCGCCAATTCTCCCGACGCCTTCGGATCGTTCATCAGCCGTGTGAAGTCCACGGCCTGGTAATTGTCGAAGCCGAGGATCCCCGCGCGCAGGGGTTTGGCGGCTTGCGTGGCGCTGGCGGAAACGTCGGGAACCAGCAGCGCTGCCGCTCCCACACCACCCAGCAGTTGTCTTCGTCTTGGATCCATCATCGCTCCACTCCGTCCGCCCACACCGAGGTGCCACGGGCTCTTGCCCACGAGGTCATTCGGGCGGGATCTCCGGACCACAGACGGTCGACAGCCCAGTCGGCGGCGGCCGGCGCAGCCTCACACTCGATCCGGATAACCGGGAACAACGGGGTGGGCGAGTCAGCCGGCAACCCTCTCAGCACGAGCTCATCGGCCGTTTGGGTGAAATCCAGGGGCTGATCGGTCGTGAGGAGGCGTGCGCCCAGCACGCGGGTCGCAAGTCCTGCCAGCCGCAGAGTCCCGGTTCCGTTCCAGAACCGAATGATCAGGTAAAGCCGATTGCCACGTCGAGTCTGCCGGCCCACCGTGACGAACTCACAGACCTCTCCGGCTTCCGAGCCATAGATCGCCTCGCCGTGGATACGCATCCAGGCTCCGATCTCGGCCATTCGCTCGACAAACTCATCCGGAAACTCGCCATCCGGCGTCGGTCCGACATTCAGCAGCAGGTTGCCGCCCTTCGACGCCGACTCCACCAGCATATCGAGCAACACGTCGGCCGGACGCCAGCGCTCCCCGCGCGTATAACCCCAGAGGCGCCACGTCGTCACCTGGCATGACTCCCACAGCCGGCTCGTCTCGGCGGTGATGTGGTGCTCCGGGGTGCCGAAGTCTCCCATCGCCGCCGAATGTCCGGTCCCCTCCCCCGCGGGGCCTGCAGAAACACGATCCTTAGCGCCGACTTTTCCCAGCCGGTTGTTGATGAGGATTCCGGGCTGAAGTTCACGCATCATGTCGACGAGCTCCAGACTCCGCCAGTCTTCCGCGTTGTGGGGCCAGGCGCCATCGAACCAGATCACGTCGATTCGCCCGTAGTTGGAGAGAAGCTCCCTGACCTGTGCGTGAACGTACTCCCGAAACCGCTCCCAGCCCTTGGGATCGGCCTCCGGTCCATCCCAGTACGCGGGAATACGCCAGTCCGCCAGTGAGTAGTAGAGCCCGACTCGAAGGCCGGCGGCGCGGAAGGCCTCCACATATTCCCTCACGAAGTCCCGCTCTGGGGCCTGACGAGCGGAACTGTAATCGGTGACCGCGGAGTCCCAGAGGCAAAAGCCATCGTGATGCCGCGTGGTGAGAACGGCATACCGCATGCCGGCCTCTACGGCACACTCAGCCCACGCTGCCGCGTTGAAGGCGCGGGGACTCCACGCGCAAGCTCGCTTCGAATAATCTGCCTGATCCAGGTGCTCGCGAAAGAGAACCTGCTCACCGCGCTCCCACGCGGAATAGGGACCCCAATGAATGAACATCCCGAAACGGGACTCAGAAAACCAGCTCCACTCAGGCCGCATTGGCATCGACGTTCCAGCCTCCGGCGGATCGTTCAGCAGCGAGCTCAGCACGGCCTGCCGAAATCGAGACCGTCTCCCGGAAACGCGGCTCTGCTGCCGAGTTTCCGGGAGACGCGAGGTGTCGCTACATCGCAGGAGTGGGCGCAGGCGACGCGGCAGGCTTCGCTTCCCCTTTGGCGCGGAAGCGGTGGGTCAGCGAGAGGATGAAGATCTGATCGGGGAAAGTCGAGTCCCGATCAAATCCGAGCGACCGCTGAACGTTGCGTTGAGTGGCGATGGGGACCGTAAACGAGACGGTGGTGTTGCCCCGGGTATAGACGAGCCCCGGCTCCACGGAGATCGTGTAGCCCGGACGCCGAAACCCGATGGTCTTCCCCATCACGTCATTAATCGGTACGCCCTCGATTCGGCCGGCCAGCACGAGTCCCAGACCCTTCACTCCCGGCACGGGATGGGTCACCCCAACCCGACCGAAGTACTGGTCCGAGATGCTCAGAAAGCGCTGGCGCGCCGCCACCGCTCCCGGTCCCGCCGGGGCGAGGAACGCCGGCGGAGAGAGCGTGCTGCTCTGGTCATCCGGCTGAATGATGTAGCCGCCGGAAGCGAACCACGTCATGCTGCCGACCCTCTTGAAGGTCTGCAGGTCCAGGATCATACCAAAACCGCCGTCGCCAGGCTGGATGGAGGGGTCCACCACCCGGAGTTGTTGGGCAGCCCCAACGCCGTTCGGGAACAGATCTCTGGCCTTATTGTTCCCGGTGGGAAGCTTCATCCCGACCCCGAGCGAGAAGTTGCCGGTTTTGCCGCGCTCCACAGGAAGCATCCATCGGCGAGCGACCAGGGAGATGTCTCCCAAGCCTTTGGTGCTCTGAACAAAGCGCGGGCTTCCGGCAACTCCGGCCGGGAGAGCTCGAGAGGAACTGGCATACAGCGTGATCGGCACGTTGAATGACAGGCTCCATTGGGGGTCGATCTGTCGGGTCCCGCCAAAGTCCAGTAATTGGAGCTTGGAGATGACGTTGGTTCCGAGGCGGGTCACCGGCTGACTGAGTCGAGTTCCACGGTACTGCTCGTCGGCCCGAAACCAACGATAGGACGCGCCGATCTGCCAGTCACCGGGCGTGAGATAGAAGGTTCCTCGATCCGCGCCAATCACGGGCGCGGCTGAACGTACGACGATTCAGCCCTGGGCGAAGGCATGCCGCGGCGGAAGCGTCGCGGCCACTCCCACGGCGAGCCAGAAGCCGATGCGGAGACACTTTGAGGACACTGATGTTTTCCATTCGGCCGGATCGACAGGTCGACAGTGCGGGCCCGGCCAGGGAGCAGATTGGCGAGCAGACGCAGTGTATTCCTTCTCGCCATCCAATACATCGAATAATTCGATACTAGTCCCCCCATCCATCGAGGTCGTTGGGTCATCTGGAGAGCCGCTAATGCGGTTCCACGACTTCGGCCTCCCCCTCCTTACGATTCATCAGCACGGCGGGAAGGAACGGTACGGCCAGCAATACAAGAAGCGTGGTGCCCGAGTTCACCCACACCAACTGCTGAAAGCTGAGCTTGTATCGGGCGTACAACTCGGAGCCGGCCCAGTTCGAAGCCTGTGTGGTGAAGTTCCAGACGCTCATCATGAGCGAATAGCCCAGCGCCTCGCTCCCCCGGGGCGTCGCTCGGGCAGAGAGATCGTAGAGCGGGAGGAGCGCAAGCACGAGCGTCATGCCCTCAACACAGGTGATGATCAGCGCCGTCTCGCGGTTCCGATAACCGAGGTAGCAGAGAGTCATCACTGCATGGAAGAGGATGCTCACCGCCAGCAGCCGTCGAAGATTCCAATGGCGACAGAAGGCCGAGTAAACCAGCGTACCCAGGACCGCGCCCACCGCTTCCACGCTCTTCAGCGTCCCGATGAGGGTCTTGTCAAACTTCAGAACATCGGTTTGGAAGTAGAGGAGCGGCGTTCCAAATCCCGGCGCAGCCACCACCAGAATCACCAGCCCGGCGGCCGCCCAGAGGGTCTTGCTCTTAAAGAGATCGGCGGACTGACGCCGGAGGTCGGCCATCACCTTCGCCCGATCATGCTGCTTCGGCACTTCTTTCAGAGTCTTCGCGAAGAACGCCGTGAGTCCCAGATACAGGCCGGACACGATGGAGGCAGGAACCAGGAACGGAAGAATGGAGAGGTAGCCGCCGAGCGGGCCTGTGATGAACTTGACCGCACGTGTCAACGCCTGCCGCTGGGCACTTAGCCGTCCGGTCGCCTGAAACTCATGACCTACTTCCACCATCACGCCGCCCAGAACGGTGCTCGTCATCGTGGAACAGCATGACCATAGGAGGTAGATCACCAACAGCGGGCCAAACTGCCGCGGCACGAGCGCGAGCGAGAGCCAGACCACTGCGGCGAGAAAGAGACTGATGACCAGATAGCTCTTTCTCCGCATCCCCAGTAGCGGCACAGCATCCGTCAAAATGCCCGCAAACGGCTTGAGATAGATCGGAATCAAGGCAAGGAACATGAATTCGCTGAGCGCGTTCGCGTCCAGCTTCACCTGTTCCTTCAGCAAGAACTGCACCGGCAGTTCCATGATCTCCATGCTGAAACTGGTGCCGAGCCAACCGAGGTTGACCATCAGCGCCGCCTGGAACAGGGCGCGATCTCGTGCCCGGGCGTCCAACGCCGGGGTTACGGTCGTTTCGAGAGCCGTTGCTTCGCCTGCCGCCATGAGCCACCGCCCGTCGAGTGAGAGTTGTTAGAGACCTATAGGACTACAAAAAGGGCGGGCTGGTTTCGAGCAGTCCCGAGACATTCGGACAGCCCGAAACCGTCACGTCAGCGCTTCGGGAGAGCCCGAACAGCGCCCGTCGAAATGCCGCCATCAACCAGGATAGTTTGACCGGTAACGTACTCGCTGGCATCGGAGGCAAGGAACACCACCGTTCCCTCCAGGTCTGTCGGGCGACCGGGCCGCTTGAGCGGAATCCGATCTGACAGATACGCCACCCATTCGGCATCCTCGTACATCACCTTGTTTTGCTCCGTCCGGAACCATCCCGGCGCGAGGCAGTTGACCGTGATGCCGTGGGGACCCCAATCGTCCGCCAGGCTCATTGTCAACTGTTTGACCCCGCCGCGACTCGCGCAGTACGGTCCAAGCCCGGCATAACCACAGACGGAGGTCACGCTCCCGATGTTGATAATCCGGCCGTACCCACGCGGCACCATCCGGCGGGCTATGGCCTGGGCCACGAAGAACGTGCCGCGCAGGTTCGTATCGAGGATGAGATTCCAATCGTCCCAGGTGACGTCCAACGCCGGTTTGCGGACATTGCAGCCGGCATTGTTCACGAGAATGTCGATCTCCGGGAACACCTCAAAGGCGCGATCCGCCATGGACTGGATGGACTCCTGGTCCCTCAGGTCGAGCGCCAGAGGCAAGACATTCCGGCCCAGCGACTCGATCTCCTGGGCGAAGTCGGCAAGTGACTCGACGGTACGGCTCGTGATCACGAGGTCCGCGCCCGCTCGGGCCAGGGCGCGCCCAAAGATCTGACCCAGCCCCCGGCTCGCCCCTGTGACAACAGCGACCTTGCCGGTCAAGTCGAAAAGTGAACTCACGGCTGGAGCACCACCTTCATCAGTCCGGGTTCGTGGCCGTAAAGCCGCTCGAACCACGACGGGCCCTCCTCCAGGGGCGCCTTCGCAGTGATCATCGGCTCGACGAGCACTTTGCCCGCCGCCATCGCGTCGATGCAGGCCGGATACTCCCCGCAGGAGCCGCAGGTTCCATTCAGGCTGATCTGACGCGTCACCACGGCCTGCAGGGGCAGCTCGACCTGTTGAGCCAGGTTTCCCACGAGCGTCACCGAGCCACCCTTGCGCACTGCCGAAATCGCGGTCTTGAGGGATGCCGTGGCGCCAACCACCTCCATAGCGAAGTCTGCGCCCCGGCCCTCGGTCAGGTCGGCCACCGCGGCTGCAATGTCGACGCTGCGGGAGTTCAACCCGACATCTGCCCCCAACGAAGTCGCCTGCTTCAGCTTGAAGTCGTCGATATCCACGGCGATCACCTTGCTGCAACCGGCGGCCTTGAGGGTCTGGACGACGAGCATACCGATCATGCCGCTCCCAACCACCACCGCCGTATCTCCAAGATGTATCGGCGTGCGGGCCGCCGCATGGAAAGCAATCGAGACCGACTCGATCAGCGCGGCGTGCTCAAAGGGAAAGCTCTCAGGGAGGGAGTAGCAGATGTGCTCCGGCACGGAGATGTATTCGGCAAAGGCGCCGTGACGGCGATAGTCCTCGCACGACACCCCCACGACGTTTCGGTTGTCACAGAGGTTGATCTCCCCCCGCCGACAAAACCAGCACTTGCCGCAGTAAACCGTCGAGTCGAAGGTGACCCGATCGCCTTCCTTGAAACGGCGGACGTTTTTCCCCACCGCCGCCACCTGGCCCGACGCTTCGTGCCCCATCACGAGCGGGGGAATGCGGCGACCGCTTCCGCCGTCGTAGCCGTGCACGTCACTCCCGCAAATTCCGCAGGCCCGGACCCGAATCAACACCTCGTCATCGCCGACTTCCGGGTCCGGAAATTCCGTAACCGTCAGCTTGCGATACTCCGTCAGCAACAGTGCCTTCATCTCGCTTCTTCTCCTTGTTCTCGCCCCGCCAACTGCTCCCGGGCTCGTGCCTCGGCCCACGCCTTGAGGGGCACGTCATCCCAATTGAACGGGATCCACTGCTGCGAGGCCGGCTCCCACAGAGGGTCCGATCCCATCAAATCTCCACCGGTGGCCAGTTCGCCCAGAAGCTGGCGGCGTATCGGCGATGACGCATCCACCAACTTCGGATCCTGGCGAACGTAGTCGGTGGGCCGCAGCCACCGATAATGGTAGCCCACATAGATCACCTTGCGAGTGAGGGGTCCCAGGTTCGGTGTAACGCAGTGCCAGGTCGCGGTCCTCCAGAGGAGCGCCGTACCCGGTTCAACATTCAGTTCCAGCACCTGGTCATCCGGTACGCGACCGCCCATCTCCCGCAATTCCGCCGGCTTTCGACGGTAACTCCCCGGCACGAGCCGGATCGCGCCGGAGTTGGGTTGGGTGACGTCCGAGAGAAAGTACCCGACCTTGATCTCCATAAACGGCACGTGACCGTCGAAGGAGGGCGCCTCAAAGAGGTAGGGGCCGCAGAGATCAGCGTGCCACACCAGGTTCCGATACCCCGCCGCGTGATCAGCGCCCTTCCCCACTCCGACTTCGCCGGCCTGAATGTGCTCGGGATAGGGCGGCCGGTAATCCAGGTGAGAGGTGCGAATCTGAATGTTCCAGCCGATCGCGTCCACCACAAGCGGCAGAACCCGCCGGTGATCGATGAGGTCCAGGATCGCCTCGTGATGCGCCAGCGCGTTTCTCACGGCGAAGTGGTCCTGATCCGTTAGGCCCTTCGCCGCACGAACCCGCCCGGCTACATCCTCGACGGCAGCGAGCAGCCGCTCAAGTTCTTCGCCCTTGAAGAAGCCGGGGAGGACGAGAAAGCCGTCCCGCTCAAAGTCCTGCCGCTGCTCGGGGGTCATCCCGAGCAGGATCCGGTTACCGTCGAGATCCATGTCGATCCTCCCGCGGAGACGAAGGCAACCCACTCCAATCCACCACCAACCGCGCTGTCAACACCGAGAGTTCCCAGTTGAGCGGGCCACCACCCGACGCGTACCCGGTGTAATAGAGCCGAAACCCGTCGCCCTCGGGCTGCAGAAACGGGTGCCCCACCACTCGCGCGTCGGACGCCCCAGGTTCGCCGGGGAGAAGAATTGGTCGTCCCTCGTTCAAAGCTGTCCAGTTCAGCCCGTCCCGACTCCAACTCGCGTGCAGCCCGGGCCGGCCCAACGCCATGGTAAGCATCAGGTACCCACCGGCGTCTCGGGCCACGGCCGGACCGTACGCAGGATCTCCTGAGATCCCCGACAGGGCCCGCCCCCCGTTCAGTCGGGTCCAGCGGACACCGTCTCGACTCTCGGCCGCGCAGATCCGATGGCTGCCTTCGGGCGACCACGCCGCATACCACATCCGGTAACCATCGCCGATCCGAAGGACGCTGGGGGTAGCCGCCTGAACCGAGTCGGCCGAGCCCGCCGGTCCCACATCCAGCACCGGCTTGCCTCCGTTGGCGCGCGTCCATGTGATTCCGTCGCGACTCGTCGCCAATCCAATTCGATAGTACCCGATACCGCTGGAGTGTCGCCCGCGATCCATCCCCGTGTACCACATCCGGAAGAGACCGTCCGCATGGAGGATCTCCGGCGCCAGTACCTGACCGCCATCCCACGCGTCCGGCGACGACGGGGCCAGAATGGGCCGGCCGGCATTCTCACGACGCCAGGCGCCGCCGTGCTCGCTCAGGGCGCCGCCGATGCCGCCGGAGCCCATCCGGGTGTCGTACAGCGAGGAGTACCACATCCGCAATCCCTCGGGCGTGCGAATCACCGACGGACAGGTCACCCAATGCTCATCGAACGCACCGGCCCGGTGAGACGGAGCGATCGCCGGGGTCGGCGTTCCTGCATCCCGAGTCACGGTTAGCCGGGGTCCCTTACGACTCCAGCCCGATCCATCCACCTCGACGGACAGCGACGTCACCACGACTTCTGCATCCAGGCCGGCTTCGGCGGGGAGGCTCATTCGCAGCGTGTTCGGCGCGAACGATTCATCAACCGGCGGCATTGAGACGACGGCCGGCTCCCCGTTGAGGCGGAAGTGCACGCCGCTGCGGCCCCACCGGCACTCGAGCGTCCACTCGCCCCCGCCGCCGGCGGCATTCAACCCAACCTCGGCGTGCATCGGAGCAGCGTCGTGAGCCCGCCGATCGCCGGCGATGGAGAAGTGGTCCGCCAGCGCAATCCGCACGGATCCCAGGCCGGCTGGCCGTCGCCCGGTGATGCGGAGTTTTCCCGACCGACCGGAGGGGAAGTTCCACACCATCGCGGCGGGGTCGGCGGGGTTCGATTTCCTCAGGCGCACCCCCTCGGACGTGGAACTTACCGCGGGGCACCCGTACCAGGTGGCGCTCGCCGCAAGTTCCGCGCCGGCTGCCCGACCGGTTCGCGATTCCAGCCAGTCGGGATCGAAGCAGACGATGGACTTCCCGGTTTCGCCCTGGCCCGAAAAGAGGATGACCTTTCCGCCTCGGGTCTCAACCGCCGAGGGATAGGCAGCGCCGCGATCCCCGCGAACTTCAGAGGTCTCCCCCGCGTGCACCACCTCTCGAAAGCCACGCCAGGTTCGACCGTCATCCGACGAGATGGCCGCGTGCAGCACCTCTCGCCCTCCGAGCGCATAGCTCCTGGGATCATCCCAGCGCTGGCAGGCATTCCAGAACAGGATCAGCCGCCCGTCCCGGAGCCGCAGCGAGCAGGCCGGTGAGTCGGACGACGTGAATGCGCTCACGCGGGGCTCTGACCACGCCTCGCCACTCTCGGGTCCCGCCGGTGAGAACGACTCATAGAGCCAGCCGGCCCGGTCGCGAATCAGCATCCAGAGGCGGCCATCCCGGAGCGAAATCACGTGAGGCTCGGTCGCGCCATAGCGGCTGGGGCCCGGCCCCGGCAGGAGGATCTTCAACTCCGCCTTCGACCGAACCCAGGTGTCTCCCCCGTCGTCGGAGTAAAGCGCAGTGGCATTGAAGAAGCCGTAATCCGGGCCGGATGCGGGCGCCGCGTCCCGTCCCGAGGGAGTGTAATAGATCGGGAGCACGATTCGGCCGGACGCCAGTTGAACCACGCCCCGAATCGAGCCCACGTAGCCCTTGAAGATGCGTCGGAAGCCCGAACTGCCCCGACGGTACCAGACATCCCAGCTCCGATCCACGCCGATCCGGCGGCCCTCGCCTCGCTGCTGGTGAGTGAAGAGGTGCAGCGTTCCGGCGCGATCCCGGAGAGCCTGAACCGCATGGTAGGCCGATCCCGGCAGCGGGATCCGTTCCTGCGACCACTTCCATGTCCGGCCGCCGTCGTCGCTGCGATGGGCCAGGAGCGCTCGCCCTTCGGGTCGCTCGACCGAGTACGACTCCAGCGCCGAGCCGGAGGCCGCGATCACCACCGCCTCATTGTCTGGAGACGGCCCGAGCCGGACCGGCGCCCACACGCGATCCACGGTGTCGGGCGCCGAACGGAGCCGCATTCCAAAGCGGGCGGCCTCACTCTGACCGGCGGCCGGACCCGGCAGCGCCGACGCCGACAGCGCCAGGGTGAGACCGGCGAGGATCGTCGAAGTCCCCCAGAGTCGCCGCTCTCGGAGCCCTCGGAACCGGCGGACGGGGTTGGGAGTGTCGAGCATCAATACACGTGCATCGTGCCGTCCTGGCGTCTGACCAGGGGCATCCACGCCTGCTTGTACGGGTACCGAGCACCCAGTTCCTCGTTGTAATCGATGCCCAGACCGGGAGCCTCATTGGGAACCGCGAGACCGTCGGAGAACCGGCACGGCGACGGGAATACCTCACAGAGCAGATCGCTCTTCCGGAAGTCGGTCCACTCCTGAACGCCTGAGTTGGGGATGGTCATCTGCAGATGGATCGAAGCCGACTGCGCGATCGGGCCGATGTCGGCAGCACCGTGGAACGCACTCCGCACGTTGTAGGGCTCCGCCAGCATCATGATCTTGCGGGCTTCCGTGATTCCGCCCACGTGGAGGGGCTTGATCCGGATGTAATCGATGAAGCCGCCCTGGAACAACGGCAGACAATCCCACCGCCCGCTGAAGATCTCCCCGATCGCCAGCGGGGTGGTGGACGCCTCCCGGACCAGCTTCCAGGAGTTCCGGTGCTCCGGTCGGAGCGCATCTTCCAGGAAGAAGAGCCGGTACGGTTCGAGCTGCTTCGCAAGCCACGCGGCCTCGATCGGCGTGAGTTGCTCGTGAACATCGTGGAGGAGATCGACTTCCATCCCGAGCTTCTCTCGCAGGTGCTCGAAGAACCGGGGTGTGGAAACCAGGTACTTTGCCGGTTCAAAGAAGTGGGTCGGGGGCGTCCCCTCGGTGACCGGCGGTTCGTGACCCACGATGCCCAGGCCGCCGTAGTTTCCGAGTTGGGCTCGTACCACCCGGTAGCCTCGCTCCAGGAAGCTTCGTACGCTGTCTTCGATCTCCACCTCATCGCGGCCGCCTGCGTGCCCGTAGCAGAGGACGCCGCGTCGAGATGCGCCACCGAGAAGCTGGTAAACCGGCAAGTTGGCGATTTTGCCCTTGATGTCCCACAGCGCCATGTCGATAGCCGCCAGGGCGGTCATATAGATCGGCCCGCCCCGCCAGTAGCCCCAGTGGTAGATCAGGCTCCAGAGATCTTCCGTGTTGCGGGGATCGCGGCCGATCAGGAGTGGCGATACGTGGCGAATGGCTTCCGCGACGATCGGCTCGCTTCCGTTCAAAGTGCCTTCCCCCACTCCGTAGATGCCGGCGTCGGTGTGCACCTTCACCACCACATAGTTGCGGGTCGGACAGGTCAAGAAGACATCGATCGCAGTGATTTTCATTCGGAGGCTCCCTTCGCGCTCTCGCCCGTCTGACTGTCAAAAACGGCTCGCGCCGTTTCAAGGGCTTCCCAACTGGCGGGGAATCCGGCATAAACGGCCATATGCAGCAAGACTTCGATAATCTCTTCACGGGTAGCGCCGTTGCCGAGCGCAAGCCGGACGTTCAACTCGAGGGCATTTCGCCGCCCGAGCGCGGTGGTCGCCGCGATGGTTACGAGGCTGCGTGTTCGGAGATCGAGGCCCGGACGGCTCCAGACAGTCCCTCCGACGAACCCCACGATGAGGTTGGCCAGGTCCGGGTGGAGTGCTGACCAGACGGCTTCCGCCTCGGCTCCACGACCTCCGCTCATCTCATCGAACAGGCGCCGACCGCGCTCGAGAGCCTCTTCATCCATCACTACGCTGCTCCCTCACGACCCCGCCACACTCATGTCCAGACTTTCACTTCGATGCAACCTCACCGGCAACGCCGAGCGGCTCAAACACGAGAATTCGGCGTCGGTCGAACCAGTCCTGCGTCTCTCAGTGACCGCAGCTTCTCACCGCTACCGGTTGGATGACTACATCGCCGAGCGAGTGCCCGAACTGAGCCGAATGCGCCTGCACCGGCTGATCGAGGAGGGCGCCGGCATCGTGAACGGCGTATCCCGACCACCCGGTTACCGACTGGCCAAAGGAGACAGCGTCTCGTTCTGCGCGGATCTCGACGCCCCAACCTCCATGAAGCCCGAGCGAATCCCCATCGACATCCTGTTCGAGGATGAGTGGCTCGCCGTGGTGGACAAGCCGGCGGGGATGGTCGTCCATCCGTGCGGTCATCACCGGGACGGCACGCTGGCCAATGCGCTGGCGTATCACTGGAACGTGGCCAACAAATCGGGAGAGGTGGTGCGACCGGGGATTGTGCATCGACTGGATCGAAGCACCTCCGGGTTGATCGTGGTCGCCCGTACCCAGGAAGCACTCTCGCGCATCACCATTTCCTTTCAGAAGAAGCAAGTGGAGAAGCGCTACATCGCCCTGGTTCACGGCTCTCCAAAGCCGCCCAACGGCGAGTGGCGAGCACCCATCGGCAATGATCCCAACGCCAACCCGAGATGGGGCGTTCGGCCGGAAGGACGACCCGGCCACACGCGCTACGAAACCATTGATCGCTTCGCCGAGTACTCATTGATTCGGATGGAGCCGGTGACGGGACGGACGAATCAACTCCGGCTCCACAGCGCCCACTTCGGGTGCCCCATCGCCGGTGACGATTTGTTCGGCCGCGGATTCCTGCGGGGCCTGGAACGGCTGTTTCTACACGCTCATCGACTGAAGTTCCGCCATCCCGAGAGCAATGACTGGATGGAATTCGAGTCCGCGCTTCCGCCCGAGTTGCAGACCTTCCTCGACGCACTGGAGCCGGCTGAGGCGTGATCGCCGGGTCCCGCATCCGGTGCGGGACCCGGCCGAGACTCACTTCGCGACGGGAGCGATGATGCGCGAGGCGTGCGCCCGGTCATGGAGCACGGAGTTCACGGCAATCCGGCTCTTCGCGGGCCAGTCCACCGTAAGCGGCTCGCCGGTGTTCGGGTTTGGCTCGTAGAAGGGGGCTCCGGTGCTCGCAACCGTCACTCGAATCCGATGTCCCTTGTTGAAAACCTGGCTAAGCCAGCCCACCTGGAATCGGACTTTGTAGATATCCCCCTCCTTCATGAAGACCTCCTTCTCGAACCCATCGCGGTAGCGGGCTCGGCGAACGTAGTCGATCAATAGGATGCTTCGCCCATCGGGATACACGTCCGAGACACGGACGATGAAGTCGGTATCGGGCGCGTTTGATGTGACGAAGAGCTCGGTCTCCACTTTGCCGGTCCACTCCAGTGGCGACTCCAGCACCGGTGAGGTGAAGGTGCGGACTACCTTCTGAGCCTCATAGGCGCGGGCATCCTTCGCGCCCGGGAACGCCCGACCCGGAATCTCCGCCGGCTTCAGCGGATCGGCGACGAACCGGGTCGCCGACTCCCGAGCCACTGGACGACCCGTACTCAAGCCGCCACCCTCCTGGAGGTAGAACGAGGTGTTCGTGTGGGAGACCGGCCAGTCCGATGAAGTGCGCCACACATTGCCGGGAGCGCCCGGCTCACCGACGGCTCCCATCACGTAGTAACTCACTGTGGGCTGGCTATCGACTCCATTCCGAATGCCCTTCAAGTGGTAATCAAACCACTTGAGCATCATGTCGTTGAGGTCTATCGTCGCGTTCTTCGGAAAGGTAAGATCCCCGATCTGGCTTGCTTTGGCTCCGCCATGGAGCCAGGGACCGATCAGCAATTGCTGCCTTCCCCGAGAGTTGACATCCGCCCGATGCTGCCGCCCGATGAAGCTCTCTACGGAGCCCTGGTTCATGAAGTCGAACCAGCTTCCAAGCGTGAAGCACGGAACGTTCATCCGATCGAAGTGCAGCGCGCAGTCTTCATCGCGCCAATAGTCATCGTACTTCGGGTGGCGGAACCACTCGGCGATCAGATTCCGGTTGTCTTTCGGATCCCGACAAACCGCATCCATCTGGGTCTTGAACCGCTCGGGCCGCGTCGTCCCGCCGATCCGGTAGCCCTCCTGGTAGAGACTCAGGCCCGTGTCCGTCATGAATTGCGCCACGAGGTGAGGCGGCCGTGTCACGGCGAGAAAGTTCTGGGCATAGCCACCCTGCGATCCGCCGAAGGTTCCGACCTTGCCGTTAGACCACGGCTGCACTGCGAACCACTCGCAGAGATCATAGCCGTCCTTCAGCTTGCCCCAGCCCAACGCACGGTAGCCCTGATACGTGCCCTCGGACTGATAGCAGCCCCGGAAGTTGGCCGCCGCCACCACATAACCGGTTGCCGCCAATCGCGCCTGGACCTGCTTCATCCCGGCGCCGGAAATGTCGCCATACGCTTGCTGAAACAGAACCGGCCACTTGCCCGGACCGTTGGGAATGGTGATGAACGCCGACAACCGCTTGCCGTCCCGCATCGGGACCATGACATGCTCTTGCCTCGACGAGAGCAACGTCGGAGAAGTCTGTGCACGTCCGGCTCCCATCACCGAAAGGGCCGCGACCAGTACGCAAACCGACCCGATGCCGCCCCTCACTCGCTTCAACATCATGCTTCGCTCTCCCCTGTGCCGACGCACTGGGCTCCGGCCCCGAGCGCGCGGGACGGCAGTCCGACTGCAGCCACCTGGCGGATTGGTCGGGTGCGGGTCGGCTTCCTGCCCGACCTTGCTCCGGACCCACTCCCATCCCCGGCTCGCTGGAGTGGTCCAGCCCGGATAGAATGAGGGACGATGCTTCCGCTTCGCGACGATAATCCCACGACTCTCACGCCGATCATCACACTCGGCCTGATCGGCGCCAACCTGCTGGCATTCCTCTGGCAGCTCTCCTGGGGCCTTCAGGCGTCGGCGCTCGCGTACGGTCTGATCCCCGCTGAGCTCGTCCGTGCCGCTGATATCGAGTTCCTGCTCCGGAACCGGTTTGAGGGGACGGAGACGCTCGTCAGGAATCTTGACCCCGCCGCGCTGACCATTGTCACCTCGATGTTCCTCCACGGGAGCTGGCTCCACGTGCTTGGCAACATGTGGTGGCTCTGGATTTTTGGGAACAACATTGAGGACCGCCTGGGACATGGCCGGTTCATCGTGTTCTACGTGGTGTGCGGCGTGGCCGCGGCGGCGGCGCAGGTAGCGATGGGCGCAGACTCGCGCACGCCGATGGTAGGAGCTTCGGGTGCGCTGAGCGGTGTGCTCGGCGCCTATCTCGTCGTGTATCCCCACAGTCGAGTGCTCTGTCTCACCACGTTTTTCATTATCGGAACCGTAGAACTGCCGGCCAAGCTCGTGCTCGGATTCTGGTTTGCACTTCAGATCTTTAACGGGCTGGTTTCTCTCGGACCCAGCGTATCCGGCGGCGGAGTCGCCTACGCGGCCCATGTGGGAGGATTCATCGCGGGCTGGATGCTGATCCGGCTGATGGAGCCGAACTCGTCCGGCCCAACACGATGGCGAGAGAGACCGGACTTTATGGACCGGTAGTCCGTAAACTACGCCGTCCCCATGTTCAAACGCATCCATCCCGCACTATCACTTCTGCTCGCGCTCGGCCTCGTCAGCGCAGTCGTCACGCTGGTCGGGCGCTATTCAGTCGAGGCCGGCTTTCGTGCCGTTGAACTGGTGCTGGACCTGAACCAGGTTCGTGCGCTCGCGGCCGGCAGCGGCGGCTCGCTCGTGGGAACTCTCACCCACCTGAAAGAAGCGGGCGCTACCGGCGTAGCCGTCACCGAGGAGTCGATCGGCGATCTGGTCGACTCCGGCGCTCTGGCGCTGTCGGTGGTCCGAAAAGGCTCCGAGCGGCGCTCCGAGCTGCTTTGCAGAGACCCGGTGCTGTTCAACCGCATTCGGGAACAGCTTGAGGGGGTGCATCCCGGCTTCAAGGCAGTGCAGCCGGAGGCCCCGTGGGTGGAGTTCAGGCTCGACGCGGGTTCGGAGGGCGCGGAGCAGCCGCCGTTCTTTCTTCCGGGCCGGTTCGAGGAAAACCGGCTTTACCCCACCGGGCTCGACACCGAGGCGCTCACCAGCGTTCGAGCCGCCCGGTTGCAGGTCGCGGCGAGAGTGTGGAACCCTCCCACGATCTCGCAGAGCAGCATTCGATTCATCGTGGGTAAGCTCACGGACACACAGGTGGACGCTGTCATCTTCGCCGGAGAGGAAGTTCTCGGCTTTCGCGAACTGCTGCCGGCGGCGAGTGACGCACTGCTGGCGTCGGGGCTGCGTTACGGAAGTGTCGAGTTCGGAAAACAACGCGGCGACGATCGCATGGCGAGGGCCATGGGATCCAGGATGCTGAGGGTACACTCCATCTCACCGGGCGAAATGGCTCGACTTTCCCCCGCAGAGGCGGTGGAACGCTACGCGAGGGCCGCGTCGGAGCGAAACATTCGGCTCTTCTACATCCGGTTCCCCGCCGGCGCATTTGTAGACGGCACGCGAGGAGCCGGTCGGTTTGTCTCGTCGGTTGGCCAGGCCACCGTTCGGTACGGGTTTGGCCTGGCGGCTGCCCACGAACTCAAGCCAACCTGGGATCCGGGACCGCTGAGGTTGGCCCGGGGCTGCATGGGTCTCGGTGCCGGAGCGGCCGTCGCCCTGCTGCTGATCCTGCTGATCCCGATCCCCACTCACCGCCACGGCGTGCTGGGAGTCGGGTTCGGCCTCCTGTTCTCCGCCGCTGCGGCATCGGGAGTCGGGATCGGCATCGAAGCCACGGCGTTGACCGCGGCGGTGGTCTTTCCGTCACTCGGCCCTCTACTGCTGCCGCAACCCGTGGGCGCCTTTGACCGCCACGAAAAGCTTGCTGCCAGAGATCGCTCCGCCGGCATCCTGTCGGCGAGTCTCGAGTTTTCCGCGCTCGTCGCCATCACTCTCTGTGGCGGCGTACTGGTTGCGGCGCTTCTGGCGGACGTGCCCTACATGCTGAAGACCGACTCGTTTGCGGGAGTGAAACTCGCGACCACCCTCCCACTCATCGTGGTCGGGATCAGTTACCTGGTGGGCGCCACAGGATTGTATGAGCACCCGGCCGAGGAGTGGAAAGCCATTTCCACCCGGCTCCGATCTATTCTTGAGGATCCCGTTCGAGTGGGCACCCTGGTTGCCGGCGGCGCCGCGCTCGTGGTGCTTGCCATTGTAGTGGCCCGCTCGGGGAACGACTCCGGTCTCGATGTCTCCTCCGCCGAATTGCGGTTCCGTGCGCTTCTGGATCGCGTGTTGTTTGTGAGGCCGCGCACCAAGGAGTTTCTGCTCGGACACCCGGCCATGCTGCTGGCCCTGCTCCTTGCCGCAGTTCCGGCACGGCGAGCCGTCGCCTTCCCCCTCATCCTGGTGGGGCTCATTGGTCAGGTGGGAATGCTGAACTCGTTCTGCCACCTCCACACGCCATTGAAACTGACGCTGATCCGCACCTTCAACGGCGCGTGGACCGGCATACTGATCGGTATCGCTGCCTGTTTGGTCTGGGGCATCCTCGACCCGGCACTCCGCCATGAGCGGTTGAGGAGACGTTGACGTGTCGAGGATTCTCTTCTCCGGCTATTACGGCCTGGGCAACGCCGGCGATGAAGCGGTGCTCGCAGCATCCATCGACCTGCTCCGGACCGAACTCCCCGGCGCCGCCTTCACGGTGCTTAGCGGCAACCCTGCGGCCACAGCGGCGGAATTCAAGGTGGATGCTGCCCCGAGAATGGCGCCCGGCGCGGTTATCGCTGCGATTCGGTCGAGTGATCTGGTCTTGAGTGGTGGCGGCAGTCTGCTGCAAGATCGCACCAGCATGAAGTCGCTGCTCTACTACCTCGCCATCCTGGCTCTCGCGAAGCGAATGGGAAAGAAGACGATGGTCTTCGCCCAGGGGATCGGACCCCTCCACCGACCCGCAGCGCGGCGACTCACGGCACGGGTCCTCAGAGGGGTCGACGCGATCACCGTACGTGACGCCGACTCGGCGGACCTGCTCACGTCGATCGGCGTCTCCCAACCCGCTCCCGAGGTCACGGCGGATCCCGTTTTCGCGCTCCGCCCCAAAGTTACCGACCGTGTTCGCGCGGCAGCGGCTGAGCGTCCCGTGGTCGGTGTTTCGCTCCGACCGTGGCCGGGGGTGGAGGGCATCCTGGAACCGTTGGCGCATACGCTGAGCAAGTACGACGGGGAGTTCCGCGTCCAACTCTGGCCACTCTTTCCAGAGCAGGACTCTCCGCTCTGCGCCTCGTTGCAGTCCCTCCTGCCCGGGGCCGGCGCCGTGCCACCCGGCCTGACTCCGGGCGAGTGGATGTGCCTGGCAGGCTGGACCGATGCCATCATCGGAATGCGGCTGCACTCCCTGATCTTTGGCGCCGCGCGGGGAACCCCAATTCTGGGTATCAGCTATGACCCCAAGGTCGACGCCCTGCTGGGAAGGCTTCGGGCTCGGGCGGTCGGAACTGCGGCAAGCCTGGACACCGCCGCGCTGGAAACGGCGCTGGATGCGGCGTTGTCGGGCGATGAGGCAAAACGTAGAGATCGAGAGATGCGCTCGGCCCACCTCCAGGAGGCGGCTATTCGGAACGCCAGACGTGCCGCAGGGCTCCTCAGCCCAAAAAGTGCATGAGCATCCGAGGAAGATGGCAACCTTCGTCGAACGACCTGACGTCCCTTGGAAGAGGGACCGGCGGTTCGCAGCGGGAACCTAACGCGAGATTGATGTAAGGAAGGCAGCAGGTAGACGGCAGCGTGGCCGCAGCGCCCATGAGTGTCTATGAGTATCTTCCGCCGTACTATCGGGTGGCGGAAGGCCAGGTCTATTCGCCCGAAGAGGCCCGACGCTACACCGAGCGTCTGGCGCGCACTCACTACGAGAACTTTACCGTGGTCTCGTGGTTCCTTCCGCGCGAACTTCGGCGGCACATGTTTAACATTTACGCGTACTGCCGGTGGTCGGACGATCTCGGCGACGAGATCCCCGATCGGGCGATGGCGCTGGATGCGTTGAACTGGTGGCGCGGAGAACTCGATGCCTGTTTCGATGGCCGTCCCGGGCACCCCGTGTTCGTCGCCCTGCGGGAGACCGTGACCCAGTTCGACATTCCCGCCGAACCGTTCCACCATCTCCTCGATGCCTTTGTTCAGGATCAGTCCATTCGGCGGTTTCGGAATTACGATGAGGTCGAGCACTACTGCCGGCGCAGCGCCAATCCGGTGGGTCGACTCGTGCTTTACCTCTTCGGTTGCCGCGACAAAGAGCGCCAACAACTTTCCGATGCCACCTGCACCGCACTGCAACTGGCGAACTTCTGGCAAGACGTGACCGTGGACTGGGAGAAGGACCGAGTCTACCTCCCGCAAGACGAGATGGGGCGTTTCGGCGTTTCCGATGACCACATCGCACGCCGCGAGTTTACTCCCCAGTTTCGGGACCTCATGGAGTTTGAGGTGAAGCGAGCGCGACGCCTGTTCGCGCGTGGCCTGCCCCTGGTCTACATGGTGCCCCGGCGACTTCGCCTCGACATCGAACTCTTTACCCGCGGCGGCGAAGCGATCCTCGATCGGATCGAAGCCCAGAACTACGATGTGCTGTCATCTCGGCCCGCACTCAGCAAGTCCTTTAAAGCCGGGCTGATACTTCAGCGACTCCTGGGTTCGCCGCGACGATAGAGCACCCCCGGGTCCTGCGACGCTTCCGTGGGAGCGTAGGCCGGCCCTGATCGAACTCCAACCCGAAGCCGGCAAGCCCGGTTTCCCCGATGTGAAACCGAACATGATCCGATTGATCCGCTATACCCAGAACGGCCGCGCTAACTGGGGCGCCGTGCTGACCGATGGCTCTGTTGCCCGCCTCGCCGTTGAGCAGGAGACACCGGGCTGGTTCCTCAGCGCGCTGCTGCAGTGGGATCGACCCGCGGCAATCGTTGCATCCGCGGCGGACACGGCTCCGCGCGAGGCGGCTACCTTTCAGGCAATGCTCGAGGCAGGCGCCCTTCTCGCGCCCATCGACCGCCAGGAAGTCTGGGCTGCGGGCGTGACGTACCTTCGAAGCAAGGTGGCCCGCATGGCGGAGAGCGAGGGCGCCGCGCGCTTCTACGACCTGGTGTATGACGCTGAGCGCCCCGAACTCTTCCTGAAGGCGACGCCCAATCGGGTGTCCGGTCCGGGCGCGCCCATCCGTATTCGCGAGGACGCCCGCTGGAACGTGCCGGAGCCCGAGGCCGCCGTGCTTGTGGCGTCGAATGGTCGGATCGCCGGGTACACCATCGGCAATGATGTGAGTTCGCGAGACATTGAGGGTGAAAACCCGCTCTACCTGCCCCAGGCCAAGGTGTACCGCCAATCCTGCGGGCTGGGACCGGCGATCCTGCTGGTGGACGAAGACCAGCCGCACCGGACACTCCCCATTCGACTCGAGATCCATCGGGACGGAGCCGAGGCGTTTTCGGGCGACACCGGCACCGACCGGATGAAGCGGACCTTTGGCGATCTAGTCTCCTGGCTCTGCCGCGAGAACGAGTTCCCGCACGGGGCGTTCCTCTGCACGGGCACCGGTCTGGTTCCCGGAGATGAATTCACGCTTCAGGCAGGCGACGTCGTGCGGATCTCCATTGAAGGAATCGGCTGTCTGGAGAACCCGGTGGTTCAGGGCGGCTGATCCGGATCGAGTCTGCCGCGAAACACAACGGGCGGAAGCATCCCGAGGGATGTCTCCGCCCAGCTCCTCAGCGATCGCAAACCGGTGCGGCTGGGATCACTTCTCCAGAGGGAACAGGAGCTTGTGGATCTTCGTGTCGGTCATGTTGTCTTTGCGAACGACCGTGGCGCCCGTGTCGATGCGCTTGTCCACAGTACCCTCGCCCCGGACGATCCTGGCGATCGCCTTGACGCCTTCGTAACCCATCTTGAACGGGTCCTGAACCACGATCGCCTGAACGGCGCCCTTCTCCAGGAACTCGAGCTCGCTCTTGCTGGCGTCGAAGCCGACCAGCTTCACCTTCCCCACGAGCTTTCGCGTGTCGAGCACACCGGCGGCGCCCACGACATTCGGCTCGTTCGAAGCGAAAACGCCCGCCAGATCGGAATGCTGCGTGAGCAGGGTTTCCATCTTGTCCGCCGCCTTGGCGGAGTCGCTGTCGGTGTACTCCACGCCGACGATCTCAATTCCGGGGAACTCCTTGATGCCCTGCAGGAAGCCCTTCTCTCGCTCATCTGAGGTGCCGGCTCCCTTCAAGAAGGACAGCACGGCGACCTTGCCCTTCCCGCCCAGCAGCTTGCCCATCTCCGTCGCGGCGAGGGCTGCCGCCGCCACGTTATCCGTGGCGATGAAGGAGCGAGACTTGTCGGGATCGATGCCGGAATCGATGGTGACGACCGGAATCTTCTTCGCTTCCAGGTCCTCGACGGTCTTCACGAGCGCGTTCTTATCGGTCGCCGCCATCACGACCCCATCGACGCCCTGGCTGGCATAGCCATTGATGATGTCGATCTGGTCCTGAATGTTGGTTTCAGCCTTCGGACCGTTCCAGAGCACTTCGCAATTGAGCTCGGATGCGGCGGCCTCTGCACCCGCCTTGATCGTCTGCCAGAACTCGTGGGTGGTGCCCTTGGGGACCACGGCAACCTTCAGACGCTTCCCGCTCGCCGCGCCCGAGGAAGTGGGGGCAGCACCGGTGCCGCTGGTCGCGCCGGGCGCCGGTTGGGAGCCGGAGTCGCTCCCCGTTTCCTGTACGCAGCCGGCCAGCGCAAACATCGCCAGTGGCGCAGCCAACATGAGTCCCCATCGCAGCCTGCTCATCGTGTGACCTCTCTCGCGGCATCTCCGCCGCCTGAAGGCGCCGAGCGCTCACCTGGAGCGGGCGCGGCTAACTCGATCGTAAACGACCGCCACGACGATGGCCACACCCAGGGCCACCGTCTGCCAGTAGGAGTCCAGTCTCAGCATTCGAAGCCCGACCCGGAGCGACGCCATCAAGAGGGCGCCGAGCACGGTGCCGAGCACCGACCCGCGTCCGCCCGAGAGGCTCGTGCCGCCGATCACCGCAGCGGCGATGGCTTCCAACTCCATGCTCTCTGAGCCCGTCGGCTGGCCGATCCGGATGCGGGCCGCCTGGACGACGCCACCGAAGCCGAACAGCAGCCCCGCCATCACAAAGTAGCGGGTGAGCCACGCATCCACCTTCACCCCGGAGAGTCGCGCCGACTCCGGGTTGCTGCCGATGGCAAAGCAGTATCGGCCGCCCCGGGTGTAGGTCAGAAAGATGTGGGCTGCCACTCCGACGATGACGATGTAGAGCATAAGGATGCTCGGAATGAACAGCTTGTGCCGTTCGTCGAGCGGAAACTCGCCGCTGGCCAATCCCAGAAACATCGGGGGCAGCAGGCTGGTGTTGCGGGCTCCGGTAAGTGCAAGCGCCAGGCCCCGGAACACCATCATCGACCCGAGCGTGATGATGAACGGGTGTAGTTTGGTCCGAGTGGAGACGAACCCGTTGAAGAACCCGATCATCCCTCCGGCAAGGGTTGCCAGCAGCGCTGCCAGCAAGGGGGGGACGTTGTGCTCAAGCATCAACACCGCGGCCAGAGTTCCCGTGAACGCCACCACAGCGCCCACCGAGAGATCGATGCCGCCCGACACGATGACAAGCGTCTGACCGACCCCCACGATCACGATGATCGCAGCCTGCTGGCCGATATCCTGCAAGTTCTGCGGAGTCAGGAACTTCCCGCCCGAGCCGAGCGAGAAGAGGACCGCCATCAAGACCAGCACCCCGAGCGGCGCCGCGAAGCGCAGCAGGGCTTGACTGATGCGGGAAGCTCCCGAAGCCGATTCGCTCAAGCTAACCTGCCAGACCGGGCTTGTAGGCGACGCAGTCGATCTCTACCCGAATGACGGCCGGCGGATGGGCCTCCACGGTGGTTCGGGCCGGGGGCTCGGATGGGAAGAACTCGGCGTAAACCTCGTTCATGGCGCCGAAATCGTGACGGCTGGCGAGGTAGACGTTGCACTTCACCACATCCGCCATCGTGGCGCCGGCCGCCTCGAGGATGGTCTGTATGTTCTTGAGCACCTGGCGGGTTTCAGCCTGGACGCTGTCTACGATCATCTTGCCGGACTGGGGATCCTTGGGACCCTGCCCGGCGACGTAGATGAAGTCCCCGGCGATGACGGCCTGGGAGTAGGGCCCGGAGGGTGTGGGCGCTGCGTCGGTTCGAACTGTCTTGCGCATGGGTTTCCGGTCGATGGAAGTTGGGACGCTCGATGCGCCTCCGTAGCTTTTAGCCGCGCCCCACGAATTCCCCTCGTGAGGCTGCGCCCGCCGGCGAACGCGGAGCCTGCCGGAGGAGCATTCGAGTACGCGGGCGAATTTCGGCTCGGGCAGGAACGCATCCCCACCCACACACCACGCCATGCCGGCATAAGTCGTCGGGGGAACATCCCGTTTTGAGCAGCACCCCACCCGCGGAACTATCGGACTCCCAACGCGCCCCGCGGCGCCGCATCCGCATTCGGCGAGAGTACGGGCTCCTCATGTTGTTCCTCGTTACGGGTGGCCTGCTCAGTGCGCTGGTCCCCTACTTCCTCACCCCGGCAAATCTCCTCGGTGTGCTGACGGACCAGGCTGCGCTAGGGGTTCTCGCGGTGGGTATGACCCTTGTCATCCTCACCGGCGG
>SXGS01160051.1_pt1 | contig 47297 bp, 40 predicted proteins | sample 3174681 | NCBI WGS metagenome assembly SXGS01 (sample SAMN11356861, study PRJNA531348) | freshwater metagenome | isolation source: freshwater sample F1-80 | place: China: Fuxian Lake, Yuxi | collected 2017-12-25
GGAGCACCTCGGAACCGGGGATGTTGGGCCTGTCCGCCACCCAACTCGCCACGAGTTGGCGATGTTCTTCCGAGAGCGCCGACGGACGGCCGACCCCTCGTTGTGTTCGAAGCTGTGTGTTCGTCATCTGAACGTCGATGGTCTCTTGCAAGATGCGCTGCTGGCTGCGAGCTGAAACCCTGAGCCGCTCCTGGATTTCCGAACGCGAAAGGCCAAACTGATGCGCGAGCTGAACTTGATACCGGGCCGTGACGGAAAGCATGGACTTGTCCTCCCTGCTACGAGATTCGCCACGTCACGGCCCTTTGACTCCCCTATTTTCGGAAGCCCCCGTCCCCTTGCGCCGCCTCTTGCCCGGCCAGAGTTTCCGGACTCCCCCTGGCCTTAGTTTCCGGACATCACAGCGCCCACGACAGCGGCTCTCCCGCCTCGCGCAGTCGGTACTCCATCAAGCACTCTGGGCGCATGGCCACGATCGCATTCAGACGTCTCCTCCACAAAAACTACGAACGCGTTCAGTGAGCTCAATCACCGCTGAAGCAACGGTAAGGACTCCTGCGCCTCAACTCCTTGTTGGCCGGCATCGCGCGCTCCCTCTCCACTGAGAACCGATAGGCTCCGTTCCACCCAACGAATTCCTTGGTCTCCATCAGAGAGCCATACAGTGCAACTTTCGAAGCCAGAATGTCATCTTCAGCAAACCAAAGCATTCTCCTGACAGTAAACCCACCAAGCTCCGGTGTAACAGACGGCGGTTTCCACTCAATCTCCTTGAGATAGATATCTGAGATGAACCCGCTTGTACCAGGAGACACAACCATTGATTTGACGGGTTTGTAGCGGTAGTTGCTAGCGAACTTGGAGTCAGAACAATAGGAGAAGGGAAGTATCTCGGTAGGAGTGCGTACTCCCGGACTGTTGTACTCCGACCGAACGAATTCGGATAGGTAAGACTGTGTCCAGATTCTGCAGAATTGAAGAGCAGAATCCGGAGTTAGAACGGCCACTTTCCCTTCGAGAGCCTCGACGGTCTCAATGTGCGTCGAACCGTTCCTATCCGACCAGATCAGCTGGATGTCATCCCAGCCACTCGGTGGAGTAGCTGAAGTATCCGCTTCCCCAGTAACCGTCAAGTGCGATCCAGGTAAGAGGAACCTCGCGAGAATCGCCCGCCCAGCGGGCGGATCACCGCTCAATGACAAATAGGAAGTGAATACGTACAGGAGTATGGATACGCAAATCAGCGAATTGAGCCATTGTCGCAGTGTTCTCCGGAGCGATATCCTGATCGAAGCACAAGCAACGCCGTTCATTTCTGGGTGTGGTCCCAGGTTTGGGTGGGGCGCGCCGCCTGAGGGAGCCCGTTCTCGCTGTCCCAGGCGCAGGTGGTGATCCCGGCCGGGCCCTGTTCTCGGAGGAGGTTGCCGCTTCGATCCCACTCCAGGGTCGTGCGGTCTCCGCCGTGGTGTTGCACGTGCGTCAACTGATGAGCGACGTTGCGGGTGGATGTCGTGCGCTCGGCGCCTTCGGTCAACCACAGCCGGTTTCCTACCGGGACGTAGGCGTAGGTGACATGGTCGCCGGGCGCTCCGATCCGGTGCTCGGGGGTTCCAGGATCATCGGTGCGGGTGGTGCCCTCCGCGTGCCGGTTTAAGTTGGCCTGAAGGTTGCCGGCAGCATCCCAGGTGGAGGTGGTGCGGTTCGGTCCGTCGAGACGGGCGGGTTGATGACCCGTCCTGGAGGGAAGCAGGCTCAGAGTGGTTCCGGCGACGGGCGTTGTTGGCGTGAACTCTCCGACAGTCTCGAGCGCATTTCCGAGTCCGACCGAATACTTCGCCCCTCTGCGATTGCCCCTACCGGCTAGGATCACTCGTTTCGCTCCCAGGGATCTCCGCCCGAAGAAGGATGGCTATCGTCGCTATCCCTCAACTCCTGTGTCCATTATTGCAGGATCCAATCGAGAAGTCCGATCAGGCCCGAGGTCTTTCGTCTCCAGGTCTGCTGGGGATAGCGTTGTCCTTCTCGACCGGTGGCCCGTTGGTGCAAAGACCGGGTGTCGCCGGGTCTGCGGCGCCCATCGACTCCGGGCTGATGTGGATCGGGGTCGCGCTGCAGGCGAGAGCGGTGGGACTCTACGGCACGGAATACCTGCCGAAACCGGAAGCGGTCCAGCCGGTCAACCCGAACGCGATCTATCGGAACAGCTCCGGCCCAGTATCGGAGATCCCGGAGGCGGCGGTGGTGGAGTCTGTGTGGGACTGATGCTCGCGCTGCGTATCCACGCGGCAACAGAGATTTCAGACTTCTGATTCTCGGGGTATGCCTCCGAGATCCGCCATGTGCGGGCTACCCTCGGGCCGGATTCGCTCAGAGTGCGCTGGTGCGGCGTTGGCATGGGCAGCTCCAACCTGGCAGGCTTCTTCGGCCCAACTGCCGCCACAACCGGCCTTACTCTCCGGGCATCACCCCAAATCCCCGCCCGCCCGGGACGTGAGTTCTCTCATCGTTCTCGACCACGCTGCTGAGGTCGGGCTGCTCGATGACTGGTTCTGGGATGCCAGCCGGCTCCGAAAGTGCTCCACGCCGCGACCGAAGTCCGGAAAGGTCCGCTCGGCCCGCAGGGAGGCCGCGAGGTTCCAGAGTCGCAGAGTCGTGAGAGAGAGGGGACAGCGTGCCGGAGTCGGCGCTCCCCCCTTCTTCGTCCAGGCAGCGCGGCGACATGCGTCACTACGGGCGGCGTTCCCGGATGGAGTAGAGGCGAGCGGCGGTGCGGATCAGGAGACGATCTCCGGCGAGTGCGGGCGTGGCCATGCACATGTCGTCTTCCGCCAGGCTGTTCGTGTGGGTCAGGTCGTAGCGGTCGGAGTTCTTGAAGACGAAGGTCTTGCCGTCCTCGTTCAGACAGTAGATCTTGTCTCCGGCGGCCCAGGGGGAAGCCGTGAAGCGGAGGCCATCCGGAATGCGGACCTTGTCGAAGAGCATGCGCCCGCTTCCGGCGTGGTACGCCGCCAGAAAGCCGAAATCGAAGAGCACGAAGAGCCGACCATTCGCGAGGAGCGTGGTGGGGTTGTAGGGGGCGCCGCGCCAGTCGCACCAGGTGACGAAGGGTCCAGAGGTCTGATCGCGGCCGATCGAGATGTTGCCCTCGCCGCCCGCCTTGATGGCATACAGTGGCCGGAGGGGGCTTCCCACGTAGCCGGAGGAGACGAAGAGCGTGTCTCCCTCGGCATAAGGCGTCCCAATGGTGATGGACGACATGCCTTCGAGGAACCAGAGGAGCTTGCCGTTCAGGTCGTACGAGCGGACCAGACCACTGCCGGGCGTGATGATCTCGGTGCGCCGGGAATTGCGCCAGATATATGGAGTGGCCCAGTTGCTTTTCTCGTCCCGAGCTACGCGCCAGATCTGGCGGCCGCTTCGGGCCTCCAGTGCTTCAAGATACGACTCTTCCTCATTGTCGTTGACGACATAGAGCCGACCCTCGTGAAGGGTCGGGGAGGCGGCGGTTCCCCAACCGAGCCGGGTCTTCCGCGGCGCGATCGGCCGTTTCCAGAGGAGCTTGCCGTTCAGGTCGAGCGCGTAGAGGCCGAGGTTTCCGAACAGCACGTAGACCCGCTCCCCATCCGTTACGGGCGTCTCGGAGGCGAAGCTGTTCTTCAGGTGACGCGATGAAGCTGGCGCGCCGGAGTGCAGCGAGGTTTCCCAGAGCTTTCGTCCTGAGCGGAGATCGAGACAGAGCGCTTTCCACTGATGGGTATCCCCGGGCGGCGTCGGACGATCTCCCCCGAAGTAGAGTCCCTTCTTCGGAGGCTCCGGCTGTCGTTCGCTCACCACCGTCGTGAGAAACACCCGATTCCCCCACACCACGGGAGACGACCATCCCATCCCGGGCAGTTCCGCTTTCCACTCCACGTTCTCCGTGGCCGACCAGCGTTCCGGGATACGGCCTGAGGCGATGCCGCGGGCGCCCGGACCCCGAAACTGGCTCCAGTTGGAGTCGGCGGCCATGACGGGCAGGATCGTCGCCGAGATCATGGCGAAGGCGGTCCACAAACAGGGGAGCAAGAGAGGTCGACGTCGAGGGGCGGCAGTCATGATCGGGATTCCAGTCGAAACGTGTTCTGCGGCCATGTTACCAGGATCGGTTCCCCACAAAGCACGTGAGCGTGTCACTGCGCGGCACGATGCGATTGCAGGTTCCTGGAGCCGGGCAAACCAATCTGACCCGAGTGGGCGGTGGGACGAGTGCGCCGGCCACCGGGGGGCATCGCATGGGTTCAGAGAGCATCAAGCTGTTTCTGCAGGGCTTTGAGACGGCGTTTCGAGAGAAGGATCCGAATGTCGATGCGAAGGAGTGGGAGGCCCGGCGGACGGAGCAGGTGCGCCGGATGTTCGAGGCGCTGGGCGCCGGCGACCTGGCGGCGTTCTTCGCCCTGATTCATCCGGAGATTGAGATGGAGATCCATGCACCGGGGATGTTCCCCTGGCAGCTCCAGGCTCGGGGACTCGACTCGTTTCGCGACATGCTGCTCACCAACTTCGGTTCCCTGGCCGAGGAGAACCCGACGGTTGTGAGCGTGGTGGCGCAGGGAGACCTGGTAGTGGTGTTGGGGCGGGCACGTGGCGTATTAAAGCAGGGCCTCACCCCGTACGACACCCAGTTCTGCTACGAACTGACCTTCGATGGAGATCTCATTCGAAAGATCCGAGAACTGGTGGTTCCGACATGTGACGGCTGAGAGCCGAAAGCATTCCCACTTCCTGAATGTCAAGTCATCCGATGGAATGCAAGAGATCATACGTTGGGGCGATATTACAGAGTTGGATCCGAGCGTCAGAACGGGAGCATCTGATTCGTTGTCCTATTGTGGGCAAGTGCCCCCGGGATCGAAGTGGCCACCCGGATATCTCGGGACGATCCTGAGCGGATGGGGGGCGCTGCAAAGCGCTCCCCATCCGCATTTTTCTTGCGTCGTCTCGGATTGTGCCGTTTCTGGATGCCCGTAGACCTTGCGAGACAGGTTCTCGTCTCGACGAACTCGAACTCATTCCCACGGATCCCGGTTCCGATCTCCGCAGTTGCATCGCAGCCGGCGCCCGTTTCCCGGGGAGGGACTCGCAGATGACGACCTGGACTCGTCGCTCCGTGGTTCGGCACACCGCCGGCCTGGCAGCGGCACTGGCACTTCCCGCCGCGCGCTGGGCCGTTGCGCAGAACGGCGACCGGGCGTTTCCGCCACACCGGATCGCGGATCATCTCTACTACGTGGGCTCGAAGGCCCTCGCTGCCTACCTCATCACCACCGATCAGGGGCACATCCTCATCAATAGTTGTTTCCCGGAGACGGTGCCGCTCATTCAGGCGTCGGTCGAGAAGCTGGGATTCAAGTTTCGCGATGTCAAGATCCTCCTGGGGAGCCACGCCCACAACGATCACATGGCCGGCAACGCGCTCGTCCGTCGAATCACGGGAGCCCGCGTGCTGGTGATGGAAGGGGACGACGGGATCGTTCGAACCGGCGGAAGTGGGGACTTTCAGTACGATTCCGCCTGGGAGCCATGTCCCGTTGACGAAGTCCTCAAGGACGGCCAGAAGGTCACCCTGGGGGGGATGAGCCTGACGGCGCTCAAGACATCCGGGCACACGCGCGGATGCACCACGTGGGTGCTCACCGTGAAGGACGGCGGCCGAGAACTGCGCGCCGTCATCATCGGAAGCCCGAATGTGAATCCCGGCTACAAACTGGTCGGCAACACGAAGTACCCGACAATCGCCGAAGACTACGCACGAACATTTCGGGTGCTGAAGGCGCAGAAATGCGACCTGTTCCTCGGTGCTCACGGCGATTACTACGGTCTGCCCGCCAAGTACGACCGGCTCGGAACGGGCGGCGCCAATCCGTTCATCGATCCGGCCGGCTACCGGGCCTACGTCGACGACCGAGAGAAGGCGTATCTCACGGAGCTCGCTCGACAGAAGTCCGGCGGCTGAGGCGCCCGCGAGGGCCGGAGCATGCGGTTACGCGCCCCGGCCCTCGCAGGGATCCCGGCGGGGGCGTCTTACGGCTGACCGTTGATCTCGCCGTGAAGCATCCGGATGAACTCGCGGGTGCGCTGCAGCGCCGCCTCAGCATGCTCGCGCGTCTCGCCATCCTCGGCCGAAAACGCCTGCTCGCGCTCGGGCAGCCACACATCGCGGAGTTCGTCGGCATGCTCGTGCAGGCTCGGGTCTTCCGGGTTCGTGAAGAGGTGCTCCACAGCCCCCAGCAGCCCGTACTGGCGATTGATCTCGGGCCGCTCCAGTTCACCATGAAGCTGGTCCACCACCGACCTCATTCGCTGTTGTCGAAGGTCGCAGATCTGCTTGCCCAACTCCGTCAGCATTTGCTCCCGGAAACTGTCCTTCGCTGAGATCCAACGGGGCAGACTTCTCACGTACTCGGCCAGATCGATGGGGGCGCCCTTCTTCAACGCACTTCCGGCATTGATCTGGATGTTCCGGTAAAAGGCGGTGAGACCCACGTTCGGATCGATGGTGTCGGAATCGTAGAGGATTCGGACCTCCACCTCCTTATAGCGCTCATCGTGCACCTCGGGTGGAACCTTTCCCTTGAGGTGGCCGCGAACGACCTTGGCCGAGGGCTTGTTGAAGTTTTGCGGATAACCGTACTCGTCCAGAATGTGCTGGGTGAGGGAGGCGCCGGAGAGGTGGTGTACCTGCCCTCCCAGTTCCAACCGATCGTACAGTTCGGTCACCCAGTTGTGACGGGCGGGGAGCATGGTCTCATTCAGCCAGAAGCCCTCCTCGTCCACCACGTTCTTGCCTTCGGGCGACTTCAGGATGGCGCCGTCGTAGCGCTTCGTGATGTCGTGGAGGATCGCGGAGTGGCGCAAGACGTCCGCATCGCCATCCAGTTCCTGGCCCATGGTCAGGGCAAGGCGCTGCACCCGGTAGGTGTGGTTCAGGTAGTACTTTCGCCAGGAGAACCCAACTCGGGTGACCTCCCAGAGGCTGAAGGTACCGATAACCAGTTGTTCGATCTCGTCGTAGTAGGTCGCCATGTTGGCCAAACTCGGGCTGTCGCACCGGCGCCACCGGTTGAGAGGAGGGTGCGAGCCCTGAAAAAACGGGGATGCTCCAGAGCTGGAAGCATCCCCTCATGACTGAACCGATCGGAGCTCGCAGCCGTCAGGACGGTCGGCGCATCATCTGCCGCAGCTCCGTGGAGTTGCCTGCGAAGGTCAGGGCATCTTCCTCGCTGATGAGGTTGGCGCGGTAGTAGCGCAGAAGGCACTGGTTCATGGTTTGCATGCCCCAGTATTCGCCCTCGGTCAGAAGCTGATAGATGCCTCCAAAGCGCCCTTCCTCGATCAACTTGGCGATGGTCGGCGTGTTGATGAGCACCTCGACGCCGGCCACGCGCCCCTTGCCGTCGGAGCGAGGAACCAGCTTCTGGGACACAATCCCGCGGAGCGAGGTCGACAGACGCATGCAGATCTGCGCCTTGTCATGCGGCGGGAACATGTTGATGATACGGTCCATCGTCTCATAGGCGCTGGCCGTGTGAACGGTGGAGAAAACGAGGTGGCCGGTTTCCGCCGCCTGCAGACAGATGCTGAATGTTTCCACGTCTCGGAGTTCGCCGATGAGAATGACGTCGGGCGCCTGGCGGAGCACGTACTTCAACCCGGCCTGGAAGCTTTCCGTATCGAGACCGACTTCCCGCTGATTGACGATTCCCATTTTGTCCTGGTGGACAAACTCGATCGGATCCTCAATGGTAACGACATTCTTAGCCATCGTTTCATTGATGAGGTTCAGCATCGCCGCAAGGGTGGTGGTCTTGCCGGATCCGGTAGGCCCCGTCACCAGAACCAACCCTTGCTTCTGGCAGGGCAGTTGCTTGAGGACCGGCGGCATACCGAGTTCCTCGAGCCCGGGCATCTTGGTGGGAATGAGTCGGATGACCATCCCAACGGTGCCCTTCTGCATGTAGATGTTGCCGCGGAAGCGCGCGAACGACCGGCTGAAGCCGAGGTCCATTTCACGCCGCTGTTCGAACCGTTGAATCTGTCCCGGCGTCAGAAGCGTGTAGGCAAGCTGACGGATCTCTTCTCCGTGGAGAACGGGATAATCCGTGCGAGTGATCTTGCCGTGCAAACGAATGATCGGCGGAGAACCATCCTTGAAGAAGACATCCGAAGCTCTAAGGTTGTGAGCATGCAGGAGGACCTGATCCAGGTCGACGCTGGCCATCTATGCATTCTCCTTGCGGCGCATCAAGCGCCCTTTGTACACAGCGAGAAACGCCAGGAGCGCCACGCCCGCGGCAGTTGCCACGACAAACAGGACCGGCAGCCAGGAAGTTTGTCTCGGGGGTGGGTTGAACACGGACGGGATCTCGGCGGGAACGCCCTGACGCTGGTCCACCCAAACACGATAGTCCACAATCCGCCCGGCGACACTTCCCTTTTCCTGGCCTGGAATGTCGCTTGCTTGAGTCTGAATTCGAAGCGGACCACGTGTCCACTCGGCGGCGGCCCTCAACGGGAAGGGGCCCTCAAAAACTCCCATCACGCGGAAGAACGGCGCCCGGCGAAAGGTTTGGTTGATCGCGTCGAGATTGACCTGACCTGTCTTCCAGTTCGTCAGTCCGGCAAGTTTTGCCTCGACAACGGGGATTCCTGCCTTGTTGGAATACTTGAAGCCCTTGAGGTCGCTTCCGCACTCCCGAGCAAGGGTTTCCAGATCCTTCCGGGCTTCCGGTTCCGCCACCTTGGAGTCGTAGCCGATTGCCACCCCGTCTCGGCCGGAGCCGTTTGAGACGATGGTCACCTGGATGGCAGGCGTTTGAGGCTCTTGCGGTGTCTGCGCGCGGGCGGCCGTGGGCGGCTGCGCCGGCTGTGGCGCGCGCGCGGGCGTCGTGGACGGAGAAGATTGCTGCGCCCGACCGACTCGCGGCGTCGAGACGATGCATGCTCCTCCCAGAAGGAGCGCGGCAAGGGTGAGAAACCGTCGTTCAGGTCTCACTAGAAACGTCCCGCGTTGAAATCCTGCGCCAGGCCGAACCCGGCTCCAGGAGACAAAAAAACAGCCCAGATCCACTCCACGCGGGACTTGCCTCCGTGAATGTTCTGAGCCGGGGGATGGAGCAGAGGGGACTCGAACCCCTGACCCTCACGCTGCCAGCGTGATGCTCTCCCAGCTGAGCTACTGCCCCGTGTCGAACGCCCGGATCATACCAGCGACCCAATGGACTGTCAAGCCGGTCCCCGGGGCTCCCGGGGCTTCCGACCGGTTGTTTCAAGATGGCGGGAGCGTGTAGGAATCGAACCCACCGAAGACAGGATCAACTGCCTCCCACGAGGGTTTGAAGCCCTGGCGAGCCACCAGACCCGAGCCGCCCCCATCGGCGAAACAACCTCAAAAGTCTATCCTGCCCGAACCCGAATAGTCCCGGCTGTTCCCGCAACAATCTTGCCGATGACGGCTCGCACCGGCACCGCTTCATCCGATAACGCATCGAGCAGCATCTGGAGACGAGCCTCTGGAACGGACATGAGCAACCCGCCGGAGGTCTGGGGGTCAAACGCGTTCACGAGCAAGGCCGGATCCACTCCGGGATCGATCTCCGCTCGCTCGCCGAGGTAGCGAGCATTGTCCTTACCGCCGCCGGTGTTCACCCCCGCTGCTGCGTGCCGCAGGGCGCCGGGCAGCAGCGGGAGCGCGGATGCGTCCAATTCGGCGCGTACCCCGGAGAAGTCCATCATCTCGAAGAGGTGTCCCATCAGGCCAAACCCGGTGACGTCTGTGGCAGCGTTGACGCCCACCCGCACCATCGCCCGCGATGCGGCTGCATTCAGCGTCTTCATCGACTCCACGGCGGCAGCCACCTCGACTTCGTCCGCCAGGCCGCGCTTGAGAGCAGTCGTGACGATGCCGGTTCCCAGCGCCTTGGTGAGCACCAGCACATCCCCGGGCAGCGCGCCTTTCACCGCAGTGATTTGCGACGGGTGCGCCATCCCCGTGACACTAAGGCCGAATTTGGGGATCTCGTCCTTCACGGTGTGGCCGCCCAACAGGATGGCTCCACTTTCCATCACCTTGTCGGCGCCGCCCCGGAGGATGTCGACGAGGATCTGCTGATCCAGGTCGTCCATGGGGAAGCAGACGATGTTCATCGCGGTGAGCGGGACCCCACCCATGGCGTAGACGTCGGAGAGGGAATTGGCGGCGGCGATCTGGCCGTAATCGTAGGGATCGTCCACGATCGGCGTGAAGAAGTCGAGCGTCTGGATCATCGCGCGCTCGTCGTCGATCAGATAGACCCCGGCGTCATCCGGAGTCTCAAGGCCGACCAGCACCCGATCGCTCACCTGTTTAGGAAGATGGCACAGCACCTGCGCCAGGTCCGCGGAGGACGCTTTAGAGGCTCAACCGCCGCACTTGACGGTTTCAGTTAGACGGATCACGTGGACTTCCCACTTTCGGATGCGATCCGGGCGAGTGCCCGGCGCATCGCTTCAGCCAACTCGGTCAGTTCAGCATCGGTAACGGTCCGCACGTCCAGGCAGAGCCGCTCGCGGTGGACGCGGACCCAAACCCCCGGATCGCCGACCCGCAGGGTCCGGGCAAGTTCGCTCGCCGAAGCCCGGTCCGACTCCACCTGCACAATCCAGGTCGGCAGCTCTTCTCCGGGGAGAGAACCCCCTCCGACCTGGGATTCTCCCTCAACCAGCGAGACCTGAAGCGGCATCGAACTCAGGAGACCGGCAAGTCTGTCGGCTCTTAGCCGGATCGTCGCCAGGGGTTCGGTGAGCGCCCGCAGGGTAGGGATGTGCTCCAGCGCTCGGTCCGGAGCCAGGTACTCGCGCAGCGTCGCCTCCAAGGCCGCCAACGTCATCTTATCCAGCCGCACCACGCGCATGAGGGGGTGCGACTTCAGTCGGGCGATCAACGCGGACTTCCCGATCACCAACCCGGCCTGCGGTCCTCCCAACAGCTTGTCGCCGCTGAACGTAATGACATCTGCGCCCGCGCACACGCTGTCCTGAACGGTGGGTTCATCGGACAACCCGGCATCTCCCAGGGGAACGAGAGCTCCGCTTCCGAGATCATCCAGCACGGGAATCCCCCGCGAGGCGCAGAGGCTTACTAATTCTGCGAGCGCCGGCTCCTCGGTGAAGCCGACGATCTTGAAGTTGCTCGGGTGGACCCGCAGGATGAGCGCGGTCTCGGGGGTGATCGCGGCGGCGTAATCGGAGATGCGGGTCTTGTTGGTGGCGCCCACTTCTACCAGTCGGGCGCCGGCGCTCCGGATCACATCCGGAATTCGGAACGAGCCGCCGATTTCGACGAGCTGGCCGCGGGAGATCACCACGTCCCGACCCATCGCCAGCGCCGAAACCGCGAGGAAGACGGCTGCGGCATTATTGTTCACCGCGATCCCGTCTTCCGCGCCCGTCAGTCGCTTCAGCAGGGGTGCGATATGGCTGTGCCGGCTGCCTCGCTCTCCCGACTCAGCATCCAACTCTAACAAGGAGTGGCCGGAGCAGACCTCCGCGACCGCCGCGCGGGCCGCTTCGGAAAGAACGGCGCGACCGAGGCCCGTGTGCAGCACGACCCCCGTGGCATTGATCTGTCTTCGGAGGCTGGGTCGCGTGGTGGTCGCGAGGCGGGAGGTCACGGCATCGAGCGCCGCGGCGAGGAACTCTTCGCCGGCAGCTCCGTTCAGCGGAAGCGCACCGAGGCGGGCCCGCGATCGAAGCTCCTCCAGGGCGCCTCGCACCACGTCCAACACGAGGGTGCGTCCGTGCGCCTCGATCAGCGCGAGCACCGCCGGCTCGGTTAGGAGCCGATCGACTTTGGGGATACGGCGGAGCGGCTGATCGTCGTGGGACACTCGGGGATCCGGTCGCGGAAGTTGCTCGAATGCTAACAGTGGAGTCAACCCCGGTCAAACGGTTCGACGCCGTCGTACGTGCGCCGGGCCAGGTATACCCCGACCGAGAGCGGCCGGGGTATACCTGCACGCGGATCTACAGCCGGGACAGGAGCCCCGCGTCGGCGAAGATCGGAGCACCGGTGACGACCGATGCTTCGTCGGAAGCCAGCCAGAGCAGCGTGTGGGCAAGCTCCGTCGGGGTCGCGATCCGTCCCATCTTACCCGGATCCGCGTAGAAGCCGAGGTCGTCCAGCGTGGTGTTCATTCGCTCGGCGTGGGCTCTCAACATCGGCGTGTCCACCGGCCCGGGAATGATGGACATCACCCGAATGTGGTCCTTCGCGAAGTCGTGAGCCATCTGCCGCGACAGCGCCACCACGCCGCCCTTGGATGCGGCATACGCAGCGAGACCCTCGCCCGTGGCGAAGGCGTGCGGCGAGGCGACATTGAGGATGGCGCCGCCCCCCACCGCTCGAATGTGAGGAATGGCGTACTTGCTCATCAGAAACACCGACTTCAGATTGATCGCCAGAACCCGATCCCACTCTTCCTCGGAGATGGATTCGACCGTGGCCCCGAATTGCCCCACGCCGGCGATGTTCGCCACGATGTGAAGTCGCCCCGCCCATTCCATCGCGGCTTCCACCACCTCCCGGCAATCTTCCGCCCGGGAGACATCCGCGACGACTTCACGCACCCAACCATTGCGGGTTCGGATGGTGGCCGCCGTTTCGTGCATCCCGACGGGATCCGTGTCGGCGATGACCACCCGGGCGCCTTCCCGGGCGAACAAGATCGCCGCCGCCTGCCCGATCCCGCGGGCGGCGCCCGTGAGGATCGCTACCCGTCCATCCAATCGACCCATCGTTGTCGGCCCTCTTCCCCTCCGGCTTCCGTGCGTCCGATTCGGTTTACCCGCAAAGAATCCTCCCGTCGGGGGGTTTGGGTCAATAAGGCCGTACGGTTTTCGGTTGGGGTCTCGCGACAGAAATCATCGGTTCAGGATCGGATGCAGCGGAGAAACTCATCCAGACTGGGAGAGGCAACCGCAAGGCGGATCAGTTCGCGGCAACGTTCCTCGGAGGCGGCCAGAACGTCGCCGGCAAGGGCTGGAGGAGTGCCGCCGAACATGGTTTCGAGAACATCAACCAGAAAGCTGCGGGCCATTGCCTCCCTTTCAAGCAATCGCCACCTGGCTTCGGCTTGGGCTTCGCCGATTCGGATGCCCTCTTCTCGGAACAAGTCTGCCATGGTTTGTGGCATCGCGATTTCCTCAGGCCGTGGGAGAGTTTGAGCCGCAGAAGCCTTACGATTCCCAGTTGGGATACCGCAAGCAGCGATCAGCGGTTCACGAACGGATGCGGCGGAGAAACTCATCCAGATTGGGAGAGGTGACAGCACGGCGGGTCAGTTCGCGGCAACGTTCCGCGGAGGCGGTCTGAACTTCGTCGGCGAGGGCTTGAGGAGTGCCGCCGAACATGGTTTCGAGAACATCAATCAGAAAGCTGCGAGCCATTGCATCCCCTTCAAGCATTCGCCCCCTGGCTTCGCCCAAGGCTAGGCCTCTGGCTTCACCTCTGGCTTCACCTCTGGCTTCACCGATCCGGATACCCTCTTCTCGTACAAAGTCTGCCATGGTTTGTGGCATCGCGATTTCCTCGACCGGGTAGTCCCGGGGTTCCCAGGCGCGGCCCCACTCTCGGATGTAGGGCAACAACTCAGTGTATTCTAGCCTCGAACGGCGGTGAAATAGTTGGAGCACCGCGAACCAGACCACTCGCCACACATCCGGATGGCTCTCGGGGGGCGCTGCGGCGAGGCGGTTGAGGCACTCGGCCAGGCCCGCGGCATAGCCATCCGGGGCCGCCCTCTCGAGTTGGATCAATCGCAGCGCCTGTGCCAGCGGTGAGTCAAGCCGGCGGATGGCTTCCTCGGACACTCGGGGGAGATCGAGCATCAGGACCGGACCGACTCCGAGAGGAGCTGCCTCCAGGAGTTCAGGTGGGGCTCCGAAAACATCGGCCAGGTGATACGTTGAACCCCACGGCTCCTCTCCGGTGTACACGAGCACCGTAAGCGGCGGAGACAACCGCGGCGCCTCCGTGCGGCCGGGGTGAAACGGCGGCGCCTGCTTCGCCCAGAACGCAACCTGGTACTGAAGGGTCTGGAGCGGAACCATCGGATCGGGACGGGATTTGTGCTCCACCACCACGAGCGCGGGGATCTCGGGCGTCGTGCCGGCGACACCCGACCGAAAGGAGATGGTGTAGAGTGCGTCGTTTTCCCGGCGACGCAGATCCGGTGGGAGAAGCGTGCGCTGCACCCGCCCGGCCCGATCCACATCGAAGAGGGAGATCAGCGTCGGATGCAGCGACTCCAGCACGCCGAACAGCGCGGGGAGGCACGCTGGGCTGTCCAGCAGCCACTGAAATCCGCGATCCTGGAAGTCTCGCAGAATGGCTTCGCTGGGCTGGGGCGGCCGGGTTCGGCGTCTGGCGGGCATCGTCGGACTTCCGGTCCTACTGAACCTGCGGCAGCACGTAAGGGCCCTTGGGGATTACCACGAGCTTTGCATCGGGTCCACGGGTTTCCAAAGCCTGACGCACCCCTTCCTCCACGGTGGCGACCGGTTTCACAAAGCACCGGGACAGCGTCTCGGCGGGGATGCCGGACGCCACAACATAGACTTCCGCCGACTTCACGGCCTTCCAGAGCTCATGCGCCTCCCATTGATCGGGAATGAAAAAGCCGGGCTCGTACGTCCGCTTCACAAAGGCCTCGAGATCGTCGCTGTCCAGCAGGATGTCTCGAAAGTGCGCGTTGCCGATCCCTTCGGCGCACTCGGAGGCGATCACGATGGCGCCACCCGGTTTCAACGCCGGAAGCGCGCCCACCATGCCCTTCACCGCTTGATAGAACGTGAGGTCGAGAGGGTAGCCGGCGCACGTGGTCACCACCACGTCGGCCGGGGAGTCGAGCGGCGCCACGGCGACCCGCCGCGCCCGCTCCACGCCGGCGAGCCCGGCGGCCTCCACTTCCCCGGCGAAGACCCCGGTCAGCCGGCGCTGCTCGTCGAGCGTTACGTCGCAGATGAATTGGAGGCCGGACTTCCGGGCGACATAGAGACTGTCCTCGTGGACGGGATTGCCTCGCACCGAGCCGCTGTCGGAGAGTTCGTGGCCGATGAATCGGGGGCCATGCCAGATCTTCACCGTCTCCATGGCGCAGATCCCCGGACAGATCGACTTGCGACCTCCTGAAAAGCCGGCCATGAAGTGGGGTTCGATCAGCGCCAGCGAAACCTTGACCTCGGCGTCGAGATAGCGGGAGTCGACCCAGATGGGCACGCCGTTCGGGGTCTCCCCCAGGTAGCGGTGGGTCTCCAGATCGCCGGCGACGTGATTCAGCACGCGGTAGCCCGCGGCGATCTCGGGTCCGACCATCTCGAGAATTTCCGCTTCGGTGCTGGGCCGATGGGTACCGGTGGCGATCAGAATGAAGATCCCGTCGGAGGGCACGCCCGCGGCTTCCAGAACCCGAATAACCTCCGGAAGCAGGATCCGATTCGGCACGGGGCGCGTGATGTCTGAGATGACGAGACACGCGGATTGCTTGCCCGCCGCGAGTTCCGAGAGGGGCGCGCAGCCGATGGGATGCGCCAGCGCCTCGGCAATCGCAGCCGATGGGTTCTCAAGCGCGGGCGCCGGCTGCAGACCCAGCACGGCCTGAACCCGTGCATCCGGAAGCTCCACTTCGAGGCCGGTCCGGCCGTAGTCCAATTTCACACGCAACGACTTCACATGCATGGTTGGTTCCATTCTCAAAGCCGCGGATCGATCGGCTCACTCTCGAGCGCCAACACCGCAAAGACACACTCGTGCACCCGCCGGAGGGGCTCCGCCGCGACGAAGCGCTCCAACCCCTCTACGCCGAGCGCGAACTCCCGCAGCGCCAGTGACCGCTTGGCCCCGAGCGAGCGATGCCGCAGCGCCTCCAGGTTGGAAGGGAGATCATACTCCGGTCCATAGATGAGCCGTAGATACTCAACTCCGCGGCACTTCACCGCCGGCTGCACCAGTCCCTTTTCACCCCGGGCGATGAAGTCAAACGGCTTCACAACCATCCCCTCGCTGCCGGATGCCGTGATCGTCAGCCACCAGTCCGTTGCGGCCGCTACGGACGCAGGCAGAGTCAGATCCACCTCCACCGTGGGCGTTGCACGCAGGAGATCCGGCCTCGCGTCGCACAAGGGCTTCAGCATCTCGAGATGCCACGGATGCGGCCGGTCGAAGAACGTCCGTCCCTCGGCGGCCAGGAGGTGGAACGGCGCCAGGCGGAGGTCCTGAACTCCATCCACCTTCCAGCAGTAGTGTCGATAGGCCCGCACATACCGCGCGGCGCACGAGAGTCGCGCCTCGTAGTGACCGAGCAGCGCTTCGGCCTCGCTCACTCGCGTGGATGCGTGTCGCAGTTCCCGAACCGCGTCTGAAAGCGCTGCCCCGGCCGCTGCGCCCGTGGGTGCGTACTGCTGCGTGAGGAGCGATTGCGCCTTGGCCGACCATGGCATCAACTCGCAGTCGAGGCAGAGCCAGTCGGTTTCCAGCGCCTCCCACAGTCCCGCCCGCGTGACGGCATCGCGTGTGATCCCCAGAAGCTGCAGCTCCATTTCGGTTTCGTTGAAGAACCGCCGACCAGTCCGCGTGTAACAGATCCCCAGTTCGTCTTCCACCCCGAAGCGGCGACGGGCGGCCCCCTCGTCCCGACAGACGACCACCACCGCGCGGGAGCCCATGTGCTTCTCCTGACAGAGCACCCGGGTCTGCGCGACGTGAGCGTAGTGCTGGAACACCTCGTCCGGATGTTCCAGATAGCCCTCGCGCTGGGAACTCGCGACCGGCGACATGGTGGGCGGCAGATAGATCAGCCAGCGCGGATCGGCGGCAAAGCGGCTCATGATCTCCAGAGCCGCCGTAGCGTTTTCCTCGCGCACGGTGAGGTGTCCGTGGATGCGCGTCTCGATGCGCCGCTTCCCCGATACGTCCTCATAGTCGAGGATCGTGTCGTGCTCTTGCTGCGGCGACAGGCGGTCCTCGGGCCGCCCGCCGAGGGGTCGGACAGGTTCGTAGTACACCTCTCGGGCCGGCACCGAGACGAGTTCCTGTTCGGGGTAACGGAGCGCCGTCAATGCGCCGCCGAACACACAGCCGGTGTCCAGACACAGGGTGTGGTTCAGCCACGAGGCATCGGCAACCGGCGTGTGACCGTACAGCACCATCGCGGAGCCCCGGTACTCGTTGGCCCAGTCGAGCCGAACCGGCAGCCCGAGATCGTCCACCTCTCCCGTGGTTTCGCCGTAGAGCGCGAACGCCCGGACGCGCGACGAGGTGCGGCCCTGGTAGGCCTCCTTCATTCCCGCATGCGCCACCACCAGGCGGCCACCATCGAGCACGTAGTGGCTGATCAGACCGTCTAGGAACCGCCGAATCTCCTGCAAGAACGAGTCTTCAGCCCCTTCCAGTTGATCGAGGGTGGCCTGGAGCCCATGGGATGCGCTGACCTTCTTTCCTGCCAGCTTGCGGAGCAGCCGATCGTCATGGTTCCCCGGTACGCAGAGGGCGGTCCCGGCCGCTGCCATGCCCATCGCCAGGCGCAGCACGTCCGGTGAACGGGGCCCTCGATCCACGAGATCGCCCAGGAAGATCGCCATTCTCCCCGCGGGAGGCGTCACCACAGGCGGCGAGGCCGGCGTCGCTCCCGGGTCGATGGCATACCCGAGGCGCTCCAGCAGCTCACAGAGCTCGTCGAAACAGCCGTGCACGTCTCCGATCACGTCGAACGGGCCTGTCAGATGCTTGAGGTTGTTCCACAGGGGGCGCCGAACGAGCTCCGTCGCAGAGACGTCCTCCGGCTCTCGAAGGACGTGCATGTGACGAAAGCCCTCTTCCTTCAAGCGGGAGAGCGAGCGCCGCAGGTCCGCCTTCTGCCGGCGTACGACGTGGGCTCCGAACTGTCGATCCGCGCGCAGGGCGTTTCGCTCCAGGCAGACCGACTCCGGGATGTTGAGGACGATGGCGATCGGCAACACGTCGTGCCGGCGGGCCAGCGCGACGAGCGGCGCGCGCGCGCCCGGCTGGACGTTCGTGGCGTCGACCACGGTCAGCCGTCCGCGCGCAAGCCGGCGGTCGACGATGTGGTGCAGCACGGAGAATGCGTCTTCAGAGCAGCTCTGATCGTTCTCGTCGTCGGACACCAGACTGCGGCAGAAATCCGACGAGACCACCTCAGTCGACAGAAACTGCGACCGGGCGAAGGTGGACTTCCCGGATCCCGACGCGCCGATCAGTACCACCAGGCAGAGTTCGGGGATCTCAATCTTCATGGTGCTTCTCCATGATCGCCGTGCTTCCGGCCCCGGTCGTCTTGCGGAACAGCGCGAGCTGTGAGGGGGCGCCCACATCCGGGTCGGACGGACCCAGCGGCCGGATCTCCACCGCATACGCGTAGCGGGCGGCGACCTCGCCGGCCCACGCGCCAAACTCGGCTCGGGTCCATTCGAACCGATGGTCCGGATGTCTCAACGAGTCGGCCCCCAGCGCGGGCCACTTCGCGTTGTATTCCCGGTTCGGCGTGGTGAGGAGCACCAGCCCCGGCTTCGCACAGCCGAACAGCACCCGCTCCAACGCTCGGAGCCGGGGCGGGTCGAGATGCTCGATCACCTCCACGACCGCGGCCGCGTCGAAACCCTCGATCCGAGCGTCCCGGTACGTCAGTGCGCCGTGGAGCAGCCGAATTCGCTGGCGCTGCGCCTCCGGAAGCTCATCCAGCTTGAGGCGCGAGTGGGCGATTTCCAGCGCCCGGATGGACGCGTCGAGCCCCACGATTTCCGTGAAGTGCCGGTCCTCCATCAGGCGCTTCAGGAGCCGCCCTTCCCCGCAGCCGAGGTCGACCATTCGCCGGCAGCCGGCCTCCTTCAGCAATTGGGCGACGGTCTTGAGCCGCGTGTCGTGCAGCCCGAGCGGCCGCTCGACAAAGTCTTCGCGGTCGTCCGTCCGACTGGAGCGGGAACCGTCTTCGGAGCCCTCTTCTTCGTCCTCTACAAGTCGCGCGAGCGCCATGCGAACGAGAGAAGGCCGCTGCTTGAGATAGCCCCGCGTGATCCGGCTGCGCTCGGGATGCGACTCCAGCCAGCCCTCTCCATGGCGGAGCAGCTTCTCGACCTCGTCCTCGCCCACCCAGTAGTGCTTGTCGTGGTCCAGCACGGGCAGCAGCACATAAAGATGAGTGAGCAGTTGGGCCAGAGTCGTCTCCGCCTCCACGCTCACGCGAAAGTACGGGCTGGGACCCCACTCCTCGAAGTGAGAGTCCAACGGCAGCGGGGCAGCCTCCACCTCGTAGCCCAGCGGTTCGAAGAGGCGCCTCAGGAACTCCTCGCCGCCGCGGCATCGCACCACCGAAAGCTCCGCCCGCAGCGGGATCGCCTGCGCGGCAAGCTCCGGCCGCTCCTTGCACCGTCCGGAGATCGCGCTTCGGAGCACCTGTGACAGCGCCACACAGAGGAACGACGACGCCACGTACGGCCGATCATTCACATAGGGATAGAGGGCGCCCGCGTCCCGGACCGTCTGGCCGCGACGGGTGAGGTAGATGGGATCCACCTCGACCAGCAGACTTGCGCGACAGAGATCGGCCCGCGCCTCCGGATAGAAGAAGTGCGCCTGGCCGAAGTTCAGCTCAAAACTCTGGATGCGATCCGGATGCTTGGCCAGCAGGTAGCCCAGATCGGACGCGGGTTGATGAGTGGTGGTAATCGATAGAAGCACAATGCGCCTCCCTTTGCCTTCCGCGCCGGCCGACACGAGCGCCGCGCCACCCTACCCGTCGGCCGGATGAGCGTCAAGCCACGAGGAAACGCGACCGCCGCCCCGGTTCGCGGGCAGACCTCTCCCGCTGAGCGCGGGCGAACCTTTGGTCTGCCGAGGGCCGCCGACGGGAGGACGGATCGCGATAGCCGGAAAACTCTGTCGGCTGACGCGGCTCGCTTGCTAGAGAACGAGCTGGAATTCGAGTGTCCGACCGACGCGCAGACCCCTGCTGCCGCCCCGCAAAACGCGGGAGCCGCTCCATGTCCGCCCCGCGTGTCGATCAGCGGCGTCCTCGCGACGCGGAAAGGCGCTTGTTCACACCCTCGAGGTCGAAGAAGTCCGGGTCGAAGTTCGGGCCGACCAGTTCGCCATACTCTTCCTCAAAGTCGTCGTCGCCCAGCCGGGACAGCAGTTCCGTGTAGCCCCACAAACCGCCGATATCTTCCGGTGGACATGCCCCAACGCCTTTGACGCAGATGGGATAGCTCACTTCGGGATCGACCGGCAGGATCTTTTCCAGAAGGATTTTGTGCTGCCAGCGATCCCCGAAATCGTAGAAATATTCCATGCGGGAACTGGTTGTCCGAAGCGCCTCGGAGAGGCGAATGCTAGCCGAGTCGAGGGACTCGCCCACGAGGTCCAGTTCGGAGTACGGGTCATCCGGCCCAAACTCCAGGCGCGGTTGGTAGGTTATGCGGCCCAACTTGAAGCAGTGCAGATGGCAGTCGGTCCACCCCATGCAGACCTGAAGAATCGGGTGGAGCTCACTCAACCGCAGGTCGGACGGCACGAGGATTCGGCGCCAGATGTGTGGGCGCAAACCGTACAAAGTGACTTTGAGCTGGTAGATGGAGGCGGGCTGCCGGGTCTCTCGCATCGCGGGCTCTGATGTTCCGATGAGTCTCTGTCGACGTTGACTTCCCTTGAGGTTGACTTCCGTCGGAGCGGGCCGCAGGGGTTGTTCCGTCGACTCAGCAGTCGTTCGACACGCGCGGGAGAAGGGCGTGAAGGGCCGCATCTACAATGGGGGCCTCATAGTCGTTCGACACGCGCGGGAGAAGGGTCCTCGTGGCCGGAGTCCCGACTCGCCCCACGGCGCTCAGAATCGCTCTCGTGCTGTGGTGAAGGGACCATGACTCGGGTCCCTTCACCACTGAGTTTTCTCTCACTAAGCCCAACGGCTTGACCCGAGGATCCCGGCGGCGTGGATGCCGCAAGCAGTTCCCGTTAAGCGCGCCCGACCCCGTCAGCCGGGGCGACGCGCCGAGTCCTGGCGAATGGATCCCATCTTTGTGGGTGCGAGTGTCCGCCCTTCGCGACTTCAGTTGGGATGACGATCTCGGGGAGGTGCGCACGGGGGACATTTGCCCGAAGTGCTGGGCCCCGTGTCCCCCAGTCGGGCCGGGAGACGTCGTCATCCTTGGGCTTGACCCGAGGATCCAGCGGTGCAGGTGCCGCAAGCAGTTCTCGTGCAACGCGTCCGAGCGAGTCAGCCGGGGCGACGCGCCGAATCCTGGCGAATGGATCCCCGCTTTGTGGAGTGAGTGTCCGCCCATAGCAACTTCTGCGGGGATGACGGTGGTGGGCTGCGGTGGCTGAAGGTGGGGTTCGTGTTTGGGTGGTGTAGTTCGGGCTCGGAGGCGTGACGCGTCGCGGTGGAGCGAATGGATCCCCGCTTTGAGGAGCGGGATTACGCCCATCGCGACTTCAGCGGGGACGACGGTGGTGGGGAGCCGCACGCGGGGACATTCGCCCGAAGCGCGGGACCCCGTGTCACCCGCCACCCCAGAAGACATCGTCATCCTTGGGCTTGACCCGAGGATCCAGCGACGTAGATGCCGCAAGCAGTTCCCGTGAAGCGGACCCGACCCGATCAGCCAGGGCGACGCGCCAGGTCATAGCGAATGGGTCCCGGCTTTGTAGAGTAAGGCTCCGCCCAGTGCGACTTTCTGCGGGGATGACGGGGCGGCGGCGTTGGTTGGGATGAATGCAAGGTGGAGTTCGTCGACACGAGGCCTGGAGCGATGCCCCAGGCTCGGATGAGGCTGGGGCGTTGGCCTACAGCGGCCTGTTCAGCGGCGAGGGATCCCCATCGGTCGCGGATCGCCGGTGACGACGAACGGCGCCCAGTGGAACGGATGTGCGGTCTCCGACTGGCCGGCGAGGCCCGCCATCGCACGGCGCATCGCTTCGTCCTTCGGCAGTCCGGCCTTGAGTCCGCGGTGGAACACCGTCATCAACCGCCCGGTGCTGGCGTCGGCCACGGACCACTGGCTCGCCACCACGCTCCGCGCTCCGGCGATCTGCCAGCAGCGGACCAACCCGACCAGTCCCTCGGCCCGCTCTCGCTTCCCGCGTCCCGTGCCGCAGGCGGAGAGCACCACCACATCAGCGTTGATCTTCAGCGCCGGATCCAGGACCTCCGCGGCTTCGAGCACGCCGTCGGTCTCGGGCGTGACCGGATCCCCGGGAGCGGGCGCGGTGAGGATGACCCCCGAGAGGAGCGGATCGCCCGAGAAGTAGCGGCCGTGAGTGGCGAGGTGAACCACCTTCGCCCCGGCCAGGCGCTTGCGAACTTCCGTCTCGGTAGCATCGATCCCGGAGACCGGTTTCCCCCCATACAACGCCGCGACGGACTGCGCTTCTGGGCCCGTTGCGGGGAGCGGACGCCAGTTGCCGTCGCCGAGATCGTTCCGCAGGATCTCCCGGGGCCCGCGCGAGGCGAGCAGGAGTCCGCCTGCCGGCGGGACCTGCAGCGGCTGCTTCCTGGCCTGCGCGACCTGGTTGGCGTCGAAGAGGCAGCCGCCGAGCGCCAGCGCCGCGCCGGTTCGGCTCGCCGCCGGAGGGACGGACATGGCGCGGGCGTGCAGGGAGAGGGACTGGGCGAAGAGAAGCGGCTTCGCCAGACCGAGGTACGGCTCCCCCTTCTCTCCGGTCGGCAAGACGAGGGCGGACCACGGGACATCCCAGAGCGGTCCGTCGGGGGAGAGGATCACGCGCCGTGCGGCCCGGATCGCCGCCAGGGCGGGCGCCGGAAAGAGCGTGACGGCGAGAGTCCGGCTCTTCTTCCGCACGGTGGCGATCTCGGCGCCTGGATCGGTGACTTCCCGGGTCAACGCGTTCACCCGCTGCTGGAGCTCTTTCTCTCCCAGTTTCAGCGTGAAGGTCTTCACCGGCCAAGTCCCGGCCGGCGCAAGATAGAGGGTGCTCTCTTTCTCGCCAATGGAGTAGGCCAGATAGAGCTCTCCGGGCTGGAGGGAAGCCCGGGCCTGGTGGAACGGCATCGGATCCGCCAGGGCGCCGCGGGGAGACGTGCGCTTCACCTCCGCCCAGGCAGCTTCCGCGGCGACGCGAGCCTGGGTCAGGGTGGAGAGCGCGCCCTCCACGGCGGCCCTGTGTTTGGCGACTTCGTCCGTCGGGGCGGAGCGGGCCGCCTCCACACGGGCGAGGGCGCCGGCATGGCCGGCGCGGGCAATCCGCTCGCGGTTGAGGGCCTCCTGGTAGCGCTTCATCGCCTCTGGGGAGGCGGTCCGCTCCAGGGCACGCTCGGACAGCGCCTGCTGGAGCGCCTGAGCCCGGCCTTCTTCCAGAGTGCGCAGGGCGCCGCCGACATCGCCCATCTGAACCAGGACGCGTTCCAAATTGGATGCATAGTAGCCTGTGGCGCCTTGAAATGCACGCCGGGCTTCATCGCCCGTAATCTGCTGCGAGTGACTCTGCACCAGCCGCCAGGCCCGTTGAAGGTAGGCCCGTGCGGTGGTAAGATCGCCTTGCTTGTGCGCCAGGCCGCCCAGGTTGAAGAGGCTGGTGGCAACTTCGAGCGATCCCGGCGCCACCTCTTCCCTGATGCTGAGAGCCCGCAGATAGAGGGCACGGGCAGCGGAGAGTTCTCCGTGATCTACAGCCAGCTCGCCCAGGTTGTTGAGGCTGCTTGCGACGTCGAGGGAGCCGGGGGCCTTTTCTTCCTGGATCTTGAGAGCCCGTTGGTAGAAGTCCCGAGCCGCGGAAAGGTCGCCTTCATCCGAAGCGATGACCCCCAGGTTGTTTAACGTGGCAGCAGTAGCAAGAGAGTGGGGAGCCACTTGCTCTTGGAGACTGTAAGCGCGTCGGAAGTAGTCCCGAGATGCGGTGAGGTCCCCCAGACTCCAGGCCACGATGCCCAGGCTCCCCAGGCTCGTGGCGATGTCGCCGGGGCCGTGCTCCCCAGCTTCGCGAGTTTTGAGGGCGCGTTGGTAGAAGTGGTGAGCTGCGGCGAAGTCGCGCCGCTCGCATGCGACGTAGCCCAGATTCGTGAGGCAAGATGCGACGCCGATGGAACCTGGATCCTTTTCTTCCCGGATCCTCAGAGCCCGGTGGAGAAAGTCCCATGATTCATTGAAATCACGTTGATTCAGGGTCACGACGCCAAGTCTATAGAGGCCAAGCGCGACCTCAAGGGACTCAGGATTCATCTTGCTCTGGACGACTAGCGCGACTTGCCAGAGTAGCTTTGCAAAGCCGGGTTGGCCGGCCTCGTAAAACGCCTTGCCCAAATCATGAACTCTTGCTGCTGCTGGCAGCGCCTGCTCGCGGTTGTCGCCCGCGGCGGCGAGGGCGGCTTCGGCGGTCCGGACGGCTTCGGCGAACTTGCGCTCCTTCAGCAGGCGGTCGGCTTCGTCGAGGAGCTTCCGGATCTCGGGGTTGAGCTGCACCGGGACGGACTGAACCAGGACCTCGTTCGCCCCCGTCGATGTCACCGCGTCGGCTCCGGTCACGCCCACCAGGACCGTCTGCAGTCCCAACACGGCGGTCCCGAGATAGATCCAGCGGTACCGTCGACTCATCGTTTTCGATTCCTCTCCTTCCCAGCCTTCCCATCGGCGCCGGCGAGCCTCATCGGCCGAGGATCGCCGGTGACGAGGCACTGACCCTAGTAGAACGGGTGTGCCGTCTCCGGGTGGCCGGCGAGGCCCGCCATCGCACGGCGCATCGCTTCGTGTTTCGACACACCGGCTCCGAGGCCCTGCGATGCGGCCTTCCGGCCGGCGGATCCTTGCAGGGCCCTGAAACTTCGCGGATCCCGCATCCGCCGACGGGAACCCGGCGCGCGGGGTTTTCGTGGAGACATTGGCGAAGAGACCTTGAAACTCGGACTGAAACCCCCGCTTTTCTCACTCCTCGTGCGGAACTTGCGCCGCACTCTCGGGGTGCTTCCGGGAGCAGCCAGGCAGAATAGGGAACACCCCCGTGCCGGCGGCCCGGTATGCATGGCGCAGGGGGGTCGAAGCTGCGGCGGCCGGCGGTAAACCGGGCGGAGCGGGATCCCCACGCAGACTGAAGCGAAACCGGGCAGACCGCCCTGTGTCCAAGGAAACGCAACATCCGGTCACGATGAAGTGGAAACAGGGATGTTTTGTGGGAGTTCTCGCGATGCGACCTCTTCTGGTTGGAGCCTGTGCGCTGCTGGCGGTCGCCGCACTGGCGCTTGTCGGCGCGCCCTCGCTTGCGGACGACGGCCAGAAGGCGAAAGCCGCGGAACAGGCGCGCTCCGCAGCCTTACGCGGACTTGCCTTCACCGAGAAGGACGGCGCGACATGGCGCACGACGAAGAAGTGCGCCTCATGTCACCAGGGCGTCATGACGGCGTGGACGCTGGCGGAAGCCCAGCAGTTCGGCTATCCCGTCCAGACGAAGACGCTGACGGACTCGTTTGCATGGTGTACGGAACGGTTCGCCGGCATCGACAAGCCCCGCGGCACGGATCTCAATTCCCGCACCGTCAGTGTGCCTGCCCTCCTGTTCGGCCTGATGGCGCTGACCAACCCGGGCCAGACGTCGCTGTCTCCCGAAGAGCTCGCCAGGCTCGGTACGCATCTGGTGAACACCCAGGAAGAGAACGGTTCCTGGACCTGGTCGGCTGTGCCCCCCGGCAACCGTCCGCCTCCCGTGTTCGAGTCGGACGAGGTCGCGACGCTCCTCGCCTACCTTTGTCTGGATGGGAGGCTGCTGTCCGATCGTAAGGAGGGTTCGCCGGCTTCGGATATCCGAAAGCGGGCCGCGGCCTGGCTTGCGGCCCTCCCGCCGTCCGACACCACACAGGTGGCAGCCCTTCGCCTCTATGTGAGCGTTCGTGACGGCGCGCCGAAGAAACAACGGGAAGCCGCCCTTGCGGCCCTGCTGGCCCGTCAGAACCCCGACGGAGGCTGGAGTCAGACTCGCGAGAGCTCAAGCGACGGCTACGCAACCGGTCAGGCGCTCTACTTCTTGCAGCTCTCGGGGGCCAAAGCAAGCCGCCCCGAGATCCAACGTGGGATCGGGTTTCTCGTGAGTTCACAGCAGGAAGACGGCTCGTGGAAGGTCGTTCCACGTTCCCACCCCGGCGCGAAGCCGTTCACCCACCCCGAGCCGATTGTTTCGTTCGGAACCGCGTGGTCGACCATGGCGCTCATGCGGCTGGTCCCGCCGAGAGACTAGAGCCTGGCGAGCGCTGTGAGCTGCGCTGCGATCAAATCCCGAATCCCCCTCGAGCGTTCGGGGCGCAGCCTGGAATCATCGAATTGAATGAGCCGTTTTGACGAGAAACAGCTGAGGTACGCCGAGGCTCTCACTCGGGTACGAGAGATGGATCCGACTGCAGCGACAGCACTCGAAATACAGTATGGCGTGCCCCCCGCGAAGAACCCGCGGAACGAGGGGGAAGACAAGCACTGAGGGCTCCTGCACATGAGGAACCCGGATGCGCAAAACCAGGACGACCAACGCAGAGGTGTGGTCACGGAGATTGAGGTCACGCGGCGCAAACCGCAGTGGATCGTCATTACCAGGCCCAGACCCGGCAATCCTGGGGTGTAAGAACCGCACGCAGTTCCGGCGAAGCGACGCAAACCGTTGGAGAGCGTCATTACGCCGATCCGGAGAAGCGACGCAAACCGGATGAGATCGTCATTGCCGGGCCCCGACCCGGCAATCCAGGGGTGGAGGAACCGCGCGCAGTTCCGGTCACGCGGAGTTTGGTTCACACGCGTTGGCCCTCTGGAAGTGGCCGCGTCTCACCGAAACTGAGCGCGGCGCCCATCTCGGCGCTCCAGTGGCCCCCTTTTCCTTTCCGGAGATGCATTCGTACACCAAATGTGCGGCCGCAGAGTCTTATTGCTGGAATTGCCATTCGGGTGACCGAAACGGGAGGTGTCCGGGATGCGACGGTTTGCACTGACGGTATTGGGTGTGGGTCTGGTGAGCGCGGGGCTCGCCGGGGTGAGCGGAGTCTCGGCCGACGACGCGCCGATCCGCCTGGCGCAGTTCGGCCGCCCGGGCGGCGGGTTCAATCAGGGTGGTGGGTCCAACCAGGGCGGCGGGTTCAACCAGGGTGGTCGCGGGGGTTCGCAGGGCGGGATCCTGCCGGGCGGCGGCACCTTCACGCTGGCGGCGGGCAAGAGCGCGCCTCTTCTCGCGTTCTGCACCGACCTCTTTGCGGAACCTCCCACCGGAGACGCCCGATTCCGTATTGCCGCCGCCGATGCGCTCGTGACGCTGCCGGGCGGCTCCGAGCTCTCGCTCACCGAGGCGATTCAGCGGGGCGTCCTCGCTGTGCGCGGCCACTCCAACAGCTTCGATCCGGTGGGTCGCGCGGGGAGCCTGGCGCTGGATCTGCATCTGGGGAACTTTTCGCAAACCCCTGTCCAGGTCTCGTTCCGGCGCGGAGCCCAACTCACGCCGCAGGGACAGTCGGACCAGTCGGTCCCGCCGGAGATCGACAAGGTGCTGGAGCTCGCCTCGAAGAAAGCGCTCACCTACAAGAATACGGTGCAATACGCGGTGTGGGCCTCGCAGGGTCGCACGCTGGAAGACGTGGAACAGAGCTACTTCGCCCGTCTCTCCTCCGATGAAGTCGGCAAGGTGCAGGGGCTGCTCGACGGCGCGGGGCTGGAGAAGAAGTTCGACCGCGAGCGCGGCGCCTACGAGAAGCGCTTTGAGAGCATGAAGAAAGAACTCGGGGACTCAGCGAAGCAAGTTTCCGGCACGGCGCTCCGGGCCGGCGGCGCCCGGCTCTCGGTCGACGTGTTCCACGGCGAGAAGAACGAGGGTGTGGCCCGCGTGAAGACCGCCGCCGGCGACACCTTCTATTGCCGGGCAGCGGTGGAGTACCGCCCGACCGGGGGCGCGCGCATCTCCCTGCGACACCTCGTCACGGGGCGGCGTCTGCCCACCATGCCCGTGCCGCTGAGTTTGCCGGCGGCCGCCGTGGCGGTCCAGCCCGCCGCCTCGGCGCCCTCGGCCTGACGTTCGGCGATTTGTGGGGACGCGGGACTGGCGCTGAGCCTTCCCGCGTCCCCATAATGAATCTGGCTACGAGCCCCTTCTTGCTCTCGGCCCAGCGCCGGGGTGGAAACGGTTCTCTCTTCCGGATCCAGCGGCGCCGGAGAAGTCTCTTGTCGATCCGCCGCAGTCGCCGCCTGGGTCCCGCCGCTCTCCCTCTCTTCCTCTGCGCCGCAGTGGCGTTGCCCGCCGCCGCCGTTGCGCCGCCCCGAAAGAAACCGGTCCTCCATCCGAAGGCGGCGCCGGCCACCATCGCCGCCGTCGGCGAAAAACTCACCGACAGCGCGAAGTACGGCGTGTATTACCAGGGATCCCGAATTGGGGGAATGGACACCCGTACGCTGGAGCTGGTGGACAACAAAAAGCCGGCTGTCCGCATGGAAGCCCGCACCCAGATGAAGCTCACCGCGCTTGGCAGTGTGGTCGAGGTCAAGATCGAGCTGAGCCACCTCATGGATCCGAAGGGCGTCCCCCTCAAGACCTGGCAGGTGTCGGAATCTCTGGGGCGCAAGACGAGCGTCACCGCCGTTTACCAACCCGACAAGGTGGTCTGCAACCTGGATGCGGGCGGGAGCAGGTCCGTCAAGGTGGTCCACATCCCGACGGGCATCAAACTGATGTCCGATCCCAGCACCTCGGGGCTCTCCAGCGACAAGCTGGCCGTGGGCCAGAAGACCACGCTCCACTTTTTCGAGCCCACCACGCTCTCCATCATCAAGATGGAATCAGAGGTGACTAAGGAAGAGATGCGGGATGTCGCCGGGAAGAAAGTGAAAGCCTTCCTCGTGGTCTCCAGCAGCTCCCTGCTCGGCGAGTCACAGTCCTGGGTGGATAAGGACGGCAAGCTTCTCGAGAACATGGAGAAGCTGGGCATCCAGATGATCCGGGAAGATGTGCCGCTTGCCGGCCGCGGGCTTAGCTACCAGCCGCCGAAGGACTTCGCGGTGGCCACCAGCGTGGTGACCGACGTGAAGCTTCCCGAGCCGCGTCGGATCTCGGCGCTGCGGATCCGGATTGATCGGATCCCCGACAAGAGCCTCATCCTTTCCGATACCCGGCAGCGAGTGCAGATTCCCGCAGGCGGAGATCGGCCCGGGGCGGTTTCGGGCCTCTACGACATCCAGACGCGAGACCTTCCGGCTCGTTGTCTGCCGCTTGCCTCAAAGTCCGACACCGGGGTCGGATTGGGAGACGCGCCGTTCCTGGGGATCGCCGATGCCGAGATCGTTCGTCAGGCCGCCGAGATCGTGGGCGGCGAGACCGATCGCGGCGTGGTGGCGCGGCGCATCCGCTCCTGGGTGAAGGCGCACATGCAGAAGCCGAACAACGTGGCGACCCCCCGCGCGGCCTCCGAGATCATGAAGTCGCGCGATGGCGTCTGCCGCGACTACGCCACGCTCTACACGTCCCTCGCTCGAGCGGCCGGCATACCCACGCGGGTGTGCGCGGGTCTCGTCTATTTCCAAACCGGCTTCTTCTACCACGCCTGGGCCGAGTGCCGCCTCACCGATGAGCCGGATGGCTGGTACGCCTTCGACCCGACGCTGGAGGAAGACTTCGTCGACGCGACGCACGTCAAATTCGCCCAGGGAGACCCGATCGATATGTACGCCTCCATCCGGGTGGTGGGACAGATCAAGGTCGACGTCATCGAGTTTCGCAAGCGTCCATGAGGCGAGTCGCCCTGGCGTTCGGCCTTGCGGGGACGGTCTTGCTCGCCGGCAGCGGCGCGGGCGATGGCGGCCGACCGGTGAACCGCCCGCGACTGCTGGTGCTCACCGACATCAGCAGTCTCACCGCGGGGGTGCGAGAGCCGGACGACGGTCAGTCGCTGATCCGGCTGCTGCTCTACGCCAATGAGCTGGAGCTCGAGGGGCTGGTGGCCACGGCCAACCTCGGGCACGGTCGGGTGGTGCGGCCGGAGTTAATCCATGAGGTGATCGACGCCTACGCGGCGGTGCGGCCCAACCTCTTGCGGCACGATGACCGCTATCCGGATGCCGCCCGGCTGCACCGGCTGGTGGCGTCCGGCACCCCGGTCGCGGATCGCAACGTGCCGGTCGAGCAGAGCGTCGGTCCCGGGAAATCCACCAAGGGCTCCCGCAAGATCATCGAGGCGGTGGATCGTGCCGCGGATCGATCGGATCGCCGACCCCTCTGGATCACCATCTGGGGTGGAAGCGCGGATCTGGCTCAGGCCCTCCACGACGTGCGGGAGCAGCGGACTCCGGAGCGGCTTCGAGCGTTTCTCTCCGGCATTCGGGTTCACTCCATCTCGGATCAAGACACCACCGGCCCGTGGATCCGAAAGGAGTTTCCCACCCTCTACTACATCCACCGCACCTTCGGCTACCGTGGCATGTATCGGGGAGGGGATACGCGTCTGGTCAACTCCGAGTGGGTGGAGACCCACATCCGGCAGGGCCACGGCGCCCTCGGCGCGCTCTATCCGAACTATCGCGGCGGCGATATCTGGGGGAATCGGCTCGGCCCCGTGCGCGGGATCAAGGAGGGCGACACGCCCTCGTTCCTGGCGCTGCTGCCGTCCGGTCCCGGCGATCCGGACCACCCCGAATGGGGGAGCTGGGGCGGCCGCATGATTCCCAAGCCGGGCGAGCCGGGCCACTGTATGGACGCCGTCGACCCTCATCCCGCCTCGGCCACCGACCCGGATCCCCGGATGGAGAGCTGCTACCGCTGGCGGGCCGACTTCCAGTCCGACTTCCAGGCCCGGCTCGACTGGTGCGTGAAGTCCCCGGCCGACGCCAACCACCACCCCATCCTCCGACTGACGGCGCCCCAGGAGTGGATCCTCCGCTCCGGCGTCACCATCGACCTCGACGCCTCGCGCTGCACCGATCCCGACGGCGACACCCTGCGCTATGAGTGGCGCTTCCTCCCCGAGTGCGGCACGCTGGCGGAGCTGCCGGCCCTCAGCGGTCACCGCTCCGCAAAGGTGGCGATCACCGCGCCGGCCGTCAGCAAACCGGAAACCGCGCACCTCCTGCTGACGGTTCGAGACGGCGGCTCCCCCTCGCTTGCCCGCTACACCCGTTTCATTCTCCAGGTGCTTCCCCCGGCCCGCTGAGCTCCCGGCATCCCCGCAGACTCGATCCGGGCCGCGATGCGCCGGGCCACGATGCGCCATCCGTCTGACTCATCAGGGCGGATCAACGGCGGATGTTGTCGTCGGACGAAAAGCAGGGACTTCTGTAAAATGAACCCGACGCCAGGCGCCGAATGAGGGAGTAAAGCCACTTGAATTCCACAAGGGATCCGTTCGCCGACGCTTCGCCGAGGTTCCGGCTTCGAGACCCGTTTGCCGGACTTTCCCACCTGGTGGGGGCGATTCTCGCGATCGCCGGGATGGTCGTGCTTATCTGCATGTCGCCCGGCAAGCCGTGGCACATCGTCAGCTTCTCCATCTACGGCGCCACGATGATCACGCTCTATCTCGCCAGCGCCGTGTACCACCTCATTCCCCAGTCGGTGGAGCGGGTGGAGCAGTGGTTGGCGGTCGACCAGGCGGCCATCTACCTGTTGATCGCGGGAACCTACACGCCGATTTGCCTGGTGCCGCTGCGGGGTCCGTGGGGTTGGAGCCTCTTCGGCGTGATCTGGGGCCTGGCCATCACGGGCATCGCGCTGCGGTTCGCCTGGAAGTCGGCTCCGAAATGGTTGAGCCTGGTGCTCTATCTGGCGATGGGCTGGCTCTGTGTGATTGGTGGTCAGGCGCTCGTGAAGTCCCTCAGCCCGACCGCGATGGCCTACCTGGTGCTCGGCGGAGTGCTCTACACGGTGGGCTCGGTCGTGTTTGTCACCGATCGGCCCCGTGTGTGGCCCGGAAAGTTCGGGGCGCACGACCTCTGGCACGTGTTCGTCCTCGGCGCCAGCGGCTGCCACTTCGCGCTCATGTGCCTTCTCGCCCTCGGGCGATAGACGCCCGAGCGGTGTCTACGGTGATCCATGTGAGTCCGTTCCGGCTCACGGTGCCTGCCACGGGAGGTGGCCTGTGCGACGGAAGTGGGGTGCTCGCTTGCTCGATAGGGGTGGCGTCACTTCTTTCTGTCGGGAAGATGTCGGCAAATTGTAAGAACTGAGTCGGGCAGGGTCTGCTACACTCTTCAGGCTTTTTGACCCAAGAAAGAGAACCCGGAACTCCCATGACCCGCCGACAACGCCTCGCCTTCCTGATCCTTCAGCTCAACTACGGTTTCACGTCGTGGCGTGAGACGATTCGCCTGGCGCGCGCCGCCGCCCTGGGCGATAGCTCCACCGCCGCGACCGAAGCGGCCTCCGCTGTGAGCGCCTGCCTCGCCGCCGCCGATGCCGCCCTGGCGTCCATGGGCGAGCGCGAGCTGGTCACCGCCTAGCCCCGGTTGCAGGACGAAGGGCGCCTCCGGGTCGCCCTTCGTCTTCCCCCACTCCTCATCGCATCTCCCTCGGCGAGGCTGTTTTCGCCGGGCAACCTACCCTTTTCCCGTTCGCGGGGCCTTCTCCCCCAGTCAGGCCCATGAACCCGGAAACAGACGCCTATATTGCGCAGGCGCCTCCGGAACAGCAGCCGCTGCTTCGTGAGTTGCATGCGCTCATTCGTTCCACGCTTCCCTCCGCATGCGAGCATGTGGATCGGGCGGGGATGGTGGTGTTCACTCACGGGAGTCGGTGGATTGCGGGCTTCGGCTTCCGCAAGAAGGGACCGATGTTCTACGTGATGCAGCCGGGCGCTCTCGATCGCCATGCCGAGCGCCTCGGACGACTCCGAACCGGGCACTCCTGTGTCGATTGGCGGCCCTCTCAGTCCCTCGATGCCGCCGCTCTCCGAGAGCTTGCCCGACAGATCCTCGCAGAGGTTGCCGCCGAACTCAGCGCTTGAGCTCGGTCGGGGCAGCAGACCGGCACGACAGGGACCGGGGAAGAGAAGCGGACCGCCGATGCTGACGGAAGATCAGGTGAGGGACTACGTCGAACACGGCTTCGTCACCGTGCCGAACCTCATGCCGGAGTCCGTGCTGGCGCCGGTCGAGGCGTACCTGCTCCGCAATCAGGACGTGACCTGGAGCCACAAGAACGACGACCCGCTTCGAGAGGCGCACTATCGCCATCGGGAGGTATGGGACGCCTGCACCTTTCCTCCGCTGCTCGACTGCGTGGAAGCGCTGCTCGGGCCGAATCTCGTGCTCCTGTACGCCCACATTCTGAACAAACGTCCCGGTGGACTGCGGGTGGCGTGGCATCAGGATGGCCCTTACTGGGGGCGAGTGGAGCCGAAGATTGCGGTGACGGCGTGGGTCGCGCTGGATGACTCCACCCCCGAGAACGGCTGTATGCGGGTCATTCCGGGAAGCCACTCCGGGCATCGGGATCTCGGCCAGCGTCCCGTGGCGGAGCCGGATCTGATCCAGAGCCAGCCCTTCGAGCTCCCGGCGGAAGTGTTCGATCCCTCTCGGGCGGTCGATCTTTCCATGCGGCGCGGCGATGTGTCGTTCCACGACTCCTATCTGGTGCACGGTTCGGAGCCGAATCGATCGGACCGCAGGCGCGCTGCCCTCACCATTCGGTATGTGCCGCCCTCCACCCGGATCACGCACACATCGGACCGACGCCAATTTCTGGTTCGAGGCGAGGCCCCTGAGAACGGCAACGTCTACTTCGAGTTTGGAGCCTGACGGCGCCGGAAAAATTTTCCGGCGCCGGGGGTCGGGTGTCAGGATGGGCGGGCCTGCTGCGTTTACATTGCATGAGGCGGCGCTGAATTCCAGCAGGCGGACGCCTCTGGAAACCAGATCGGAGGAATACCCTCCTCCCATCGCGATTGCCTCCACCATCCGTCGGTCGACCGCCCATTCTTGATGGCGGTCGACACGCGGCGGCTTCCCCCGATCTCGGCGGCGCCCCCTCCGATCATCAGCCGCAGCGGCCATCCCCCACGGTTTCCCGAAGGCGTTACAGCGTGGGGAGCTGGGTCTGCTGGGGGTCGTGCGAGAGAAGCGCCGCCAGCCGTGCAGACGGAGCGGAGCGGCCGGCCCGCGCGAAGTAGAGCACCTCGCCCACCAGCGTCAGCGCGGCGAACGCGAGTTTCACCCAGGGGGGAATCCAGGCGGGCGGCGTGATGAACCCCTCGATCAGCCCGGCCACCACCAGCATCAGGCCGCCCCCAAGCGCCAGGAAGAGCGCGACGCGACCTCGCTCCATCAGTGAATCGCGCAGGGTGCGCCGTCCCGGCGCCGCCAGGGCGGAGGCGAGCACGAATCCCGCTGAACCCATCACACAGATCGCGGACAACTCGAGGATGCCGTGAGGCAGGATGAGGGACCAGAAATTCACCGCGGTGGTGGGATTTCGCGACATCCCTTCTCCCAACACCCCCACCATCACGCCCGTCTGAACCAGCACGTAGAGAGTCGGTAGTCCGAGAAAGATGCCGCCCGCAAAGGCGCTCAACCCGATCCCGATGTTGTGGGTCATGATGAACGAGCTCATCACGCTCATTTCGGTCATGCCGATGTTGTGTCCCGACTCGTTCCGCCACTTCTCCCGAAGCGCGGGAATCGAGCGCACCATTCCCGGCGGAAGGAAGTGGTAGGCGCCCATCGGGTCCGCGCGACTCATCATCCAGCCGGCGAAGAAGCAAACCAGACAGACCGAGCTCGAGAGCGCGAGATACTTCCAGGCGTGGCGCACCAATTGGGGAAAGTCCGCGAGGATGAACTCGATCAGCCGGTTCGGGTCGATCCGTCGAGAGCGATACACCTGTGCGTAGGTACGGGCGACGAGATCGTTCAGGTAGTCGAGAATCTCGGCGTTGGCCGTCCGCGAGCGCGCCGTCACGAGATCGGACGACGTCTGCCGGTAGAGCGCTCCGAACTCCCGAACCTCGCTCGGGTCCAGCGTGCTGAGCCCAGATTCCTCGACTCGGGTGAGAAGCAGTTCCAGACGCTTCCACCGACTCTGTCGGCGCTGCAGGAATTGGTTAAGATCTCGTTGGCGAATTGGGGGCAATCTGGCGTCTCCCGGAACGGCGCGGCGGGCCTGGATGCGGAGTTTCCACCGAGTTCTGACGCCTGAGAGCGTCGAATTTGTCTACGAGATCGCCGGCCCCGGCTCCCGAATGGTCGCCGTCCTGCTGGATCATCTCATCATTCTGGCTGGACTGCTGGTAGTGTGGCTCACCGCTTGCGGTACGGGACTGTTCGCCTGGGTGCTGGGTGGACCCATCGTCGCGGCGGCGCTCGTCGCCAGCTTCGTTCTCTACTTCGGCTATTTTGCCTACTTTGAGTGGAAATGGCAGGGGCAGACGCCCGCGAAGCGTCTGATGGAACTCCGAGTGATCGATGACCGGGGGATGAACATCGATCTGTCCCAGGCGATCCTTCGCAACCTGCTGCGGGTGGTCGACATGATGCCGACGCTCACAGCGCTCGACTTCATCGCGATCGGCTTCTACGGCCTCGGCGCCGCGACGGCGCTGTTCAACCCGCGGCAGAAGCGCATCGGAGACTGGGTGGCGGGCACGCTGGTGGTGCGCACCCACAAGCGCATGCTGCCCGAAGCCATCCTGCCCCCCAATGAGAAGTACAACTCTCTCCTCGCCGACCCCGCTCTTCGGACCCGCATTCGGTCTCGGTTGGGTCTGGAAGAACGCGAGTGGCTCTTCCAATTGTGCCTGCGGCGCGACCAGTTGGCGTACGAATCCCGCAGCAGGCTCTTCGTCGATGCCGCGGCTTTTCTCGAGGAGCGGCTTCAGATTCAGCGCGAGGAGTTCTTGAGCGAAGAGAAGTTCGTGCAGAACGTCACCGCGGTGGCGCTCGACACGGGGGAAACCTCCCCGCGGGAAACCGGCGCGACATCGTCTCCCGTCCGGGGGCCGATCCGGTGAGGCGCCGCTCGCCGCGGGCGTCACGAGTGCTGCGGTGGTCTGGAGAGGGCCGCTGATGGACGGCGCCGCGATCTGGTGTTTACGGCGGCGCTGGACCGGTCTGCTGTGCCTCGGGATCCTGCTTGCAGCCTGTATCCATCCCGCCGAAGGGCTGGGCATCAACGCCTGCAGCTTCAAGTGGATCACCGGATATCCCTGTTTCTCGTGCGGTCTCACGCGAAGCCTGAGCTGCGCCCTGCGCGGACGATGGGGAGACGCTGTGCGGATGCATCCGGCCGGGCCGCCGGCTCTGGCGCTGCTGCTGTTCGGGCTTGCGCCGGCGGTGCTGCCGGAGGGTTCTCGGCCCGCGGCAGAGAACTGGTTTCGACGTCGCCGCCGCCCGCTGAACGGCTTCTTCCTGACTGCGGGAGCCCTCTTTTTGCTGTATGGCCTGGGGCGAATCGCCTGGCTGTTCGCAGCGGGCGTTCCTTCCCCCTGGTAAGAAGATCCCCCTGGTAAGAAGATCCCCCTGGTGAGATGAGGTATTCGTGGCGCTCTGTCATCAGCATCCCGATCGTGAGACCGAGTTGGCCTGCGATGGCTGCGGGCGCTCCTTTTGCGAGAGCTGCCTGGTGGGCATTCTCGGGCGAACACTCTGCGAAGAGTGCAAATTTGTCGCCGTCAAAGGGGTCACCGCGCCGCGCCGAAGGCACCCGAACGCGACCCTGGTGATGGTGTTGCCGATCGTGGGCTATATCACCCATCTGGCTCTGTTCACCGGACCCATCGGGCTCTACCTCGGACGGAAGATGCTCACGGAGGTCTCCGAAGACCCCAATTACACGGGTCGAACTCTGGCGATGGTGGGCATGATGGTTTCCGGCGCGAGCCTCGTGGCGTGGATCGTGGGCGCAGCGGCCGGGCTGCTGGTGGGGATCCGGTAGACGAATGGAAGCCCCTTGCCCGCGCTGCCGGCAGTCGCTGGATCTTCCTACCTCGGGCGCCTATCAGTGCGGCCGCTGCGGCTCTTCGTTCGAGGTGATCCTTGGCTTCGAGAAACCGGCGCTTCCGTCCCCGTTCTCGCAGGTGCCCGGCGCCGTTCCGCTGGAGTTGGCGGCGGTGTGCGCCTATCATCCCGAAAATCGGGCGGTTCTCACCTGCGAACGCTGCGGCGACTTCATCTGTCGGCTGTGCACCACCACGGTGGATGGGCGCTTGTACTGCGCCCGCTGTTTCGACCTGCTCTTTCATCGGGGAGCTCTTCAGCACGCTCAAACCGCGTTCAAGCTTCCCGCGATCAGCCTGACCATGGGCATTTTGTCGGTGGTGGCGACCATCCCTTTCTGCTGCGGCATCCTCTCGCTGCCGCTGGGAGTGGTAGGGCTGGTGCAGGGAAGCCGAGCGCTGACTGAACTCAAGACCCGCCCCAATCTCCCCGGTCGGGCGAACGCGCTCTGGGGCATCGGGCTCTCGTCCGGCGGGCTCCTGTTCGCCATTCTCTGGGCGGTCTGGCTGGCGTTCGCGCTGCAGGGACGTTAGCTGTGAGTTCGTTGGAGCAACGGCGGAACTGAGGACCTCGGATGGGTGAGCTCGAAAATGTCGACGGCGACCGGCGCCTGTTGGTGGGAGAGACCGCTGTTTCCGTACAGCGGCGCAGCACGAGAGGATGGACCACGGTGCGAACGGTCCCTTTTGTCGAGGTCCGCGCCATCTACCGCTACCCCTACATCGACTGGGACTACATTGTGATTGCGAGTCTCATCGGGCTGTTCGGAGCCGGTGTGATCCTGACGCTGGCCAGGATGCTCGGCGCTCCCGGCGGGCTCCTCATCGCGCTCCCCATGCTGGCGCTCGTGGTTACCGCCGGCATCTGTGTTCGGCGCGCGACTCTGCGGCTCCGACAGATCCGCATCGAGTCCTCAAATGGCGCCGTGCTCTGTCTGGAACAAAGCACGGGCTTTTTCGAATCGCTCAGAAGGCAACTGGCGAGGGAAAAAGCGCAGGCCGAGCGACGCGAGACGGAAGTCTGACCCTGTCGCCATCCGTCTCGCGTGGCTCGGCTGCCGCTTCGACCCGCGGCACGCCGCTCGATCCGACCGGAGGAACATCTCTCAATCGCTCACCGCCGACGTGCCGCTGAACACGCTCGGATCCGGCCTCACCGGCGGCATCACGCGCTCTCGGGCTCGCCGATGTCCTCGTTCCAGACCCTGGGGTTTGCTCGGATGAAATCCCCGAGAAGCTGGATGCACTCCGGGTTGTTGAGATCAATGACCGTGACCCCACACTCCCGGAGCCAGTCGGCGCCTCCCTGGAAATTGACGCTCTCCCCCTGAACCACCGTTCCGATGCCGAACTGTCGGACCAGGCCGCTGCAGTACCAGCACGGAGCGAGCGTCGTGACCATGATGGTGTCGCTGTAATCCCGCTGGCGACCGGCCTTGCGAAAGGCGTCGGTCTCCCCGTGGACCGAAGGGTCGTCTTCCTGGATGCGGCGATTGTGTCCCCGACCGAGGCACCGGCCGTCTCTGTGAAACAGCGCCGCCCCGATGGGGATACCTCCCTCGGCCAGACCCTGCCGGGCCTCCTCAAGGGCGACGGCAAGCATTTCCTCATAGCTCGTGCTGACCGGCATGGGTTGAATCCTCCCAAAGCCCGGCCCGACCGGCCGCGCGCCGGTCCGGCCGAGCCGACATGGGTAGGTTCTTCCGCACGATCAACCCACCCTGTTTCGACGCGGGCCTCCCCACCGACGGCGCCCAACGCGCGCGGGGCCCCCCGGGTTCAGCCGCCAGGTCCGGTGGGAACTCGAAGTCCCGCAGTCTCATCGGAGCAGCTATCAAGTCAGCGCATCAGCGCGTCCTGGCCGCCGGTCTCTGACCCGGTTCCGCGCTGCGGCACGGTTTGGAGCCGGTACCGACTGGATTGGGCTCCGGCGTTCCCTTTGGGGGGCGGCTTCCGTTACCATGGGGGTACGCGGGTTCCTTTCCCGGGTCGGTTCCGCACGCGAGGTGGTCGGTCCCTTATGTCGCAACTCTCTCCTCACCGGCTTTTGCCCGCGGCTGTCGTGGTCGTGGGGCTCCTCAGCGCCGTTACGCTATCGCTCCCGCTTCTCTCCGGGCAGGCGTCTGCCGCGCCGATAGCGAGTGGGAACGGCGTCGGTCTGTTTCGGGAGAGCCTGCTCGACGGTCGCGGAAAGAAGACCACTCTCGCATCGGTTTCGGCGCAAAAGGGTCTGGTCGTGGTGTTCCTTGCGCCGACCTGCCCCATGTCGAACAGCTATGCCGAGCCGCTTGCGGCGCTGGCGAAGCGGTTTCCGCAGCCGGACTTCGGATTTGTGGGGATCTATTCCGACGCGAAGCTGCCGCCCGCGGAGATGGAGAAGCACGCTCGCGAGCATGCGCTGGGCTTTCCGGTGCTGCTGGATCGCACCCACGCGTTGGCTCGCCGCTTGAGCGCGACGGTGACTCCGGAAGCCTTTGTCCTCAAGCCCGGCAGTGGAGAGGTGCTCTACTCCGGCCGGATCGACGATGCCTATGTGAGCCGGCTGCGGCGGCGGGCGGTCGTTACGAAGCAGGATCTTGCGGAGGCGCTGCGAGCGCTGAAAGAGGGCCAGGCGGTCGCGACGGTTCGCACTCCGGCGTTCGGCTGCAGCCTGAACCTGCCGCCTGCGCCGAAGAGCGCGGCACGCATCAGCTACTACCGCGACATCGCGCCGATCCTGCAGGAGAACTGCGAGGGCTGCCACCGTCCCGGTCAGGTGGCGCCGTTCTCTCTTACCTCGTACGACGATGCCCGCTCCTGGGCCTCCGAAATCAAGAGCTTCACGGCCAACCGGCAGATGCCGCCCTGGCGACCCGAGCAGGGCCACGGCGAGTTTGAGGGCGTGCGCCGCCTGAGTGAAACCCAGATCGCCCGGTTGGCGGAATGGGCCGATGCCGGCGCGCCCGCGGGCAACCCGAAGGATGGGCCGAAGACGAAGGTCTGGTCGGATGAATGGGCGCTCGGCAAGCCGGACCTCATCCTGGAAGTGCCGGAGGCGCACACCATTGCGGCGGCCGGCGACGATGAATTCTGGGTGTTCGTGCTCCCAACAGGACTCACCGAAGACAAGCACGTGACGGCGATCGACTTCCGGCCCGGCAACAACCGCGTGGTCCACCATTTCGTGAGTTTCGTCGATCCGTCGGGACGGGGACGGCAGCTCGACGAGGCGCAGCCGGGGCCCGGCTATGAGTCCGGTCCGGGCGGAGTGAAGGTGCCGGCGGCGACGATCCAGGGGGTGTGGGCGCCGGGGAATCTGCCGCGCTTCCTGCCGGAGGGCGTGGGCCGGCCGCTCCCGAAGGGTTCCGACATCCTGCTGCAGGTCCACTACCATCGCACCGGCAAGCAGGAGACGGACCGCAGCCGCGTGGGTCTCTACTTTTCGAAGAAGCCGATCGAGCGCGTGGCGCAGACGATGATCATCGGCCCGTTCAATATCGACATCCCGCCGGACGCGCCGCGCCATATGCAGACGCTGAAGTTCAAGCTCCCCTTCGAGTTCGAGTTGCTCACCGTGATGCCGCATATGCACCTGCTCGGCCGCGAGATGAAGGTCTTCGCGACTCTGCCGGACGGGAAGCGCGAGGAGCTGGTCTGGATCAAGGATTGGGATTACCGCTGGCAGGAGTCGTATCGCTACCGCACGCCCGTCAAGCTGCCGCCCGGCAGCGAGCTGGAGGTGACGGCGTACTTCGACAACACCACCGCCAACCCGCTCAATCCCAGCTCTCCGCCCCGACGGGTGCGATTTGGGGAGCAGACCACGGATGAGATGGCCTTCGCCATCTTCGAGGCGATCATGCCGCGGGGCGGGGGGTTCCGGCGAGGCGGTGGGGGCGAACGGTAAGAAAGCATGGCGGGCAGCACCACCGGCGTCCTTTTTCGAGTTACAACCTTCGGCGAGTCGCACGGCCCGGCCGTGGGCTGCATTGTGGATGGCTGTCCTCCCGGGATCCCGATCTCGCTGGAGGCCATCCAGGCCGACATGGATCGCCGGCGGCCGGGCCAGAGCCGGCTCACCACCCAGCGCAAGGAGGGCGACGAGGTCGAGATCCTCTCCGGCCTCTTCGAAGGGGTGAGCACCGGAACCCCGATCGCGCTGCAGGTCCGCAATTCCGATGCCCGCTCTCGCGATTACGACGAGTTGAAGTCGCTCTACCGGCCGAGCCACGCGGACTACACCTATGCGGCGAAGTACGGCATCCGGGACTACCGGGGCGGCGGACGGGCCTCCTACCGCGAAACGGCGGGGCGCGTGGCGGCGGGCGGGGTGGCCCGGCAGTTCCTCGCGTTTCGGCACGGGGTCGAGATCGTCGGGTATGTGCTGCAGGTGGGGGGCATCCGGGCCGACGTGACTTCGGATCGCGCGAATCGAGCTGAAGTGGAAGAGAGTCTGGTGCGCTGCCCCGATCCCGAAGCCTCGGAGAAGATGGTCGCCGCCATCGACGGAGCCCGTCGCGACGGCGACTCGCTGGGCGGGATCGTGGAGGTGGTGGCGCGCGGCGTGCCGGTTGGCCTGGGCGAGCCTGTGTTCGACAAGCTGACGGCGGAGCTGGCGGGCGCCCTGATGTCGATCCCGGCGACCCGCGGATTTGAGATCGGATCGGGGTTCGACAGCATCATGCTTCGGGGCTCGGAGCACAACGATCCGTTCGTGATGCGCGGGGGACAGGTTCGCACCGAGACGAACCGTTCCGGCGGCATCCAGGGCGGCATCTCCAACGGCGAGGAGATCGTGATGCGCCTGGCGTTCAAGCCGACCGCCACCGTGATGCGGCCGCAGCAAACCGTGACCACCGACGGCGAGGCTGCCACCTTCACCGCGAAGGGCCGGCACGATCCCTGCGTGCTCCCCCGCGCCGTGGCGGCGGTGGAGGCCATGGTGGCGCTGGTGCTGGCCGATCATGCGCTTCGTCAAACCGCGATCTGTGGGGCATCGGTTCGGGGAACTCTAAGCTCGGACTGAGCGCACCGCCGCGGCGGACCGGTCGTCTCAATCTGTTGTGCCGGGCGCCCGGACGCAGCCGTCCGACCCGAGCGCCCTTCTCCGTTCAGAACTCAGATATGTCCAAGCGCACTGCTTCCGGTTTCCTTCTGGCCCTGTCCGTGTGTGCGGCCCCGCTGGCTCTCGCGGCCGACGCGACCCGTGGGAAGTCTTCCCTGCCAACCGCGAGCCCCGGAGCGAAGATCCGCTTCAACCGAGACATTCGGCCCATCCTCTCGGACAACTGCTTCAAGTGCCACGGTCCCGACCCCGCGAACCGGCAGGCCGGGCTGCGGCTGGACCGGCGCGAGGGTTTGTTCGGCAAGCTGCCCGCGGGCGCGGCGGTGGTTCCCGGAAAGCCCGCCGCGAGCCGTCTCTTCATCCGGATGACCGCGGCTCAGCCCGCAGCGGTGATGCCTCCGCCCAGCTCCCACAAGACGCTGAGCCCCGAGCAGAAGGCGCTCGTACGAACATGGATCGAGCAGGGCGCGCCCTGGGAGCCGCACTGGTCGTTCGTCGCGCCGACGCGGCCCGCGCCGCCGGCGGTTCGAGACTCGAAGTGGGTGCGGAACCCGATCGACCGCTTCGTGCTCGCCCGTCTGGAGGCGGAGGGCCTGAAACCCGCCCCCGAGGCGGACCGCCGCACGCTCATCCGACGCCTCTCGCTGGATCTCACCGGGCTGCCTCCGGAGCCGGCGGACGTGGAGTTCTTCCTCAAGGATCGCTCTCCGAACGCCTACGAAAAGCTGGTGGATCGGCTGATGGCCATGCCGGAATGGGGGGAACATCGAGGTCGATACTGGCTCGATGCCGCCCGCTACGGCGACACCCACGGCATCCACGTGGACAACTATCGGGAGATCTGGCCCTATCGCGAGTGGGTGATCCAGGCGTTCAATCGCAACCTGCCGTTCGATCAGTTCACCACCAAGCAGATTGCCGGGGACCTGCTGCCCGGCAGCGGCTTCGAGGACCTGCTCGCGTCGGGTTTCCATCGCTGCAACATCACCACGAGCGAGGGCGGCTCCATCCCCGACGAAGTCGCGGCGCTCTACGCCCGCGATCGGGTGGAGACCACGGCGACGGTGTTCCTCGGTCTCACCGCCAACTGCGCCTCGTGCCACGATCACAAGTTCGACCCGCTCGCGCAGAAGGAGTTCTACCAGCTCGCCGCCTTCTTCCGAAACACGACGCAGAACCCGATGGACGGCAATATCCAGGATACGCCGCCGATCATCTTGGTGCCGCGGATGGAAGACCGGGCCCGGTGGAACACGCTCGTCGACGAAGCGCGCTCGCTCCGGCAGGAGCGGGATCGGCGGCGCGCCGAAGCTCCCACCGAGGCGCTGGCCTGGGGCGCCGACCCGGCTCGTCGCTCGCTGGAAGATCCCGTGGCTGCGGAGGCTCGCGAGGCGCTGGCGGTTCCGACAGCGCCCGGCCCCGCCCCCGAACTACGCTTCGACGCCACCACCCGGATTGATCTCGGCGACCACGGCAACTTCTCGGCGACGGAGCCGTTCAGTCTCTCCCTCTGGGTGAAGGTTCCCGACGGCGACGGCGGCCATACGCTGCTCTCCCGGATGGACGGCGCGAAGGGCTGGACCCTGGAGCTGCTTTCCCGCGCTCCGGTGCTCCGGCTGGCGGCGGGCGCGCAGGACGCGATTCAGGTGCGCGTCGCGGCGACCGCCCGACCGGCAGCCGGCGGGTGGGCTCACCTCACGGTGAACTACGACGGATCGCGCCGGGCGGACGGCTTCACGGTGTATCTCAACGGCAAGTCGGCCGCCGTCGACGCTCCGGGCGAGGCTCAACTTCAGGGAGATCCCCGTGCGGCAGCCCGCCTCCTGGCCGGCATGGCCGGAGCCCGCGGGTTCGCGGGAGGCGCCCTGAAGGACATCCGCATCTATCGCCGCGTGCTGCTGCCCGAAGAGGCGGCGGTGCTCGCCCGCTGGAGCGAACTCGAGCCCGTGCTGAGGGCCGGCGGACCGATGCCGGAGAGCCGCAAGGAGCTGCTCGGACAACTCTTCCTCGCGCAGAATGCCGAGTATCGGCAGACCGCCGTTCGCCTCCTGAAGGTGGAAGGCGAGCAGAGCGAGATTCGCCGGCGCTCGGCCACCACGATGGTGATGCAGGAGAAGCCGGACGGCCAGCCGATGGCGCGGGTGCTGTTCCGCGGTCAGTACGACAAGCCCGGCGACGAAGTGAAGCCCGGTACACCCGCCTCGCTGCACCCCTATCCCGCGGGCGCCCCGCGCAACCGACTCGGACTGGCCCAGTGGCTGGTGGATCCGAAGAATCCCCTCACCGCCCGGGTGACGGTGAACCGCTTCTGGCAGGAACTCTTCGGCACGGGGCTGGTCCGCACCGCCGAGGACTTCGGCATTATGGGAGAGAACCCGAGCCATCCGGAGCTGCTCGACTGGCTGGCCGTGGAGTTTCGGGAGAAGCAGTGGGACGTGAAGGCGTTCTTCAAGCTGCTGGTGACGTCGGCCGCCTACCGGCAGTCCGCCGCCGCCACGCCGGAGAAGCTGGAGCGAGACCCCTCCAACCGCCTGCTCTCCCGCGGGCCTCGCTTCCGCATGGATGCCGAGGCGCTGCGCGACTTTGCCCTGGCTTCCAGCGGACTTCTCGTGAAGAAGATCGGCGGCCCCAGCGTGAAGCCGTATCAGCCGAGCGGCGTGTGGGAAGCGGTGGCGATGCATGGCAGCAACACCCGCTTCTACAAGCCGGACACCGGCGAGGCGCTCTACCGACGGTCGATGTACACGTTCTGGAAGCGCAGCGCGCCGCCCGCCTCGATGGATCTGTTCAACGCGCCGAGTCGCGAGAACTGCACCGTTCGTCGCGAGCGGACCAACACGCCGCTTCAGGCGCTGGTGACGCTGAACGATCCTCAGTGGGTCGAGGCGGCCCGCCACCTCGCCGAGCGGACCTTGAAGCAGGGCGGCGCCGGCTTCGACGCTCGCCTCGACTTCATCACGTCTCGAGTGCTCTCCCGCCCGATGGATGCGCAGGAGCGCGCCATCTGCCGCACGGCGCTGGAGCGGTTCTCGACCGCGTATCGCAGCCGCGCCGAGGACGCCGGAAAGCTGATCCGTACCGGCGAGTCGAAGCCCGATGCATCGCTGCCGCCCGCGGAGCTTGCGGCGTGGACGATGCTGTGCGCCCAGGTGATGAACCTGGATGAAGCCCTTTGCAAGTAGAACGAGCGATCCCGATGAACCCCCTCAAAGAAGCAGGTCTGCAGGAAACCCGGCGTCAGTTCTTCGGCCGCACCGCCCGAAACGTGGGTTCGCTCGCGCTGATGAGCATGCTCGGCGAGTCGGCGGCGCAGGCGGCGGGCCCGCGCGGCGCCGGGGTCGGCCGGTCCGACATGCCTCACCACCGCCCCCGCGCTAAGCGGGTCATCTACATGCACCTCGTGGGAGCGCCGCCCCAGCTCGACCTGTTCGACTACAAGCCGCAGCTTCAGGACTGGTTCGATAAGGATCTGCCGGAATCGATCCGGAACGGGCAGCGCCTCACGACCATGACCTCCGGCCAGAGCCGCTTCCCGATCGCGCCCACCGCTTTTAAGTTCAACCAGCACGGAAAGTCGGGCATGTGGCTCAGCGAGCTGCTGCCCAACACCGGCAAGATGGCGGACGACCTCTGCCTCATCCGCACGATGCACACCGAGGCGATCAACCACGAGCCGGCGATCACCTTCATCCAATCCGGCAACCAGATCCCCGGCAAGCCGTGCCTCGGCGCCTGGCTGGCGTATGGGCTGGGGAGCATGAACCAGGATCTGCCGACCTTCGTCGTGCTGAACGCCACGCACAGCCACCCTCGCGCCAACGTGCAGGCGATCTCGGCACGGCTCTGGTCGAGCGGCTTCCTCTCCGCGGAGTATGCGGGCGTCGCGCTCCGCTCCTCCGGCGACCCGGTGCTCTACATCAACAATCCCGACGGAGTGGACCGCTCCACGCGCCGCCAGATGCTCGACGGCATCAACTCGCTCAACGAACTGAACCACCGTCGCCTGCTCGACCCCGAAACGCGAACCCGCATCTCGCAGTACGAGATGGCGTTCCGCATGCAGGCGTCGGTGCCCGACCTCACCGACCTCAGCAAGGAGCCTGAAAGCACCTACAAGCTCTACGGCGAAGAGGCCCGCAAGGGCGGCTCCTTCACCCACTCCTGCCTCCTGGCGCGGCGGCTGGTGGAGCGCGGCGTGCGCTTCGTCCAGATCTACCAGCGCGGCTGGGACGTTCACGGCGGCCTCGTCGACGTGCTCCCCACCCAATGCCGCGACATCGACCAGGCCTGCTGGGCGCTGGTGCAGGACCTGAAAGCCCGCGGCATGCTCGACGACACCCTCATCATCCTGGGCGGCGAGTTCGGGCGGACGGTCTACTGCCAGGGCGCCCTCTCCCGCAAGGAATACGGCCGCGACCACCATCCTCGCTGCTACAGCCTCTGGATGGCCGGCGGCGGCATCAAGGGCGGCACGGTGTGGGGCGAGACGGACGACTTTTCCTACAACATCGTGAAGGACCCGGTCCACATCCGCGACTGGCATGCCACCGTGATGCACCTGATGGGCATCGACCACGAGCGCTTCACCTACCCCTACCAGGGCCTCGATCAGCGGCTCACCGGCGTCGAGAAGGCCGCGCCCATCCAGGGCATCCTTGCGTGATTGGGGAGCGAGTAGGGAGTAGCGAGTAGGGAGTAGCGAGAGGATGGAGCGTCGCCTGGGAGCGCGCCCTGGGACCGCGGGCATCTTGCCCGCTCCGTGCGCGATTACCCAACGCCACTGGCATGGCTTCGTGGCAAGCGATCCTCCTCGCAGACAAAGCCATCAATCCCCTTCAACGCCAACGGCCCCACGGCGATCTCGATGTCAGTGGTGTTCACCGTGCGGCGCCCTGGTGGCGCACGTACCGAGTGTTTTCACCGCCACACCCCCAGGTCATCGTCATCCTTGGGCTTGACCCGAGGATCCGGCTCTGCTTTGTGGATCAAAGTGGCTCCGATTCCGTTGGGATTCTGCACACCCAGGATCGGACCCAGGTAGGGGTGCGGACCCTCACCCAATACGCCTATGATCCGGCGGACCAGCTTCTCACCGCCACGCAAGGCGCGACGGTGTCGTTTGCGGCATACCTGCTGCACTCTCCCCAGAGGGTGCGATGCAAGAGTTGGGCAGTTCGGAGGTCGATTCACCACCGCATGTAGAATCTGAATCCATCCTGCCATCCTCGGCCGGACTTGGAGGGGTGCGTCGTGGTGATTTCACAGCGGAAGCGACAAGAGTTGATCGA
>SXGS01277018.1_pt1 | contig 47222 bp, 41 predicted proteins | sample 3174681 | NCBI WGS metagenome assembly SXGS01 (sample SAMN11356861, study PRJNA531348) | freshwater metagenome | isolation source: freshwater sample F1-80 | place: China: Fuxian Lake, Yuxi | collected 2017-12-25
ATGGGGACGTGCTGGTAGCTCTCGCGGCGGCCGTTGCCGGTGGCGCCGGCCTTGGTGAGGCGGCTGGACAGCCTGTCTTGCAGGTACCCGCGAAGGATGCCGTTTTCGATGAGCACCGTGCGTTGCGTCACGTTGCCCTCGTCGTCTACATTCAGCGAGCCGCGGCGGGACTGCATGGTCCCATCGTCGATCACCGTCACCAGCGGCGACGCCACCAGTTGCCCGGCGCGGCCGCTGAACGCGGACACGCCCTTGCGATTGAAGTCGGCCTCGAGCCCGTGTCCCACGGCTTCGTGGAGAAGAATGCCGGGCCAACCGGGTCCCAGCACCACGGTCTGCTCGCCCGCGGGCGCTTCCACGGCGGTCAATTGCACGATCGCCTGGCGAGCGGCCTCGCGAGCGAATGCCTCGGGGCTGCGATCGCCGGTGAAGAAGGAAAGATCCGCGCGACCGCCTCCGCCCGAGTAACCGCGTTGCGGCACGCCGGCGTCTTCCTTGGCGTAGACCGACACGGCCATGCGGCACATCGGCTGCGTGTCGGACGACATCACGCCTTCGCTGGTGGCGAGCATCACGTGCTTAGTCACGTCCACGTAGTGGGCCTGCACCTGGTAGATGCGGGGATCGTAGGCTCGAGCGGCGGCATCGGCGCGCTCGATCAGCTTCACGCGCTCGGACAGCGGAGTCTCCGACGCGGGCGTTCCGATGGCGTAGAGGTCTCGCTTCGGCGATTCGGTGAATCCGGCCGACGACACGCTCGCTGGGCCGTCCGCGATGCAGGCGGCCACGCGGGCGGCGTGCCGGATGCGCTCCGGCGACAGATCGTCGCAGTAGGCATAGCCGGTGCGTTCGCCGGAAATCACGCGGACCCCCACGCCGAGCGTCACGCCCTGCGTGGCGCTCTTGACGATCGACTCGTCCAATCCGAGCGAAGTGCTGGCGACATATTCGAAAAACAGGTCGGCGTAATCGCCTCCCCGGGAGAGAGCGGCGGAAAGATAGCTTTCCAGATCCTTCGCGCCGATCCCGAAACGCTCCCCGAAAAAGGAGCTCGACTCAGGCATATTTCCAGCGTAGCATCGGAGACCCGCCCATCTGGCTTATCATTCGAGAAGCATGTCCCGCCGCCTATTCGCATGCCTGGCTCTCGCCGCTTCCCTTTCCGCCGAGGATATCGCGCTGCCCGGTCTCGAACGCCCCGTGGAGATCCTCCGCGACAAGTGGGGCGTGCCCCACATCTACGCGCAGTCCTCCCACGACCTGTTCTTCGCCCAAGGCTACATCACCGCGCGCGACCGCTTGTTCCAGATCGATCTCTGGCGGCGCGTGGGTGCGGGCCAACTCGCCGAAATCGCCGGACCGCAAGCGATCGGGCGCGACCGTATCGCCCGCCTGGTGCGCTTCCGCGGCGACTGGAACGCCGAATGGACCGCCTATTCGCCCGACGCCCTCGACATCGCGACGGCGTTTACCGCCGGCATCAACGCCTACATTCAGTCGCTGAATGGAACGCGCCCGCTCGAGTTTCGCCTGGCGGGCTACGATCCGGGCAAGTGGACGCCGGAAGACACGGTGGCGCGCATCGCCGGCCTTCTGATGATCCGCAATCCGGCGCGGGAAGTGCAGCGCGCGCAGGACATCGCGCGTTACGGGCTGGACGCGATCCAGAAGTACCAGCCGCCCGATCCGTTCGTAAAGCTGACGATCCCGAACGGGCTGGATATCGCGGGGATCACCACCGGCTTGCTGCGCGATTTCAACGCGGCGATCGGAGGGGTCCAGTTCCCCGAAACCCAGGGCAGCAACAACTGGGTGGTGAGCGGCGAGCGTAGCGTAACGGGCAAGCCTCTGCTCGCCAACGATCCGCACCGCCCGATCCTGATTCCGTCGCTGCGGAAGACGGTGCATCTGGTGGCGCCGGGATGGAACGCGCTCGGCGCGGGCGAGCCGGCGCTGCCAGGAATCGCGCTCGGACACAACGAGGACGTCGCGTTCGGATTCACGATCGTGGGGATCGATCAGGGCGACGTGTACGTGGAGAAGCTGAATCCGGCCAATCCGGACGAGTACCAGTACAAGGGATCGTGGCGCAAGATGGAGGTCGTCGACGACGAGTTGAAGGTCCGCGGCTACGAGCGGCCCCACAACATCCGGCTTCGATACACGTTGCACGGGCCGGTGATCGCGGAGGACCTGGGACGCCATCGCGCCTACGCGCTCAAATGGGTCGGCTCGGAGCCGGGCGCGGCGGGAGCCATGGGCGCGCTCGCGCTCGCCAGGGCGCGGAATTGGGAGGACTTCCGCAAAGCGGCGGGCCAGTACAAGATTCCATCGGAGAATCTGGTCTACGCCGACCGCGCCGGCAACATCGGCTGGATCGCGTCCGGACGCGCCCCGGTCCGCAACAACTGGACTGGCCTGCTTCCGGTCCCCGGCCACACGGGCGAATACGAATGGAGCGGATCCCTGACGATCGACCAGCATCCGCAACTGTTCAATCCGGCCGGCGGCGCGATCTGGACCGCCAACCACAAGATCCTCCCGAAGGACTATCCGCACCGGTTGGGATACGAATTCGCGGCGCCGTTCCGCGCCGGGCGCGTAGGGGAAATGCTGGCGGAGAAGCCGAAGTTCTCCGTCGAGGATTTCCAGCGCATGCAGCAGGACACTCATTCGCATCCGGCTCGAATGTTCGTGAACGCCGTGCTGAAGCCGTGGCTGGCTCACGAAACGCAGGCGCCGAAGCGGGACATCGAAGTGGCGCGGAAGCTGGCGTCCTGGGACTGCGATCTCGGCGTGGATTCGATGGAAGCGATGTTGTTCGAATACTGGCTGGCGAAGCTCCCCGCGTTCGTGTTCGGACAGGGTCCGGGCTCGAAGGCGGATACGGTCTACCTGCTGGATCACCTGGCGAAGAATCGGGAGGGCCGGGCGCTGCGGGAGTCGCTGCGCGCCACGATGGCGGATCTGTCGCGCCAGCACGGGGACGATGCGTCGAAGTGGCAATGGGGCAAGGCGCATACGATTTTGTTCCGGCATCCGTTGGGGGTGCGGCGCTTCCATCGTGGTCCTCACGCGCGCCCGGGCGACGGCAACACGGTGAACTCGACCAGCGGCGGGTTCCAGCGGCAAACCAACGGGGCCAGCTACCGGCAGATCATCGACGTGAGCGACTGGGACAAATCGGTGATGACGAACGTGCCGGGTGAGTCGGGAGATCCGGAGAGCCCGTTCTACGACAGCCTCCTCAACGACTGGCTGACGGGCAAGTACCATCCGATGCCGTATTCGCGGCGGGCGGTGGAGGCGGCGGCGGTGGAGACGATCCGGCTGCGCCCGTGAACCACGGCCTATTCGAACTGGCCGGACCTCTGCGCGACGTCGAGGTCGTGGCCGTTGTCTCGCCGATCAGGGACTTGCCTCGCCTACGTAATCTAAGGCTAGCCGAACTCCACTGGTACGAGGCTCATGGAATCGGCAAGAAGGAGATCAAGATCAAGAGGTTCTTGGACTGACATGCAACCGGAAGCCGCGAGTTATGTTGTCTGCATTCGCAACGATGGCGTTCCCGCTTCGTGGAGATCCGCAAGATCTACGAAGTCGTGCCCGATCGGGACGCCAGCGGCGAGGGAATGCTGCGGGTGATCGACGAGTCGGGCGAGGACTACTTATTCCCCAAGGACTGGTTCGTCGCTGTCCAGCCGAGCGCCGAGTTGCTTTCGGCGCTGCAAATCGCCTGAACCGCGTCGCGATGAGTCCGTCGCGGGAGGACTATACTGATCGGTGATGCGCGTCCCCGGGCTTCTTCTCCTTTCGATTCCGCTCGCGGCGGCCTCCGATTTCGAGGCAACGATCGCGCCGCTGCTTCGCGCCAAGTGCGCTTCCTGTCATTCGGCGAAGACGCGTAGCGGCGGGCTCTCGGTCGAATCGCGCGACGACATCCTGCGCGGCGGCAAATCGGGACCGGCGATCGTTCCCGGCCGTCCGGTGGATAGCTTGGTGCTGACGCTGGCCGCCACGGGCAAGATGCCGATGAGCGGCCCCAAGCTGGCAGGCGCGGAGATCGAGGCGATTCGCAAGTGGATCGAGCGCGAGGATGGCAGGCCGCCGGTGGCCGAACGCGACGTCCACGCGGTGCTGGCGGCGAAGTGCTGGGTTTGCCACGGACGGACGAAGAAGGAAGCGGGGCTCGACCTGCGGACACGGGAATCGCTGCTGCGGGGCGGCAAGTCCGGACCCGCGATCTCAGCGGGCGACGCGGATGGCAGCTTGTTGGTGAAGCGGATCGCCAAGCAGGAGATGCCGCCGCCGAAACTGCAGGAGCAGTTCTCGGTCCGGGGGCTGACCGACGACGAGTTGGCGAAGGTACGGCGATGGATCTCCGATGGCGCGGCCGCCGGGGTGGAACAGGCGGTCGAGGTCGACCCGCGCAACGATCCGGCGGTGCGGGCCAAGGACCGCGAGTTCTGGGCCTTTCAAACACCACGAGCGGCGGCTGGCGGCATCGATGCGATCGCGAAAGAGAAGGCTCCCATCGCGCCCGAAGCAGCGCCGCTGGCCCTTCTTCGCCGCGCGGCGTTCGACCTCACAGGGCTGCCCCCGTCTCCCGAGGAGGTGGCCGCGTTCGAGCGGGATCGCGATCCCCGGCGTTTCGAGAAGCTCATCGGGCGGCTGCTGGAATCGCCTCACTACGGCGAGCGCCAGGCGCAGCACTGGCTCGACGCGGTAGGCTACGCCGATAGCGAAGGCGGCAACAACTCCGATGCGTTGCGCCCGCAAGCCTGGCGTTATCGCGATTCGGCGATCCGCGCGTTCCAGCGCAACATGCCCTTCGACAAGTTTCTCATCGAACAGATCGCCGGCGACGAGACGTTCGATTTCCGCGCCGCGAAACACCTGACGCCCGAACACATGGACACGCTCGCCGCGACCGGGTTCTGGCGCATGGCGCCGGACGGCACCAACTCCACCGAGCAGAACTTCATCCCCGAGCGAATGGACGTGATCGCCGGGCAGTTGGAGGTCTTCGGATCCGCCGTGATGGGCCTGTCGATCGGCTGCGCGCGCTGTCACGATCACAAGTACGATCCCATCCCCACGCGCGACTACTACGGCTTGGTGTCGATCCTGACGCCATCGTTCGATCCCTATGCGTGGTTGCCCGGAACGTTTCCGTGCGGCGGCGTGGGCGCCGACTGCGACGAGAACAACACGCGCTTCCTGATCGCCAAGGCATCGCCGGAGTTCGCCGCGGCCAAGGCGCACAACGAGCCCGTCGAGGCGCGCATCCGGGAACTGAACGCGCAAATCGAAGAGCGCGCCAAGCCGTATCGCGAGCGCTACGCCCGGGAGAAGAAGGTCGAGAAGGCGAAGGCCGCCGCGTTGGCGGCCGAGTACGAGACCTTCAAGAAGGAAAAGGCCGATCTGGACGAACAGATCCGCAAGGAGCGCGAGAAGAAGAAGCCGGTTCCACTGGTCCGCGCTTTGTTCGAACTCGGCCCGGAGCCTCCGCCCACGCGTATCCTGCTGCGCGGCGATGCCGCCAGTCCCGGCGCGCTGGTGAGCCCCGGCGTGCCCTCGGCCGCGGCCGCTTCGATCGCGCCATTCCGTGTGGAGCCGCTGGCGCATTCATCGGGACGGAGGCTGGCCCTGGCGCGTTGGTTGACGCAGCCCGATCATCCACTGACGGCGCGCGTGATGGTGAACCGGATCTGGCAGCAGCACTTCGGAACGGGCATCGTCGCGACGTCCGGCAATTTCGGACGGATGGGTTCGCAGCCTGCGAACCAGAAGCTGCTCGACTGGCTGGCGGTGGAATTCGTGCGGTCGGGCTGGGACGTGAAGCACATGCACCGGCTGATTATGGCGTCCGCGGTCTACCGGCAGCGCGCGGGCGACGGCGGCTTCCCCCTGCGGCGCATCGACGCCGAAAGCATGCGGGACGCGATCCTGAAGATCGCGGGGCGGCTCGACGGGAAGCAGTTCGGCGAACCCGCCGCCGTCAAGGTGATGCCCGACGGCGAAGTGATCGCGCCCAGCCTTCGCCGCTCCATCTACGTGACGCAGCGGCGGACGCAGCCGGTCTCGTTCCTCGACACGTTCGACAAGCCGTTCCTCAATCCGAACTGCGTGCGGCGCAACGAGTCGGTGGTGTCGTCACAGGCGCTGCATCTGATGAACAGCTCGCTCGCCCGGGAGAACTCGCGCTACATGGCGGGCCGCGTGATCGACGAGGCGGGAGAGGACGCGGGCGCTCAGGTGGATCGCGCGTATCTGCTGGCGCTGGGACGCCGGGCGACCGAAGCCGAACGCGGCGCGGGCCGCGAGGCGGTCGAGCGCATGGCGCCCGAATGGGAGAAGAAGTTGAAGGACGAACGGCCGGCCGAGCCGGTCAAGCCGCGGGCGCGATGGCTGGCGCTGGCGGCACTGTGCCACACTCTGATGAACACGGCGGAGTTTCAATATGTCGACTGAGAACCGGGCGTCGCGGCGGGACTTCTTCTCGCGCATGTCGGACGGACTGATGGGAACCGCGCTGGCGGGCCTGTTCGCGGACGACCTGCTCGCCAAACAGGCCTTCCACGATCTGTCACCGAAGAAGACGCACCACGCGCCTCGCGCCAAGTCGGTGATCCAGCTTTTCATGAACGGCGGCCCCAGTCAGGTGGATCTGTTCGACTACAAGCCCGCGCTCGAAAAGCACGCCGGACAGGCGCCCAGCCGCGACCTCGCCGCCGAGGTCCGCGCGGTGAGGCAAACCGGCGGCTTGATGCCTTCGCCGTACAAGTTCTCCAAGCAGGGAAAATCGGGCCTGGAAGTCTCGGAAATGCTCCCGCACCTGGGCAAGGTGGTGGACGAGATCTGCGTGGTGAAGTCGATGTTCACGACGCATCTGGCGCATGAGGCGGCGCTGTTCCTCATGCATGGCGGCCGGATTCTCCCGACGCGTCCGTCGCTGGGAGCGTGGATCACCTACGGACTCGGCTCGGAGAACCGGAACCTGCCGGCCTATGTGGTGCTCGACGATCCCAAGGGATTGCCGGTGAACCTGATCCAGAACTGGCAGGCCGGATGGCTCCCCGCGGTGTATCAAGGCACGCGCGTGCGGTCGGAAGGATCGCCGATCCTCAACCTGCACGCGAAGGAAGAGTATCCGCCGGGAATCGTCGACATGAGCCGAAGCCTGCTGCATCGCATGGACGCCGCGCATCGCGACCGCCATCCCGGCAACGTGGAGCTCGAGGCCCGCATCGCGAACTACGAGCTTGCCGCGCGCATGCAGATGGCGGCCACCGACGCGCTCGACGTGGAGAAGGAGCCGGCCGCCACGCGCGAAGCGTACGGCATGAACGACGAGCGGACCGCTTCCTACGCCAAGCGCTGCCTGATGGCGCGGCGGCTGGTGGAACGCGGCGTGCGGCTGGTGCAGATCTACATCGAGAGCCAGATTTGGGACAACCACGGCAAGATCCGCGCCGGGCTCGAATACGCATGCGGCAAGACGGATCGGCCCGCGGCGGCGCTGGTTCGGGATCTGAAGGAACGCGGACTGCTCGATTCGACGCTGGTGATCTGGGGCGGCGAGTTCGGCAGATTGCCGATCGCCCAGGATCCGGGTCCCAACGCGGGGCGCGATCACGGACCGTCGGGGTTCAGCATCTGGATGGCGGGCGGCGGCGTCAAACCCGGCATCTCCTACGGCGCCACCGACGAGATCGGCTACCGCGCCGCCGAGGATCGCGTCAGCGTGCACGACTTCCACGCGACCGTGCTGCATCAGCTCGGCATGGATCACCGCCGGCTGGTCTTCGAACGGGAAGGACGCGGCGAGCGCATCACCGACGAGTTCCCCTGCCGGGTGCTGCAGGATATTCTCGTCTGAGTACAAGGCGCCGCGCACTCCGGGAGCGCGGTATGCTCGCGTGATGCGCTCCGTTCTTCTGGCGGGATTCGCCGCCGTGGCCGCCGCCGCCGAGTTCCAGCCGCCGGCGGACGTGATCGTGGATCGCGGCATCGAATACACAGGCATGCCGCACGGCAAGCTCGCAATGGATATCGTCCGCCCACGCCAGGACGGCAGGTTTCCCGGAATCGTGATGATCCATGGCGGCGGATTCAGCGGTGGATCGCGCGACAGCTACCTGCCGATGGCGGTGCGGCTGGCGCGACACGGCTATGTCGCAGCCGCGGTCAGCTATCGATTGACGCCGATGTTCCAGTTCCCGGTCCCGCTGCACGACGTGAAGGCGGCGGTGCGATTCCTGCGCGCCAACGCGGCGAAGTATCAGGTGGACGCGGAACACATGGGCGCGATCGGAGTGTCGGCGGGCGCCACATGGTCGCAGTTCCTGGCCGTGACGCGGAACGTGCCTGGGTTCGAGGGCAACGGGGCGAACCGGCAACATTCGAGCAGCGTGGATTGCGCGGTGAGCTACTACGGCCGGTCCGACATGCGGCGGGCGTACGAAGGCAGCGTGAACGCCGCCGAGGCGCTGCCACCCTTGCTGGGCGGAGATCGCGCGCACTCGCTCGACACGCACCTGCGAGCGAGTCCGCTCCATTGGGTAACGCCGGATTCGGCGCCCATTCTGGCGATTCATGGAACACGCGACCGCAATGTGCCGTTCGAGCAGTCGGTGTGGCTGGTGGAGCGGATGCGCGCGGCGGGAGTCGAGTCCGAGCTCGAGACCATCGCCGAAGCGGGCCATGGGTTCCAGGGCGCGGACGAGGCGCGGGCGTTCGATCGCACGCTCGGCTTTTTCAATCGCAAATTAAAGCCCGCCCGCGTCGAGACCAGCGTCCTGTTGGTGAACGATCACGGTCCGGGCGGAGAGATCCTGGCGCTGGCTTGGCCGTCGGGCAGAATCTTGTGGCGGAAGCCGAACGGCCACGCGACGGACGCGGCCGCGCTGCCGGGCGGGCGGGTGCTGTTCATCGAGGATCCGAAAGGCGTCGTGACGGAACTGGACAATCACCAGAAGCCGGTGTGGAGCTACAAGACGAGCGGCGTAGGGCTGGTCAGCGTGCAGCGCCTCGACAGCGGCAACACACTGCTGGTGGACGACGCGGCGGCGCGAGTATTCGAAGTGACGCCGGAAGGCAAGGTCGCCTGGAGCGTCGAAAAGCCCGAGTACAAAGGCATGGCGATGAGGCGGGCGCGCCGGACGCGGACCGGCTCCACGATCGTGGCGGTTCAGAAGGCCGGGCTGCTGGTGGAGCTGGACGCCAAAGGCGCGGAAATCAACAAGTGGAAGTTCCCGAAGCGGATGCCCGCGTACGCATTGCCGCTGGATGATGGCGGCATGATGCTCGGTCTGGCGGGGCCAGGCGAGGTCCGCCGGGTCGACGCTGCCGGGAAGACGGTGATGACGTTCGGGGGCGTGGAGTCGGCCGCCCGAATGGCTTGGACCTCGGGCTTCACGCAAACTCCCGGCGGCGGGCTCATCGTGTCGGATTACCAGGGGGCGCGGATCGTCGAGTTCGACGCGGCGGGGAAGGTGCTCCACGAATTGAAGCACCATCCGTGGTCGGTGACGAGCATCGCTCTGATGCGATAGCGCCGCAAGCCGCGGCATCGAAGCGGTGATATCCTTACGGAACGGAATGCTCGCGGCGTTATTGAGACGTAGGTATCCACTCGTACTGGCCCTGGCAGCGGCGTGCGTGGCGTCCGGACAAACGTTCGTCTCGAAGCACTGCCTCGGTTGCCACGGCCAGCAGACGAAATCCGGCGGGATCGTGCTCGAAGGGCTGGAGCTGGCGCGCGCCGGCGCCAATCCCGCGGTCTGGGAGCGCGTACTGCGGCAGGTCCGCTCCGGCAACATGCCGCCGGCCGGACTGCCCCGCCCCGATCGCGCGGCCACGGACGCCTTCGTCCGCGCCTTGGAATCCACGCTCGACCGCGCGGCAGCCGCGTCGCCCGATCCCGGCGCCACCGCGCCACACAGGCTCAATCGGGCCGAATACGGCAACGCCATTCGCGATCTCCTCGGGCTGGATGTGGATGCGGGCGCATCTCTGCCGGTGGACGAATCCGGCAACGGGTTCGACAACATGGCGGGCGTGCTTTCGATGTCGCCGGCGCTGCTGGAGCGGTACCTGGCCAACGCGCGAAAGCTGAGCCGACTTGCCGTGGGCGACATGTCGCGGCAACCGGAGGAGGTTCGGTACGGCGTGCAGTCGCGAGCGCAGTATCGCGAACCGGACGCCGAGGATTTGCCGCTGGGCGCGCGCGGAGGAATCGTGTTCCGGCACTGGTTCCCGCTCGATGGCGAGTACGAGATTGCGATCCGCATGCTCGGCGGCGGGGAAGAAGGCGCATCGGCGCATCGTTTGAAGTTGCCTGTGACGGCGGGTCCGCACACGGTGGTGGCGGCGTTTCCGGCCCAGTCGGCGCGCGCGGAGATCGCCTCACCCGCGCGGCGCGGCGCGCCCGCCACCAGTTCGCCGGAGCGGACGCCGGTGGAGATGGATTTGCGCATCGACGGTACGGCCGTGAAACGCTTCCAAATCGCCCGGCGCGGCGGCGATCCGCTGACGGGCACGGTCACGGTGACAGGTCCTTTCGCGCCCACCGGCCCCGGCGATACGCCGTCTCGCGCACGCATCTTCGCATGCCGGCCCGTATCGGCCGCGGAAGAGGAACCGTGCGCACGCCGCATCTTGGGCGATCTCGCGCGGCGAGCGTTCCGGCGCCCGGTGACCGATGCCGACGTGAATCCGCTTGCCGGGTTCTTCTCGCGCGAACGCGCTCGCGGCGCGACCTTCGATCTCTCGATCGCGCGCGGAGTGGAGGCTCTGCTGGTCTCGCCGGATTTCCTGTTTCGCGTGGAGACCGATCCGCGGGGCGCCAAACCCGGCCAGCCGTACCGCCTGCGCGACAGCGAACTCGCCTCGCGGCTTTCGTTCTTTCTCTGGAGCAGCATTCCCGACGATCCGCTGGCCGGCGCCAAGCTGTCCGATCCGGGCGTGCGCAAGGCGCAGATCTCCCGGATGCTCGCCGATCCGAAGTCCGATGCGCTCATCCGCGACTTCGGCGGGCAGTGGCTGTTCCTGCGCACGCTCGCCAACGCCAAGCCCGATACGGGCGTGTTCCCCGGGTTCGACGAGAACCTGCGCCGCGCGTTCCAGCGGGAGACGGAGTTGTTCCTCGCCGCGATCGTCCGCGAAGACCGTAGCGTGCTCGAACTGCTGGATGCCGATTACACGTTCGTGAATCAGCGTCTGGCGGCGCACTACGGAATCCGGGGCGTGCAAGGTTTGCACTTTCGAAAGGTAGCGGTGAGAGACGGCGTGCGCGGCGGATTGCTCGGCCAGGGCAGCGTGCTCACCGTCACTTCGTATCCGAACCGCACGTCGGTGGTGCTGCGCGGCAAGTGGGTGCTCGAGAATCTGCTCGGCACGCCGCCCCCTCCTCCTCCGCCCGACGTGCCCGATCTTCCCGCCAAGGGCAAGGACGGCCGCAAGCTCGGCATGCGCGAAGCGATGGAGAAGCACCGGACCAACCAGATCTGCGCATCCTGTCATGCGAGAATGGACCCGATCGGGTTCGCGCTGGAGAACTTCGACGGAGCCGGAGAGTGGCGCGGCGAGGATGCCGGAGCCCCGATCGACGCGAGTGGCAAGCTACCGGGCGGACGCGAGTTCGCGGGTCCGTCAGGTTTGAAGAAATTGTTGGCCGAGGCGCATCGCGACGAGTTCGTCGCCACGGTGGCCTCGAAGCTGCTCACTTACGCGTTGGGCCGGGGCCTGGAGGCCAAGGACCAACCGGAAGTGCGCAAGATCGCGCGGAAGGCGGCGGCGGAAAGCTACCGGATGTCCGCGTTCGTGGAAGCAGTGGTGGAGAGCACGTCATTTCAAATGAGGAGGGCTGGAACCCGATGATCGTCACCCGGAAGGCGCTATCGCGAAGATCCGTTCTACGCGGACTGGGAGTGAGCCTGGCGTTACCCGCGCTCGATTCGATGACCCCGGCATTCGCCGCGCCAGCGGTCCGGCCAGTGCGGCTGGCATTCCTTTACCACCCTGTCGGCATGATCATGGATCGCTGGACTCCGGCGGCCAAGGGTGAGGGCTTCGCCTTCACTCCGACGATGAAGCCGCTCGAGGCGTTTCGCGAGAACATCACCATCCTGACCGGGCTGGCGCAAGTACAGGGACGCGCGCTAGGCGACGGTCCGGGCGATCACGCGCGCGAGGGCGCCACATGGCTGACCGGCGTGCATCCGAAGCGTTCCGAGACCGACATCGGCTGCGGCATATCGGCCGATCAGATGGCCGCGCGCGAACTGGGCAAGTCGACCGAACTCGCCTCGCTCGAGATCGCGCTCGAGGCTCCAGGATTGGCCGGCGCGTGCGATCAGAACTACAGTTGCGCCTACACGAACACCGTGTCGTGGAAGACGCCCACCACTCCGCTGCCGATGGAGCCGAGTCCGCGCGCGGTGTTCGAGAGGCTGTTCGGCGATGGCGCCACTGACCCCGCCTCCCGCTCCCGCCGCCGCGAAGAGCAACGCGGGCTGCTCGACTACGTCGCCGGCGGCATCGACCGCTTGCAGACCAAACTGGGACCGGGCGACCGCAACAAACTCAGCGAATATCTGGACGCGATCCGCGACATCGAGCGCCGCATCCAAAAGGCCGAGCGGAACAGCGCCGAAGCGAAGCTCCCCAAACTGGCCAAGCCGGACGGCACGCCCGATGCGTTCGAGGACCACGCCAAGCTGATGGTGGACCTGCAGGCGATCGCTTACCAGAGCGGCATGACGCGCGTGATCACGTTCATGCTGGGCCGCGCGGGCAGCAACCGGCCTTACCGGTCGATCGGCATCTCCGACGGACATCACTCGCTCACCCATCACATGAACGATCCCGAGAAGATCGACAAGGTGGCCAAGATCGACGCGCATCTGGTGAAGACCTTCGCGTACTATCTCGAGAAGATGAAGTCGACCCCGGATGGCGATGGCAACCTGCTGGACAACCTGATCGTGTGCTACGGGAGCAGCCTGGGCGACGCCAACATCCACACGCACCACGATCTGCCGATCGCGCTGGTGGCCGGAACCCGGCTGTTCGCGGGCAACCGGCATCTGGTCTACCCGGGCGAGACGCCGCTGAACAACCTGTTTCTGAACATGTTCGACAAGGCGGGCGTACCGTGCCCGGGCTTCGGCGACAGCACGGGCCGGCTGGCGGGTTTGGCGTAGCGCCATGCGCGGCGTTTGGCTGCTGGCGGCCGCGATGGCGGCGCAGGCCGCCGAGTCGCGATTGATCGACGCCGTGAAGCGGCGCGACCCGGCGGCGGTGAAGGCGCTGCTGCTCGGCGGCGGGGCGGCGATCGACGCGGCGGATCCGAGCGGCGGCACCGCGCTCGGATGGGCGATCCGCCTGGGCGATCGCGACACGGCGCAACGCTTGCTCGCGGCCGGAGCCAACGCGCGCGCGGTGGACGAGTACGGCGAGTCTCCGCTGACGCTCGCCGCGCAGAACGGCGACGTGGCGATGGTGCGGCATCTGCTGAAAGCGGGCGCGGATCCCAAGGCGGCGCGCGGCAACGGCGAGACGGCGCTGATGATCGCGGCGGGAGCGGGCAGCGCGGAGGCGGTGGAGCTTCTGGCTTCGGCCGGCGCGGACTGCGACGCGGCCGAGAAATCGAAAGGGCAGACCGCGCTCATGTGGGCAGCGGCCGAAGGACACAGCGAGGTGGCGCGGCTGTTGATCGCCAAGGGCGCGAACGTGAAAGCCGCTTCGAACTCCGGCTTCACGGCGCTGACGTTCGCGGCGGCGAGCAACGCCGCGGCGGCCGCCCAAGCTTTGCTGGAAGCGGGAGCGGACCCGAATAAAAAACTGCCCGATGGAACGCCGGCGCTGAGCGTCGCGGTCTCGAATCGCGCCTCACGGGCCGCGATCGCTCTGCTGGATGGCGGCGCGGATGCAAGCTGGGCGGACGCATCCGGCAACACGGCATTGCACGGCGCGGCGCAAGCGGGCGACACGGCACTCGTTCGTAAGCTGGTATCGAAAGGCGCGGCGGTGGACGCCAAGACGGCTTCCGTGGGCGACGCGGGGGCGCGGCTCCCAGGCGGCTTCCGCCGAACGGCGGGCGGACAGACTCCGTTGTTCGCGGCCGCGCGGGCCGGCCAGATCGAGGCGATGCTCGCACTGCTGGAGCTGGGCGCAAATCCGAAGGCAAAGGCGCAGGACGGGGGCGGCTTCCTGATGGCGGCCGTGGGGAGCGCGAAAGTCGCGGCCGTGGAACTGGCGTACCGCCACGACAACGATGTCTCCGTCGTCACCGATTCCGGCGCGACGTTGATGCACGCATCGGTCACTGGCACCGCGAACGGCGCGACTCCGGAAGCGCAGGAGCGCGTTTGCGAGGTGATCCGGTTCCTGGCATCCAAAGGGGCCGCGCTCGACGAGCGGAACAAGACGGGCCGAACGCCCATCGACCTGGCGGACACGCTCCCCATCGACAAAGCGGTGGACCTGCTCACCGAACTGATCGTGAAGAGCGGGTCCAAGCCGAAGTCGCCGTCCAAGCGGTAGCTACAGCTTGATGTAGACGTTGTTCTTCTCGAGCGAGCGGATCATCGCCCACGTGATCGCGAAGAACACGGCTAACGCCGCCGCCACGTACCATTCCGGCGCGTCCTTGGGCGCGAACGGCTTCACCAGATCCGACACCAGTCCGTGCAGAACGTAGCCTGCCAGCGCGTTGGTTCCGAGCGTCCGGAACAGCGCCCACTGTCCGCCGCGGATGTCGTTCCACTGGACGAACAACGCGAACACGGCGAACGACAGGCCTGTCGAAAATGCCAGGTACGAGACGCTCCCGGATTGTTGGCTCATGGTCCAGAGATCGCGCGGATGCCACGGCGCGACGAACGGTGGAGCGGCCACTACGCCGCCGGCGGTGAGACACGAGATCGCGTATCCGAACGCCATCAGCGCCGCGCCTTGGCGAAGATAGGCGCGAATCGCGCCGCCGGGACCGCGATCGACGTATTCCTGATAGGCGATCGAACCGGCAAGAGTGGGGATGGTCCAGGTAAGGAATCCGAGCACGCCGCCATCGATCACGCGATTGGCCAGCAGCCAGTCCTGCCAGAACCAATGCGACAGCGCCAGGTGCAATGCGCCCGAAGCCGCCAGGAAGATCCACTGCGTCCGCCTGGATGCCGCGATCACGGGCAGAACCCACAGGCTGGTGACGCCAATGTGGACCAACGCCTGAAACACGTTGCGCCGGAACGCGGTGGAGAGCACTCCGTCGATGCCGGCGTTTCGCAGGCTCTCCCACGATGGATAGCGCCCGTCGAGCTGATACACCACCGCGCCGATGAGCATCAACCCGAGGCAACGCCACACAGCCGCGCGATACGCCGCGGCGGCGCCGTTCCGCTCCCGGTGCTTCAGGAACGCGAGCCGGAACGCGAAGCCCACCGCGAAGAAGAAATGCGGCATGATCGTGTCGGCGTAGCTGCAATAGGTCTTATGGTGCTTGAAAATCGCCGGCGTCGCCGCGAACGAGCCGATGAAATTCACCAGGAACATCCCGGCCACCGTGTAGCCGCGGAACTGGTCGAGCGACGCAATGCGGCTCATACCGGAGCGGAGACGAGCCGTTCCAGGGCGGCCACCGGATCCACCGATTTCATCAGATGCTCGCCGACCAGGAACGCGCGATACCCGCATCGCATTAGGCGGGTTACGTCCGACGCGTCGTGGATGCCGCTCTCGGCGACCGCCAACACGCCGGCCGGAATCCGGGGCGCCAGCCGTTCGCAGGTTTCGAGGGTGACGCTGAAGTCATGCAGGTTGCGGTTGTTGACGCCGACGATCTTCGCGCCGGATGCCAGAGCCGCCTCCAACTCCGCTTCGCCGTGCGTCTCCACGATCGCCGCCATTCCATACCAGGCCGCCAGTTCGCGAAACCCGCGCAGTTCGCCCGCGCTCAGAATCGCGGCGATCAACAGGATCGCGTCGGCGCCGTGCGCGGCCGCTTCCACCACGTGGTACTCCGAGATCGTGAAATCCTTGCGCAACGCCGGCAGACTGGTTTCGAGGCGGGCGGACTCCAGATCCGCGAGCGTACCTTGGAAGTCCGCGTCGGTGAGCACGGAAAGCGCGGATGCGCCCCCCGCCTGGTACAGCCGGGCGATTCGCCGCGGATCGAAGTCCGGTTGCAGCAGTCCCTTGGAGGGCGAAGCCTTCTTGATTTCGGCGATGATCGCGGGCTTGCGCGCCGCCAAGGCGGCGTGGAAATCGCGCACCGGCGAACGATCTCGCGCGACGTCTTCCAAATCGGCGCGAGTGCGCGTCGCGGCGGCGAGTTCGGACTTCTTACGTTCGACGATGCGCGAAAGAATGGTGGGGATCATTGAATCGAAACCGTCGCCGTGCCCTGGCTATTGCGGCCGCCCGTCAGAATTCGGATGGGAACCGCGTCACCCTGCTGCGTGGCGGCTGGGACGCGCGCGTTGATCTGGATCATTCCCGCGACGATGCCGGGCGCGCCGCCCCTGTAGAGGATCTCCGCCGCGGCGCCTCCGATGAAGACCTGCACCGCCAGTTCGGGCTCGGGCGGCGGCAGGACGGTGATCTTGCCGTCGATGCCGGGCGGATTCGTCTGGCCTTCGCCCGTCGCGTAGATCTGGACGATCGAGCCGCGCCCGGCTGGATTGGCGGGCGTGTTCAGCGTGAAGTCCTCGTTGAGGATCGCGCCCGCGCCGCCGCCCGTGGCGGTCTGCGTGAAGATGCCCGGAGCCGTTGCGGCGACATCGCTGGGGAACGCGGCCGACCGCTTGCCATCGAACTCGATCACCACCTGCGTGCGCGTCTTGCCGGCCACCGAGTACGGCACGATCGCCGAGACCTGGTTGGTGAACGAATAGATCAACGGCGCTGGAACGTCGTCGAACAGCAGCCGCGTGCGCGCCACCTCGGTGGAGAAGAAGCCATCGGAGACCTCGTACAACGCGATCGGATCCGCTCCGAAGCGGTCGCCGAAGACGACGACGATTTCCCCCGGCGCGATCGCGCCGCCGAGAAAGCTGGCCGCGTTGAGGATGCTGGTAATCCGCGGCGATTCCGAAGCCTCCTGCGTAATCGTGAAGACCTGATCCTGCACGTTGATCGTACCGAGGCGCCGTGCGTTCCCCGTGCGGGCATCCACGCGCCAGGCGACCGTGCCGTGGGCGTTCCCGTTGGTGGCGCCGGTCAAGGCGATCCATGTCTGGCTGCGTGTGGCGGTCCAGGAGCAGGTGGCCGTCACATCGATGGAACCCGCGCCACCCGCGGCGGGAACGGTGATCGCGCTCGACGAGATTCGCACGTTGCAGCCCACGCCGTTCTGGGTGACGGTGAACTGGCGTCCGCCGGCGGTGATGATGCCGATTCGCGTATCGGCGCCGGTGTTGGCGTCGAACGCGAACGAGACGGCGGCGTCCCCGGTCCCGGCGGACGTCGACACGCGCAGCCACGCGCTGTTGCTCGACGCGGTCCACGCGCAACGGGTGGTAATGCGGAAGCTGCCTGTTCCGGCGGAGGAGGAAACACGTTCGCCGAGCGCGCTGAGATTGAATTCGCAATTGCCGGCCGCTTGCGTTACGTTGAATCGCGCGTTGCCGACGGTGATGGAGCCCGTGCGTCCGGAGGGCGTGGGGTTGCTGTCGATACGGTAGCCGATGCTTCCGTTGCCGGTGCCACTGGCGCCAAACGAGATCGTCAGCCACGAAGGATCGCTCGATACCGCGGTTCGGGCGCACGTGCCGGCGCTGGCCGTCACGGTGAACTGGCCGGTAGTGTCGGGCGAGGCGGGAGCGTTGACGCTTGCCGGATTCACCGTGAACGTGCACTGAGCCCACACGCAACACGGCAGCGCCAGCAGGACAAGCTTCCTCATGTTCCTCTCCTGTTACCATACAACGCGATGTGCAACCGGGGCGAAAATCGATAGCCGCGCCGCTTGCAGATTTCGGCCACCCACGGGCCGCGCTCGTCCAGGGTTTCGCGCGACGTGCCCTCCGGCATCAGAAGGACCTTCTCCGGCGGCGCCGCGACCACCGCCGCGATGCGCTCGATCTCCTCGAGGTCGGACTCCGCCGCCACGACGAACTTGAGCTGATAGTCGAACTGGGAAGTGAGGCGGCGCAACACGTCCGGGTTGAACCGGAGCCGGTCGTGCGCGGCGGCCCAGCGCCCTCCGTCGATTTCCCGCGGCGTCGAGTTGGCGAGTTTCGGGCTGACGCTCATCAAGTCGCACGCCACATCGGTCCACACCGTGCCCGCGGTCTCGATGGTGATGTGCATCCCCGCGTCCCGCAGCGCGCGCGTCAGGCCGCCGATCTCGGGCGCGATCATCGGCTCGCCGCCGGTGACCACGGCGTGCCGGGCGGGATGGCTTCGTGCGTAGTCCACGATCTCTTGCACGGACATCTCCGCGCCCTGCGGATTCCACGACGTGTAGGGGGTGTCGCACCAGGAACAGCGCAGGTTGCAGCCCGACGTTCGAATGAACACGCTGGGCACGCCCATCAGCAATCCTTCGCCCTGGACGGAATAGAAGAGCTCAGAGATCCACATAGGCGAGCGGATCGGCGGCGCCGGCCTCGGCGAATCCCCGGCGGCGTAGGATACAGGAATCGCAGGCGCCGCAGGCACGCCCATCGGGCGCGGGATCGTAGCAGGAATGGGTGAGCGAAAAATCCACTCCCAGTTCCAACCCGAGCCGCACGATTCCGGACTTGGTCAAGTGCAACAAAGGCGTGTGAATTCTCAGCCGCGACGAGCCTTCCACGCCGGCTCGCGTCGCCAGGTTCGCCATTCGCTCGAACGATTCGATGTACTCGGGGCGGCAGTCCGGATAGCCCTAGTAGTCGACGGCGTTGACACCGAGGAAAACGTCGCTCGCGCCGAGCACCTCCGCCCATGCCAATGCGTAAGAGAGAAAGATCGTGTTGCGCGCCGGAACGTAGGTGACGGGAATGCCCTGCCCCATCGCCGCCTCGTCGCGATGCTTGGGAACGTCGATGTCCGCGGTAAGGGCGCTGCCGCCGATCCACCGCAGGTCGACGCGCGCCACGGCGTGCCGGGCCGCAGCCAGCGATTCCGCCACGCGCGCGGCCGCATCGAGTTCGCGCAGGTGCCGCTGTCCGTAGTCGAAGCTGAGCGCGTGGCAGGAGAATCCATCGCGGCTCGCGCACGCAAGCGTCACCGCCGAGTCGAGCCCGCCACTCAGCAGGCAGACCGCGTTAGGCACGCCGCGAGCCGGGCCGGTCGTCCGGCAACATGCGAGCGAGGAAGAATCCGGCGGCGGGGAACAGCGCCAAAACGAACAGAACGCGGTGCATCGACCACAGGTCGGACGCCCATCCGGTCAACGGCACGAACAGCAAACCCGACATGCCCCACGAGAATCCCATCATCAGCGCCGACACGGTGCTGGTCTGCCCCGGAGCGAGTTCCTGCGCCATCACCACGTTCACCGGAATGGTGAACAGCAGCACCAGGCCGCCGAGAAGCAGCCCCGTCAACGACACCCAACCGGTGGCGGCGAAGAACAGAATCAGCAACGGCACGGATCCGAGGAACGAGAACATAATCACTTTTCGCCCGCCCAGCTTGTCGGCCAAGGTCCCGCCCACCATCCCGCCGATCGCGCCCGAGGCGAGATAGAACGAAAGCACGTAGTTCGATTGATCCACCGAAAAGCCACGCTCGCGGCTCAGGTAGAGCGGCAGCATCTGCGTGAAGGTGACCTGCACGATGGAGCGGATGAACACGCAGAAATAGAGGATCGTCAGCGGACGCCGCACCGCGCGCAAGGGTTCGAGATCGAACCGCACCCGTTGGGCGGGGCGCGGAACTTCCGGCAACGTGGCCCAAAGCAGAGCGCTGCACAGAATGCCGGGAACCGCCGCCCAATGCGTGTGCTCGAATCCGAGCCAGTTGGGGACGAACGAGAAGAAGGTGGGTCCCAGCGCCATGCCGAGCGTCCCGGCGCTGATGAAGTAGGCCATCCATCGAGCGCGCGCTTCGGCGACCCCCATCGTGACGCGCGCCGACGCCTGCGGGTGGAACGCCGCCACTCCGGCGCCGCCGAGGAACACGAGCGGCAGCAGCCAGCCAAACGACGGCGCCAGATTCAGCGACGAAATGAAGATCCCGGCGATAGCCGGCGAGAGCACCGTGAACAGACGCGTGTGGAACCGGTCGGAGAGCAGCCCGTAGAGAGGCTGGCAAACGGACGAGGAGAACACGAGCAGTCCGCCGAGGATTCCGGCCTGCGTCAGCGACAGCCCGAGGGTTTCGGCCAGACGAGGCTGTAGCGCGCTGAGCGCGGCCGAGTACAGGTCGATGAAGAAGTGCCCCAGCGACAGCAGCGCCAGCGCCATCGCTCCGGTTCGAATCGTGGGCATGGCGGCTCGGGGGAGGGCCGCGGCGCCCGAGGTGGAAGACATTCCGGGGATCTTCTTATTCTAAAGCGAAACCGGGGAAGCGCCTCGCGACGCTTCCCCGGCGATTCGTTCCGGCTTGGACGTTACTGTACCGCGATCGTGGAGCCAGCGGGACTGGTGAACGTCCCCACCGACACTTCGATCGGCACGGCCGCCCCGGTTTGCGCGTTCGCGGCAACCACCGCGTTCACCTGAAACACGCCCGAAACCAGCGTCGGAGCCGAACCGGCGTACACCACCTCGGCGTCCTGTCCGCCGATCCGCACGCGGACCGGAAGCAGGGGCCGCCGCAACTGTTGGGCCGTCGTGGGCACCAGGCCGTCCACTCCGACCGGCGCCGTCGCGCCCTCTCCGGTGGCGTAGATAGTGACGATCGAGTTGCGGGGCGCGGGCGTGGAAGCGCCGTTGACCGTGTTGTTCTCGTTCACCACCGCGGCTTGTCCGGCCTGATTCAGCCGGAACATCCCGGGCGCGGCGTCCACTACGCGGAGTTCGATGGCTTGCGATAACACGCCGTTGCTCTCCACCTGCACTCGTGACGTGGCTCTGCCTGCCACCGCGTAGGGCACCACGCAGTTGATCTGCGTGGAGTTGATGAACAGCATCGGAGCCGGCGTTCCATCGAACAACACCCGAACGTTGGCGAGCGTGGTATCGACGTTGCCGTTGGCGGCGATTCGGAGGTTGGTCGCCGGAATCGTGCCGACGTTGCCGATGAACAGCGTGACGATGAGGCCGGGCACGGCGGAGGTCGGCTGGAAGGTCGCGCTATGGACCACCTGCGTCACCACCGGCGCTTGGGGTTGATTCACCGTCAAAGTCACATTGACGATGCGCGGGCTGTTGGAAGCGCTGGTGGAACTGACGATGACCGTCCCCGTGTAGGTGCCGGGCGACAACGCGCCCGGATTGACCGAGACGCTGATTTCGGCGGGGGCGTTGCCGAGCGGCGGGGTCGCCTGGAGCCAGCTATTCTGCGGCTGAGTGGCGACCGTGAAGGGGAATGCATCTCCGCTCGACGTCAACGAAACGGTCTGCGCGGCGACATTGGGTCCGCCTTGCACGAACGTGAAGTTGAGCGTCTCGCGAGTGAGGTTCATGTTCGGCAGAATCCGGTTGACGTTGAGCGTCACCGGAACCGTGATCGGGCGGAAGTTCGGAGCGTTCACCGGGGTGATGGTAACCAACCCGGTGTAGGCGCCTGCTGGCAATTGCGATCCGTTAGCGGTGACGGTCAGATCCTGCGGCGTGATGCCATCGGCGGGGACGACATTGAGCCAGTTGGTTCCGTTGTTCAGAGCGATCGCAACGGTGAAGGCCACTCGTCCTTCCGGATTGAGACGAACCGCCAGAGTCTGGGCGGGTGGAGCGGGAGCCCCGGCATTCTGGTTGAACGTCAACTGAACCGGCGTCACCGTGAAGTCCTGCGCCTGCCCCCCGAGGTTCAAAACGATCGGCACCAGTTGGGGCGAGTTGACCGCGTTCGACGTGACCGCGATGACTCCGGCATAGACTCCAGGCGCCAGCGAGCCCGGGTTGACGCCCACGGAAACGGGTTCCGGCGCCGTGGTTCCCTGCGCGCGTGACACCACCAGCCAGGGATTCTGATCCGCTGTCCCGGTAGTCAGCGTGTACGCCAAGGGGGTGCTTCCCAGAATCCGAAGACTCTGATTGTCTGGCAGCGGACGTCCCACCGTATGACTGAACAAGAGCGGCGTGTTGCTCACCATCAAGACCGGCTGCGACGAAACCAGCAGACGCACCGGAATCACCGTCGGAGTAGTCGATCCGTCCGTCTGCGCGACGCTGATCGATCCGGTATAGACGCCGCCCGGCAGACCGGCTGGATTCACGTTGACCGTAATGTTAGCGGGCGTGGTGGCCGCGCTCAGAGAGGCGGTGAGCCATCCGCCGCCGCTATTCGCCGTGATTCCAATTGCCGCCGCGGCGCCGGTGGACGTCACCTGCAACACGCGGTCGGAGTGCGCCGCGCCGCCCTGTTGAATCGCGAAAGAAAGGTAGTTCTCGCTCACCCGGATCGATGCGCCGGCGGTCACCACCAACTGCACGGGGATGCTGACGGGGCTGTTGGCGAAATTTCCGTTGATCTTGACCGTGCCGTTGTAGGTCCCCGGCGTCAGGCCGCCCGGCTCCGCGCCGACCACCACCGGGGAGGGCGTCCCACCGCGCGGTGGCGCGATCGCCAGCCACTGTCCGCCGTTGGTGGTCTCGGTCGTCACCGTGAAGGGAACGGGAGTCGTCGAGGTCACCATCACCACTTGCCGCGGAGTCGCGGGTCCGCCGTTCTGGAAGCTGAATCGCAATCCAGTGGATGGCGACACGGTCACGATCGGATCCGTGGTCACTCGCAACGTAGCCGGCACCTCCAACGGGCTGTTGGTAGCCGCCGTCGATATGATGCGAAGCTTCGCCGTGTAGTTGCCCGCCGCCAAAGCCGCCACCGCCGCCGTCAACGGAACCTGCGCCGGAGTGGTGAACGTCGCGTTCGGATTGGGCGTACTGAGCCAGTTTCCGCCCGTCTCGGTCACGATCTGGAGCGCAAACGGGATCGATCCGGAGGTGCTCGTCACGAACAGCACCGAGTCCGATGTCCCGCCCGAGCCAGCCTGCAAGTCGAAACTCACCGACGCTTGCGACACCGACAATCGCGACTCCTCCAACACCTGCAGGATCACGTTGATCTGTAGACCGTTGTTGCCCGCCCCAGGCGCGGTCAGGGTGATCACACCGCTATAGGTGCCCACCGGGAGGTTGGCCGCGTTCGCGATGGATACGTTCACGTTCGCCGGAATGCCCGGAGCGCCTGTGGTCCCCGACGCTGGATCGATTCGGAGCCAGTCGCCGCCGCTCGCCGTCACGCCAGTTGCCGAGAAGTTGATCCCGGACTGCGTTCCCGTGACTCCGAGTGGCTGCGCGGCGGGAGCTTGGCCGCCACGCGAGAACTGGAACCGGAGCGTCGTCGACGCCGGCTGCAACAGCGGCAGATCGCTCACCACGAACGTCACCGGGATGGTCAGAGTCGCGCCGCCCTGCGGCGAGATCGACACCGATCCGGTGTAAACGTTCGGAATCAGCGGCGGAGCGATGCTCGGATTTACCAACACGGTGAGACTTGCCGGGGTGGTCGTGTTATTTTGACCCACCAGGAGCCACGCTCCGCCATTCTGCGTCGCCGAACTCACCGTGATCGGCACGTTGGCCGTCGACGTGATATCGACCGTTTGGGTCAGGATGCTGGAGCCGGGAGCCGTCCGCTGATACACGAAGTACAACGACGATCGGGTCGCCGACAGAGTCTGGGCTTGTGCCGACGAAGCGGCCGCGAACGCCACGAGGGCGGCGCAATTCAGGAGTTGCCGGATTGACATTGAGTGGTTCCTCGTCCTTTCATGTAGCACGTAGCGTACCACTCTCGCAACAGGAATAAAAGAAAATGTTTTAACCATTTTTTTCGGCTCCACCCGCCACGGCGCGCGGCTACACTGACACTATGGCCAATCCTTTCAACGCGGACGCCACGGCCGCCGGTTACGCGACATCGCGCCCGCCCGTGCATCCGCGCGTCATGGAACGCGCCGCCGCTCGTCCCGAAGGCCATCGGCGACGGCGGGCGGTCGATATAGGCTGTGGCGCCGGGCTCCGCACCGCCGCGCTCGCGCCCTACGCCCGCCACTGCATCGGGATGGATCCGGCCATCGATCTGCTGTCCGCCGCCGGATCGTTGAACTACGCCAATCTCGACCGCTTCTTCCCGGAAGCCGCCCGCGTCCTACGGGCTGACGGCGCCTTGCTGGTCCACGACTTCACCGCCGGTTGCGCCTTCCGCGACGACGCCAGCCTCTCCGAGTGGTTCCAACCGTTCGTGAATCACTATCCCAGGCCCACGAGCGAAGCCCGCCACCTGGACCCCGGCATCCTGGGCGCGCTCGACTCGGGCTTTCGCGCTTTCGCCGCCGAAACGTTCGGGGCCGGCATAACGCACGATCCGGTCTTCTACACCGGATACATGATGACCGAGGCCAACATCCGCGGCTACTTTTCTCTGATGGTCCCGGTTTGAGCCGTGCAGATCCACCTGCCATTTCTCTCCGAACTTCCATCGGCCACCGCCTTTCTCACCGGACTCCTGACTCCCGCGTTACTCATTTCGGCATCAGGCACATTCATTCTCGGCACGTCGATCCGGCTGGGCCGCGTGGTGGACCGCACGCGTGGCATTGCCGACCTGCTCGAGCACCTGGCGGACCGCACCGTGCCCGAACTCATGGACGCCAAGCGCCGCATGTTGACCGGACAGCTCGCCGTGCAGCGCGAGCGGGCGCGGCTGCTGCAGAGGGCGCTCTTCACTTTCTACATGGCCGCGATGAGCTTCGTCTGCACCAGCGTGATGATCGGCCTGCTGACCATCTTCGGCGGTCCGAGCTGGATCCCCGTGTTACCGGCGCTGGCGGGCGCCTTCGCGTTGTTCTACGCGAGCATCCTCATGATCATCGAGGTGCGGCGGTCGTTGGGCGTCCTCGAGACCGAGCACACCTTCATCAACGAGTTGGTGATCCTGCGTTCGGACACCCCGGCCCCGCCCTCCGATGAACTTCGCTAGGACGCGCCGGGCGTCCTACCCCAGCAACGCGACCCCGATCGCCGCGATCCCGAGAAACGTCCCGAACGGCAGTTCGTAACTCGCCAGATCCTTCTTCTTCCACGCCGCGTAGCCGGCCCCCAGCACGGTCCCCAAGATGCACCCCGCGAAGATCGCCAGTAACACGCGCATGCCGAGGAACGCCCCCATCATCGCGACCATTTTCACGTCCCCGAAGCCCAACCCCTCGCGATGCCGCACCTTACCGTACAGCCACGCGACCCCCCACATCGACCCGCTCGCCACCGCCGCCGCCAGGCCCGCCTCGAACAGCGACAGCATCCGCGGACTCGGTCCCTGGCCCGTGTACAACGTCGCCAGCGCTCCCGCGATCCCGTCCTCCAGCGGAGCTACCCACGCCGCCGCCAAGCCGATCACCAAGCCTCCCTTGGTGAACTCGTCCGGCAGCAGCCGCGTCTCGAGGTCGGAGAAGATCATCCCCACCTGCATCGCCGCGAACAGCATGAACTTGGCCGCCGCCGGCGACATGCCCCACTTCCACGCGCCCACCGCGAACAACAGTCCGGTGACCAGTTCCACCACCGGATAGCGCCAGTAAATCCCCGAACGGCAGTGCCGGCACCTTCCGCCGAGCCACGCATACGACAGCAGCGGCACGTTGTCGAACCAGTCGATCGGATGCCCGCACGCCACGCAGCGCGAGCCCGGCCAAACCACCGAAAGGTCGCGCGGCCAGCGCCAGATGCAGACATTGAGGAAGCTCCCGATCAGCAGCCCGAACAGGAACGCGCACACGGCCTCGATCACGCAAGGCACTCCCGGTAAGCCGCGACTGTCGCCTCGGCCATCCTCTCGATGGTGAACTCGCGCACGATCCGCTTCCGCGCCGTCTGGGCGAGTCTGGCCGCCAATTCCGGCTCCCGCTCGAGCAGCCGCGCCTTCTCCGTGATCGACTCGGGATCGTTTCGCGTCAGCAGTCCGGTGACGCCGTCGATCACCACCTCCGGGATGCCGCCCGTGTCGCTCGCCACCACGGGCACGCCCGCCGACATCGCCAACAGAATCCCCGATCCCAGCCCCTCCGAGCGGCTCAGATACAGGAACAGACGCGATCCGGGAAGATCGCTCAGCAGATCGTCCGATTGGCGCACTGGAAGATCCAATCGGCCGAGCAGGTCGCCGCCTTTAAGTGGATCGCTGAACCGCGGCGTCAGAATGAGACCCGCCGGCGGTTTCGGTTCGAGAAGAGGCACACCATCATAGACGACGGAGATCCGCTTTTCGTCGACTCCCGCCGCCACCAGTTTCGACCCCACGAAGCGCGACACCGCCAGATACCGCGCCACGCGCGAGTACTTCCACCGCGACAAAATGTCGCGCTTGGGATCGAACGCAACCCGCCGCGACACCACCAGTGGAGTCCCCGCCGCGGCGATCGCCAGGGTGTGCGCCTTGGCATCGTGCGCGTGGACGATGTCGGCTCCGGCGGAACATCGGACCACGGCGACCAGGCTGCACTCCTGCGCCTCGAACCCGCGCTCCGCGGCGCGCTCGAGCAGTGGCGATCCGGCTCGCGCCAGCAGCACTGGCTCGTGTCCCATCCGTTCGAGCTCGCCCAACAGATACAGCACCTGCCACTGTCCGCCGCGCATTTGGCGGCCCGTGTCCACGTGCAGGATCCGCACGCTACCGTCCGAACCTCATGAAGCGCACCTTGGCGTATTTGACGAAGTTGTAGAACGCCGCCATGTAGGCGATGCACAATCCTTCCACGCCGTCCAGGAAACCGAGCTTCAGAAAATACGTGCGGAAGAACGTCCACAGCGGGTCGAACACCAGCCTGTGCCATCCCACATACTGTTTCAGGTCGATCATCTGCTCGGCCGCCAGCGTGGTGTAGCGGTCCATCGTGCGGAGATGCTCGGAAAGCGAGTCGCAGGTGAAATGGAGCAGGTTCGAATCGAGGTGTCCCACGCTGCCCTCCACTTTGACCGATTCGTGGACGTAGTCGCCGACCCACTGGGCCTTGCGCCGGTCGAACAGGCGCACCTTGCGGTCGGGATACCAACCCGAGTGGAGGATCCAGCGGCCGAGGTACTGGGCGAGCCGCGGCATCGTATAAGCGTCGTGCCGGGGACCCTCCTTCTTGATCCGCCAGATCTCGGCCTCGAGCGCTTCGCTGAGGCTCTCGTCGGCGTCGATCGACAGAATCCAGTCGTTGGCGGCGCGTTCGGAGGCGGTGTTCTTCTGGCCGGCGTAACCGAGCCACGAAGCTTCCACCACGCGCGCGCCGAGCTTTTCGGCGATCTCGACGGTGCGGTCGGTGGAGCCGCTATCCACCACCACGATCTCGTCGCAGCAACGCAGGCTCTCGATGGCTCGAGCGATGTTGCGCTCCTCGTTCAACGTGATGATGGTGGCCGAGAGCTTCATTCCCAAATGCCGCGGATGGTCATCGGGATCACGCTGAACGACAGGATCAGCATCACCGCGGCGCCCACGCCCAGCAACCTCCTACCGGCGCCCAGCGGCGCGGTGTCATAGACGATGGGATGTTTCAGCGCGAAGAAGAAGAGCAGCACCGACCAGAGCAGCCAGCCCCAATACATCGTGGCGAGGAACAGCGCCACCAGACATGCGATGAAGAAGATCGACAGACGGCGGTGCCAGCTTCCAAAGAACGAGTAGAGGATGTGGCCGCCATCGAGCTGTCCGATGGGCAGCAGATTCAGAGCGGTGGCCAACGCGCCGGCCCAGGCTGCTCGCGCCACCGGGTGGAGATAGATGTCGTCCGAGGCGACGCCGGGGAACAGCGCCGCCTCGAGCAGCCGCTGCAACAACGGCGCGCCGAAGTGGAGTTCGCTCTCGGCGCCAATCCCGGGGATCACCTTGGAATAGGCGACGCCGATCGCCATGGCCGGCGAAAGCACCAGGAATCCCGCGATCGGGCCCGCGATGCCGATATCGAACAGGTGCGCGCGGTAGTAGATCGGCGACCGGATCCGGATGAACGCTCCGAAGGTGCCGATCAGCGTGGGCGCGGGCATGAAGTACGGCAGCGACGCATCGACGTCGTAGTAAACGCACGCCAGATAGTGGCCGAGTTCATGCGCCAGCAAGATCCCGAGAAGCGTCAGCGAAAACGGCAGACCGTCGGCCCAGGCGGCCGGCGAATGCAGCAGCCGCGAGAAGGCCGGAAGATCGTCGTCGCTCAAGGGGGGTGCGTTGCCGGCGAAATTCCACGCCAAGCGGGCGCCCCACGCCGTGGATGTCACCAGCGTGAGTGCAAACAGCAGGGCATGCAGCCAGTAACGCGGTTTCCGCCGCCGGTCCAGGATGGGAACCTCCGTCCGGGCTAAGCTTCCAACGACTGGAGTTCTTTGCCGGGCTTGAACCGCACGGCTTTGCCCGGCGGAATGGCGACCTCCGCGCCCGTACGCGGATTACGGCCGATGCCGGTCTTGCGCGGACGCACCGTGAAGATGCCGAAGCCGCGCAGTTCGATCCGCTCCCCCTGGCCGAGCGCGCGCTTCATCGACTCGAACACCGTTTCCACCGCCATCTCCGCTTTGGTCTTGGTAATCCCGGTGCGGCTTACCACTTCGTTGATGATGTCCAGCTTGATCACTTCAGCTCCTCCACGGACCGCTTTCGCGGCCAACCGCAAACCTCATGATAAGATTGAGCTTATTCTCATGTCAAGGCGGTCCTCGGCCGGACGGCCGGTTGATGCGGCGCGATTTCGCCGCGCATGCTCCAAGTTTGCCACCGGAGTGGCCATCGCGACCGTGGTTTCCAGCGACGGCCAACCTCACGGAATGACCGTCAATTCGTTCACCTCGGTGTCGCTCGAGCCGCCCCTGGTGCTGGTGTGCGTGGACGCCGGCGGCAACATGGCGGGGCTGTTCGCGCAAGCGTCGCACTACGGGGTCAACGTGCTTCGCGAATCGCAGGCGGACCTTTCGAACCGCTTCTCTCAGCGCGGATTCGACCGCTTCGACAGCGTGGCGTGGACACGCGGCGCCGCCGGCGTTCCGATGCTCGACGGCGCGCTGGCGCGGTTCGAGTGCGCGGTGCGTCATCGCGTGGTGGCGGGCGACCATTCGATCCTGATCGCCGAGGTCGTGGCGGCCGAATACGAGGACGGCGCCCCGCTTCTCTACTTCGACAGCGGCTACCGAGCCTTGCCGTAGTCGCAAATCGTCAACGCCTCTCCGTCCCGCGGCGCGGCCGAGGCATGGAATCGGGCGAGCCGGACACTTGCGATTCAGTGGCCGGGCAAATAACATGGCATGGCCGAACCCGATCCCATGCGCGAATTGCTGGCCAACCGGAGGCCGACGTCGAGATCGCGGAGCGGCCTTCGAAGCTCCGGGCGATGGAGGACGGGTTGCGGCCCAAGGAGTCGCACCATTGGCGGGTTCCGCTGCTGCTGATCGGGATATCGGCCTTTTTTTCCGCGAATTCGGCCGACCAGGATCGCGCTGGACGCAACGGTTTCCGCGGTGGACTTTCAGACCGATCGCGAGGCGCTGCTGGCCAGGCGGAATCCGGAAGGGATCGAGGCGTTGGCCGACCCGGCCCGGATCGGTGACGTTGCAGGGGCTGCGCACGCCGGGGGGAGCCTCGGTGGAGTTGGAGCGGCTGTCGGTCACGGCGTTCCGCTTGCGGAGCAAGACCTCGGACTTCGAGTTGAACGTCGACGGCAAGGTGACACTGGACGCCCATGGGGCGGGACCTTCGACCGGCGTCACACGGGCGCCGCGCGCGATTCGAGTGACAGGCGGCGTTGGCGATTCGAGAGTTGACGCTCGAGTCGCGTTCGCGCTGGGGGGACGGACCGGCGGCGGTCTCCCAGGTTGTCTCGAGCGTGCGCGGCGGCAGTCTGATCTTTGAGGAACTGGCGGCGCGGGAGCACAAGCTGAGGGACGGGGAGGAACTGGTGCCGGGCGGCGTGACTGGCAACGCGCGGATGGGCGGGTTCGAGGGCGGCGAGTTCAAGTTACGGTTCGACGGCGACGTTCGCGGGGCTGGTTACTGGGCCCAAACCCGAGGAGGCGGAGAGGGAGGGTTGGAGGCCGGTCCGAAGGGGTACCGGCGGAATCTGATGCCCAGCGTGTTCGATTACTGGCGTTCGCGGCAGCCGGTGTTGATGTTGTGGGGGGCGGCGGGATCGCTGTTGGGACTGGTTCTTACTGCGCTGCGTTGGTTCAAGGTGGATTTGTAGGATCACGGGAGTTCCGGCTCTGCGCTATCAGAAACGGCCGCGCACGCAGAACTCCTCGAACGGACCTTCCGGGGGCTCCGAGCCGAACCGGAGCCGGTCCGAAGCGCCGGTGGCGATGGCTACGGCGTGGACGGCGATCCCGTCGTTGAAGGGGAAACAGCGGACCCACACGGGGCCGCTGGTGCGGCGCACGCGGTCGATGAGCTGCTCGGTGGGTTCGGCGCGCGCGGCAAACTGACCGAACTTGCGGAACCAGAGGTAGCCGCAGTTATGCAGGATGGCGAGTGTGGCGAGTGTCAGCGCAAGACGGCGGTGGTCCAGCGCGGCGAAGGCGGCGCCCACGACGATGGCAAGACCGGCGCTCGCCAGATACAGGTGCCGGCTGGGGACGCGATCCATATAAGTGAGGAAGCTGTAGGGGAGTAGTCCGGCCAGCGCCCACGCGCTGGCGAACAGGACCATCGCGCCGCTCCGGCGGGCGAACACGAGCACGCCGGCGGCAACCAGTCCCCAGATCCACAGAAGGCGCACGAAGCTGTTCAGCATGGTCCATGCGAAGGGCGCGGAGAAGGAGAACGTGCCGTCGGTGTAGTGCTGATTCGCCGCGGCGCCGCTGACGCTGAGCCACGCGTAGACGGCCGATAGGGCGAACGCCGGCGCCAGGACCCAGAAGCGGCGGGCCGGGATTCCCGCGGCGAAAGCGGGGATCAGCAGAAGGGCCGGAGCCACCGCGGCGGATTCCTTGGACAGCAGCGCGAGCGCAAACGCCGCGTACGACGCCACGAGCCACGCCCGGCGCGAGGTCTCGGTCCATTGGGCAAACGCCAGGAAAGAGGCGGCCACGAAGAGGAAGGCCAGCAGGTCCGGCAGAGCGGACGACCACATCACCGCTTCCTGATGCGCTTCATGGATGGCGAAGAACGCGGCGGCCGGCGCGGAGACTCGCCAGCCGATGCGGCGCCACGATCCGGCGGCCAACACCAGCAGTGAGGCGGCGATGTGGAGGGCGAGGCTGGCGGCGTTGTAGGCGAAGGCGGAGACGCCGAACAGGCGGTCGATCCAGGAGACCAGAATCAGACTGGTGGCCCGGCAGCGATAGAGGGGATCGAGGGCAAGCGCCGGCCAGCCGGACATGGAGCCGTACTCGCGCGCGAGGGCGATCTGGAGCCAATCGTCACTGATAAGCGGCAGCCGCAAGGTGGGCGCGTACGCAAGCGCGCAAAGCGCCACCACGAGCGGCAGCCGGTAAGCCGCCGGTATGGTCACGAATCCCGTTACGATCCTGAGATAAGATTATCACGGAGCGGCGGCAAACGTGGAATGGACCGCGGAGACTCCGCCGGCGGATGCGGCCGCCTCCACGGGCTGGCCGTTTCGCGTGCTTGGATCGATGGAAACCCATACGTACGCACGCCCCACCGCGCCCGGCGGGAGCGTGGCGGTGCAGTCGGCTTCGGAGGTGCAGGTCCAGCCGGGGGGTAGAAATACGTTCGAGATGCGTCCGGACGCGGGAGGGGTGAAGACGACGGGGAGGCCGGCCAGAGGTTGCGCGGACCCGTTCCAGACGGAGATCTCGTACGCGATGACGCGATCGGCGATCGGTTGGGAGAAGGCGGTCAAGCCCACGGCCAACGGCGGGGGTGTGAGATGGAAGGCCGCGACCGGCACGTCGTGATCGGAGATGCGCTCGGGACGTGAGGGATCGTTGCGGAGGATCTCGGGGAAATCCGCGTTGAAGTGCGCGTACCGGAGAGAGACGAAGCGGGAGCGGAGGTTGGCGGTGAACAGGAGTTGGTCGAGGGTTTGGATCGAGCCGCCGAAGACGTAGGAGTAGCGCCGCGCGGCGGGCGCGGATTCGGCGGCGTCGACGAGGGCGGGGTCCACCGCGGCGGGGCTCCATGCGGCGACGTGGGCGGCGGGTCCTTGCGTGCCGCGGATGGTGTTGACGACATCGGCATGGCCGTCGCTGAACGGGAAGGCGTTGAAGTCACCCAGGACGACGATATGCTCGGAGGGATCGGCGGACTGGCGCGCCTGGACCAGCGCCGCGAGGTAGTCCGCCTGAGCCTGCCGCTTGGCGCGGATTCGGGGACCGTCCTCGGGATCGGCGAGATTGGTGAGGGAGCGCAGATGGTTGACTAAGGCAGTGACGCCGAGGCCATCGACAGAAGCGCGGAGGACGAGCGGCGGACGGTCATTGAGAATTTCCGGACGGCCGGTACGCGGGTCGATGTAGGTAGCGTTGGAGCCTTCCTGCGTGACGCCTTCAACCCGGACACGGGCGGTCTTGACCAGGAAGCCGACGTCGATGCCGCCAGGATCGTTGCCCTCGACCAGGTGGGCGGAGTATCGGGGGTTCACCCCGGCCGAGTCGGCGTTGACGCGATCGGCGATGGCTTGGAGAGCGGCGATGTTCTCGGCTTCCTGAACGCCGATGATGTCCGGGGAACGGAGAATGTCGCGGATGGCAAGAGATACCTTGCGGAGGCGGCGTTCGAACGCGGCGGGCGTGAGGACGATGTCGCCCACGCCGGGGTCGTCCGCGGTGTCGAAGAATCGCTCCAGGTTGAACGAGGCGACGGTGAACTGTCCGGGTTCGGGCTCCGGGAGTGGCGCCGCGGCTGGTAGTGGCGGCGAGGCGAGCGGAGCTCCAGGATCGGGGATGAGGGTGTAGGCGCGGAAGCCGAAGTCGAGCACGCCAGTCAGATCCGTGAGCACGGCTCCGGCGGCTGGATCGATGCCGCCGGCGACGCGGAGGATTTCGGGGTTGGCGTCCCAGCGAGGGATGCAGCAAGCGGCCGAGTCCGGGAGAGGGTCGTTGGCGTCGAGTCCCGGTTCTCGATAGGGGCGAGCGCCGGAGGCCACCCCGAGGAAGACGCCGTTGGAGGTGGCCGTGGCATCGCGTTCGAGTATGGAGCCTCCAGCGGGGCCGGTCACCAGCAGCGAGTCGACGCGGACGCGCATGGCCTCGAGCCGTTCTTCCGGTGCGCCTTCGATAGGTACGGGCGGCGGGAGAGGGACGGCGCCCAGGCGGGCGGCGATGACGGGCTGCGTGAGCTCGGTGAGCGGCGGGCTGGAGGGATCGGCGGCGGGTCGAAATTCGGTGACGGTCCCTCGCAGCCGGAGGAGGGTTCCGGTTGGCGCGGATTCGAAGTCGAAGGCCGTTCCGGTGAATACGAAGATGCCGTCGGAGGTGGCCGGATCGGCGTCATCGCCTCCCGGGGCCGACTGTAGGAACAAGCCATTCGACTTGCGCGCCGTCACCACGCCTTCGGTCAGCACGACACGGCCGGGGTAGGGCGATTCGGGGCCGGCGCCCTGGATCTGGCCGATTCGGCCGGGGTCGTCGCCCGTGATGACGATCGTGGCGCGCGGCTGGACGAGGAGCGCGCCTTCGATGTTGGAGGCTTCGACGAGGATGGTCTCGTCGGGCTCGAAGTCACGGTCGCCGAGGACAGTGATGTCGAAGTTGACGCGGGTTTGCCCGCTGGGGATCGTGAGGCGGGCGGCGGCGCAGGGCGTGTAGTCGACGCCAGAGGTGGCCGTGCCTCCGGTTACGGCGATATCGAAGGAGACGGGGCGCGCGGACGGAGTGTCGAGCGTCGCCGCGACGGAGGCTATGGTGGATCCGGCGTCGCCTTCCTCCAGGGTGAGCCCGGAGATCGAAAGGCCCACCGGCGCGGAAGGGGTGAGGGTGAAGTCGTCGATGGCGAGGCCGTCGTCGGCTCCCGTGGCGTCGAAGTCGAGCCACCGAATCCAGAGGGTGGAGCCGTAGGGTACGGCGGCGCTGAGAGAAGCACTGCGTTCCGAGCGGGCGGAGACGGCTCCGGTGGCGGGTCCTTGGAGGGGAGCTGTGAAGCTGAGGTCCGGCGATGCGGTCCAGGCGCCGGGTTGATCGAGGGAGGAGGCGTCGACGCGGTACTGGAAGTCGAGCGAGTCGCGGCGGTTCAGGCCACCGAGGCGGAACTGCCTGCCCGTGTAGGCGATGGCGAAGCGGGTGATGGGGCGGCCGGTTCGATTGACGAAGCAGGCTCCGACGGTGGAGACGAGGCTGCCACTGCGCAAGGTTCCGAGAGCGCGGTCCGAAGAACCGGGTGCGCCGTAGGAGTAGGTGTCGCCGGAGTTATTGGATCCGTCGCCGGCGGAGTATGCCGCATCGGCATTGACGCCGGATTCGAGGAAAAGCCAGCCCGGCGGAGTCTGGCCCGAGGAGCCGGCCGCGGCAAGGGTGTCGAAGTCCTGAAGGTAGGCGCGGTCCAGCGATTCGATGGGGAGGCACTGCGCGGAAGCGCTCGCGGCGAGGGCGGCCGCGGTGAGCAGGTGGAGGAGGTGGCGGGACGGCGGTTCCAAGACACCACTGTATCAATGCCGCGGGCTGCTCTAGGGCTTGACCATCGCCTCCCACGCGCCCGAGTCGTGGCCGATACTGATTTTGCCTCCACTTCGCACCAGAGGCAGCCGCAGGAGCTTCGGGTCCCGATCCACGCGCGCCAGCATCTCCGAGTCGCCGGCGCGGAGGTACTGAAGCCCGGCGTCGCGGAACGATTTTCCTTCGCGGTCGAGGAGACCGGCCAGCCCGAAACGGTCGATGAACCGCTTGATCTCGCCGGGCGACATGGGTTTCTGCTTCAGGTCGACGAAGTGGATCGTGGCGCCGCGCTCCTTGAAGAATCGCTCGGCGGCGCGCGTTTCGTTCGAGTTCTTGACCCCAAAGATCTGGACGGTGACCGGCATCCCTCGATTTTGCTACATGTCGCGCAGCCGCCGCGGGGAGATCACGCGAACGTGGCCCCGGCCGGCCTCCACCAAGCCTCGTCTGGCCAGGCGCGAGATTACAGTGCTGGTGGTCTCGCGGGCGGTTCCGGCGATCGCGGCCAGTTCGGTGCGCGAGAGAGGCACCAAGCCGTCGAGATTGCACTGGTCGGCGAGATCGGCGAGCATGTGCGCCATTCGCTGGCCGGCACTCCGATCGGCCATCAGGCGGGCCCGCAACTCGGCCTCTTCCGCGCGGCGGATGGCCTGGACCGCGATCTGGCGCCAGATGCCGCCGTTCTTCCGCAGGCTGGCGGCGGAAAGCACCTTCAAGGCGCACTCGCCGACGCTCATCGCGAAGGAGTCGCTGACGTAGCCTTCCTGCAGCAGGGCTCGCTCGTCGAATACTTCCCCCGGCCTGACCAGACGTACGTCCGGCTTGGAGCCGTCGAGTGTGCGCGTGACCTTCACCAACCCGCTCTCCACGCGAAAGACGGAGTCCAGCGGTTCGCCGGGTCCGAAGACCAACGTGGATGGCGGCAGGACGTATGAAGTCCGGTTCATGTCGGAACCCCCTTGATTTCGCGGGACGTTCCGGCGCCTCGTTACTTCCGAGGCGGTAGAGCCGACGTAAAGGCGCGCCCTTCTCCGAAAATCGCCTCTGCCGAGGTCAGATCTTCCGGCACAACCCGCTGACCAATATGACGTTCAGGGGCAATTTGTTTCAGCCGCGCTGAAAAAATTTCAACGGCCTCCGCGATGAAGTCGGCGTTGGTGGCCAGAATGTCGCGCCACATGCCCCAATCGCTCTCGGAAATCCGCAGCATGTCGCGCAATCCCTGCCCGCAACGTTCGGCGGCGGCAGCGGGCGGAATCGCTCCGTTCAGCGAGGCGGCCAAGGCGCTCGATAGAATCTGCGGCAGGTGCGACGTGTACGCCACCGATCGATCATGGGTCTCGGCGTCGATCCAACGCACCACCGCGCCGATCCGGTCGAGCAGTTCCACGAAAGCGGCTCTGTGGGGCGGATTCGGCGTCCCCTCCACCAGGAACCAGGTTCTGCCGCGAAACAGGCCGGTCTCCGCATGCTCGATGCCGGGATACTGTTTGCCCGCCATCGGATGTCCACCGAGAAAACCGGCGCCGGCCACGTGGCGGCTCGCCGCCTCCATGACCGCCCGCTTGGTACTGCCGATGTCCGTAATGAGAGTGCCCGGGCGCGCCAGCGGGCCGATCGCTTCGATCCGAGCCAGGGACGCCAGCACGGGTCCGCATAAGAGGATGACATCGGCCTCGGCCAGCGCCTGCTCCAGGGACGCCGGACGGATCGCGGCGGCGACGGGCTCCGGGTAGGTCTTGGGATCGCGGCTCACGCCGAGAACCCGGCCGGGAAGCCCGCACGCCTTCAAGTCGAGCGCGAACGACCCGCCCAACATGCCGACTCCGACGATCGCGATGGTTTCCACTACATCGACCGTCCGACGGCGGGAGCGATGATCCGCAACTGGTCCATGAGCCCGGCGAACTGTTCCGGCCTCAGCGACTGCGCGCCGTCGCTGAGCGCACGGTCGGGGTCCGGGTGGACCTCCACCAGCAGCCCATCCGCACCTGCCGCCACCGCTGCCCGCGCCATCGCGGGAACATGGTCGCGCCGCCCGGTCCCATGCGACGGATCGGCGATGATCGGTAAATGAGAGAGCTTCTTCACCACGGGAATGGCGGAGATATCCATCGTGTTCCGTGTGGCGCTCTCGAAAGTGCGGATGCCGCGCTCGCAGAGGATCACTTCGTAGTTCCCACCGGAGAGGATGTATTCGGCGGAGAGCAGCAGTTCCTCGATGGTCGCCGCGATGCCTCGCTTGAGGAGCACTGGCTTTCTGGACTTCCCTAGTTCCCGCAACAGGTTGTAGTTCTGCATGTTGCGAGCGCCAACCTGAAGTAAATCCGAGTATGCGGAGAGCAGCTCGATCTGGGTGGAATCCATCACTTCGCTGACGACGAGTAGTCCGTTGGCATCGGCGGCTTCCCGAAGCAACCGCAACCCCTCTTCGCCCATTCCCTGGAAGCTGTAGGGCGAACTGCGGGGCTTGAAGGCGCCGCCGCGAAGCACCCGGGCTCCCGCCGCGGCCACGGTTTCCGCCGACCGCAGGATCTGGTCCCGGCTCTCCACGCTGCACGGGCCCGCCATCGTCACCACGCGCGATCCGCCGATTTCCACACCGCCGATTCTCACCACAGTCCCACCCGGCCGGAAGTGCCGGCTCGCCAGCTTGTACGGCGAGACGATGCGGCGGCACTCCTTGACGCCTTCCATCACCTCGAGCGCCGCCGGATCCACGGCATCCTCCGGGCCCACGCCGCCGAGAACCGTGTGGACCACGCCCGTCGACCTGTGGACGGTGAAGCCGAGTTCGACCATCCGGCCGATGACGGCCTCCACCTGTGTTGGCGCCGCGCCCTCTTCCATGATCACGATCATCGTTGGCTCCTATTGCCCCGCCATGCGGTCGCGCTGCAAGGTGCGCATCTCGTCCATGAGCCGTTCGTATACGCGGCGTAGGGAGTCGTCGTGAAGCGGCCCGGTGTTGGAAGCCGCCACGTTCGCATAGACCTGGTCTTCCCGCCGTGGTTCGTAAACGCGCATCCCGGCCTTCTGTTTGACGTCACCGATAGTCTCCACCACCTTCGCCCGGCGGTTCAACAGTTCCACGATCTGGCGGTCAAGGACGTCGATTCGGACGCGGCACTCCTCCAGGGCTATGCTGGCTTCTTCAGTGGTCATCTGGCTTATTCCGTTACGGATAGAAGCGGTTTCTTCAAGTCCCGCGCGAATGTCTCCAGGATGGTTTCCAGGCCGGGATCTTGCCCGTTCTGCTCGATCAGCCGAACGATGGCGCTACCCACCACCACCGCGTCGGCGAGCCGGCCCACTTCGGCGCTCTGTTCCGGCCTCGAGATCCCGAAGCCCACGGCCAGGGGCAGCGAGGTCGCCTTCCGCATCCCCTCCACCAGCGGAGCGATGGAGGCGCTGACACTGTCCTGCTCGCCCGTCACTCCGGTGCGCGAGACAAGATAGACGAAACCGGAAGAGTATCGGGAAACCAGTTCCAGGCGGCGTTGGGTGCTGGTGGGCGCCACCAGGAACACGGTATCGAGCCCGGCAGCCTTCAGTGGTCCAATCCAGTCACCGGCCTCTTCGACGGACAGGTCGGTGATGAGGCAGCCGTCGATCCCGGCCGCGGCGGCGTCCCCGGCCAACCGTTCGAATCCATACCGCAGAAGCGGGTTCAAGTAGCTGAACAACACCAAGGGAATCTCGGACCGAGTCCGGATTTCGCGGGCGATCCCGAGGACTCGCGCCAGGTTGGTTCCAGCGGCGATGGCGCGGTCGCTGGCCTTTTGGATGACGGGTCCGTCGGCGACCGGGTCGGAGAACGGAACGCCGAGTTCGATGAAATCGGCTCCACCGCGTTCGAGGGCCCACACCAGGGAAGCGGTGCGGTCCGGCGAGGGATCGCCCGCCGTGAGGTAGGCGACCAACCCGGACTCCCCGCGATCTTTCAGCCGGGCGAAGGTGGCGGCGATGCGGCTCATTGAGGGTCCAGTTCCGGGAAGTTTTCGATGTAGATGCCGATGTCCTTGTCGCCGCGGCCGGAGACATTGACGATGTACACGGCGCCAGGTTCGGAGGGCGCGCGGCGAATCGCCTCGGCCACGGCATGGGCGGATTCGAGCGCGGGGATGATGCCTTCGGTTCGCGCGAGTTGCCTGGCCCCGGCGAGGGCATCGGCGTCCTGACAGGAGACGTATTCGGCGCGTCCCAGGTCGTGCAGCAGCGCATGTTCGGGGCCGACGGAGGCGTAGTCGAGGCCGGCGGATACCGAATGAGTCAGCGCGATCTGGCCGTCGTCGTCCTGCAACAGGTAGCTGCGCGTTCCTTGCAGCACGCCGGGAGATCCGCCGGAGAAGCGCGCCGCGTGGTCGCCGAGCTTGCCGCTTCGGCCGCCCGCTTCGACGCCGGTGAGTTTGACGCCCTCGTCCGCGATGAAGGAATGAAAGATGCCGATCGCATTCGATCCGCCGCCGACGCAGGCGATTACGCGGTCGGGGAGCCGGCCTTCCGCCTTCAGGATCTGGCCGCGCGCTTCTTCGCCGATGCAGCGGTGGAAATCGCGGACCATCGCCGGGTAGGGGTGAGCCCCCAGCGCCGAACCGAGCAGGTAATAGGTGTCGGAGACGTTGGTCACCCAGTCGCGCATGGCTTCGCTGATCGCGTCCTTGAGGGTGCGGCTTCCGGCAGAGACGGCGACGACCTTGGCGCCGAGCAGCCGCATACGGAAGACGTTCAAGCGCTGGCGGCGCATATCCTCTTCGCCCATGTAGACCGTGCAGTCCAGTCCGAACAGGGCGCAGACAGTCGCCGTCGCCACGCCGTGCTGCCCCGCCCCGGTTTCCGCGATGATGCGGCGCTTGTTCATGCGGCGGGCGAGCAGCACCTGACCTAGGCAGTTGTTGATCTTGTGGGCTCCGGTGTGGAGCAGATCCTCACGCTTGAGGTAGATCCTGGCGCCTCCCAGGATCTGGCCGAGCCGCTTGGCGTGGTAGAGGGGTGTAGGCCTACCGGCGTAGTTGGCGAGCAGGTCGCGCAGTTCGGCCTGGAAGCCTTCATCGGAGCGGGCCGCGATCCACGCCTGCTCGAGCTCTTCGAGCGGCGCCATCAGGGTCTCCGGCACGAATCGGCCGCCGTAGGGACCGAAATGGCCGCCGGCGTCGGGTTGGGTGGGTGTCATGAGGAAGCCTTCAGAGCGGCCTTGCAAAAGTCCGCCACCTTACGATGATCCTTCTTTCCGGGCGACGATTCCAAGCGGGAACAGGCGTCGACTCCCCAGGGCCGGGCAACCTCGATGGCGCGTTCGACGTTTGAGGCGTCCAGGCCGCCGGCGAGCACGATCCGCCGGTCGAGGCCGCGGACCAGGTCCCAGTCGAACGTGCGGCCCGAGCCGCCGTGGAGTTCGCCGGCTGGAGCGTCCAACAGAAACGCCTCCGCGGCGCCCGTCAGCAGCGAGGGGCTGAAGTCGCCGCGCACCGCCACCGCGCGCCAGATTCGGGCTTCGCCGGGGGGATCGAACTCGCCGTGCAACTGGACGACGTCCAGATCCACGGCCGCCGCGATCTCGCGGATTCGAGCGGCGGATTCGCCGACGAAGACACCCACCCTGAGAACGCCGGCGGCGTTCGGCGCAATGGCGGCGGCGGTATCGGGCGAGATGTAGCGGGGGCTCTTCGGCCAGAAGTTGAAACCGAGCGCACCCGCGCCGGCATCGATGGCAGCGACGGCGTCGTCGCGCACCGTGATGCCGCAGATTTTGACCAGCATCCGGAGCTTCCATGGTATCAGCCGCGCAACGCGCGTGGGACGCCCGAAAAGGCGTTCCGTGTTTTCGCGAAAAAAGTGAAAACTAGATTTGGCTTGTTTTCTTTGGGTTGGCGGGATCGGGTCGTCCGGAGGCGCCATCGATCCGGCGACTCGCCCGGTCCTGTCTGAGAAATTGGGGCCGGGTGGGGAGGACGCGCTCCTGCGAGACGCGAACCGGGCGGGCGGGCCCGGTGCGCGCTTCGTTCAGTCGAGCCCCTCCCCACCGAGGCTTCGATCTCGACCTGGCAAGGTGGCGGGTTCGCGGGAGTAGGGTACCCGCGGATTCGCGAAGACACACCTGCCGGTTGCGTCTCCTCTTGGGGCGAAGAGGAGCCGCGCTCGCGAGCGGGGCGATGTGTCATGTGGCCGGCCGGCGCATCTTGGCGGAAGCGCCGCCGTCCGGGGCCGGGTGAACCGTGTAGGAAGCGGTTTGCCACATGACGCATCGCCCCGCTCGCCATTACAATCGACTCATGCGATTCTCACTCGCGCTTCTGCTGGCTCCGCTGGCGGCGCAGACGCTGCCGTCCTACACCGCCTATCGCGCGGCCACGCCCCCGAAGATCGATGGCAGGCTGGACGAACCCGCGTGGTTCGCCGCGCCGTCGTTGAAGCTCCGCGAATTTCCGTGGCACACCCAAGGCCGCAAAGAGGCGACCATCGTCAAACTGCTGTGGGACGACGAGAACCTATACATCGCGTTGGTTGCCGAGGATCGCCACATCACGGCCCGGCACACCGAGCGCGACGGCAAGATCCCCGAGGACGATTGTTTCGAACTCATGATCGCGCCGGATCCCGCCAAGCCGGAGGTCTACTTCAATCTCGAATGGAACGTGATCGGCGGACTGGTGGACAACTTCCGGCCGAACGGCCCCAGCCAGCCACGGGCGCCCAAATGGGATGCCGAGGGAGTCCGCGTGGCGGGATCGTACGAGGGCAAGCCGAACGACGACTCCGGCTCGGACAGCCACTGGATCACCGAGACCGCGATCCCGTTTCGCAACTTCAAGGCCTATGCCAAGTCCGCGCCGCCGCGGCCGGGAGAACATTGGAACGCGAACTTCAACCGGCACGGCGGCGCGATGAATCCGCAGTATAGCCAGTGGTCGTCCGGAGGGACTCCCAAGCCGAACTTCCACACGCCGCACCGGTTCGGCCGGCTGGTGTTCGGCGGGGACTCGCGGCCGTTCTGACGCTACCGGAATCTCAGCGGGCACAAAGTCGCGGCGTCCCTGAACGACGTCAAGGCCTGGTTCCGGTCCGGCTACCGCACCCAAGAGGTGCTGGACTTGCTTGCGCGAGATGGAATCAAGCCGCACAAGGTCAAGTTCCGCCAATTGCTGAGCTATGGCAACGATTCGCAGCCCAAGGAGCCAAGTTTGCCTGCAGCCCCACTGAATCGTGCTGTCCGTCCTGAGCATTGGGCTATCGATAACGATGTCGTGTGCCAAGCCAACGTAGGAAGGTAAAGACTTTGCTCAGTGGCGCGCTGACTTAAGGGACCTGTCACCAGATGTTCGAAGAAAAGCTGTGGCCGCTCTGGGGCACTTCGGGCACGCGGCATGGGCTCTCAGCCAGATCGGCGTAGCGGACAAGGAATTGCTCCAGGACCTTGAATGGCTCCTGGTAAACGTTCGCTGAGGCCCAGGCCAATCATTAGTGTGGCAAAACGACGCATCGCCGCGACGTAACGCAGGAGGCAGCGGAGATGAGCCGCCAGCGCGATCTCAAATAGGGATCATCTGGGCCGCTGGATCCAGACGCCGCAGGTCATTCGGATCGCTTGTCACTATGGGGTCTCGCCGCTCCCTGGCGAGGATCACCACCGAAGCGTCGATAATATCGGACGAGCCGGTAGCGCCGCAGAGTTCTCCACAGGATCGGGCAAGCTGCCCATCGAGAGGGACAATCTCTACTTCCTCGCTCCGCAAGAACCGCGCTAAAATAATCTGAACCCGTCCATCGCGCCAAGCTTGTCCCACGACGCCCGCGGGCACTCGAAACGCCCGGCCTTGGGCTAACGCCCGATGGAGCAAAGCGATCATGCGTTTGTCCCCGCGATCCAGGGCGATCAGCGCGCCGGCATCCAAGACTATCCCCGCCGCGGCGCGAGTGCGCGTTCCGCCCATTTGATGTCCTTCGCGGCCGGTTCACCATGTTGTTCGATCAGATCCCGAAGCAGTACCTGGAGCGACTCGCGCTTCTCGTGTTCCGCCAAGGCTCGGGCAATATAACCCGAAACCGAATCGGCTCGTCCGGCCCGGACTTCCCGGTGGACCCTCATCAGTTGATCGGTGGGCAAACTGATGGCGATCTTCGACCTAGTCATACTAGAATCATACCGCGCTCGTCAGTGTGAATGGCAACTTCCATCCCGGCTCCCGGCGAGGCGGCCAGTCCGCATTACGACGGTCCGCGCGAGTCGCTCACCGGCGGCAGTCATCAACGGGCAGTCGCGGCGTTCCAGACGTTTACCACCGCCTGCATTCTGACCATCGTCATCTCCGAAACCTACCGGTGACCGTCCAGCCTCACAACAACTGAAGCCGTTGCGATCACCGCTCCGGCTTTCGAAAGACGAGAATGTGCTGCCACGGCAGTCCGTCGATCAGCTTGTCGAATCGCCAGCCTTCCGCGCCGAGCTCCTTCTTCACCGTGGCGGCGCTCATCTTGTGCTCGGGCCGGATCGGCACCGACGCGTCCTCCTCGCGGAATTCGAGCAGGATCAGCTTGCCATCGGGCTTCAGACAGCGGGCGATGCTCGCCAGCATCTTTTGCGGCTCGGAGAACTCGTGGTAGACGTCGACGAGGAGCATCAGGTCGATCGCGCCATCCGGGAGGTTGGTCTCCGAAACACCGCCGAGGACGGTTTCGACGTTCTTCACACCCTCCTTCCCCGCCCGCGTCCGCAGGAGGCGCAGCATCTCCGGCTGGATGTCGGTGGCCCACACCTTGCCCGACGGTCCTACGATCCGGGCAATCTTCAGGCTGTAGTACCCGACGCCCGCGCCGAGATCGGCCACCACCGAACCGGGCGGAATCGCCAGCAGTTTCAACACGAGGTCCGGATTTTCCTCCGCTTCGCGCTCGCTCCGGACCAGCCAGTTGGCGCCGCCGACGCCCATGACGGGCGCGATCTTGCGGCCGCTGACGGGGTGCGCGGACTGCCAGGCCCGAAGGTCCTGTACCGCAACGGCCCAAAAGGCCACGAAAAAGATTTGCTTGGCTATCGCCGCTCGTCTTAGCATTTTAGTTAGCATGCCACGTATTGATCGGACGCATGGGGCCGCCCTGGCGATTCTCGGAATCGCGATCGCCGCCTCTTCTTGCACCAAAGGCGGTCCTGGACCGGCGAAGGTGCACAAAATGGGTGAGACGGTTCAGGTCGGCGCGCTCGAGTACACGGTGCTCGAGGTGGACTGGCTACCGCAAATGACTTCGGATGGTAACGTCCGGTTGCCTCGCCATCGATTCGCGCAGGTGCGGCTGACCATCCGCAACAGGGCGAGCAAGGAGGTAGGACTTCCCCTGCTGTCGCTCCAGGACGAGAAAGGCGCGGAGTTCCGCGAACTGGACGACATCAAGAACGTCAGCGACTGGCCGGGCATCCTGCGCATGCTCAAACCGGACGACACGTTGACCGGACGGGTCTTCTTCGACGCGCCGATGAAGGAAATGCGGCTTTTCGCCTCCGATGTGTCCGATCCGATGAACGAACGTAACGCGCTCATCGAAATCCCCGTCACACTCGACGTGGCTCCGGCGGTTCCGGCGCCCGCCGGCCGATGAAAAACGTCCTCGCTCTTCTGCTTCCCGCCAGCCTCGCCGCCATTACGATCGGCGAGGCCTCGTTGCACCAGTACGACGACGGTCCGGCGCCGGCCCCGTCGTTCCAGTTCGGTCCGGGAGATCCGGTTTGGGTCAGCTTTCGCCTCGGCGGATACAAGAAGACCGGCGACGAAGTCCCGCGCGTGCACATGACATGGCGCGTGGAGGTCAAGGACTCGGCGGGCGTGCCGGTGGTCGAGAGCAAAGCGGACGACATCAACGTGACGCTGGCGGGCGAGGACAAAAACTGGCAGCCGAAGAAGCGTCACGACTTCCAGTTGCCGCCCATGCTCGATTCAGGCGAGTACACGGTGACGGTCTCGGCGAAGGACGAACTCGCCAACCAGGCGGCCCGGCAGGACCTGAAGTTCAACGTGCGGTCTTCCCTGCGTGTGGAGGCTTCACCCGCCCTGGTCGCCCGCAACTTCCGGTTCCTGCGGGGCGAAGAGGACGCCGTGCCGTTGCAGCCGGCCTCCTACAAGCAAGGATCGGCGCTGTGGGCGCGGTTCGAGATCACCGGCTACAAGTTCGGGCCTCGCAACGCGCTCGACGTGGCGTATGGACTCGAGGTCCTGCGAGCCGACGGGTCGCGTCTCTACGCCGAACCGAACGCGGCCGGGGACAAGGACTCCACGTTCTACCCGAAACGATACGTCCCGGGCTCGCTGAGCCTGAATCTGCAGAACGACATCCCCAAGGGCAACTACACCATCGTGCTGCGGCTCGCCGACAAGCTGGGCAAACAGACGGCGGAATCGCGGCACGAGTTCACGGTGGAATAGCGGACTCCGGTCTGTTTTTTTCCTTGACGAGGGGTGGCGAACGGGAGTACAACTGAGATGTGGACATCAAGGTCCACATATCCACAGTGTTCACGCAGACCACCGAATACGCACTCCGCTCCATCGTATGGCTGGCCCAACATCCCGGCCAGCCCCAGACGCGGCAGCAGATCGCCAACGCGACTCAGACTCCTCCCGACTACCTGGCCAAGGTGATGCGAGGATTGGTGCGAGCGGGGCTGGTCACCGCGGGCCGCGGACTCCATGGCGGATTTCTGCTCGCGCGTCCGCCCGCCGCTGTCAGCCTGCTCGATGTGGTCACCGTGGTGGATCCGATTCAGCGTATCCGGACTTGTCCGCTCGGCTTGGCGCCGCATCGCGACAAGCTGTGTCCGGTACACGCCAAACTCGACGAGGCGCTGGCGCTGATCGAGCGAACTTTCCGCGAAACCACGATCGCCGAACTGCTCGGAGAGTCCGGCGGCCCGCGCCCGTTGCGCGACACCATTTGCGACATCGCGCCGGCCGCCGTCCTCCGTTCCCCTCTCCTGGAGGCTCACGCATGAAACTCGCCGCCTTCCTCGCCGCCGCCATCGCCGTCCGCGCTCAATCCGACATCAGTGGGACGATGGGTCTCGATTTGGAGGACCGGCTGATTCGCTACTCGGCGTCGGACGATCTTCGCGATCCCATCTCGCGGCTCCAGCGCGCGATGGACGCGGGTGAGATCAGGCTAAAGTGGAACGCCAAGCAGGGTTATCTGCCGTCGGTGCTCGAGGCGCTGAAGATCCCGGTCTCGTCGCAGGTGCTGGTGTTTTCGAAGACCAGCTTTCAACTGCAGCGGATCGCGCCGCCGACGCCCCGCGCCCTGTACTTCAACGACGACGCCTATATCGGCTGGGTGGTCGACGGCGATGTTGTGGAGGTTTCGTCGCAGGATCCGCTCAAGGGCAGCATCTTCTACACGCTGGATCAGGCGCCGGGGCGCAAGCCGAAGTTCGTGCGGCGCGACGAGTGTCTGCAGTGCCATGCCTCGCCGCGCACGCTCGGCGTTCCCGGGCACATGGTGCGGTCGGTGTACTCGGGCAACGACGGCTACCCGATCTTCCAGGCCGGCGGCTTCAATACCGATCACCGCAGTCCGATGAAAGAGCGTTGGGGCGGCTGGTATGTGACAGGCACGCACGCCAACGACTACCACATGGGTAATACATTCCTCGCCGAGAAGGACAAGGAAAACCCCGAGAACCTGGACATGAAGCGCGGCGCCAACGTCACCAAGCTCGGCAAGCGGTTCGACTCCTCGCGGTACCTGTCCCCGAACAGCGACATCGTGGCGCTGATGGTGCTCGAGCATCAAGTGCGGATGCACAACCTGATCACCCGCGTTTCCTACGAGGCCCGTGTCGCGCTCGAGCAACAGGCGTCGATGAACAAGGCGCTCGGCCGGCCGGAAGGCGAATGGAGCGATTCCACGCGGCGGCGGATTCAGAACCCCACCGAGGTCCTGCTGCAGTACATGTTATTCCGGGACGAGGCTCCGCTGAAGGGCGAGGTGAAGGGAGTCAACTCGTTCGCGGCCGACTTCGCGCGGACCGGCGCTCGCGATTCGCGCGGACGTTCGTTGCGCGAGTTCGATCTGCAAACACGCCTGTTCAAGTATCCGTGCAGCTTTCTGGTCTACACGACCGCGTTCGACGAACTGCCCGCCGAGGTCAAATCGCATTTGTACAAGCGGCTGGCCGAAGTGCTCGACGGACGGGATCGCGGCAAGGTTTTCGGTCCGATGAGCGACGAGGACCGCCGCGCGGTGCGGGAGATCCTCGTCGATACCAAGCCGGAGATCGCGGCCTACTTTCAGTCGTTGAACATGCCCTCGAACAGGATCGAGCTCAGGTAACGCTCGCCGCTATCGGGCAGGATCGTGACGATGGTCTTGCCTGCCATTCCGGGCTCGCTGGCGACGCGGAGCGCCACCGCCGCCGCCGCGCCGCACGAGATTCCCGACAGGATGCCTTCCTGGGTCGACAGCCGCCGCGCGGCCTCGATCGCCTCTTCGTTGGTGACCGTCTCCACCCGGTCGACCATGGAGAGGTCGAGCGTATCGGGAATGAAGCCCGCGCCGATGCCC
>SXGS01725486.1_pt1 | contig 47203 bp, 45 predicted proteins | sample 3174681 | NCBI WGS metagenome assembly SXGS01 (sample SAMN11356861, study PRJNA531348) | freshwater metagenome | isolation source: freshwater sample F1-80 | place: China: Fuxian Lake, Yuxi | collected 2017-12-25
ATCGTCGAGATCGGTGATGCCAATGACATCTACGAGCGGGCGGCACACCCCTATACCCAAGCTTTGCTTTCGGCTGTCCCGGCGCCTGATCCCCGCTTAGAACGGCAACGCAAGAAACACCGCATCGTGTTACAAGGTGACGTTCCAAGCCCAGCCAACCCACCAAGCGGATGCCGATTTAGGACGCGTTGTCCAATCGCACAGAAACAATGTGCGATCGACGAACCGGCATTGATTGAACGTGGACAAGGCCATCCTGTCGCCTGCCATTTTGCCGCAGAATTTCCAGTCGAGATTGGATTCAAACCCCTCACTTAGGTCCGGATATTGAGCGCAGCGCGCGCTATATTCGTCACTCCACGTCGGAGTGGCGGAATGGCAGACGCGCTAGGCTAAGGACCTAGTGCCCTTAGGGGCGTGGGGGTTCAAGTCCCCCCTCCGACACGCAGGAAATTCACCGGCCCTGACCAGGCCTGTTTCCTCGAATGTCATGTTGAGCGGTGGTGCTCCATGAACTTTGACGACGACGTGATCTCCGTGCACCTCGATTTGATCGAGTAGTTCGTTGAGCAGGGTTCGGCGCTCCGTCTCGGTCGCCGCTTCCCAAAGCGTTTCGATGTCAACGGTTTCGAGGTAGGCGACGACCTGATCAAATTCGTTCGCGAGGTCGGTATTTTGTTGATCCTCGATTGCTTGCACGGAGTCGGCTTGATCGAGGATTTCAATCTGAGCTGCGAGCCGGCGTTCTTCGTCAGCGAACAGCGCGCTACTGATCTCGCCTGCATAGTGCAGCTGGAGCAGCTTCCGTTGTTCGGTGCGAAGTCGGTTCAAGGCGTCGGCTGGGTTGGCCGTGGCGGCGGGCCGCTGGCGCGTCCCGTTCGCCTCCGCCAACTGACAGCGGATCGCATCCTTGATGTCGGAGTCCTGGCCGATCAGTCGAAGACCGAGCACAGCGGCGCGGGTCAGTCCACGCGTTGAGCGACGGGGGAGCGCGCAACCCTTGCCGCGATGACGACAACGAAAATGGATATGCCCTGAGCCGTTGTCTTCGACCGACATCGCGCGCCCACACTGACCGCAACGAACGCGACCCGACAAAAGATCGCGACCCTGTCGCCTGCCAGGGGTACGACCTCGATGCGCTGCTGCGAATTCCTCCGCGCTGACGATCGGTTCGTGGCGGCCTGCCGACCACTCGCCGTTGTAAAGAACTTCGCCGAGGTAGATACGCGAATGGAGAATCGAACGGACAGTGGAAAAGCCAATACCTGTCGCCCGTTCAATATCGCCGAGGCTTGCACCGTTTGCTCGGAGCCGGAACACCTCGCGCACTATGGGTGCCATGCCATTGGGAACGAGATTGCCATCGCTGAGGTCGTAACCCGTCTTCGGTCGATTGATCCACTTACCCTCGCGCACAGCTTGCGCCATACCCATGCGCACGTTCTCGGCGAGCTGCTCACGATAGAACTGCGCGAACGCACCCAGCACTGAGTAGAACATGCGCCCTGTCGCAGACGAAAGGTCGATCTTTTCGCTGAATGAATGCAACGCAACGTTGGCCTTGCCGAACGTGTCCGCGAGGAGCAACAGATCACCGAGGTCGCGAGACAGCCGATCGAGTCGCCACACGAGCACATGATCCACGTGGCCGTCGGCGACCATCGACATAACTTGTTGGAGTCCAGGGCGTTCAAGGTTCTTGCCCGACAACCCTGGATCGCAAACGATCGTGACCGCTCCGAGTTCGTGGAACTCCGCGTACGCTTGCAGTCGCTCGGCTTGGCCCTCGATCGAGAACCCCTCCGCCGCCTGTTCCTCCGTCGAGACACGGCAATACGCAACCGTCAACATCGTGCACTCCATCCCGCGCAGCTTCAATGCCACGCAACGCGATCGCAACGAGCGCGGACGCTACTCGTCGATAATTCGGACTCGACTGATGCTCAGTCATCCCACGACATCCAAACCGCTGGCGGTGCCTTCCATCCCACGGTCTGATCCGAGGTCCACACCGTGCGGGGGTCGCGTCCCATGATTTCGGAAACGGCATCAATTGCAAGCTCGCGAGTTGGTGCCCACACCCGCTCAACTTTCGGTGCGAAGCCCTGCGCGATTTCGTAACGATGTAATCGTGCACACCTCGGACTCTCATCGAACGACTTCGCGACGTACTTCGAGAGATACCCGGCAGCGTGGCGCGCGGACTCCAAAGTGCCAGCGGAACGAGCACTCCCGAGCCGCTTGATATGCACGAAACCCCGACCCCAAACATCGGCGAGCTGCCGCTGCTTGACGTAGCGATCGATTGCGAAATGCACGTGTAGCCCGTGGTCGGTGTTGTGCCACTCTGGCACCCACAAATAAGGGAACGGCTCGCCGATCACCTCGTAGCGAAGACGCTTGAAGTAGTGAGCGATATGGCGACGTACAGCGCGTTCATCGTGCAACCCATCGCCGCGATACGTCAACGTTCCGAGACGATCCAAGCGATTGGCGGCCGCGTAGCGCCGCACTTTCGTTCGAGCACGGCGTGCAGCCTCCGACGCTGCACGTTCTGGGTCGAGCGCAGGGCCGGGAGTCGCGCAAGGGCGAGGTTGACGGCGATAGTGGAATGTGCCGCTGGCTTCGCCAGCGTCAGGGTAAAGACCCAGGACCCATCCGGATCGAATATCTGGGGTGACGAGTTTCGTTGCTTCTTCAAGTGAAGAAGGGCGGCGGCGCGGGTGATCGGGCATCTCGAAGTCCTTTGAACAGCACTAATGAAAGGGCTGTGGATTCGAGGTCGAGCACACCTCCACACGCCGGGCTGTGTCCTCCCGGATCGTCGTCCAATTAACGGCGCGCTATGCCCTGGGCGCCGCGGCAACATACTGCGTTTGCGAGATCCACTCTCGGCACTCGGGCCCAGGCACCGTGCGCGACACCTTTCTACACGCGAATTACACGCATGTCAATACGGACAAGCTCGGAACGCGAACAAGGTCGGGAGCACAAGCACCCGACCTCGCCCAATCATGTGCGCCGTCGGTCGTCCCTCAAGGCACGCTGCGCTCGGCTGCGCCGACCTTGACCGACGACCGAGCGACGTTGCCGCCAGAATCAACGAGTCAGTGGCGACGCGTCCCGGTAAACGAGAGAATGCACTCCGAGAACCAACAGCGGCACCGTGGCAAGAAAGCCAAACAGCAACGCAACCAGAGCATGACCGACCAAGGAATCCGACGCCCCGGCCACTGCGTCAAGCGTGCCTAGTCGGACAGCACGAACGTCACGATCAAACTGAATCTTGCGAACCAACGTACTGATCGCGCCAGCTCCCCACCCGCAAATCGCCGGTGCCGCACACAGCGCAAACTTCGTGTCACGTTCCATACATCCCCCAAACAAGATCGAATGACTCGTGACACATCCTCGCAGCTCAGCGCGAATCTATGCCAGTATGCAATTTGCGGGTGCTGTGTTACAACAGCGCACCCACAAACGTGGACGAGCAGATCGGCAGTTCTGAGTGCACGAAGTGTCCGTTCGGCTATCGACGATGAAATGCGTGATTCAAGTTTGTCGTTCGTCGCGAAAACGCTGTTCTACTGACTCTTGGAAACGTTGCTGCTGCGTCTTTGCGTTGGAATGCATAAACCGAGCAAAAGCATCATGCGGGTGAACCTGGTGGATACTTGCGAATACGGATCGTGACTTGCGGACTTGTTCGGCGGGTTCGTTCTCGGTGTCGTGGTTCGGGCACGGATCCCATTTGTCTCCGGGACTTGAGTTTCAGTTGACGGCGCCGCATTTGGCGAGGATCGAAGTCGCCGAGCCGGGACCTGGGTCGCGCGGGGCGCCCTCCCGAGCGAACGCTTTCTCGATCGCAGCGAAGGCGCCCTGGTCGTCATCGGACTCGATATACGCCGTCGCAAAGATGCGGCCGAAATCGATCGCGTTGGCCACCTCGCTGCGAACATCCGCGTCCACCTGGTCGAGAGCGTCGGACAGCTGCGCGAGGAGACGTCGCGCGTTTTCGTAGCCGACCTGGCGTTTGGCAAACTCGATCACGTCGTCGTTGCCGTCAAAGAGCTCGTTGACTTCGTCGGAGACTTCGCACCATTGAGCGTGGTCGACGATGCCCACGTCGATCGTGACAGTGTCGGTAGCGTCGAGGGCAAAATGGGCACCATCGCCCACCTGGAGGCACAAACGGTGGGCGCCCGGCTCGAGGTAGATCGTCGCGTTCGATTGACCGTCGTCGACATGAATGTGATCCGCGTCGCTGACAATCGCTGTACCCGGCGTTACGCATTGGGTGCCGGCGATGACGTGGAAGTGGCCGGCGCCGTCGCGGACCGAGCCGGCCTTCTCAATATTGATCCCCTGCGCGGTCATGCTGACGCCAACCCCGCCGGCGACGGCGGCACCGTTGGCCGGCGCGCCGAACGCCACGGTCCCCGTCGACTTGGCTTCGCCGGCTCGGGAGGAGCTCGTTGTGGATCCACCGGTGGGATTGTCGCTGCCGCCGCACGCAGCGAGGAGGAGCACGAAGGGCGAAACGAGGGCGAGAGCCCGACTGCGCAGCGTGGACGACAGCATGAAATCTCCTCGGATCTGCTGGGCCACTTCGCCCGCTCTGGGTAAGTGTCGCGCTCGGACCCTCGACGGTTCGCATCAGCATGGAAAAGGTGTCCCTAATCGCCAAGAGCCTGCTCGCTTGGCAGATCTTCGCCTCGACGAACAAGGCCGTTAGCATTCTGATTCACCCGCTCCGATTGCCCGCTCTGTGCGTGTTATGCAAGTCCTACTGGACACCGCATCGACAGGTTTCGAATGTCGCAGTATTGAGAGGCAACCTGCGGCACCGGCGGATCAGCCGCTGCTCCAAGCCGCCAGCCGCCAGTCGCAATCTCGCGACAACGGCCCGCTGACTTTGACGCTCTACGACGCGGCTGCCCACGGCCGTAACCGCCAGTGGATATCGGTTTCTTCGGCCCTCCGACACGAAGGAAATTCACCGGCTCTGACCAGGCCGGTTTCCTCAAAAGTCATGTTGAGCGGTGGCGCTCCGTGCACTTTGACCACGAGCTGATCTTCGTGGACTTCGATTTGATCAAGTAACTCATTGAGCAGAGTTCGGCGTTCTGTCTCTGACGCTGACCCCCAAAGCGTCTCGATATCGACGGTTTCGAGGTAGTCCACGACCTGATCAAATTCGGTCGCGAGGTCCAGGGCCTGTTGTTCCTCGATTGCTTGCGCGGAGTCAGCTTCAACGAGGACTTCGATCTGTGCTGCGAGCCGACGTTCTTCGTCCGCGAACAGCGCGCTACTGATCTCGCCTGCATAGTGCAACTGGAGCAGCTTCCGTTGTTCGCTACGGAGCACCCACCGAAACGGACCGCCCATATCGGCAGATCGGAGTGCACGCGTCGCGCGATTATTGTGCGTCAAGGATTCGGTGTTTGGCCGTACCGCCGACCCGGCGATGCCGAGCGACGGGAGTGTCGTGCAGAGCCACGAGGGAGTTCCTTAGTACGGTCAACCTGATGGGCGTACGAATGGGCTACAGCGCGGGGACCGAGGTTCGCAGCGTCGCCGATCTCCGAGAGGAAGCCCACTGGGCCGCGGCCACGGGATTCGAGAGCTTCTGGGTGTCGCAGGTTTTCGGTATCGATCCGATCGTCGCGCTTGCGGCCGTCGGTGCTGACGTTCCCGAGTTTCGGGAGCTCGGGACTTCGGTCGTGCCGCTCACTGGTCGACATCCGCTCGCCCTCGCGGCGCAGGCACTGACGGCGCAGAACGCGCTCGACGGCCGTTTCACCCTCGGCATCGGCGCGTCCCATCAGATCGTCACCGAGGGGTTCTTCGGCGAGTCCTATCAGCATGCGTTCTCGCGAACCGTCGAGTTCCTCGATGCGCTGATGCCGCTCCTCGAGGGTAAGCCGGCAAATGTCGATGGCGACCAGGTCTTCGCAAAGGGTTGGCTGAAGATCGACGCGGCTCCGTGCCCGGTGTTGCTCGCAGCCCTCGGCCCACGCATGCTCGATCTCGCCGGTCGCGTCACGGCCGGCACTTCGGTCGGCTCCTGCGGACCGCGCACGATCGCTCGTGACATCGTTCCGGTCATCACGGCGTCAGCCGAACGACACGGCCGAACCCCTCCGCGGGTTGTCGCACTCGTTGGAGTATGTGTCACGTCGGATCCGGACGGAGCGAGAGACCACTCTCGGCGCATGAGCCAGATGTACGACGCGTTCCCGAGCTACCGCAGAGTGCTCGATCTCGAAAGCGTCGCGGGAGGTGCGGACCTCATGCTTGCCGGCACGATCGACGATATCTTTGATGGCTTCGCCACCTACGTCGATGCTGGCGTGACGGACCTTCGAGTCGCGATCTTCGCCCGCACTGAGGACGAGCAGTCGGCCACCCGAGAAGCTCTCGCCAGAGTGCTCGCGCACGGCGTCCGCTGACCTGTCGAGGTCCGTCTCGATGGTCGCGAAACGACCCGGCCATGGCTGGCATTGCCTGTCTGGCTCTCCCGGCAGCACCAATGCACCTCAACAGTTCGACGGTCGCCTCGAACAGGCCCATCGCCGGCATGGTGAGGTGCTTCCAACGGGAGTAGGGGTCCTGAGTCGCGGTGTACGCCCGGTCTTCTTCAACCGCTTCGAGGCTTGTCCGATGAACCACACGACGGTCAACGCCTGTGACGTCCGAGCCGTACAACTCGTCCCAATACTCCAGGGAAGCCGCAAAGCAGTTAGCCCGTTCCTGGGAAGACATAGCAGAATCAGACATTCATCAGCTATCTCGGCACTTCAAATGGGATTTGTAGTCGAAAAGCGGCCCCTCAGTGCGTTTCGTGTCGGGCACTCGGGGCAAGGTTGTTCCTTTAGCGGCTGACCCGTTGGGTCGATACTGTTGAAATGCGCCCCGCACCCGCGCCTCGTACTGGCGAAATCGCCGCAGGTGGTTCCAAGCTGCACGGGTGGTTGTACGCGGTTGGCCCGGCCTCGCTCGCGCTGCTGTTGATCATGCGGCATTTTCAACTTGTCGCTCAAGCACCTGTATGGGCTTATGCCCTGGTGCTGCTTTCGGCACCCGTTGTCAGCAAACTTCTTGAACGGTGGAGCGACGCCGAGACGGGATCGTGGCGGTTGCACGTCCGCTCATTTTGCAACATGTTGTCGGTTACCGCGACTATCTATCTCAGCGGTTGGGGGCCTGCGCTGGGAATGGCCTACGTGTTTTCTGCGCAGATAGATATCGATCAGATTGGTTCGGCGGCATGGCGACCCCTTGCTGGGTGGTCGTTTTTTGGGTGCACAGTCGGTCAACTCTTGATCTTTCTGGAAGTAGCGCCGAGTATTTTGGCGCAATCCCACGCACAAACCGTAGGTTTCCTCGGTGCCGTGGTATTTGGTATTGCGATTGTCAAGGCAGGCCAAACACAGGAAGTGCTCGAAGTCCGTGCAGTTGAAGAACGCGTTGCGCGAGATGCCCTGGAGTTGAGTGAAGCACAACATCGGGCAGTCGTAGAGAACGCGGCCGATGGCATTGTTACGATGAACATGAATGCAATCGTTGTGGCATTCAATGCGGCAGCCGAGAAAATGTTCTGCACCACCAGTGAAGAAATGGTGGGTGAGTCCATTGCGGTCCTGATGGTTCCCGAACTTCGCGATGGGGTCGGAGATTGGTTCAAATCCTATGCCCTCGAGGGCGAGAACGCAGTGCTACGAAAGGGTTTGGAAGTTGAAGTAATGCGCCGCGACGGCACTCGCTTCCCGGTGTTGATCTCCACCAGTGTGATTGATGTTGAGGGTTCTGTTCCATTGATCTCGGCGCACGTGCGTGACTTATCCGATCAGAAGCGATTCGAGGAGGAATTGTCGTTTCAGGCATCGCATGATTCGCTGACGGGTCTTCCAAACCGAGTGTTGTTCAACGAGTGCCTCGAGCAAGCGCTCGCTAGGGTACGACGCACTCAACAAATGCTGAGTGTTCTGTTCGTTGACCTTAACCGTTTCAAGGCCGTCAACGACGGCCTTGGCCACATAGCCGGCGATCGACTGCTTATCGAAGCCGCTACTCGCATCGGGGGCGTGGTCCGCGAGATTGACACTGTGGCCCGCATTGGCGGCGACGAGTTCGTGGTCTTGCTGGAAAACGGCGAGCATCTACGTGACGCCACTGACGTAGCGCAGCGCATCGTCGAAAGCATCAGTACACCATTCAACCTTGGAGACAAAGACGCCTCCGTCAGCGCAAGCATCGGGATCGCAGTCACGTGGGATGGCTCGCAAAGCGTCGATGAGATCATGCGCAATGCCGATACGGCTATGTATCGCGCAAAAGAGTCGGGGTCCGGATGCTTCGAACTCTTCGACGAAGCGATGCAGCACTGGGTAACCGACCGACTCTCTACGGAACAAGCCCTGCGTCAAGCCCTCCATTGCAAGGAATTTGTGTTGCACTACCAACCAGTCGTGGACACAGACTCGGGTGATATTGAGAGCTTTGAAGCGCTCATCCGCTGGGATCGGCCAGGTCATGGCCTGGTGCCTCCGAACTGTTTCCTACCCATTGCCGAAGAGATTGGCTTGATGCCAGAGATCGGTGCTTGGGTTCTGCGCGAAGCATGTGTCCAAGCAGCATCGTGGGCTCAACAGTGGCCCGACCGTCGTCTCGGCCTGGCAGTCAACGTCTCAAGTCGACAGATTCTCGGAGGTGCGATTGTTGATGTTGTCATGGATGCGCTCGCGACCTCGGGTCTTGACGCTACATTGCTGACACTTGAAATCACAGAGAGTTCTCTGATCGACGATGCGATAAATGCCGCGATCTTCCTGCGCGCATTGCGGGAAGTAGGTGTCAACTTGGCACTCGATGACTTCGGTACTGGTTATTCGTCACTCACGTATCTACGCACATTTCCTATCAACATCATCAAAGTCGATCAATCGTTTGTGCGAACATTGGGGAGTGATCACGACGACACGGCGATCGTCGCTGGCGTCATTGCGCTAGCTCGAAATCTCAACGTCCGGGTAGTGGCTGAAGGCGTCGAAACTCACGAGCAGCTAGCCACACTCATTATGTTGCGCTGCGACTATCTCCAAGGCTATCTGCTGTCTCGACCAGTCCCAGCCGATGCAGTCGCGTCGCTGCTGGAAGGTCCTGTTCTCGGATACCACGCGCCAGACGTCGCAACCGCCGCGTAGCGGCACTGTTGCGTTGAGTGATCGCGATCGGGTCGTCGAGTTTGTCTCAGCGATACGTTGCGTCGCGAGCGATTCCTTTAATCAGTCCCGGGAACACGAGCGCGTGGAATGGTACGACCAGGTACCAGTAGGCGCGCATTTCGAGTCGGTCAGGCGCGCTGCTAGCGACCAGTGAACAACTCAGCTGGTATCGCTAACACCAACGTGCCCCCAAGGCGTCGAGGCCGCACTCGCGTATGGCGGCGTACACAATCTCGAAACCGCTCCGATTGCCCGCTCTGTGTGTGTTATGCAAGGACCCAAAGGCCAGAATCCCTGCAACCGTGACCTGCGGCGTGTCGGCCCAGGTCTTCACCTGCCAGTCGGAGTTTCGAGACAACGGCCTGTCGATAGAGGCGATCTACGACGCCTCTGCCCACGGCCGTAACCGCCAGTGGATATCGGCTTCTTCGGCCCTCCGACACGAACATTCTGCGACTCTTTCAGCCCGACCTCGCTGAGCAGGACGTTTATCGTTGAAACGCCGTCTACGACCACTTCGAGATGGTCCGGATACGCGGCGAGCGTCTTGTGCGAGATCGGGGCATCCGACCTAGATCCGGCGTTCGGTGCCGGTGATTTGTAGCGGCCAGATGGTTTCGCCGCTGAGGTTGAGCGTGCGTTGCTCGAAGGTTCGCGGTCGGCTGACGGTCGGGTTCCTTCGACGTGTCGGATGTTGGTGTCCGAGTAGCTGTGGGACGGAATGAACATCAGTGGATCGGGATGTCGACGGAGATCTTCGCTTGGGCGAACTCATCAACGACTGCGGTAATGGTGAGTCGCCATGTGTCGGCGTAGACGAGGGCGAGGTCGCCGCGAAGTAGGTCGGCCTTGGGTTCGAGTGGGACTGACGCTGGCGGGAGGTCGCGGGTGATGTCGGCGACGGTTGCGCGGGTCTCAATTGGTGTGAACGGTTGTCCGTCGGGGCCGGTGATGCGCACGGTCAGGCTTTGGGTTCCTGCGGTGTTCGGGTCGACCGTGATCGCGAAGGTGTAGCCCTGTTCCTTGACTTGGGTTTCGAACGAGTTGCGCGTTGTGGGGCGGTGGTTGGCGTGCTCGCTCGTTTCTCTGGCGGGCACGGTGTTGACTAGCACGGCGGTCACGGCAAGGATCGCGATCGCGTGGACGACTTCAAGTCGTACGACGCGGTACAGCACCCGCGGTTCGGGATCGGCTGCCGGTTTCTGTAGGGCGCGGCGCGCAAACGCGGCGACGACGAGTGTTGCACCGACGAGCAAGACCTTGGCTAAGACCAGTCGGCCATACGTCGTGTCAACGAAGTCGTCGAGCGCGCCCGACTGGCGTAGCGCCTGCACAGTGCCGCTCAACACGACAACCGAGATCGCAGGAGCAGCGATACGACCCGAGAACCGCTGCGCGCCGCCGAGCAGAGTGCTGTTCGGGACGCTTTGGCGGAATGCCAGGACGAGCAGCACGACGCCGGACAGCCACACTGCCGCCGCAAACAGGTGCACGAGATCCACGCCGATGGCGACCAAAGGCCAGCGGCCGGTTTCGGCGTGCCCCGCGAACGTGAATGTGGCGAGAGCGCCCGATGCGAACAGCGCCACTAATACCCCTGTGGATCGCGCGTCACCTGAGCGCCGCGCCCCCCACAACGCGCCGACACAACCGAGCGCGAGCAGAGCGCGAGTGAGCGCCATCTGCCCGAAGCGAGCGCGCAACACATCAGAAATTGCGGACGACGACCAGGCGTCGCTGAACCCACCTGCCGAGTACGCAGCCTGCAACGGGATCACCAGCAACGCGCACACCATCACAACCGCGGCGGCAACGAGTAACGGGGCGCGCGTCCGCACCCCGCCGCCCGGCCACAACCACCCTGCGATGAGCGCGATTCCAGCGAGCAGCAACGCCCCGCCGTACGCCAGCGCGCGCAGCAACCCGAATGCGATCTCGACAGCGCTGTCGGCGCCAGCGTCGACTGAGGCCAGCACCCGCTCACTCACGGGCACAGCTCGCCCCACGGTGAACACAATCGAGCCTTGAATCGGATGCGAGTCGGCCGACACGACCTTCCATGCAGCGACGTAACCGCCGTCGGGAAGACCCGGGAGCTTGACACGTACCGTTCGGTCGTCCGGTTTCGTCGGGCGTGACACCCCTCCGACTGCTCGACCCGCGCTGTCGTAGACCACGATCGCGTCGTCAGCGGCACGAACGGCTTCGCCGAACGTGAGCACGATCGCGGACGGTGGCTCTTGCGCCGGATACTGCGCGCCTGCGAGCGGGTCCGATCGTTCGAGTTCTGCGTGCGCGTCAGCACGCTGCGGGACGCTGGGAATTACGAGTGCAGCGAATGTCACGGCGACGATCGCGTATTTGATCCAGCGCCAACGCGCGCTACATGACGAAGTCCGTCGCATCAGCCGGACGGTGCCAGGTCAAGACGTACGACGACGCGACACCGCTATCGCGCCCCCACCGAGCACTAGCCCGGTGATGCCCGCGACCAGCGCGACGATCGACATGGTCTTCGCTGAATCGACATCGTCCTGACTTGCGCCGTCCTCCGATTTCGCGCCGGATGTCGACGCCGTCGTAGAGGTCGTCGTAGAACCCGCGGTCGTGGTCGTCGCACCTTCGCCCTGACTAGCGGGTGTCAACGTCAGCACCGGCGCAGGATGCTCGGGTTCCTCACCGTCCGAAGGAGTGGGCTCGATCCAACGCACGATCTCCCCGTCCTCATACGTCTGATTCGCTAGGAACGTCATCGACGCAGCGGTCGGCAGCGGTCCAACCGACACACTGAACTCCTGGAACTCTCCGGCAAGAATTTTGCCGCCGCTCCAGGTGACCGTGTCCACGACCTCCGAGACCTTCTCACCGAACACGTCGATTGGCTCCGCCAACGTCCGCTTCTTCACCGCATAGGTCCAACCCGTCACTGGCTGCACATTCACAAAAGCAAGCGGCTGCGTCTCGGGAAACTTCACCTCAATCTTCGTCGTCGGCACCGCACGCTCGGTCGGGGCGCGGAACGTCAACTTCGCGAAGCCGCCCTGTTCCGCCTCACGCGGATTTACGGTCACATGCGCCGCGACCGGGCCTCCCGCAAGCCCTACTCCCATGCCCACGATGCCCGCGACGATCGCCGCCGCGCCGAATCTACGAACCTGCATAAAACCGCTCCCTAACTCAGAAACCGACTGGTATGTCTTCAGTCGCCCCACAAGGCCCAAAGGTTCCACACGGCGCACCTTTATCCCGTCCGACAGCCCCATCCCCGACGGATCAGACACCGCTCCAAGACGCCAGACGCCAGTCGCACTCTTGCGTCGACGGCCCTCCGACACGCAGTTCACGCGATCATTCACTGCACATCTACAGTGACACGCGTATGTCCGTGGTCTCCGCTTCACCAGAGTCGGATTCACTCGTCAATTCGGCCTACGAGGCCCCCGACTACCGCGATCGTTTCGTAGCCACGGTCGCGTCCAATGCGTTTGTCAACGTCGATGCAGTGGTCGATCAATGGTTCCGCCACCAACCCGGCTGGCTCAGACTTCTAAGTACAAATACGTTGCGGAAGCGACACATCGCCAATTCGATCGGCAGTAGTTACGCGGTCGGCGACTCAGTCGGCTCTTGGGAGGTCGTCGATCGAAGTGTCGACGAAATCGTGTTTGGAGACGACATGGGTTTCATGGAGTACCGGTTCTCGTTCCGTCGCGTCGACGCGCAACACATTGAAGCTGCGACCGCAGTCCAATATTTATGGCCCCGCACCGGACGGTTCTACTTCTCACTCGTACGCCCCTTACATCGACGCTTCGTTGCGTACGCCTTGCGACGGACTGTTGCTGAGGCAACTGCCAGCTGAGTTCGCACTTCATGGCGTGCCGCTCGTCGGCCAGCTCCGTCGTACCTGCGGGAGCACAACACCGACTACTCCTCGGACCATGCCCGCGATTACATCGCGCCAATCGAACGAATCGCGCCACAGGGTGATGAGCCCATCACGGATCTCAAAGCGTCCGTACACCCAGAACTGAATGACAACGGGGCCAAACACCAACGCGTCGGTACGCTCGGTCAGTACGACCGCGGGTTCGGTCTCGTCCGCTCCAATTGCGTGGAAATGCACCCGAAACCCCGCGCGGCCGAGCATCGGTCGAAAGAGCCGCCCGACTGCCGAACGGCCGCGGACCGTTGGAAGCGAAACATTCGTATAGACCACATTCTCATCGAGCAACGCCAGGGCCCGATCCAGTTCCTCGGCTTGGAGCCATTCAAGGAAGTCGCGTGCAAGTGCGGCAGGATTCATCGATTGAGTCGGTGTAATGCGCGTCATGCAGACATTGTGCACGTCGAGCTACAGCGTGAGGGCATCGGAGCTGACGCGGCACTACGTGATCGCGGTTACATCACCTCAAGGCCGAAGTCTCTGGCTGCGCGTTTGGGTCTCGTAGCTTTCGAGTGGAGTCAGATTGTCGGTCAACTCTCGGTATCGGTCCATCGAATGCGGCCATTGCGTGACGATTCGCCCCGAAGGCACGCGGTAGTAGCTGGAACAACCACCCTGCCATACTTCAACGTTTTCGATATCGCGCTGCAACTGCTGGTTGTAGGAGTGCATCACATCGGGCCGTACGTCGATCCAGGCAAGACCCTCCTGCTCCATGTGCAGTAGCGACCGGATGAAATAGTCGACTTGACCCTCGATCATGAACATGATCGAACCCGCGTTGGTGTTAGGTCCGTAGAGCATGAACAGGTTCGGAAACCCGCAAGTAGTAATGCCAAGATACGCCTGCGCCCCGTCGGCCCAGGCGTCGCCGAGGTGCACCCCATCACGACCTACGAAATCGATCACCGACGCGAACTTCGTGGTTTCGTATCCGGTGGCATAGATGATCGTGTCCACTTCCAGTGCGTACCCATTGGCCATGATCAACCCCGACGAGGTGATGCGCTGAATCGGCTCGGCCACCAACTCGATGTGGGGCAGGTTGAACGATGCGTAGTAGTCGTTGGAAAACAGTGGTCGATGGCATCCCCACGGTGTAGTCGGAGTGAGTTGTGCACGCACTGCGGGATCTTCCACGGCTTCGATACAAGACGACGCCATTCGCTGCATCTCGGCGTTGAGATCGGCGTTGACGAAGGGTGGGTTCGCCGCGTATCGCTCATGCCATCCTGCACGCATTTCGGCGACGGAGGCCGGAGCTTGTCGGAATTGTTCAAGTTGCGCGGCCGTGAACGGTACGTCTTCCTTGGGCAAGATCCAGTTTGGGCTGCGTTGAAAGAGATGGACTTGCCGAGCCACCTTGGCTGCCTCGGGCAATAGCTGCACCGCGCTCGCAGCGCTACCGATAATGGCGACGCGCTCGCCCGACAGCGCGTGACCTCTCGGCCATTCGCCAGTGTGAAATGCCGTGCCGGTGAAATTGCCAATGCCTTCTATGTCGGGATAGCGGAGCTCGCCAAACATTCCGGGGCTTGCGACCACAGTGTCTGCTGTGACCGTGGTGCCATCACTGGTTGTCAGATGCCAGACGGCTTCATCGTGATCCCACCGCGCCGCGTCAACACTGATTCCGAAGTGGAAGTGCCTGCGAATGTCGAACGATGAAACGACCTCTTCGAGGTACGCCAGAATCTCGGCCTGACCCGCGAAGGGCCGTGACCAATCAGGTTTCGGAGCGAATGAAAAGGAATAGAAATGCGAAGCAATATCGCATGCGAGACCAAGGTATCGATTTCGGCGCCACGTTCCGCCGACGCCATCAGCTCGCTCCAGCACCGCAAAATCTTCGATACCCGCTTGGCGCAAACGCACAGCGGTATTGATGCCCCCGGGCCCGGCGCCGATGACGGCCACCCGGTACCTGTGCGTGGAACTGAGGGTCATGGGGCACTCCAGTTGAGTCGCTGGCGAGGTAGACCGGCGCTACGCAACGCGCGAACGCAGGTCATAAAGATTACGTCGACGTGCTCAGCGAAGTGACGTCGATCCCGCTCGGCGCGGGACGCGGGCGACCACAGCCACGATGAGGAATCCGACGATCAGCCCGACGACTGCAGACAGGGAGGTGTTGACAACCCATCCGAGCACACCACCAACTCCCTCGACATCGTGCGCGTGATGTTCGAGCTCATGAACCTGCTGATACGGCCAGTGCCAGCCAAGCTCGTCGGACCCCGCAAGCAAGATGTGGCCGCCGACCCAGACCATTGCTGCGGTGCCAACAACCGACAGTACGGTCAACACCTTCGGCATGGCGTGCACCAGGCCCCGGCCGAAACGCTGCGCTGAAGGCCGGTCGGTTTGGGCCAAACGCAAACCAACATCGTCCATTTTGACGATCAGTGCCACAACGCCGTACACGACCGCGGTGATCGCTACGGCGACCACCACCAGTATCACGGCTCGCGACACAAAGCTCTCGTCGATGACTTCTTTGAGCGAAATCACCATGATCTCGCCCGACAAGATGAAGTCGGTGCGGATCGCGCCGGCGATCGTCGTCTCTTCGTGCTCTGGCCCTGCTACCACTGCAGGCACGGGCTCCGGGGCGTGGTGATTGCGATGACTGATCTTGTGGTGGATTTTTTCTGCACCCTCGAAACAGAGGTATGCCCCGCCGCACATCAAGATCACCTCCACAAGTTTGGGTAGGAGTTCACTCAGCAGTAACGCAGCAGGGAGAATGAACAACACCTTGTTACGAAGGGAACCCCGAGCGATCCGTTTGATAATTGGCAGCTCGCGTTCGGCCGCCAAGTTCTGCACATACGCTGGCGTTACCGCTGCGTCATCCACGACCACGCCAGCTGCCTTCATACTGGCTCGCCCCGCCGCCGCCCCGACGTCATCAATCGACGCCGCCGCGAGCTTGGCAAGCGCCGCGATGTCGTCGAGCAGGCCTGCGAGACCGCCGCTCATGGCGAGGTCGTGTCCAAGGCGCCGGTCGAGCCGATGTGCTCACGGCGTGGCTCTCGCGGGTACTTCGCCTGCTGATGCGTGCCAAACAGCCAATCACACAACGTCAGCACCACAGAGATATTCGTCGGTTTGCGGTTCGTGTGGTGCAGATCATGCGCCGCGGCGTGGGCGAAGATCGAGTCGTACACAGGAAGGCGATAGCCGCAGTGGGTGACCATCGTGACGGCAGTCATGGCAAAGGCCGCTACGGCAAACGTCAACGTATGGATTGGGAACACGATGCCGTACAAGTGAAAGAAGATAAACACTGAGAAGCCTTCTACGGGGTGCACCACCATCGCGGTCCAAATGCTGAGCGGCGGATGATCTGCGTGGTGAACGCGATGCACCCGCGTGGCGTACCAGGAGTTTTCATGTTCGAGGCGATGCCACCAGTACGAAAAGAAGTCGCCGACGAGAAAATACAACAGCAGGTCGCGGACGAACTCCACTGAAGTGGGGGCTGTAGCTGGCACATCCAACGAAACGGGTAGCGAAACCAACAACATCAACGGCACCGCAACGATGTACAACGTTCCGTACCATTTCATAGCCCGCCAGTACACGGCGCAACATTGTCTCCAGGTCATCCGCTTCGTTACCAAAACATCGATCGCTGAAAACATGATGCCGGGGACATAGATGCCAAGCACGACTGCGGTCAACAAGAAGCCCGGCGATTCGAGGAAAGTGCCGAGGTGATGCCGCAGGAAATCCCAGCTGTCCTGCAATACGCCGTTGCCCATCATCAACCCTTCAGATTTGGATTCGCGGTGCAGCCTATGAGTTGGGCAATAGCAGCCGCACGGATGGTTGCGGGCCACAACTTTCAGTACTCCTATCGTTCGCTCGACAAGGCGTACACTCCACAGAATGCGCATGATGCAGCGAATGTCTGGCTCTGAGACGACGGCACCTAACTCAACGGCCACAATCGCTCCTGGTTGCCCGATGCACGCCGGACAAACAGCGGTTGCTGCAGTTGAGCCCGTTATATCGGGATGTCCGATGCACGCGGGGAACAGCGCCGCACCGCAACGGACTGCGGGAGACCTGTTCGTTCGCCGCCTACTACGGATCAGCGACGCCCCAGTCCAGACAACCAGTCAAGATGCGTACAGTTCCTTCCAACGGTCGATGTTGATCTCCGCAACGCGGTGCACGCTCACCTACGTGATCTTCCCGTTCGTACTGCCCGCGCTCAGCTTCGGCAACGGCCTTGGGCCAGCAATAGGAATCGTCATCGGAATCGTTGCGATGGTGTGCGACGTATTTTCGGTGCGGCGATTCTTCGCCGTAGACCATCGGTGGCGCTGGCGTTTTGGAGCAGTTGCATCAGGAGTAATCGTGTTGCTCGCAGTGCTCCTCGTTCAAGACATCGTTCATCTTCTGACGTGACGTGACGTGACGAACACGACGGCACGCGAAACCGCGGTGTCGGCCGAGGTGGCCCGCAACAAAATGGTGCGCGTGTGGTGGCTCGTGGTCGGCTTTGCGTCGGTAGGTTTCGGCGCGATCGGCATCATCGTTCCGGGGTTGCCGACCACCGTGTTTTTCATCATCGCCGCGTGGTGCTTCAGCCGATCCAGTCCGCGTTTCGAACAATGGGTGCTCGATCTACCTCGCATCGGTCCATTGGTTGCCGATCACCGCGCCGGTCTCGGTATGGCAAAACAAGCGAAGCTCGTGGCGATAACGATGATGTGGGTTGCCATTGGAGTCAGCGTCGTTTTCATGCGGGAGCGCGTGACCGTCGCAGCCATTGTCGTTGCCGCGGGACTGATTGGAACGGCATACATACTTTGGCGCGTCCCTACACGAGAGTCGGTGCTGGCGGCAAAGGAAAGCGGTAACCGCTAGATGAGTGAGTATTTCGTGGCGACCGTTAGCTCACGAGTGGATCGCGGGGGAGACCAAGGATCCGTTCGCCGATCTGGTTGCGTTTGATCTCGGACGTGCCACCGGCGATTGACATTGCGCGATGCACGAGCATCATGTAGCCAGCCATCATCCCTGGACCCTCCAAATACAGCGCATCGGGGCCATGCACACCGGTCAGAATCTCCGCGGCCTCTTGGAGGTTTTCACTCAACACAAGCTTCGTGACCGCACCTTCGGGGCCGGGGCCTTCGCCAGCAACCGCGCGATACGCGCTGCGGAGATTCAGGAGCTGGATCGAATCGGCTCGGCTTACATAGCGCCCGACACGACCGGCACCACCAGCCAGACGCTCTGGGTGGGTGTCAAACGCGGCAACGATCGACTCCGGTGGAAGCGCCATGCCTCCGTCTCCGCCACCGATGCTCACGCTCTCGTTGCCAAGTGTGGCCCGAGCCACCGCCCAGCCGCCATCGATTGGACCAACAACGTCGTCGTCGGACACGAAGACCTCATCGAAGAAAACTTCGTTGAAATCTGAGTCTCCTGTGATCTGGCGTAACGGACGTACTTCGACGCCGGGCGCGTGCATGTCGATCACCATCGTCGTCACGCCAGCATGTTTCGCGACATCAAAGTTGGTTCGTACGGTCGCGAATCCGTACCGCGCTACATGGGCACCCGAAGTCCATACCTTTTGTCCGGTTACCTTCCAGCCACCGTCGACTCGAACTGCCTTGGCCTTCACCGCCGCAGCATCTGAGCCTGCATCGGGTTCGCTAAACAACTGACACCATGTGACTTCCTGATCGAGTGCAGGCCGCACCCAACGCGCCACCTGATCGGCAGTTGCATGTTGCACCAGCGTAAGGATTACCCAACCAGTGATGGCATACGCCGGACGCTTCAGCCCTGCGAGTGCAAACTCTTCTTCGATCACGAGTTGCTCGACAGCTTTCGCCTCGCGGCCCCACGGCTTCGGCCAATGCGGCACGGCGTAACCATCGTCGATCATCGCAGTGCGTTGCGCCGAAGCGTCGAGGCCCTTGATGCGTTCCGCGAATGCACGCGCCTCGATGCGAAAGGGTTCAGCCTCGGGCGGCAACTCAATTGAACGTTTGCCGCGAGCACCATCGCGGGCGAGATCAGCGACGTCGCGGGCCGAGGCTTCGGCGTCCACAATGGCACCGAGTGCAGTTGCACGTCGGAGGTAGAGATGCGCGTCATGTTCCCATGTGAAACCGATCCCACCGTGCACTTGGATGCTGTGTTGCGCACAAAAGTCGGCGGCGGGCAGCGCGAGGCTCGCAGACATCGCCGCGCCGATAGACCACGCAGCACCTCCGGCATCCGAAGCGCGACAGGCATCCCACACCTCTGCGGTTGCAAGTTCAGTTGCTACCAACATGTTGGCGCAATGGTGTTTGACCGCTTGGAATGCTGCGATGACGCGCCCAAATTGTTTACGTTCCTTGGCGTATTCGGCTGCCAGTTCGGTGCACGCGCCAGCAACTCCGATTGCCTCGGCCGCGGCAAGTGCGCGAGCTACATCTCGCAATTCGGTGCCCGCGCCGACCAATAGCTCGGCCTGAGCCTCTTGCAGCACGACGGTGGAAGCCGGACGGGAGAGATCGATGTTGCGGGCATCAGTAATCGTCACGCCCTCAGCGTCAAGATGCACGATGGCAACATCGTCGCCGATTCGCATGAGTGCGATCTGGGCCAGGCTCGCGTTCAATAATGGGCCAACATCACCAGATGCCGCGCCGTCGCTCACCGACATCGAGCCGCCGAGCGTGAACGTGGCGACGGTTGATCCGTCGGCGAGTCCGGGGAGCAGGCGAGCGCGTTGCTCATCGGTGCCACACCGAGCAACCACGGCACTCACGACAACCGTTGGAAGCAGGGGGCCGGGAGCGACCACTCGCCCCATGCCCTCCAATACGATTGCCGTTTCGGCAAGGCCATAACCCGAGCCGCCATGGGCTTCTGGGAGGTGTAAGCCCATCCATCCCAGCTCGGCGGCTTCCTTCCAAAACGACGGCAGTGCCGCCTCGGCTCCGTTCAGGAGCTCTCGGGATGCACCAAGTGCGTTATGGCGTTCCATCAGGCTGCCAACTGTGTCGGCAAGCGCTCGATGGTCTTCGGAAATGGCAAGAGTCATGCTCTGACCGTAGTCGTGCGGGTACCCAGTCGCGCCAGCCGAGCGAATCTGAGGCGATTGTTCCTTGATCCGTGTCGACTGGTGCGCCCGTCGCTCTCATTCACCGTCAGGCGCATGAGTGGCGCCAGGAAATTGCGCTGCCATTGCGCCTTGGATCTCGAGATGACGCAGCAGGAAGGCTCGCTCATCGAAACGCTTACGGCGCATCCAACTGGTGACCTCGTCGTTGCACTTACTGGCATTGCACGACCGGCATGCCGGTGCAATGTTGTCGAGGGTGTAACGGCCGCCACGAGAAATCGCTTGCACACAGTCGCGTTGTAGCGGGACCGTCGAGGCTCCGCAGTATGCGCACCCGCCCCAAGCTCGTTGGAGCGAACTCCATTGCTCGTCGCTCAAGTCATGTTCGACGCGATCCATCCGCCGCTTGCGTTTGCGAGCACTTCGTGCCGTACGACTGCGACTGACTGGCATCGGCAAACACTAGAGCGAGCCACTGCCACGTCGCGATCATTCACGAAGCTCAGGGGCAAGTCTCGCCGGTTCGGAGCAGCATCAGATCAGTCGCCAAACTCGAATAACTCGCCGAGAAAACCGCCCCTTTTCTTCTTCTTTGATGAACTCCCGAACCCGTAGCCGCGGTCGTCATCGTGAAGTCGATTTCGATTCCTTGGCGCTCGCTCATCTGTAACTGCGCGCTGTCGATGGGGCACTTCATTGCACTCCTTGTGATATGTCGGGGGACCCACATGGCCAGACTCGCAACGTATTACAGATTTGCAAATCACTGGTTGCAGCGCGTTCGCGCGTACCGGTTCCTGAGCCGTTGCGATCAAGATTGAGTCGGTGGTGGATCTGTCCCGCCGCATTCTGCGTGGAGTCGCTGATCCGGGAGTTAGCCTCGTGCTGCCCACTGACGTGCGACACGGACGTGGCCGCGCCCGATATTGAGCAACCATTTCGCAAGGTGTAGCGCGGCAGTGCGGTCGCGGGCTGCGGCACGGAATAATGGGGCCAAGCGCAAGGTCGCGTCGCGTCGCACGATCCGATTATTACGAAGCCGAATCACGTCGGTGCCGCTCGTAGAGATCGGCGTCGTGCCCAGCGTCGCCGTGTATGCGAGCGAAATGCTGACTCCGTCGGCGTGCGGATGCCACTCAGTGACTTCAATATGTAAGTCTGGCAGGAGGGCAAATGCTTGCCGTGCGAATCGCCGAAACCCGTCATGACCAGTCTCTGTGGGAAGCAGCGGCTGTCGTAGTACGACCTCAGGATCGATCCAACGCGCTTCGAAGAACTCAATGAACGCCTCGGGGCCGCGGTCGAGCGCCCAACCTTGAGCGAAGGCAGCGACGAAACTTTCGAGATCCGGCGGCGTGGCTGTCACCCGTCCAACGTATCGTTTAATGGCTGAAGGGCGCACCTAGTCCCCACCTTCAATGCCGCCAGGATCAGCACTGCGCGCTGATCGACGCCAGACTGCAGTGCTTCGCTGCATCCGAGGCTCGTCGCGCGCGTTGCATGCGATCGAGTGAAACACCCAAGGATGCGTAATCCAGACATCTCCAGGTTGCCCAATCGTTTCGACCACCCGTGCCGGCAGCCCATCGATATCACTTTCCCTCATCAAGCGAGTAGTGCGTTCGTGCGACGGGGAGTCGCTACTGAGCTCACGTAGCCATGGATGGGATTTGAGGAATCCGAACTTCGCGCGTTTGTAGTCGCGCTCAGGATTATTCGCAAGCCAGCGAGCGAAGAGCCGATGAGAACCCGCAATGTGCGGTGTCCCGCCGCCGCTCGGCTCTATGTGCGAAATAAGCGACCAAACCTTCACGACGTCGAGTTTCTCAGCGCACAACGTCGGGGGAAAGTCTGAATGCCACACTCGGTGCGGAACCGTCCATACGTCGGCGTCGCGAAACGTGACCAATACGTTCCCCCAAGCCTTCGGGCGTGTCCACTCGCCACTTCCGAAGAGAACATCCAACGATTCACTTAGCTTCTGCGACAAAATCGCGTCAAACTCGCGATGCTTCTTCGACGATTTTAGGCCGGTCGCCGCAGATCGCGGCCATGTTGTTGGAATGTCACGGTCCACTGCGTAGCGCCGCGCGAGCTCCCTCCATACCACTGCCTGCATTCGTTCGGCTGCTACGCCAGAAAACGCACCTGAAATCCGTACGATCCCATCTCTCTCAAAGTCGATGCGTTGCTGCGCCGTGAGCATGTCCACAGCATCGCGCACAAGCGGAGCCGCGTTGTTGTGAATTCATCATCCGTCGCAACAGCCCACGATCAGGAAGCGCTTGAAGGGTAGTCAGTTTCAGGACTGCAGGTAGGCAACAAGTTCATCGACGACTTGTTGCCGTTGCAGTTGCGATTCGCGAGTGTGGGTCATGGTCGGCACGAGCTCATCGGGACTGCCCGCCGTCCACTCCCCGGATTCGAGTTGGTTCAGTCGTTGGGCCAGCGCTGCCATGTTGCGCCGAGCAAGGGTTGGGCGTGATTGGAATTGGACCCACGTTTCATATCTGTCCGTATAGGTGTAGTGATTGCCCGCGATCACAAGAATGCGAAACCGGTCGGTCGCATTGTGCAATGCCATCGGATGCAATCCGCAGAACGTCTCGTGCGCAAAGCGATGACCTCCAGTAAGTGGCTCGTCGTCGCTGATCTCGACAATGGCAAGATCAATTTCGGGCATTTCGGTGATCACGATGGACCCACGAACTATTGCGGCTTCGCTAGCGGTCAAATTGGCATCTTCGCGTTCCCAAATATGGCGATATGGCGTTGGGTCGGTCACAAGATCCATGAGCCGCGGTAGTGCCTCTTCGTAACCCAATCCAAGGTCGCTCCAATGTGCGATCACCACGGAGGCGTGCGCCGCACGCCGCTCGTTGTACTTGCCAAAATCACCTGCGCTGGCGACGTCGATGAGGACCTCCCTGTGGGCCATGGCGATCTCTGGCTGGCACAGAGTGAATATCGAAACCAAGCCATCCTGATCGAAGTGGTTGTTCGTCACGACTCCAGCGTCTTCGTGGGCACTTGGGTTGTCGAGGTAGGCAAAAGCCATTTCAGCCGAGAGGTCGCGGGCCAAACCATCCGGAGCGTTGGCCCCCGGCCAATGGCTCAAGGTCACTACTGTCGACGCATTCGCCGAGCCATCGACCACGATGTTGGGAACGCGGCGCGAGCGTTCATAGTCGAGGTATTTCAGGTCCATGTTCGAACCATAAACATTCAAGTGCACTTGAAGTCAAGTGCTCATTGCTGCTTTCCGAATGTTCTGGCGGTCGTACCTATCGGATGCGGAGCGAGCGCAGCACACGCCGACGATCGCAGCCAGCACCCACCAGCGCGACATCCACCAGATCAGATTCCCAACGTGTGGAATCCGTTGCGTGGTGACACCGAACACATCGTCGACCGTTGCGTTGAAGTTGTCGGCAGTGCTGCGATTGTCACCTTGCGTGACGAGGTTGCCATCGGAGTCAATGTCGCGGATGCGATGCACGACGAGCGGATTGGTCGGCGACGGCGCAACAGCACGAACCCGCAATAGCACAACGTCGCCTGGCGCATACCGGTCCTGGGTTCGGGCGATAACAAGATCACCGTCTCGGTACGCGGGTGCCATTGAATTGCCATGAACCATCACGAACGTGCTCGAGCCACCAAGCCGGGCTGGCCAAACGAGACCCACCACCGCGAGCACAACCAGAGCGAAGGCAGTCCGCACGATGAACCGCACGTACTTCGCTGATCTCCAATTCGAGATGTCTCGTTTCATGGGTTACTCGCAAAGAAGTTGTCGAACATGACGCTCGTACTTCCCCCAAAGAGACCGGCACGCGTCGCCACACCCAGATCAGCAACCTGCAATGCCGACAGCGTCACGTTCAACACCGTCACCGAGTTCAGCACAATCGAGACAGACCCTGACTGTCGCGTCATTCGCACAGTATTCGTGCCCACCAGCGTGGTGTTCACAGAGGCAATCACCGAGGAAACCCCAGCTTTGATGAGGCGCAACTCGATTCGATCGGGTGTGCCGTTGATGGCTACGACCGCCAAGTACGTATCCACGCCGTTGTGGGAACTCACAAGGCCACCGAACCTCAATCCAGTATTCACGCCCGTGAGTGTCACTCCGATGGTGGAGTTGGCGGTGCTGGTGCCAGCCGTGACCACTGAAGACACGGCGGTACCGGACCGGGCGCGATTTGCAGACAACGTCCAGGCGCCGGTGTTGATCGACCAACTGATAGCGGAATAAGCAACCGCAGTGGTGCCAACGCGTCCGCCGAGCGAGGCGCCGTTGGTCCCGGTGAAATTATCGCAGCCGATCACCGTGAGAGCACCGACCGCGACCACAGAGTTGAGGGACAGCAACGTGCGCGTTGTGATGCCGTTGAGGTTGGTCGCAGCGGCCGCAGTAGGCGCGCCCAGCAGCACAGCTACTCCTATAGCGCCGATGCATTTCCACTCCATCAGATTCGTACTTTGCGCTATCCAGTGATCAACAGTGACAAGCCGTTGATTGATGTCGCCGCAATTGGCGAGCTCAGCGTGATGGAAAACGATGAAGCCGCGACCGTGATCGACGCGGCGGTCGTCGTTCCGAGGCTGGTCGTGCCATTGCGAAGCGTCAGGGAAACCGATTTTCCATTGCAGGCAGCGTTGACACCAGAAAAGGTCACTACAGTGACTTGGTAGGTCTGGGCGGTCGCGCTGTACGCAGTGGTATAGGCGCTCGTCATGCCGTCACTATCGCAGGTGCTCACGACTTGATCGTCAGCACCCAGACCTTGGCTGGTTATTCCGCCGAGCGTGGCTGCCGAAGCGCCAGCGAGGCCCGCACCCACGGCAGCGGCGAGTAGAACGCCGGAAAGTTTCTTCGACGGTAGCGATAGCATTTTTTGGCCCGATCTTTGGTGTGTACGTCGAGCGCAACAGCGCTGAACGTTTTCGATTCGTCGGTCGAAATCAAGCCCAACTTGACTGCGGCGCACCCTGAATCGGTGTTGTTGGGGCATCGGGTGACCTTCGGCACTAGGTCCGAAAGATGTATTTCATCCGATCGGATGAAATACGACCCACGGATCGGTATCCGCAGCTAGTAACGAAGCATCGGCCAGAATGTCACGGTGCCATTAGGAACGGCGAAGCTACTTTCAGAGCAACAACGAGTCGACCGATGGTTCCTTCGACGCGGCTTGCCAATGATGCTCGTCGATCAGCACAGTAAGCCGTCGTTGTGGCGCAGGTCGCCTCCGGTCATTCTGTTCACGCTGGCGCGCTGGCTGCTGCGCGAACTTATCGGGACACTCGCGGCGACTACTGCTGCGCTTGCGCGCACATTGCCGCTGCTGCTCGGCGTCGTCACCTTCTTTTTCTTCACAGCCGAAGTTTGGCAATCTGTTGGTCGGGCACGCAGCTTGTCATATGCGCTGATCTTGTTGACGTTTGTTGGACTCGGTGCGATATTTCTCGCGAGTCGCCGCCAACTCGATCTCCAGTTGCTGGCGCGATTCGACCTGGACCATTCTGTAGCCGACGTGCTTGCCGATGTTGATCAGCCCTTCGACTCGTCAGTGCGCCTCGAAGAGTACGAAGGGTTGTGTCCGTTGAGCAGTCAGCAAACGTTCAATCTCCGACTCATTGCGGTGCTGTCTCGAATGGTTGTTGCGGTGGTGGTGGCGATGGCCGTAGGCACCGTGTTTACAGTGCTCGGAGCGTTGGCAATTGACGCTGAAGTAGTGAAAGCCTGGACGCTGCACGACCCAACAATTTTGGTCTCTCTCAAAGTTCCGGGCCGCACTTGGATTTTGAGTTGGGAGCACCTCAGGGTGGTTGGCTTTTTGAGCACGTTTACCGGTTTCTATTTTTCTGTCGTGTCAGCAACCGACCCTTCACTGCGCGAAGGCATATCGGATACCGCCGACGACGCCGTGCGCCATGCCTGCGCGGTGCGGCTCGTCTATGTGCAACGGCGCGATGCCGCCGCTGCTGCGAATCGTGTCGGATAGAAAGAACTTGCACACATAGTGCATATTCTGGTTTGATGACGGCTATGGACATCACGCCTCGAGACCGAGATGCACTTCGAGCGAAATATCGTGCGGAGCGTGACAAAAGGATTCGACCTGACGGTAACGAGCAGTACCTAGAGCCCCGCGGACGGTTCGCGCACTTTCTCGATGACCCGTATATCGCACGTGAGGAACGCGAGCCGCGCTTCGACGAAGTGACCGTTGCACTCATCGGTGGAGGTTTCGGCGGGCTTGTCACCGGAGCACGGTTGAAGCAAGCCGGAATCGACGACATCCGCATTATCGAGGGTGGTGGAGATGTCGGGGGCGCTTGGTATTGGAATCGCTATCCAGGAGCAATGTGTGACACCGCTGCGATGGTGTACCTGCCGTTGCTCGAAGAGACCGGACATATGCCGACTCTGAAATACACGTATGCGCCCGAGATCTTCGGCCATGCTCGTCGCATCGCAACTCAATTTGGTCTCTACGAAAATGCGTTGTTCTCAACCGAGGTTACGGCACTGGTCTGGAATCCCGATCTCCACCGTTGGATTATCACAACCGATCGTGGCGACGAAATCCGCGCCAAATTCGTGACCATGGGCACCGGACCACTGCACAGGCCGAAGCTTCCGGGTATTCCCGGCATTGAGACCTTCGGGGGCCATTGTTTTCACACCAGTCGATGGGATTACACCTACACCGGAGGAGACCCTTCGGGGATACCGCTTGCGAATCTCCATGACAAACGGGTTGGGATTATCGGTACGGGCGCGACGGCCGTGCAATGCATACCGGCGCTCGGCCGAGATTCTGGCGAGCTTTTCGTATTTCAACGAACACCGTCATCGATCGATATTCGCAATAATCACGAGATTGATCCGATCGAATTCGCAACGTTCGAACCCGGCTGGCAACAGGAGTGGTTGACCAATTTTGCGACGTTACAGACGGGTGGTTACGCGGAAAAGGATCTCGTCAAAGACGGCTGGACCGACATTGCCCTGCGGATTCGCGATCGCATCGTTGCGGCGATGAGCCAAGGTGCCGAGTTCACCCCCCAAGTGGCAATGCGCGCCTTCGAAGATAGCGACGACGACAAGATGAACGAGATCCGTGATCGCGTGGATGCGGTTGTCGAGGATCCAACAACCGCGGCGGCACTCAAGCCCTGGTATCGCCAACTCTGTAAACGACCATGTTTCCACGACGAGTATCTCGATGCATTTAACTCACCAACGGTTCACCTCATAGACACCGACGGCCGAGGCGTCGAACGAATTGACGAATCCGGAGTGTGGGTTGGAGGAAAGCATTATGCGTTGGATTGCCTCATCTTCGCGTCGGGTTTCGAAGTCGGCACCGACTATGCCCGCCGTTCTGGTTTCGAGACAAGAGGTAGAGATGCCGTCACGTTGTCGAGCGCATGGAACGACGGCATGCGGAGCTTGCACGGTATTCATGTGCATGGGTTTCCGAACGCCTTTATCGTTGGCTTCACGCAGGCGGCGAATCTCATTTCGAACGTGACACACAATCTCGTCGAGGCTGGCACAACCATCGCAGCGATCATCGCCCACGCGCAGCGCGTTGACGCTGAAGAAGTCGAGGTGACCGCGGATGCCGAAATGGCATGGATCAGTCAATTCAACGGCGAAACCGGCGGGTTTCTAGGAAACGCAGATTGCACTCCCGGCTACTACAACAATGAAGGAAAACCGGCAGGGCCCAAGGAACGCTTCAACGGAAGTGGCTACCCGGCGGGTCCGGTCGCATACTTTCGTTACATCGAAGAGTGGCGCACCAACGGCAAGTTCGAAGGACTGGACTTCCGCGGATAATTGACGAATGCAGGGGATTGCCGAGGGTCACGCCGACGGCGCTTGGTGCTCAAACATGTCAGAATCGGTTGCATGGCAGAAGGGCATCATCGTGACCTCGGGGCCGTATTCAACCAAGTGCCCGAGCTGTACGACCGGATGCGACCGACCTACCCAGCCGAACTTCTCGCTGACTTCGCCGCTACCGCTGAGATTGGCCAGCGTTCTTCGATCGTTGAGGTCGGCTGTGGAACCGGGCAAGCAACCGGCGCGCTCGCCGCGCTGGGCTGTTCAGTGCTGGCCATCGAACCCGGTCCGGCAATGTTCAACATGGCTCGACAACGCTTGTCGAGCTTTGCCTCGGTACAGCTCGAGCAGGCGACCTTCGAGGAGTGGGACGACGCGAATCGTTGCTTCGACGCGCTCGTGGCCGCGGCTTCATGGCATTGGGTCGATCAGGTCGTTGGCTGGCCGAAAGCGCACAGAGTCGTTCGCCCTGGTGGCTGGATGGCACTCATCGGGCACGTGGTTGTACGCCAGGAAGGCGAGCCCGAGATGTACGCCATGACTGAGGACCTTCACGAACAGTTTGCGCCGGGCAATCCGAACTGGTGCCACCCTCCGCTCGAAGCCGAAGTGCGCGGCACTAATGCGGGCTGGGGACCAAACACCGATCCGTTGGGGTTATTCGGAGAAACGATTGTCTCTTGGTATCCGACTGAGCAGTGGTTCGACGGCACCGGATTGGCCGACTTCCTTCGCACCAATTCGATGTACCGATGTCTCGACTCCAGCGTTCGCGAGCCGCTTCTCGACGCAGTCGCTGCACGAGTCCGGACGCACTTAGACGATCGTGTGTGCCGTCGCTACCTCGCTGTGATGCGCATCGGACAGCGCACCTGACGCGCAATGGTCCCAGACGAAGCAGCTCGTTCAGGCTTCGCCCGCAGTGATGTTGCGACGCTCTCCTGAGCGCCGATCGTCCGCTGGAGCGCATTATGCAAGCCTATCGAACGAGCGCAGAACGACCTTCGTGCGCATCGTTGCGCTTGTTGACCCCGCTCGTATTCCGACGAGCCGTCCTACTACCTGGTCTTGTCGATACGCCATCAAGGCTTTGGCGGATTCACAGCAGGTATTCCTCACCGGACGCCCGCACAGTGATATCGCTGATTGAGACACCCCACGGTTGATTGATCACGTGTACCACGGTCTCGGCGATTTGTTCTGGGATGATTGACCAGTACTTGATGTTGTTGGGGTCTGACAACTCAGCAGGCAACGAGCCGCTGAGCGACTGCATGATGTGTTCGCCGAACTGACCAATGCGATCACCCAAGATGCCGATAATCGCTTCGCCGTTGACAACCGATGCACCAAGGTTCGTCGCGGGTACGCCAGTTGGCTTAATAATGGTTACTTTGATCTTGCCTTGAGATTCCACACGCAATGCTTCTGACAACACGTTCACGGCTGCTTTCGTAGCGCTGTAGACCGCAGCGCCTGCGTTCGGGAAGTTGCCGTAAATCGATGAGATATTGATCACTTGGCCGCGGCCCTGAGCGATCATCTGGTCGTAGCTTGCGGTGATTCCGTTCAGGACACCCTTCAAATTGATATCGATACAACGATCCCAGGCGTCTGCCGCAATGGCATGATCCGAATAGAACGCGAGTGGCATTACACCTGCGTTGTTCACCATCACGTCAAGCTGCCCGTAGCGTTCAACCGTGGTATCCACCAGAGCTGCCATGCTCGTACGATCCGTGACGTCCGCGATGTGCGCTGTGGCTTGGCCGCCCCCAGAGATGATCTCTCCGGAGAGGGTTTCGATCGCCGGCCCGTTCACATCCGCGGCCACGACGTTGGCACCAAGTGCAGCGCACATGCGACAGATCAGAGATCCGAAGCCACCACCCGCGCCGGTGACGACAACCGTCTTGCCGTCGACATAGTTCGTAGCAGGTTGCGGTGCATCATGATTCGTCATGGGGCGATTCCATCACTTCGCAGCGACAGCGCTGAGATTCACGGTCGAATTCGGTGCTCCATGACGCGATAGCGGAAGCTTGCAGGGTGAATGATCCAATCGGTTTCATCGGCCTTGGGCATCTTGGCATGCACCTCGCCTCAAGTTTGTTGCGTGCTCAGGTTTCACTGGTCGTGTGCGATCCCGACGAGGCCGCAGTCGACGCTCTGATCGCCCTCGGGGCTCAGCGCGGTAGCGACCCGGCTTCGGTGGCCAGAGAATGTACGACCATCATTACTTGTCTGCCGTCACCGACAGTGATCAATACGGTCGTGGTCGGTCCCAACGGACTGCTCGCAGGATGTTCACCTGGCAGCACATGGATCGACATGAGCACCAACGACCGAGAAGAGACTCTGCGCCTCGCGGAACTTTGTGCCGAACACGGGGTGCGGATGCTGGAGTGTCCTGTGACCGGAGGAGTGCACAAGGCTGCCGAAGGCGACATCACAGTCTTAGTGGGCGGCGACGAAGCGGCATTCGAACAACATCGTCATCTTTTGCAAGCGATGGGCAGCCCCATTCTCTATATGGGTGAGTTGGGCAACGCCGCCATTATCAAAGTGATCACGAACATGCTCGCGTTCATTCACTTGGTAGCCGCAGGCGAAGCGCTGATGCTCGCGAAACAAGGTGGCTTAGACCTTGGTAAAGCATTCGAGGCAATCAAGCACAGTTCTGGTAACAGCTTCGTGCACGAGACCGAAAGCCAAGTGATACTCAACGGCAGCTACGACATTGGATTCACGATGGATTTGGCTTGCAAAGACCTCGGTTTCGCGACCCAGCTTGGTGAACAGTTTGGCGTACCGCTTGAACTCGGAACCCATGTACAGAACATCTTTCTCCGATCGAGATTGCAATACGGAGGAAAGGCTTGGTCATCGAAAGTAGTCAAATTGCTTGAAGACTCGGTGGGAACTGAACTACGAGCACCTGGATTTCCTGAGCGATTGCAATGACGTCCGCAGTGGCAACGACCTCGCACGATTCGCAATGCGAGCGAGGCATCTATCGACATATGGTGTTTCGGTGAAAGCAGCAGTATGTCGCGAGTTCGCAGCACCCCTGGTGATCGAAGACGTCGAGTTGGCAAACCCCGGGCCCGGCGAGGTGCAGATTTCGTTGCGAGCGAGCGCTGTTTGTCACAGCGACATCACCTACGCCGACGGCGGATGGGGCGGACAGATTCCTGCCGTCTACGGACATGAAGCAGCCGGAATCGTGACCGAGGTTGGTGCCGGCGTCACGAGGGTTGTTGCCGGTGCGCCGGTTGTCGTCACACTTGTTCGCTCATGCGGTACATGCGCCAACTGTGCACGACAGCTATCGGTGAGTTGTGAGGCTTCCTTTGCGCTTGATGCACAAACTCCGCTGCGCGATGCGCACGGGAACGCACTCCTCCAAGGGATGCGCACCGGTGCGTTTGCCGAAGCGGTTGTGGTGCATGAATCCCAGATTGTTGGGTTACCGCCAGGAGTACCGTTCGACTCGGCGGCGTTGTTGGCGTGCGGAGTGATCACGGGGTTTGGCGCAGTTACCCGCACAGCGCACATGCCGAGGGGAAGCACAGTCGCAGTGGTCGGATGCGGGGGAGTCGGACTCAACGCAGTGCAAGCCGCAAGTTTGGAAGGTGCCGAGCAGGTCATCGCCATTGATACTTCAGCCGCGAAAGGCGATGCGGCAATCAGCTTTGGCGCCACACACGCAATCAACGCGATGACCACTGAGCCAGTCGAGGCCGTGCGTGACCTCACCTGTGGTCGCGGCGTCGATTTTGTGTTCGTGACGGTCGGAGCCAAATCTGCGTTCGACCAGTCCTACGCAATGCTCGCCAAAGGCGGCGCCGTGGTGTTGGTAGGAATGCCAGCCAATGGTGCATTGACATCTTTCGATCCAGGAGAACTTGCGAACAACAGCCAACGACTGCTCGGATCCAAGATGGGTGCAGCAAATATCGCGGTCGATATTCAGCGGCTGGTTTCGCTGTATCAGCAGGGCAAAATCAAACTCGATGAACTCATCAGCGGAAAGTTTGCACTCGCCGACATCAATGAAGCGATGGACGGAGTCCGCCGAGGCGAGGCGCTGCGGAATGTGATCGTGTTCCCATGAAAGTTGTTGACGTTCGTACCTTTGTAGTTGGCAATCCTCCTCCACGATTCGGCGGTCGGTATTTCATCTTCCTCAAGCTCACAACCGATTCGGGGGTGATCGGGTATGGCGAGGTGTACGTAGCCACATTCGCACCGCATCTTGTCGCGCAAATGATCGAAGATGTCGCGCAACGTTTTGTGCTTGGACAAGATCCGTTTCGCATCGAAACTATGTGGCGTCGCATGTACGGCAGTGGGTTCGCGCTTCGCCCCGACATCACGTTGGGGGGAGTCATGAGCGGTTTGGAGATGGCCTGCTGGGACATCATGGGCAAAGAACTCGGTCGCCCCGTGTACGACTTGCTCGGCGGGCGTGTCCACGAATCGCTGCGTTCGTATACGTATCTCTACCCCCCAAACGATGTGGATGTTTACCAGGATCACCCGGTGTATTCCGACCCTGACGCGGCGGCGGAGAAAGCGGTTGCCGAAATGGAACGCGGCTTCACCGCAGTCAAGCTCGACCCTGCGGGCCCGTACACCGCATTCGATGGTCGCCAGCCTGATCTCGATGCGCTGGAGCGGTCTCGGCGCATGGTCGAACGGATCCGCGAATCAGTCGGCACGAAGGTTGATCTTCTGTTCGGGACCCACGGACAATTCACGGCATCGGGAGCTATTCGGCTTGCCCGCCAACTTGAGGCGTTCGATCCGCTGTGGTTCGAAGAGCCGATTCCTCCCGACAACGTTGAAGAAATGGCCAAGGTCGCACGGTCGACAACGATCCCAATTGCAACCGGAGAGCGACTCACAACTAAATATGAGTTCGCCAAGGTACTTGTGGCAGGCGCGGCCTCGATCCTGCAACTCAATCTTGGTCGCTGCGGCGGAATTCTCGAGGGCAAGAAGATCGCGGCGATAGCCGAAACTCACCATGCGCAGATCGCTCCGCATCTCTATTGCGGGCCAATTGTTGCGGCCGCAAATATTCAACTGAGCACTTGCACACCCAACTTCTTGATGCTCGAATCCATTCAAGACTGGAGTGGGTTCCACTCCCAGTTGTTGGTCAAACCAATTCAATGGGAAAATGGCTATGTGATCCCGCCGACAGAACCCGGCCTCGGCGTGGAACTCAACGAAGCCGTCGCACTCGCGAATGCCTATACCGGCAATGAGCTTCACCTGCAGATGGGCGCCGATGCACTTGGCGGCCCACAGGCCTAACCAACTTCGCCCTAACGCTTGTTCATGGAAATACCACAACGCGATTTCCGACAAGAAAAACGCGGCCTTCGGCCCACGCCTTTACTGCTCGCGACAGTGTGATGCGCTCAACGTCTTTACCTAATACGACCATTTGTTCAGCCGACACTGCATGCGAAACCCGCGCAATATCTTGGTCAATGATCGGACCTTCATCGAGATCGCTGGTGACAAAATGCGCAGTTGCTCCAATGAGCTTCACGCCTCGAGCCCAAGCTTGGTGATATGGACGAGCACCTTTGAAGCCCGGGAGAAATGAATGATGGATATTTATCGCCTTCCCTGCGAGTTCATCGGTTAACTCTGGCGAGAGGATTTGCATATAGCGGGCGAGCACTACAAGATCTATCGATCGCTCGACGAGGAGATGCCGCAACTCACGCTCAGCTGCGGGTTTCGTTGCTGCGGTAACCGGAATGTGTCGAAACGGCACGTGTGCCGCGGCTGCGACATCTTCAAGGTCTGGATGGTTTGACACAATCATGTCGATCGCGACCGGCAACTCATCAGCCTGCCAACGTTGCAATAGGTCAACGAGGCAATGATCGAACTTGGAGACCATCACGAGAACTTTCGGCCTTGCGTCCTCGCGACGCACGCGAAAATTGGCCCGCAAGTCTGCGACTGCTGGGCCCAATCCTGCGGCAATGGTCGCAGCATCGTTCGGCGCCTCAAAGCGAGTGCGCATACAGAAGTGGCGGCTAGCGGGGTCACTGAACTGCGCATTATCCAAAATGTTGGCGTCGAGCTGGAAGAGATGCTGTGCCACTGTGGCAACGATCCCGGGCCGATCGGGGCACGACAACGTAAGTACATGAATTGGCATAAGTGTGTATACCGTAATTGACAAACGCACGCAGACTGTCCATGGGCGACGTACGCTCAACCGATGGAACGAGGTAGGAGCCAGCCTCGCAAGCGCGATGTGGCTCTCGCCACGTGGGGCCTTTTCGTGGGCCTGGCACTGTTGCTGTTTGCTGCCGGTCTCTTCGGCACTGTGCTTGGTGTCCGCTCGGAGTTGGTCAAGCTCCCCACCGCGGTGAGCGGAGTTATCAGCGCCGCGTACTATGCCGGTTTTCTTGTTGGCGCCCGCGTGGCACTCAATGCCTTAGGACGTGTAGGCCATATTCGCGTGTATTCCGCGTTGGCGTCACTGCTGTCGGCTTCGATGATCGCCGTTGGGCTCACCGACTCGTCGCCAGCGTGGATTGCTTTGCGCTTCGTCACGGGGCTTTGTCTCGCCGGTCAGTATGTAGTTGCGGAAAGCTGGCTGAATGATTTGGCAACCAATGCCACTCGAGGACGACTGCTGGCCATCTACTCATTGGTGACCACCGGTGCCTTCGGTATCGGCCAAGTCATGTTGTTTGCCTTGGATGCGCGCCTGATAACCGGATTCGCAGTCGCGAGCATTGTCGCTTCGCTTGCCGTTGCTCCGGTCGCATTGTCAGAAGCCGCCGTCGCTCCAGTAGTGCAACGCGCGGCGCCGATCTCCCTGCGTCAACTCGCTACAACCGTTCCTACTGGCGTTGGATCATGTGTGCTAATTGGGATCGCGCACGGCGCACTCATCGGCATGGCCGCGATTTATGCGATCCGCATTGGACTGTCGCCCGCCGTGACCGGCATTTTTGTCGCAGCCCCGAACCTTGGCGGCATGATCTTCCAGTGGCCGATTTCTGCAGCCGCGGATGAACTTGACCGACGGGCGGTCGGTTTGGTCATCGCGCTCCTTGCGACGGCGTTCGCTGCACTGTTGTTGGTCAGCCCCGATCACGGCGCCATTCCACTTGTGCTCATCACTGTGCTTGGAGGTTTCACCTTCCCGCTGTACTCGATTGCTGCGGCCTACACCAACGACTGGATTGAACCGGAGCATGTCAGCGCGGCCGCGTCACAGCTTGTCGCGCTCTACGGCATCGGAGCCGTAGTCGGACCGTTGGTTGCTGCGGGAATGATGATCGCGTTCGGGGCCGCAGGTTTCTATTGGTCTCTGGTTGCAATTCACGCATTGATTGGAGCGTTCTTTGTATACCGGATGTCAGTGTGGCGGTCACCGCTGAACAAACTTCCGGTGAGCCAACTTTCACTTCCGGCACGCGTGTTCTTTCTCCCCGCGACAGTGGTTGCGCTTGGAAGAAAGGCGCGGAAACCTCAACAGAGCGAGCCCGCGGGCCGTCAAGGGCCCGAGTAGTCGACCTACGTTTCGATCACGATCGGAATAATCATTGGCCGCCGTTGCGTCTGTTTCTTGACGAAACGACCCGCAGCGCTGCGCACCACTTTCTGCATTGATTCAATGTCGGAATGGGCAGATCGCTCGAGTGCCGCCGTGACATCGAGATGCACTGCTGCAATGCACCCCTCGATGAGATCGTTGGCGAGCGAGTCTTGAATCCAACCCCTGGTCACCACCTCAGGAGCACCGACAACCGTGCGGTTACCGATATCAATCGTCACTAACACGACCACCATTCCTTCTTCGGCGAGCACTTTGCGATCGCGCAACACCCCGTGCCCGACATCGCCAACGACCGAGCCATCCACGTAGAGGTAGCCCGCTGGTACCGATGCGCCCTTGCGGATACCTCGATCGTCGATGATCAGCTGATCGCCGTCTTCGCAAATGATCACCTGCTTCTCAGCAACGCCCATGTTGCGTGCGAGCTTCGCGTGCGCCAGCAAATGTCGATACTCACCGTGTACGGGGGTGAACCATGCGGGTTCGGTGACTGTGAGCAAGGTCTTGAGTTCCTCTGCCTTCGCATGACCGGTCGCATGCACGTCCTCGATACCGGAGTGCACAACTTCAACTCCGAGCCGCGCCAAGCCGTCTAGCACCTTGGTGACATTGGTTTCGTTGCCGGGGATCGGGTGCGAACTCAAAATGACAGTGTCATCTTCGGACAATTTGAGCCAGCGACTTTCTCCGGCTGCCATCAAGCTCAACGCGGACATTGCTTCGCCTTGCGAACCAGTAGAGATGATGCAGACCTTTTCGGGTGGTAAGTCGGCCACGTCTTTAATGTCGCGCAGATGTGAATCGGGGATGTTGAGCAGTCCCATTTCACGAGCGATTCGTACGTTGTTCTGCATCGAACGACCAAGAGTTGCGATGATGCGATCGAACGAGACCGCAGCATCAGCGATTTGCTGTACTCGATGAATGTGGCTCGCAAAGCATGCAGTGATAATGCGCCGGCCTGCATTGGCATGGAACAAGTCAAACAACACCTTGCCGACCGTTGTTTCGGACCGCGAATGCCCATGTTCACATGCGTTCGTCGAGTCCGATAGGAGCAAACGGATGCCTTCGGTGCGAGCGATTGCACCCATCGTCGCGAGGTCGGTACGGCGCCCATCAACCGGATCGAGGTCGAGCTTGAAATCGCCCGAATGCATAATGGTGCCTTGCGGAGTATGAAAGGCCGTCGCGAAACCGTGGGGCACCGAGTGGGTAACTGGAATGAATTCGCAGTCGAAGGGCCCGAACTTGCGACGTTCATTGTCGGCGACCGCTATGAACTCTGTTTTGTCCAAAAGTCCGGCTTCATCGATGCGGTTGCGTGCAAGCGCAAGTGTTAGCGCCGAACCGATAATCGGAAACGAAACGTCACGAAGCAAAAACGACAGCCCGCCCATGTGGTCTTCATGACCATGAGTGACGATGCAGCCTTCAATGTTGTCGGCGCGTTCGTGCAGGTACGAGAAATCGGGGAGTACCAGATCGACGCCCAACATGTCCGCATCGGGGAACATGAGACCACAGTCGATAAGCATGATGCGTTCATCGATTTCCACGGCTGCACAGTTGCGACCGATTTCACCTAACCCACCGAGGAAGGTGACTTTGACCTGTGCTGCCATGCGTAAAGCCCTCTCGATTACTTTGTGTCCGAATGGTAGCGATCAGAAGAGACCAGTCCGAGCACTCCTCGTGATGATCTAGTTCTGCGTGATGGCACCGGTCAGTATCGGGTCGAGCAACCAGTCGGGGTGTTCCGCGACGAGGCGATCAAGCCAATAAGGGCTTTCGAATAGTGCCAAGAGCGTCGAGTCTCCACGCTCCAAGATCTCGACACCCGACGTGGTCGCCATTGCTGTGACGGTAGTTGCATCGGTGCGACGGGCAATTCGCTGGCGAATTGGGCCAAGGCGAATCTCCGCACCGAATTCGTATTGGAGCCGATGCGAGAACACCTCGAACTGCATTTGCCCTACTGCCGCGAGCACAGGGGTTCGGTCACCGTCGACACGGCTGAGTACTTGCACCACGCCTTCCTGCGCAAGTTGCTCGAGCCCTTTGCGAAACTGCTTGGCCCGCGATACATCTTTGGGTCGAGCCTCAGCGAAGAGTTCAGGAGCAAACGATTCGATCGGCGGAAAACGCACGGATGCGTCAACGAAGAGAGTGTCGCCAATTCGTACGTCGTTGGCGTTGACCAATGCAATTACGTCGCCTGGATAGGCGTTGTCGATGGTGTCGCGATCTGCGCCGAAAACCGACGCCGCATATTTCGTAGCAAACGGTCGGCCACTGGGTTCATGCGTCACTGTCATGCCCCGTTCGAAGTGGCCAGAACAGACGCGAACGAACGCAACGCGATCACGGTGCGCGGGGTCCATGTTTGCTTGCACTTTGAAGGCGAAGGCTGAAAAGGGAGCTTCGAGCGGACGTGGATTGCCGTGATCGCTCGCTCGAGGTGAAGGTGCTGGAGCAAGATCGATCACCGCGTCGAGAAGATGCCGGACACCGAAGTTGGTGAGAGCAGAACCGAAGAACACCGGAGTGGATTCCCCAGCCAGAAACGACTTGGAGTCGACACCACCCGAAACTTCCTCGGTCAGCGAAATCTCCTCGACTGCACGGTCCCACGATGCACCGTGCTGTTGCGCAGCGTCAGCGGGGGAGTGACGGTCTTCCGGTGCGATGCTCGCGCCACGAGCGGTGCGTGAGTAAGCAACGAACTCGCCGCTGGTTTGTTCGATGACACCCCGGAAGTCGCCTGCCACGCCGACTGGCCACGTTGCCGGCGTAGGCCGCAACTGGATCCGTCGCTCGATCTCGTCGAGGAGTTCAAGTGGCTCTAGGCCCGGGCGGTCGTATTTATTGATGAAGGTGATGATGGGCATCGAACGTGATCGGCACACTTCGAACAGTTTCAACGTTTGCGGTTCGATGCCTTTGGCAGCGTCGAGCACCATGATCGCGGCGTCGGCGGCCGACAAGACCCGGAACGTATCTTCGGAGAAATCGCGGTGACCTGGGGTGTCAAGCAGATTGATGGTGTGGGCGCGATACCCGAATTGGAGCACGGTCGACGTAATCGAGATACCACGTTCTTGTTCCATCGACATCCAGTCGGATGTCGCCTTGCGTCGTCCTGCTCGTGCCTTCACCGCGCCAGCTTCGGCGACTGCACCGGCATACAGCAGAAACTTCTCTGTGAGTGTCGTCTTGCCCGCGTCTGGGTGACTAATGATGGCGAACGTACGGCGGCGGCGCGCCTCGGCAAGAATTTCGCGTTCGGGGGCAGTCACGGAGGTCGCCTTAGTTGCTCAGAATGGCCACATGAATACCGGCCGGTGCCCCAAGGCTACCGCCCATTCAGACCCGATGAGTTACTGGATCACCCTTACTCAGCCGAAGTGCATAGATTGCACCGACGGCTGCGACGACACTCACCAGCAAGGTAAAACGCCGTACGCCCGTAATCGCATCGTCGACACTCGTGACGAGCGCCACCGCGACCGCCACCGTGATGATGCCACCAATGTCCATACCGAGCCTCGACATTGAGCCGCCGATACCCAGACGTTCGGGAGCAACGTTGCGAAGTGCCGCGCCTTGACAGGCAGCATGTGCAAACCCAACGCCGATGCCGTATATGGCCGCGACCGGAAGCCACAGCCCTGCGATGTCGCGATGCTGCGTCACCGCGAGCGAAAACCACAACCCGGCTGCGGAAATCAGCACTGCCCCAGGCACGATCACCCATCGTGGACCGTGACGGTCAGCAATTCTTCCGGCGAGAAATGAAAGTGGCCCGCCGAATAGCGGGATCACCGCGACGGCAAGGCCCGCCCGGTAAGTCGAGAGCCCCCAGCCGACCGTGAGCAGTCGAATGAACGCGAAGAAGGTGCCTGCGAATGTACCTGCGATCAGAAAGTTCAAAATCACGCCGAGCCGAAACGAGGCTTCACGAAATAGCGGCAGGTACAACACCGGATCAGGGTGGCGAACTGAACGCGCCACGACAGCGCTCAGCAACAGGACCGAAGTACCGAGTGACAGTGCAGTTCGTACGTTGTTGAAGCCCCATGCATGCATCTGCGTGATTGCGAGAACCAACGTTCCCATGCCGGCAGCCAAACTCACCACGCCGATGGCGTCAGGTGCAGATCCCGTGGCGAGCGGCGCGGAAAGCGGCAGTTTCCACAGCACAAATGCGCACAGCAACAGGCCAATCGGCACGTTCAACGCAAAGGTTGCCCGCCACCCAATGTTGTCGACGAGCGCGCCGCCAATCACAGGGCCGATTGCGGCTGCCACGCCTCCAGTTGCTCCGAGGCTGCCAACGATGGTGGCGCGGCGTTCGACAGGAAACACGCTGAGCAGGATCGGCAACGCGGCGCTTGATTCGAACGCCAACCCCATTGCTTGCACGACTCGGCCACCAATAAGAAAGCCCACATTCGGCGACCATGCAACGATTGCTGATCCCACAGTAAACAAGATCAATCCCCAGAGGAACACTCGCTCTCGTCCGAATCGGTCAGTCATCCAGCCAGCTGGCACCCAAAGAGACGCGGCAGTGATTGAGAATCCGGTGAGTGCCCATTGCACCGTCGACGCCGAGCCGCCCATTGTGGTGGCTATGGCTTTGAATGCAATGAAGATCAACGAGAAGTTGATTGACGTCAGCAGGGTCGCGCCTCCGACCAAAGCAAATAGACGCCACGGTCTCTGAGACATTGATGTGGGGCCTGGTCTATCTGGCACGGTGTGCATCAGACTTAGTATTGTTTGAGTCAAGGGTTTCGCGCGAATGCAAGATCTGGCGCCAGGAACCATCATGACCCCGTCGTTTCGCCCTAGTCATCCGGGAGCGCTCATGTTCGACCTCATCATCCGCAACGGAACGATCGTCGACGGCACGGGAGAGCCCCGCAAGGTGGGCGACATCGCGATCACCGCGGGCCGGATCACCCAAGTCGGCGGAAGCGTCGAAGGCGACGCGACACAGGTCATTGACGCGACTGGTCTCATCGTCACGCCAGGCTTCGTGGATCACCACACCCACTATGACGGCCAGGCCACGTGGGATGAATTGCTCGAGCCTTCGTCAATGCATGGCGTGACCACAATCGTCGCAGGCAACTGCGGTGTGGGCTTCGCGCCAGCTCGACCTTCAGAGCATCGGCAGCTCATCGAGCTCATGGAAGCAGTTGAGGACATCCCGGGCTCAGCGCTGACCGAAGGACTCACTTGGGATTGGGAAACCTTCCCCGAATATCTCGACGCACTCGACCGCAGGGTCTGGTCTATCGATGTTGCGGCGATGATCGCCCACAGTGCGCTTCGTGTCTACGTGATGGGGGATCGCGGTGCCCGCAACGAGGCATCAACTGACGCAGACATCGCGACGATGGGCCAGCTTGTTGCTGAAGCTGTGGAAGCTGGTGCGTTGGGCTTTTCCACATCGCGCACACTGGGCCACACGACACGAGATGGCGTGCCGGTGCCGGGCACATTCGCTTCCGAAGACGAACTCTTTGGCATTGCCGCGGCCATGAGCACGGCATCGAAAACCGGATTGTTTGAAATTGCCGAGCTCGGTGCGGCGGGCGAAGACGCCGAGGGCATGCTGAAAGAGCTCGACTGGATGCGTCGAGTGTCGTTGGAATTCGGTACGAAGATTACGTACTTGCTACTGCAGTTCGCGTCAACGCCTGATCAATGGCGCGAGATGCTGTCGCGCACCAATGCCGCACGGGCCGAAGGCGCAGACCTCACGGCGCAGGTCGCCAACCGACCCTTCGGCATGCTGATCGGGTTTCCGAGCTATCACGCATTTCAGAAGCGACCAACGTACGTTGCCCTCGCACAACAAGGGTTGCACGGTGCCGCACTTACCGCCGAGCTTCGCAAACCCGAAGTCAAAACAGCAATCCTGAGCGAAACAGATACTGCAGACAGCGGTACGCACTTCGACGGTCTTGCCCCAATTATCCAAGCGATGCTCGGACAGCTTTTTCCTCTCAACGACGATTGCGACTATGAGCCAACCGCGGACATGAGCATCGAAGCTTTGGCTCGCACGGCTGGCATCGATCCGTTCGACTATTTGTACGACATGATGTGTGAAAAGGATGCTGGCAACTTGATGATGTTGCCGTTCTTCAATTACGTGGATGGCAACCATGATGCCCTCTACGAGATGATGCAGCATCCCGCGACGGTTATCGGACTCGGTGATGGTGGTGCGCATTGCGCAATGATCTGTGATGCATCGATGCCGACCTACATGCTTTCGCATTGGGTTCGCGACCGCTCACGTGGGCCGCGCATCGAGCTTGAAGCTGCGATACGAATGCAAACAAAAGACGGAGCGGATTTGTTTGGTCTCAGTGACCGCGGCACACTCGAGGTCGGTAAACGTGCTGATCTCAACATCATCGACCTCGAGACCGTGGGCATCGAGCCGCCGTATTCCATAGCCGATCTCCCTGCGGGTGGAAGTCGTTTGTTGCAAGATGCGCACGGGTACGTTGCGACCATTGTTGCCGGCGAAGTGACTCGTCGCGATGGAGTCGATACCGGGGCGCGCCCGGGGCGACTCGTCCGCGGCCGTCGCTGAGAGATCATCTCACGACGTTCATGGCACACGCCCCCAACCTCCAATTGGGACGACCAATCACGGGAATGTCTGCTGTGCTCGTGCCATTCGACAGTGCAGGTGAGATCGATTGGAGCGCCTTCGAAGCTCACATCGCGCGAACCCACGCAGTGGGCATCGCACCCGCCGTCAACATGGACACCGGCTATGTGCAATTGCTTGATGTCGCGACCCAAGTGCGTATCCTCGATGCCGCCGCCGACATCACCAATCATTCGTTTATTGCTGGTGCATTCGTAGCCGATAGTCCCGGTGACAAATTCGCCGTCGGCGCATACCTGCATAGTTGCGATGCGATCGAGCAACGGGGTGGCACTCCGGTGATCTTTCCATCCCACGGATTGAACGAGTCTGGCGACGACGGTTGGGTTTCGGCGCTTGCAACAATTGGGCGCAACGTCGATCGATTCATTGGCTTTGAGCTCGGCGCTATGTTCGTTCCCTATGGTCGCATTGTTTCGCTTGACGCGTACAGCTCGTTGATGGAAATCAGCTCTTGTATTGGCGCGAAGCACTCGTCGTTGCAGCGCGGTTTGGAATGGGATCGCATCGCGTTGCGCGACACGCAGCGCCCCGACTTCAAAGTCTTCACCGGCAATGACCTCGCGATCGACATGGTGATGTACGGCTCGGATTATCTGCTCGGTCTCTCGACGTTTGCTCCAGACCTGTTCGCGAAGCGAGACAGCTTGTGGGCAAATCAATCTCGTGATTTCTACGAACTGAACGACTTACTGCAGTACCTCGGAGCCTTTGCGTTTCGTAATCCCGTGCCCGCGTACCGCCACAATGCGGCAATGTTTCTGGAACTTCGTGGTTGGGCTGCGTCGAGCGAAGTTCCGCAGGGTATTCCGCGTCGTCCTGATTCGGATCGCGAAGTGCTGACCACCATCTTGGAAAGTTTGCAGCAATGGTTGTGAGGTATCCGCAAATCAAGAACATTCGATCGGTCGAGGCGTTTCGGGGGCGTTGCTCGGAACTGGACATTTCGATCCCGATCTCCGAGTCCGATGTGATCCCCGGTGTCCTTACTACATCAACGACATTTGAGGATGGAAGCGCGGGCCATTTCGTAAGCGCCAACCGATTCGCGATTCTGCCGATGGAAGGTTGGGATGCGACCGAGGACGGACGCCCAACTGATCTTGTGAGACGCCGCTGGCGGAACTTTGGCCAGAGCGGCTGCGGGGTCGTCTGGGCCGAAGCGACGGCCGTGCATCCTGATGGGCGCGCAAACCCGCGTCAACTGATGATCGATTCCACCAGAGTCGACGACTTTCGCGCGTTGCGCAGTGAGCTGCATTCTGATCAGATCGTTGGGTTACAACTCACGCACTCCGGACGTTGGGCCAAGCCCGGCGCTCGGCCCGAACCAAAGATCGCATACCGCCATCCCGAACTTGATGACCGAGTCGGTGCCCACGATGCCAGCGTGCTGAGCGACACCGCGCTTGATGACCTTGTGGAACGATATATCGAAGCTGCGATCGCGACCGCGGAGGCGGGCTTTGACTTTGTGGACATCAAGCATTGCCACGGCTACTTGCTGCACGAATTGCTCTCTGCCTACTCACGCCCCGGCCGCTACGGCGGCGACCTCGCAGGCCGCACCAACTTTCTGCGCAGCGTCGTTGCAGGCATTCGCAGTCGGGTGCCGCAGTTAGCAATTGCTGTACGTTTGTCGGCCTTTGACGTTCGCCCGTATATAGCTGGGCCCAACGGCTTTGGAGTACCCGCCCAGAGCGACAAATACCCACACGCCTTCGGCAGCGCTGCCGACGGAACTACCTTCGACTTGTCTGAAACCCATCAACTCTTCGAGGTATTCACATCGCTGGGCATTGGTTTGGTGAGTGTTACTGCGGGGAGCCCGTACTACAACCCCCACGTGCAGCGCCCCGCATACTTTCCTCCATCAGACGGATATCAACCGCCCGAAGACCCGTTAGTGGGCGTGGCACGCCACCTCGCAGTGTGTCGCGAACTTGCTGAAGCTCATCGCTCGATCTCGGTCATCGGTTCCGCATATTCCTACCTCCAAGACTTTGTGCCCGAAGTCGCGCACGCCGTCGTCGAATCCGGGGGTGCTGCGATGGTCGGTCTCGGTCGCATGGCGCTGTCGTACCCACATCTCGCGCGCGATGTCCTCGCGGGAACTGCCCTCGATCGGCATCTTGTGTGTCGTACGTTCAGCGACTGCACTACTGCGCCCCGCAACGGGTTGGTATCTGGCTGTTTTCCGCTTGATCCTTTCTACAAAGATCATCCCGACCGAGTCCACCTCACTGCGGCGAAACGAGCACAACGCGACAAGGTAACCAAGAGTTGAAGTTCCTTCTATTTCACCGCGCTGCGGGTTTCGTACACCAATCGATTCCCGACGCGGTAGCCGCAATCGAATCTCTGGCAACTCACCACGGCTACGCGTGCACGAGTACCGAGGATCCGGATGCATTTTCCGCGGCAACACTCAACGAATTCGATGCAGCGGTGTTCCTGCAAACGAGCGGCAATGTGCTTCCAAAACTCGATCAGCGCTCGGCGTTGGAGTCATACATTCGCGAGGGTGGTGGCTACTTCGGAATCCATGCGGCGGCGTCGATGGGTGAGTACGCGAGCGAATGGCCCTGGTACAGAGAATTGGTCGGAGCATCGTTCAAGGGCCACACGGCTGCAATCGTCTATGGCCCGGATCAGTTCGAAGCAAGTGCAACCGCGCGGTACGGCGGACGTCGTCGTGACGCACCCATTGATGCGGAAGTGATTTCCACCGAGATCGCGGTCGTGTCGTGGCAAGAGGCACGCGTCACTGTTGAAGCTGTCGACTGCTTGGCCGCCAAAGGTTTGGCGAGCTCCTCGATGCGAAGCGACGAGTGGTACGGCTTCGATCGCAATCCGCGCGGCCTCGTGAACGTCGTGGCGACGGTCGACGAATCCACCTACGATCCCGGTCTCGGAGCGATGGGTGCGGATCATCCAATCGTGTGGTGGCGACATTTCGATGGGGGACGCTCGGTCTACAACTCGATGGGGCATTCCCGCGCAACTTGGCGAGACCCTACGTTTCTGCAAAGCGTCGCCGGCGGGATCGAACTTGCGGCAGGTGGATAATCGCGTTTAGATCGGTACGCCGACATCGATCGAGCGGGCATGGCGGTCATACTTACTCAGAACAGCTTGAACACGTACGGCAATCATTTCGCGCGTCGTGCGGTCGACGTCGGTCGCCACCGTGACAACGACTTTCAGATCCCCGCCGCAACGGCGTACGTCAACGGCGACTTCCGGCGACGCGACACCTCGTCGGGTGAGCACTTCACGAGCAGCGTTCGCCCCGAGCACTCCATGGTGAGACAGTGCGTCCGATGCTGCTGTCTGTACCGCGTTTGCGAGGTCTGCTGGGTTGGTGACAACCTTGGATGCAAACAGTTCGTACGGGTGTTCCCGTACATCACCGCCGACAACCAACGGGATCCGTTGCTGCAATGCGCAACTCACACCGTCTTCGAAGCCAGCCACCTTCGACGAATCGCCCGATCGCATCGTAAGGGCAACATCGATCGTTCCACTATCTAACGGACAACCATCGTGGGCGAGGGACCGACACGGAAACGCAGCTGCGCCCGCTTCATGACATCGGTGTACGGAATGCCCGTGGTCTTCCAGAGACGCGATGGCATCGTCGGCAGCTCCCGGCGAGGATTCGAGAACCAACACGTTCAATGATTTTGTCATAGCGCAACTCTCGACCCCGGGGTCTCTCTGCAACAGAGCCGGAAGTCCCTCGCCACAAGGACCTCAGTCGCATCTTCGACGCCTTGACAGAGGTGGGAGGAAGATCTAGGTCGTGAACCACGATGGCGGTATCGGCATCGAAACGGGTGGGATGTAGGTGCGGGCATGGCCACGGCGGATGTCGCGCACAGCACCAATTTCTGCGATGTGATGGACGTGTTCAGCGAGCATCGATGTGACTAGTTGCACGACTGGTAGCGACTCGCCCCAGTGTGCAGGCCGCAATTCGAACGCCACTGCATCGGTGACCTGGTTGACTGCACCGATGAAATCGTCCTGCGCCCGAAACAGCCATGCGAGCCCAGCGTTCGCATCACCAGGTATATCGAAATCGTTGAGATCCGGCCGTTTACCTTCGAAACCATATTGCCTATAGATATCCGTCCATGCCGCGAGATGAATTACGCGCCAGCCGATCGTTGTTGTCGGCAAGGGCACAGGAGCTGGCCAAGCGTCTTCGCACACGAACTCGCCGGATCCCCAACCACGCACCGATGGCGCGCGTCGCCGAATTGACCAACTCGTCGCTGTGGGCTCCCAGAAATACTCTTGGTCGTCGAGGTCTTGCAACACACGACGCGAATAGTGCCAGGCGTGGCGAAGTTGCACCTTGAGTAGATCGGCAGCGGATGGCAAAGACACGCCCACATAGTAGGTACATCAAACAAACGCGCGACGCCTCGTCAGTGAACATTCCAACGACGACGAATACGCAGTCGGCCTCGAAACAACCGGAAGATATTGATCTTTTCTCTCATTTCGCTTGTGATACGAACATACGTTCGGTATAATGTTGGAATGAGTTCGAGTGGGATTGAGCTGCTACAACAAGCCATAGCGGCATTCGGTTCCGAACCGAAACTGGGCCGCGACGACCTTCTTTCGTTTGTACGGCTAGCGCGGCAGGTGGATGCGGTCTTCGCTGCCGTGGTGGGTGGGTTTGATCGTTCGGGTGAGTGGGCAGTCGATGGCCGTAAATCGATGGTGGGGTGGCTCGAATCACAGACTGCGATGACA
>SXGS01078574.1_pt1 | contig 47187 bp, 34 predicted proteins | sample 3174681 | NCBI WGS metagenome assembly SXGS01 (sample SAMN11356861, study PRJNA531348) | freshwater metagenome | isolation source: freshwater sample F1-80 | place: China: Fuxian Lake, Yuxi | collected 2017-12-25
AATCGAACGTATGTTCGTATACAATGATTCCATGTTCACCGTTATCGAACAACTTCGTACATCACTCGGGTTGCTTGCACGCGACTTCGAACCGACGGCATTCGATGCCTCCGGGGCCGTGCGGATCATGACGGAATTCGCGACGATGCAACGCCTACTCGACGGCCTGATTGCGCGATGCGCGAAACGCGTCGATGACACCAATGCACACGCGCGGACTGCCGACGTTTCCGGCGCTGCGCTCGCGGCACGGCTGGTCGGTGTAGAAGCCTCACGGATGCAGCACGCAGTCGCCACTGCCACCGCGTTGGAATCGCTACCAGCCACAGCGGAGGCCGTGAAATCAGGGCGTTTGTCGGGCCGCGAAGCTGAACTCATTGCCGCCGCCGCGTCCCACAACCCACACGCGGAACGCGAACTCCTCGATGTCGCACCACAAGGGTTGGTGAAACTCAAGACTGCGTGCATCAAGGCGCGAGCCAGGGCTGAGAGTGCCACAACAAGACGGGCACGGATGCACGCCTCACGATCATGGACTTCATATATCGCAGCCGACGGCATGTTCCACGGGCACCTCACGGTGCCACCCGAAATCGGCGCACAGATCGATGCAAACATTCAACGCGACGTCCAACACGCGTTCCGACGGCGACGCAAACAAGGCGAACACGAACCACTCGATCGTTACGCTTCCGATGTCGTTAGTCGGTTGTTAGGTGCTTGCCCAAGCCAGCTCGTGCAAAGTCGTACCGAATCAGTCGGGTGCAAACTCGGCACGGAAACTGACCTCAAATTAGCCAGCGCCAGCATCACCAACGCGACCAACGCGACCAACGCAACCCGTACGACCAACGCACAGATACATATTCTCATCGACCACCAGACGTTGATCTTTGGCAGCATGCACGACGCGACGCAGTGCGAGATACCCGGCGTCGGGCCGGTCGACGCTCAGTGGGTCCGATCATTACTCGGCACGGCATTCGTCACTGCGATTATTCGGCGTGGCAAGGACATCCGTACCGTGGCCCATCTTGGTCGCCACATTCCCGTCGAGCTACAAACGGCGCTCATCGTCGGCGGTCGCGAGTGTTCAGTCGAGGGATGCAACGCCCGCCGATATCTCGAACGCGACCATACGCACGATCATGCCAAAGGCGGCCCCACCAGCCTCAACAATCTCGACTGGTTGTGTAGCCATCACCACCGGCTCAAGACCGCGAAAGGCCACCGGCTCGGGCCGAAACATCCTGAGACCGGCAAACGAATCCTCGAACCGCCTCAAGCCCGCGCGGGTTAGTCATCACAACGGGCGACATTCATCGAAGCGCCACACACGCGCGTTTGGGAGAACGACAGGTGTCGTCAATCATCAGGAATTCGGCGTGGCGAATTGATTCGGTGATTCGGCGGTTCGGAACCAACCGGTCGCTTTACTTGGTGATTCCAAAGCGTTGCAATCCAAAGGCACGAATCGCATTGCCGCGCATCAGCTTGTAGGTCTCGTCATCGTTGAGCTCCGCGTTCTTACACAACGATTGTGCGATCTCCAACGAATGCGGAAACGTACTGTCAGCGTGGGGGTAATCGGTTTCGAAACAGATTTGGTCCATGCCGATGCGGTGGCGGGCCTCAAGACCAGACTCGTCGTCGAATATGCACCCGAATACGCGATCGCGAATGTACGTGCTCGGGGCTTCTTTGAGGCCAGAGCCAAACGAGTTGTCGGACCGCTCCGCCCACAGCTTGTCCATGCGTTCCAGCACGTAGGGCATCCATCCCACTTGACCTTCGGCGTAGGCGATCACTAGCTGCGGGAAACGCTCGAGCGTGCCCGAAAACACGTAGTCGAGCAACGAACCCATAGCGTTTTGAAACGTGAGCACTGAGCTCACAATGAAGGGTGCATCGGGCGTGGTGCCCGGCATACGCGACGACGATCCGATGTGCATACACACCACCGTCTCGGTTTCTTGGCATGCAGCAAACAGCGGATCCCACGAACCGGAGTGCACCGTGGGGAGTCCAAGCGGATGCGGGTTTTCGCTGAAGGTGATTGCGTGACTGCCCTTGGAAGCACAGCGACGCACTTCCTCTGCAGCCAAATTCGGATCCCACAATGGCACCATCGTTACGGGCACCAAGCGACCAACGCCTTCGCCGGCGCACCACTCGTCGATCATCCAGTCGTTGTAGGCCTGCACACATAGCAACGCGAGTTCTTTGTCGTCGCGCTCAGCAAACGTCTGCCCACAAAACCGCGGGAGCGTATTGGGGAAGCACAACGACGCCTCGACATGATTGGCAGTCATGTCTGCCAACCGATCGTGTTGTTTCCAACACCCTGGCAGCACCTTGTCGTAGTTGGTGACATCGAAGTTCTTTTCTTCGGCACCGACGGCTGCCATCAACATCATGAATGGCGAACGGATGCCGTCGTAATGCCACACATCGCCCCACACCTCGGGAGATGCCGGACCTCCGCCAAGCACAGGCCGATCGAACCGTTCACGCACGATGTGCGGAATGCGATCGCCGTACTTCGCCGGCAAGCGATCAGTCCACAATGTCGGCGGCTCTACGACGTGGTCGTCGACCGAGATGATCCAGGGGAATTCTGTAGCCATCGTTAACTCCTCAGGCCTCGGCCTCTTCGATGAAGCCACTCGCCGCGGCCGGTTGCCCCAATAAGTGCTTGAGGACCTTACCGCTCGCATTGTGCGGCAGTGCCTCGACAAACTCGACATGTGTGGGCACCTTGAAGCTTGCGAGAGTCTCGCCCGCAAATTTCTTCATGCCATCAACATCAAGTGCATTTGGAGCGCGTAACACCACGTACGCCTTCGCTTCTTGCCCAAGGGTTGGATGCTCAACCCCAACGACCGCAACTTCAACGACGTCGGGATGCTCAATCAGACGGATCTCAATTTCGGCCGGATAGATATTTTCACCACCACGAATAATCAAATCAGAGCGTCGGCCTTCGAGATACACGAAACCTTCAAATATGTGGCCGTGATCACCGGTGCGATACCAACGATCGCTGCTCAGTACTTCCGCGGTCGCGTCGGGGTTGCCCCAATAGCTCAGGAAGTTCGCGGCAGAACGCAAGTAGATCTCGCCGATCTCACCTTCGCTGAGCACCTCGCCGGTCTGCGGATCGCGGACCTGCACCTCAACGGTCGGACCAGCTTGGCCAACACTCGTGGGCCGCTCGAACGTTGCTTTGCCTCGCAGCGACGTACCCAGCCCGTTCGTTTCGGTCATGCCGTATCCGAGTCCAAGCGCAGTGCGCACGCTCGGCAAAAGTTCACCAAGCCGACGCAAGAGTTCCGGCGGCCACACCGCGCTCCCCCCGCCCACGGTCTGCAGCGAGGCCAGGTCGTACTCGCCGATAGTCGGCCACTCGAGCAAGCGCCACAACTGCGTGGGCACCAAGGACCACACCGTCGCGCCGTGCTGTGCCGTTAGGCGTAGGTGAACGTCTTCGTCCCATCTTCCGGGTGGCGGATACACGATTGTCATACCCGACATCGGGGCCATGACCAATTGACAGTTCAACCCCGACACGTGAAACAACGGCGATGCCCCGATAATGCAGGGTGTAGTCGGGGCAGCCGCAGGGCCCGAAGGAGCAGGTGATGGGTCGCGCATCATCGCCTCGGCACCGCGCAACGCAGTCGAGAACAGGAAATGGATATTGCTGCGATGCGACAACAACGCACCTTTCGGGCGCCCAGTCGTACCGCTCGTAAACAGAATCAGAAACGGATCATCTTCATCAATGTGCACGTCCGGAAGTGCGGCCCCCGCGCCGCGCTCCTCAAGCCCCGCAAAGTCGTCTTCGAAACACGACCTAGGAAGTTGAGGAAGCACATCGTCGGGAAGCCGTTCCAAGCGCCGCCGATCGCCCATCAGCAGCTTCGGCTCGGTTAATTCGAGAGCGTATTGCATTTCGTTGCTCGTCCACCACCCGTTCATGGCAACGGTGATCGCGCCGAGCGACGTCACCGCCCAAAACGTCACGGCGTATTCGACGCAGTTCGCCGCGCTAATAGCAACGCGATCGCCAGGACCAATCCCGTATTCCTCGGCGAGCGAATGAGCAACAGCAGCGACTGCAGGAACTATTGAAGCAAAGGTGTGCTCACGGTTCGCATCGATCACGAATTTGCGGTCCGCGAAACGGCTGGCTCCCGTCAACAGCAAGTCGCGCAACGAACGCGACCGATTGACGAATACTCGCATCGAGACACCCGCAACGCTGGCGTCTTCCATCTCGAAATATCCACCCGGCCCACACAGCGTCGTGTAGAGATCCGCAGGGAAGGCCGCGTCGGGCCAGCGCAACGTGAGGGGATCAGCGTTCATCGTCATCTTTCGTGCGTCGCTCCGGCGCCGGTCGGCGAGTCGACGCAAGCGCCGACGGTAGCAATCCTGCATCCTCTCGGCCCAAGGCAAGGGCCGTCAAAACCAGACCACCAGCACCGACATGACAGCGGGGTGGTCGACCCTCGTATGATCCCACCAGCGGACACCAAGTGTCGTGCCGCGCAGTACTCCAATCAACCTGAAGGTGACATCACATGGGCTGGGACTTCTCAACCGAACCGGAATTTCAAGCGAAGCTCGACTGGGTCGAAGTGTTTTGTCGCGAAGAGATCGAACCACTCGACCTCATTTTCCCATATGCCGTGCGATCGAAGGATCCGAAGATCAAAGCCCTCGTCAAGGGGCTCCAAGATCAGGTGAAGGCACAGGGTCTCTGGGCCTTGTTCCTCGACGAGGAACTCGGCGGACCAGGCTTCGGACAGCTCAAGCTCGGGCTTATCAACGAGATACTGGGCCGCTACGGCTCGGCACCGCAGATCTTCGGCTCCGCCGCGCCCGACACGGGCAACATGGAAATGCTCGCCGCCTACGGCACTGAAGAGCAAAAGCAGCGTTGGCTCGTGCCCATGCTCAACCAAGAAATCTGGTCGGCCTATTCGATGACCGAACCCCAGGGCGGCTCCGACCCCAATCTCTTCAAGACTCACGCGGTGCGCGACGGCGATGAGTGGATCATCAACGGCGAGAAGTGGTTCACAAGCGCCGGTCGAGTAGCCGACATTCTGTTCGTCATGTGTACCAACGGCATGTTCGTCGTCCCGCGCGACACGCCAGGCGTCGAGATCATGCCCGAACCACGTTCGCATAATCACATCATCTACCGCGACGTGCGTGTCCCTGCAGATCATCTCCTCGGTCCTGAAGACGGAGCCAAGGTACTCGCGCAACGCCGGCTAGGCGGTGGACGTATTCACCACGCCATGCGCACCATCGCGCAATGCAAGCTCGCCTTCGACATGATGTGCGAACGCGCCCTGAGCCGTGAATCGCACGGCAAGATCATTGGTGACCACCAGATGGTGCAAGAAAAGATCGCGGACTCTTACGCATCAATTCGCATGTTGCGACTCTTCGTGTTGGAAACCGCATGGAAGATCGATAACTCGAGCACACAAGAAACCCGTACTGATATCGCTGCGGTCAAATACACGATGGCAAAGGTGTTGCGCGAGGTCTCGTTCAACGCTCTGCACATCCTTGGCTCACTCGGCACCACCAATCTCACACCAATTCAAGCCATGTACGCCGCGGCACCCACGATGGGTATCGCCGACGGAGTCGATGAAGTGCACAAAGCGACCGTCGCTCGCAATGTGCTGAAGGGATACCGCCCACACGAGGGGTACTGGCCTACCGAATACATACCGGCCAAGCGTGCAGCCGCTCGTGAAAAGTTCGAGCCGATGTTCGCTGCCGATCCCGATCTTCGTTCGCTCGCGGACGGCTATGCGAAATACATCGCTGCCCGCACCTGACTTTGATCGAGTAATTGTGAAGGGGTTGCCGTGGAGGAACTGATCCCGATCTTTCGTGTGGCCGACGCAACCGCATCTGCGCTTTGGTACGAGCGACTGGGATTCGTGGTGACAAGCACACACCGCTTCACCCCGGAGCTACCCATCTACATGTTTCTACAACGCAACGGCGTCGAGTTGCACCTCTCAGAGCACACCGGCGACGCAACTGCAAACACGCTCGTGTACTACTGGGTCGATGACGTCGACTCGATCGCGGTCGAGTTCGGTGCGTCGATCAGCGAACAACCATGGGGTCGGGAAGTACAGCTCACCGACCCCGATGGCAACCGCCTTCGGATCGCCACCCGTCGCGCCGAGAATTAGGCTCGCGGCTCTACAGTCACCACTACAAGGAGTATGTCATCGCACAGCTACTGAAACCCATGGCCGACCGCAAGGGTTCAGCACTCGCACTTGCCGACGAGTACGGCGAAACCACGTGGGCCGCGTTCAACGATCGAGTAAATCGCTTCGTGCATGCGCTTCGAGCCCGAGGTCTCAAGACCGGCGACACGATCGCACTCATGAGCGGCAATCGTCGCGAATTTTTCGAGGTCACCGTGGCCGCGATGCATGCGGGTCTGGTCATCGTGCCGATCAATTGGCACTGGGTCGCAGCCGAATTGGCGTACGTGATCGCTGATTCCGATGCCGCCGCACTGGTCGTTGAAGGTCGCTATGCAAACCTCGCGATCGAAGCTCGCAACGATACCCAAACGTCACAATGCACCAGCTGGATCACCATCGACGACAACGCGCCCGACGGATTCGACACCTACGAGTCGGTGCTCGCCGCGGCCGACGCCAGCGAACCCGCCGACCAGACGAGTGGCGGGCCAATGTTTTACACATCGGGCACCACCGGGTTTCCCAAAGGTGTGCGGTCCGCGCTGACCCAGACCGGTCATGATCCGGCATTGATTTCGTTGATCTCACAGTCAGCCACCGACATGCTTGGTATTCCTACCGATGGCGTCACGCTGCTCGAAGGTCCGGCCTATCACTCCGCGCAATGGGTGCTCTCTATCTTCCCACTCATCGGCGCGGCCTCCACCGTCGTCATGCGTGAAAAATTTGACGCGGCTGAGACCCTCGAACTCATCGACCATTACCGCGTGACCAATATTCACTTCGTGCCAACGCAATTCATCCGAATGCTCAAACTCCCCGACGACGTTCGTCAGCGCTTCGATGGTTCGTCACTCACGTTGGCACTGCATGGAGCGGCGCCGTGTTCGATCGACGTGAAACAACGCATGCTCGACTGGTGGGGAACATCGGTCACTGAGTACTACGGAGGCACTGAGGGCGGGTTCCTCACGATGATCTCTGGGGCGGAATGGCTGGAACGGCCCGGAAGTCTCGGGCAACCGACAGCGATGACCGAGCTCATGATCGTTGATGACGACGGACAACCGTGCGCTACCGGCACGCCGGGCCAGATCTATTTCAAAAACAAGATGGGTAGCGATTTCACGTATCACAAAGCACCGGAAAAGACTGAGGCCGCCCACCTTGCCCCTGGTGTGGGCACGCTTGGCGACGTTGGCTACCTCGACGATGCGGGCTATCTCTTCATGAGCGATCGCAAGATCGACATGATCATCAGCGGTGGCGTCAACATCTACCCAGCCGAAATCGAAGGGGTGTTGGTCGGTCATCCCGCAGTCGTTGACGCCGCGGTCTTCGGCATACCCGACGACGAAATGGGCGAACAAGTAAAAGCCGCGGTCGAACTCGCCGAAGGGTTCACGTCCAGCGATGCGCTTGCAGTAGAACTCATCGCGTTTGTGCGCGCCTCGCTCGCTGGATACAAGGCGCCGAAGAGCGTCGACTTCGTGGCGACGCTCCCCCGCCACCCCACCGGCAAGCTCTACAAACGCTTACTGCGCGACCCGTATTGGGAAGGCTCCGGCCGCTCCATCTAGCTCACGGTTCGAAATCCGTCGCGCCCTCGGTCTACAAAGCACGGCTTCGCAAGTCGGTCAATTTCTAGTTGTGTACCCCATCTGGCAGACTGCCTTGCAATGTTGCACTCCAGCACGCTGCCTTCCGGAACAATCACATTCTTGTTCACCGACGTTGAAGGTTCGACGCGCCTGTGGCAGTCGCATCCCGAGCAGATGGCCGCTGCACTCGCCCGCCATGACGAGCTATTGCGCGCCGCGATAGTTGTCCATCACGGCTACGTCTTTTCGACGGCGGGCGACGCTTTCGCCGCGGCATTCGGTCGGGCCGCCGATGCCGTCGATGCTGCGATCAGCGCCCAGCAAGCGCTCCAACGCGAACCGTGGCCCGATGGAGTATCCATCAAGGTGCGGATGGGTATTCACACTGGCGAGGCAGTCGAGCGCGGCGGCGACTACTTCGGCCCCGCGCTCAATCGCGGTGCGCGGGTGATGGCTGCGGCGCATGGCAGCCAAGTGCTCGTCACCGGCACCACCGCGCAACTGCTCGACGGTTCACAGCTCGCGTCAATTGATCTCGGCGAACACTCGTTGCGTGATATCGACGGCGCCGAACGACTCTTACAGCTCACTGCCGACGGTCTCGTTTCCGAATTCCCACCCGTGCGATCGTTGACCAACGTGAAGAGCTCGTTGCCATCGCAACGGTCGAGTTTTGTAGGCCGAGACGAAGAAATCACGCGGGCCCGTACCCTCTTGCAATCGAGCCGCCTCGTCACGATGACCGGTGCCGGAGGATGTGGCAAGACCCGCCTTGCTATCGAAGTCGCCGCGCGTGAAAACGATGAGTTCACTGATGGAACGTTCTTCGTTGATCTGGCCCGCGTGGGCGACGATGACGCAGTCGCCGAGGCATTCGCCAACGCGATCGACTTTGCGCCCGAACCAGGCATCCCCACCGATAAACAAATCCGGTCGCGTCTCGGCAACAAACGCGTGCTGCTGGTGGTCGACAACTGTGAGCACGTGCTCGACGAGATTGCTGACCAACTCGACGCGCTCCTTGGTGCATGCCCCAACACGAGCGTGATCGCCACGAGCCGCGAATCGCTCGACGTCGATGGCGAACAAACCATGCGCGTGCCATCACTCGCCATCGACGTCGATAGTGGCGATCAGCAGCCGACATCACTCGTGTTGTTCATCCAACGCGCAGCCGATATCGGATCCGTAGTCGACCCGGCAGACGACGCGGTGATCATCGAGATCTGCCGAAAGCTCGACGGCCTCCCCCTTGCCATCGAACTCGCCGCGGCACGCACCGGCGTGTTGTCACCGCCCCAGATCCTCGAACGGCTCGACGACCGCTTTACGTTGCTCACCGGTGGGCGGCGGCGCACCCGGGGCCGCCAACAGACGCTCGAAGCCACCATCGATTGGAGCTACGACCTTCTCAACCCAGACGAACAGGATGCCCTGCGCCGAGTCTCGGTCATGCCGGGGGCGTTCGATCTCAACCTTGCCGCTGCCACCCTCGCCCGACCAACCACGGCAACGCTCGATTTGCTCGACGCGCTCGTCGCGCGTTCCTTGTTGCACACCGAACGCGCCGACGACACAAGACAGCTGCGGTATCGGTTATTGGAAACGATTCGGGTCTACGCCCACCAACGTCTCGTCGACCACGGTGAGGCCGAGGAAACCCGCGACCGCCACGCGCAACACATCGCGCAACGACTCGAAGCCATTTCCGCGGGCATCACGCCCTCGAGCCGACCGGAACATGACACCCTCGCCGACGATGCACTCGCCGCGCTCGAATGGACCCGCGTTCGTGATGATGTCGCGCTCGGCGCGCGCATCGCGAGCTGCGCAGGCCCGGTCTTCGTCGCTAGGGGGCTGCTCGACAAAGGCGACGAGGTGCTTGCGTGGGCCGCGAGTGTCGACGACCCTTGGCTGCGCAGCAAGGCCCTGTGCGCACGGGCGTTCGTCTCCATGGCTGGTTACCGCCTAGGGCAGCAGACACTTTTCGCCGGACAATCCCTGAGGGCTGCCGGCGACCTTGCGATCCCGTGGCGGGCTTTCGCTCATATGACGCGGGTGGTCGTACTGCTGATGGTCGATGAGCGGCGCGCCGACGAAGAAATTCGGCTCGGCCTGATCGCACTACAAGGCGACTCGGCGCAGCCTGGAGAGGCAGCAGGATTCGACTGCTTAATCGCCGGCCAACATTTGTGGCGGGGCCAGTATACGCAAGCGATCGACGTGAGCGAACGTTCCCGTTGGGATGACGACGTTGACGCATTAATTTCAATGAATCTCCATAGTGGCCATCTTCTCGGGCTCTTGCTCTCGCACGATGCCGCGGGCGTTGAGGCCCACCTACATGATCCTCGCATTACATCGCCGAGAGTGCGATGGCAAGCAATGGCCCGACGCGGCGAGCACTGGCTGATGAGCTACGAAACGATTCGTGCGGCCGCACAGAGTTTTATCGGCGACCACGACGAAGCGCGCTCCGACATTGCCGCGATCGTCGAAGCACTCAGCCCCGATCGCATGCAAGGTGTCGATGCCGATCTCTTGGGTGCCCTTGCCTGGATCTGCGTGAATAGTGGCGAACTCGATCGGGCACGAGAGCTACTCGAAGACTCATGGTTGGCAGCTCGTTCGCCAAACACCACGATCTTGCTGCTGAGCGGATACGAGCATGCACACGACATCCACGTCGACGACGCAGTGGCTCGAAGGCCGGCGGAGATCGCCCGCCGCTTCGCCATCGTCGAATTGATTGAGCAAGAACAACGCACCCGCCGGATGCTCGACAGTGAGCTCGCACGCCTCGGTCTGACAACTCATGCCGAACGATGAATCCTCTCGATCCAGAGTCAGGTCGGTGACAGGCACTCCGGACCCACAGTCGCAGCGCAATGCCGCGCACTTTACGGAGCTATTTCAGGCCGCGATGGAATCGAGCCTCGACGCCTTCATGATCTTGAGCCCAGTTCTTGAACACGACAAGGTCGTCGATTGGGAAATCGAATACATGAACGACAGGGCAGCGCACATATTCCCGACGCGCCACGGTGAATCGGTCGGCAAACGCATCCGAGATACGTGGGGCGATTCGCTCGCCGTCGAAGATTTCCAGCGCATTTACGAACGAGTCCACCGAGAAGGAACCGCGCACGAAGACGAGTTTCCAATCACGTTCGCGGATAACCGTCGCATTTGGATCCGTCGTCAGGTAGTACCGGTTGGTCACCGCGTCGCCATCACCACGCGTGACGTCACCGCGTTTCACTACCAGGAAGCCCAGCTGCGCGAATCTCAACAGATGTACCGCACGTTCATTGAAAATGCCGCTGAGGGAGTTTGGGCGCTCGATGCCGAGCGTCGCACGACCTTCGTCAACGCGAAAATGGCGACGATGCTCGGCTATTCACCCGAAGAAATGATTGGTCAACACGTCGACGTTTTCACTGCTGAATCAGACCGAGACTTTGCCGCGAATCGATTTGAGATGATGCGCGGCGGGCTGGTCGACACGTATGACCGACCCTGTTTACATCGTGACGGTTCAATCCTTTGGGTTGAACTGTCGACGACCCAGATCCTGGACGACAGCGGAACGTTCGTCGGTTCCTTCGGTTTCGCAAGCGACCAGACTCGCCGTCATGCGGCCGAAGCCGCGCTGCGTGAAAGTGAAGACCGCTACCGCACGATTGTCGAAACGACCAGCGAGGGCATTATCGCGTGCGATCGTGACGGCTTCATTCTGCTCACCAACTCAACTGCTTGCGAAATCCTCGGCCAGACTGCTGAGCAACTCGTGGGACGACCCGTCGCCGACCTGCTCGCGGCCAACCTCGGCGAAAACGTCACCGACCGATATCGTGCGGCGGTGCGATCGAGCGGCACGTTTCTTGCTCGTTCAGAGTTGCAGCTCACGCGCCCCGATGGTTCGCTGGTTTGGGTCGACGTTCGTGCCGCGACGCTTGGTGGCTCAGCGACGCAAGACTCAGGGGTGCTCATCGCACTGTCGGATGTCTCGGACCGTAGAGCCGCCGATGAGGCCCGCAACCAGCTGAGTGCCCAGCTCGCAACTGCCGAGGCCCGCCAACGCTCGACATTGGCCAATGACCTCCACGATGGTGCGATCCAATCGCTCGCGGCGGTTGGGTTGCGCCTCGGCACGCTACGGCGGGCGGCACAAGGTGCTGGAGATCCACTAATCGATGCGTTCCGTGAACTTGAGCAGGGTGTCCTATCGACGGTACGCGAGCTGCGTTCGATCTTGTTCGAACTCGCCCCACCCGACACCGAAACCGGTGGCTTCATTCGGGCGTTGAAGAACCTCGCAGTGGCAATCGTTGGGAACACCGAATTGGTCGTGCGAGTCGAAGACAGTGGCGACCTACTCGTCCCACCAGACACAGCTGCAACGCTGCTACGCATTGCCCGAGAAGCAATGTCCAACGTAATCCGTCATGCGAACGCTACCGACATTTCGTTGCGCGTCGAAAACTACGGCGAACGTGTCGTGATGCGGATCACGGATAATGGCGTGGGCTTTGATATTCCCACAATCCGCAACTCCCCAGGCCACTTCGGGCTCACGGCGATGGCCAACCGCGCGCGATCTGCTGGCGGAAGCGTTGTCTTCGAAAGCACCACCGATCACGGCACAACGATCGTTGCCTCAATCCCCCGCTGAGGTCGACAAGTGCGCGTTTGCCTGGGGCTATCGCCGGCAAACGCACAAACGACTAAGCGGTGACGGGCACGCCATTCGCGGCGATGTCACGGCCGAGTTTGGCGAGTTGGTGCCGAGCAGATCCGAATTCGTGTTCGATTTGGATCGCCCATTTGAAGTAGCGGTGCAACGGGTAGTCGACGTCGATGCCGATTCCACCATGAAGGTGCTGGCACGCGAACGACGCGAATGCGCCACCCTCGGCCGCGCAATACTTCGCCACTGCGATCTGCGATGTCGAAGGCAGACCTTCCGACAGGCGCCACGCGGCTTCCCAGGTGGTAAGCCGCATCGATTCAACGTGGATGTACGCGTCGGCGGCCCGTTGATGGAAGGCTTGGAAGCTACCGATCAACCGATCGAACTGAACACGTTCGCGTCCGTACGCGCTCGTCATTTCAAGCGCACGCTCAGTGACCCCAAGCTGCATCATGCAACGAGCAATCACTGCCCGCTCCACAAGCCACGCCAGGATCTCGGCACCGTTACCTTCGCTATCGAGTCGACCTATGGGCACCGCACTCTCTAATACCAGCCCGGCCGCGGCTAAACCATCCGAACCAGTTTGTGAACTGACCGTGACGCCGTGACCGTTGGGAGCAAACCATCCGAGCGCAATCTCGCCATTTGCGCAGCGAGCGGGCACAAGAATCCGATCAGCCTGCAAGCCCGACGGCACAAGCACCTTTACGCCGCTGAACGCGCCATTGGCGTCGACGCTGGTGGTTGGCACCAACGAATCCGACGAATCCGGTTCGTGCATTGCGGCCGTGAGAATCGCGCGGCCTGCGGCAACGTCACCCAGAATCGATCGTTGCGCATCGTCGCCGAATTCCCCCAGCGGGAGGGCACCTAACACAAGCGTTGCAAACGCAGGTACTGGAGCAACCGCGCGTCCGATTTCTTGCAAGAATCGACACAACGACAAAAAACCCAGTCCAGAACCTCCATCAGCTTCGGGAATCGCAAGCCCTAGCAAATCGGCCTTGGCAAGCGCGGCCCAAAGCGCTGTGTCGTGCGCCGCGCCGCTTTGCTCATGCTCACGCAACCGTTCGTTGGTGGCGAGATCGTCGAGGATCGTTCGCGCCAGCTTTGCAATTTCGCTTTCGGATTCTGAAAATGTGAAATCCATTGATCAGTCCTTGTAGTGAGGGAGTCCGAGGCCGGCCATCGCGATGATGTCGCGCTGCACCTCGTTGGTGCCCCCGCCGAATGTGAGAATCAAACCGCTGCGGTACCCTTGTTCGATACGACCTTGAAGTTGCGCCGCTGGGCTGTCGCGCTGGATGAGCCCCGACATACCGAGGATTTCAAGAAACGCGCGGTACGCCTCCATATTGAGTTCGCTGCCAAACACTTTGATGGCCGATGAATCACCCATCAGTGTCTTGCCCTGATCCGATGACCACGCCTGCTTCCAGTTCATCAACCGCAGAATTTCCGACTTTGCATGAATGCGCGCCAGATGTTGCTGCACCCATTCATTGTCGATCACGCGCCGACCGTCAACGACGGTGTCAGTGGCCCACGCAGCCACGGCTGCGATGTCGCGCTTCAATCGTCCGGCAGTCGATAACGAGACTCGCTCGTGGTTCAGCTGCCCGGTGATCAGCTTCCAGCCGTTGTTCTCGCCGCCGATCAGATTCTCGACCGGGACGCGCACGTCGTCGTAAAATGTGGCGTTGGTGGTGACCCCGCTTACCGTCCGCACGGGCTGGCGCGAGTAACCCGGCGTCGTCGTCGGCACCATAAACACCGACAACCCCTTGTGTTTCGAAACATCAGGGTCGGTTCGCGCCGCGAGCCACACATAGTCGGCGTGATCCGCGAGGCTCGTCCACATCTTTTGACCGTTGATCACCCATTCATCGCCATCGCGAACGGCACGAGTGCGCAGCGACGCCAAGTCGGTGCCGGCCTCAGGCTCGGAGTAGCCGATGGCGAAAAAGATTTCACCAGCAAGAATTTTTGGGCAAAAGTACGCACTCTGCTCGGGAGTCCCGAAGTCTCGCAGAATAGGACCAACCGTGTTCAGCGTGAGAAAGGGTAACGGAAACCCTGCGCCTTGCACTTCGTCAGCAAAAATGAATTGCTCGACCGCAGTACGTTCCTGACCACCGTGCATCTTGGGCCAGGCGACGCCAAGGAGCCCATCGCGGCCCATCTGCTTCATGGCTCCGCGAAACTCAGGTCCGCCGCCCTCGCCGCCACTCGATAGTTCGGCGCGTAATGACTCGGTCATCATGGCTTCGAAGTAGGCCCGCAGTTCATCACGGAAATCTGCCTGTTGCGCGTTCAGTTGTATTTCCATCGTTACGTGTTTGCTTCCCAGTCGGCGATCAAGGAGTCGATAGTTACGAGCGCAACAACATCAAGTGCGTCGTTGACGATTTCGTACAACACACCGTCGTCGGCGTGGCATCCGAAGAATACGAGGGCGCCGTCGGGGCCGCCACATTCAAGGTGCGGGTGGGCATCGCCCACCGACAGCGCGTAATCACCGGCGCGGCGCATGCGGTGCTCACCTCGCGAACCATCAGGGAGTATGTCCCAAAGATGTTGTTCGCCTTCAAGCACCAAAACAGAAGTTGAGGCCACATGGCGGTGCATTGGGCAGTGCCCACCATCGCCCGCCCATCGCACCAACATGTCGAGGGTGCGAGCATCTCGATCGAAACCAAGAATGGTGTACTCGTGATTTACAAAGTACGAACCAGCAGGATCGCCCACAACTTGTCGCCACTGATGTGCTGTCGGATCAATCGCAGAAATAGTCATGCGTGTCCCTTCCGATGGTCTTTGACCGTTAGTTCAAGCCCAGCGAGCATTCCGTCCTCGCGCCAAGCTTCAAGCAACTCGGCGAATTCTGTCGGTTTGCCAAAAAAGAAGCCGCTCTGTTGCATTGCTGGCGTCGGTTGCCCTTCATTGTTGTAGTACCCGGGCGTGCAACGCTCTGCCATCTGAGCAGTGCGTCCGCTACGGGCGACAATAGTTGCGACCCAAGCTTGTTCTGCCTCGACGGTGGCTTCCATCACGCTCGCGCCGCGTCGCATCACCTCTGTGATCGTCCATGAAAGATGACTGGCTTGCAGATCAATGAGGTACGGAAAATTGACCGTCAACCCAGCCTGTGCCGTGCTCATCATCAACAGATTCGGAAAACCGTGGATATGCATGCTGTGCATCGTGCGCACTCCATCGGCCCAGGCTTGCGACAATGTCGTGTCATTTCGTCCGACGACGGAAAAGCCCGTGCGGCGCGAATAGTCGGTACCTACTTCGAAGCCCGTCGCGAATATCAAGCAGTCAAGTTCGTATTCCACACCGTCGACGATTACGCCCAGTTCGGTGATCTCATCGACGCCCCTCCCATGGGTATCGACCAGCGCAACGTTGCCGCGGTTGAAGGTCTGCAGGTAGTCGTCATGAAAACACGGCCGCTTGCAGAAGTATCGGTAATAAGGTTTCAGCGCATCAGCGGTCGCGGGATCATTGACGATCGCGTCGACGCGGTCACGAATCTCTTGCATTTTCGTCAGGTCACCGAGCTCCTGGATGTCGGCAAGTGCTTCCGGTGTGAGGTCTGGGTTGTCGTTGGCGAGCGCAACCGAAAGCAGCTTGCGGGTGATATCGGTCCAACTATCGTCAACCAAGTCTTCGGCTGCGTATCCACCTGCAGTGAGGACCTGAAAGTTTTCGATGCGACGGCGTTGCCACCCAGGTTCCAACGTGGAAGCCCATTCGGGATCGGTTGCGCGATTACCACGTACGTCGACCGACGACGGCGTGCGCTGAAACACATAGAGCTTCTCTGCATCGCGGGCGAGAAACGGCACACACTGCACCGCAGTTGCGCCGGTGCCGATAATGCCGACTCGTTTGTCGCGCAAACCGGCAAGGTCACCGTTGGCATCGCCGCCCGTGTACTCATAATTCCAACGACTTGTATGGAATGAACATCCGCCAAAACGTTCGATTCCGGGAATGCCTGGCAACTTTGGCTTTTGCAAAAAGCCATTGGACAACACAACAAATTGGGCAGTTATCCGGTCTTCTTGATTCGTCGCAATCACCCAACACGCCGCGTCTTCGTCCCAGGTAATCGACGTAACTTCCGTACCTAGGCATGCATCGCGATATAGATCGTAATGGTGCGCGATGCGCTGGCAGTGTTCGAAGATTTCCGCGCCCTTGCTGTACTTCTCAGTTGGCACGTATCCAAGCTCTTCGAGCAACGGGATATAGATGTACGACTCGACGTCACACGCTATGCCCGGATAGCGGTTCCAATACCAGGTGACTCCCAAGTCGGCGGCTTTATCAATCAGGCAGATCCGCTCGACACCCTGATCCCGCAAGCGCGCGCCCGCAAGCAACCCGCCGAATCCCGCACCGATCAGCGCAACATCAACATCGACGGTGCGAGGAGCGCGATCCACCGGCTCTGCGTACAGATCGGCGCCGTAGTGGGCGAATTCCCCCGCCACCTCGACGTATTGTTCGCCGCCATCTCGGCGCAGTCTTCGCAAACGTTCGGTCTGGTAGCGCTCAAGCATCGCCGTCGAGTCGAAGGCTGCGGTCATCGCGAGCCGCCTCGCCGACATACTGTGTCTGAGAGCTGATTCTGCACCATCAATGCCTATCCTCAACCAAACTCGACGGACAATGCAAGACTCGCCATAACGGCGCTGATTGCTCACTACACAAGGATGATGCACATGGTCGACCTGACCGACATGAGGTTGTTTCGCGACGGCTTCCCCCACGACATCTTCACTGAACTGCGGTCGGATCAACCCGTACTCTGGCAAGAGTTTCCGGCAACCATGAAGGGGCCGCGCGATCCAGGATTTTGGGTCTTGAGTCGACACGCAGATGTGCAATCCGCGAACCGAGACGCGGAGCGGTTCAGTGCGTTCGATGGCCCGAGCCTCACTGGCCTCCCCGAGATGCGCGGCACCATTTTGGTCGCCATGGATTCCCCAGACCACACTCGCCAACGCCGGCTTATCAGCGCGGGATTCACGCCCAGAATGGTCAGCAAGCTCGAAGAACGCGCCCGAGAATGGGCCATCACGCTCGTAGAGAGCGCCCGCACGCACAGCACAGTCGAATTCGTCAACGAAATCGCCTACAAACTCCCAATGCACATGATCGCAGACATCGTTGGCATACCCGTCGAAGACCGTGAGTGGCTGTTTTCGCTGACCACCAAGTTCCTACAGGCCGCCTCCCAAGACGCGGGCATGACCGAAGCCGACGTGCTCGACGTGCAGGTGCAGATGTTTGGGTATGCACAACAACTCAGCACCCGTAAGCGCGACGAGCCCGAAGACGATGTGTGGAGCATCTTGTCGAACGTTGAACTCGACGGCGAAGACGGCGAGAAGACCTCGTTGGGCCAGATCGAACTCGACATGTTTTTCATGCTGTTGACAGTGGCCGGAAGCGAAACCACCCGCAACGCGATTGCCGGAGGGCTCCACGCGTTGCTCACCCATCCGGAACAATTGGCGCTGATGCGAGCCAACCCAGCGCTCCTCAAAAGCGCGGTTGAAGAAATCATCCGTTGGACTTCACCAGTTGTGTACTTCGCTCGCAGAGCAACGACCGATATCGAACTCCATGGAGTGACAATCGCGAAGGGTGATCGCGTCACTTTGTGGTACCCGTCGGCCAACCGCGATAGCGACGCGTTCGTCGATCCATTTACGTTCGACATCGCTCGTTCGCCAAACCCCCACGTGAGTTTTGGCGGCGGTGGCCCGCACTATTGCCTCGGCCACAACTTGGCCAAGCTCGAAGTTGCGGTGATTTTCGAAGAGCTGCTCAACCGTTGCCCCAACATCGAAGCCGCAGCCGACCCGACGTTCACGGCGAGCAGCATCGATAGTCCGGTGCTGTTGGCGATGACCGAATATCCCATACATCTGTCGTAGTGCTTCACTGACCACCAGGCGCCTGAAGTACGCCTTTGTGTACTGGGCGTAAGCTCATGTACCGTGCGCAACCGATGACTCACGACCTCGACCAACAGCTCGAAGCGCTGGTGGGCAAACCCATCAGCGACAGCGGCGCAACGCTCGCACCCGACGCAGTGAATCAACCCATGATTCGCCATTGGGCCGCAGCCTTCGAAGACGCCAACCCGATTCATGTGGATGCGTCGGCTGCGGCCGAATCTCGATTCGGTGAGATCGTCGCTCCTCCATTGATGTTGCAGACGTGGACGATGGCCACACCCAAAATTACCGGCATCGCAGAGCGCGGTGGCTCACCCGTCGAAGGAAGTCGGGCCAAGGTGTTAACGCTGCTCGACGAAGCAGGGTTTGTTGGCACGCTCGCCTCGAATTCCGAGTTTGAAATCATGCGATATCTGCGGCTCGGCGACGTGGTATCCGCCACCACCGTGCTTGAGTCAGTGTCACCACCGAAACAAACGCGCCTGGGCTCTGGCTATTTCGTGACTTGGATTACCACCTACACAGTCGCGTCGGAAACTGCCGACGAAGAAACTGTGGGGCTGCAACGGTTTCGAATCTTCAAGTTCAAGCCTGGGGCGGCATCATGAGTGCGCGACTTACACCGACTATCACGCAAGACACTGCCTTTTTTTGGGAAGGTCTGAAGACAGAACGACTGCTCATTCAACGTTGCGATGGCTGCGAATCACTTCGGCATCCGCCACGCCCGATGTGCCCCCAGTGCCGTTCGCTGGAGTGGGGCACCATCGAAGCGACCGGGCACGGCACCGTGATCAGCTACGTGATCCCGCGCCACCCCCCTTTGCCATTCTTCGACGACGAGTACATCGTGGCCCTCGTAGAACTCGACGAAGGGGTCCGCCTCGTTACCAATCTCGTAGACGTTTCACCAGCCCAGGCGACAATGGGAATGCGTGTCGTTGTTCGCTTCGAACATTTCGACAACGATCTCGTGCTGCCGCTTTTCGCTGCGGAAAGTATTTCATGAGCCTTCCTGCCACTATCGATCCGGCAACGCTGCACATCGGCGATTCGTTACCGGAATGGGCCATCGACATCAATGCGACTCGAATTGTTGCGGGCGCGATCGCAACGCGAGACTTCATGCCAGTGCACCACGACAGGACCTACGCCAATACCCAAGGTGCACCCGATGTGTTCATGAACATTTTGTCAGATACGGCCTACACGAGCCGCTATCTCACCGACTGGGCGGGGCCCAACGCAATGGTGCGTAAAGTCGCGATTCGCTTAGGAGTTCCAGTGTTTCCTGGGCACACATTGACATACACCGGCGAGATCGCGGCACTCGACATTGGCGATTCTGAAACCACAGTCGAGATCACTTTGCGAGCAGTCAACGAACTCGGTGAGCACGTAGGCGGTACCGCAACCCTGTCGCTTCCAAACGTCGCCACATCATGAGCGACCGAACACTGTCGGGCAAATCATCCATTGCTGGTATCGGCCAAACTGAATTTTCCAAAGACTCAGGCCGCAGCGAATTACAACTCGCCTGCGAGGCGGTGCACGCTGCGATCATCGATGCAGGGCTCACGCCGAGCGACGTCGACGGACTCGTTACCTTCACCATGGATACCAGCGAAGAAATGGAAGTCGCTCGCAACGTCGGCATGAGCGAAATCTCAATGTTCAGCCGGGTTCACTATGGCGGAGGGGCCGCGGCGGGCACCGTGCTGCAAGCGGCAATGGCGGTTGCGACGGGCGTTGCTGATGCTGTGGTGTGCTATCGAGCATTCAACGAACGATCGGGCAATCGTTTCGGCAATATGACCGGCCGCATCACAACGCTGCCGCCGTGGCTTTCTTGGTACGCACCGTACGGCTTGATGACGCCAGCGTCTTGGGTGGCGTTGCACGCGCACCGCTATATGGAACGCTACGGAGTTACCAACGCCGACTTCGCGCCGATCGCAATCGTTGACCGGGCCAACGCCGCAACCAACCCTGGAGCGTGGTTTTACGAGCGACCGATTACCTTCGAAGAACATCAGCAGTCGCGTTGGATCATCGAACCAGTGCTGAGGCTCCTCGATTGTTGTCAAGAAAGCGATGGCGGCGTAGCGGTGCTCATTACGTCCACCGAACGCGCTCGCGATCTGCCCAACCCACCAGCAGTTATCGCTGCGGCATCGCAAGGCGCGACCTTCGACAGCGAGATGATGACCAGTTACTACCGAGACGATCTCACTGGGTTGCCAGAAATGGGCTTAGTGGGCAATCGACTGTGGGCCCAGTCCGGCCTCACGCCGTCGGACATGTCGACGGCCTTTCTGTACGACCACTTCACGCCGTTTGTGCTCATGCAGCTCGAGGAATTGGGCTTTTGCGGCCGAGGCGAGGCCAAAGACTGGGCCACCGTCGAACGCCTCTCACTCACCGGCGATTTACCGATCAACACCAGCGGTGGCCTACTCGGCGAGGCTTACATTCACGGTATGAACGGCATTACCGAGTGCGTACGCCAGATCCGGGGCACCGCATGCAACCAGCTTGGCGATGTGGTGCACGCGCTCGTAACGTCAGGCACTGGAGTGCCGACCAGCGGTCTCATTCTGTCCAAGCTCTAGCCCGCAAGCCCTGAACCCGAGACTCGGGCCGCTCTCATCGGAGGTTGCAATGAAAGCTGCACAGGTTGTCAACGAAGTCATGACCGTGATCGACATCCCTGATCCGGTTCCCGGCCCCGACGAAGCAGTTGTGCGCCTCTCGGCTTCAGGGGTGTGCCACTCCGACCTCCATCTCGCGCGCGGCGATTGGATGGGCGTACCGCGCGGCGGCGGACTCGGCCATGAAGGCATCGGCACCGTCGAGACACTCGGCGCCGGAGCAGAGCGATTTACTTCCGTCGGGTCACGCGTCATTCTCGGCCTCGGCGGCATGGGCGGCTACTGGTGTGGCACGTGCGACTACTGCATGAGTGGTCGACCCCGTTTGTGCCCCAGCGGCCGACCGATCATGGGAACGTTCGCCGAAAAGATCAATGTGTGGGCTCCCTCGCTCGTAGCACTGCCTGACAGCATCCCGGACCACGAAGCACCCCTCGCATGCGGCGGACTCACTGCATATAGCGCGATTCGCAAGCTGTCGGCGCACAACATTCAACCGGGTCGCACGATCGGCATCATCGGCGCGGCCGGCGGCCTCGGCCACTACGCCGTGCAGATCGCGAACGCGTTCGGTTATCGAGTCGTCGGTGTGGATGTAGGGGAAGATCGCCTCGAGTTCGTTCGGTCGCTCGGCGCAGAACACGCAGTTGGAGCGAACGAAGCTGCGGCGTATGCAGCAACGCTCGGCGGAGTTGATGCAGTGCTGGTATTCGCAGCGCGGTTGTCAGGTTTCGAACTCGGCATGGAGATGGTGAAACGCGGCGGCCTATTTGTTGCGGTTGGTATTCCTCCATCGAGCGAGGGAAGCTTGCAGCTCAACCCCTGGCAGTTCTTCCTCAAAGACACCACGATCATCTATTCGGCGATCGGCACCGTCCAAGAGATGCGCGAAGTAGTGGCGTTGGCTGCCCAGGGCAAGCTCACGACTCATGTGTCGAGGCGCGGCACGCTGTCTGAGGTCGACACCATCCTCGATGAACTTGAGGCCAGCAAGTATCTCGGCCGAGCAGTAATCACCGATCTGTCTCGCTGAATCGCGCTGCGGCGGATTTTCCAGTACTTCATCGATGTTCGGCCGCGGTCTTAAATCCTTCGTTCTCTAGAGCAATTGTTTTTCGTATGGATCGTCCAACGAGTGCTTCAACCAACGAACTTCCGAAGCCCGACATGTTGATAGCAAGCCAGTTCTGCACACCGTTTGGCATCACAGTGAGTCGATGGGTTGCCGTCATCGTGACTCCCCGTGTTGTCGTCGACCACTCAAAGAGTCTCTGGGGCTCCAACTTCGTCACGGTCCACACCGCGGGACGCTGACGAGGCTGCACAATTCGCGCAGAACTCCCCAATTTCATTGGCCCGCTATCGAGGCGTTCGACGCTAGTCATTGTCGGCGCAATATCAGGCCACCGTTCGACATCAACCGTGAGTTCCCACACCCGACCGACATCAGCAGCAATGATGATCTCATGTTCAATAGTCATACAATGGAGTGTACCATTTGGTACATTCCATTGGCAAGGACAAATCTTCGGTCAACGGAAACAAGATGACGACATCACGAGAAAACTTGCTCGAAGCAGCGATCCTCTACATCGCCAACCACGGGTTGAGCGACATGAGCTTGCGCGAACTCGCGTCCGAAATTGGGACGAGTCACCGCATGATCATCTACCACTTCGGTAGTCGCCAAGGCCTAGTCGCGGCCATCGTCGAATCGATGGAACGTCAACAGCGCGACGCACTTGCGCAGATCGCACAGAACAACACGACGACCCGCGATGTAATCGAAGCACAATGGGCGCATCTATCCGACCCTGCAATGCGCCCGTTTGTGTGCTTATTTTTCGAAGTGTTGAGTCTCGCGCTGCACGAGCGTCCTGGCACCGAGTCGTTTGTCGCATCCATGACTACACCATGGCTCGACCTCGGCGACAAGATCGTTCAACAGCTAGGACTCCAAACTCGGCGGGATGATGTTCGGCTCGGCGTCGCGGTGGTACGCGGATTGCTTATCGAGGTCGCGGCGACCGGCGATCTCGCGGCGCCGACGGCCTCTCTCAATCGATTCCTCGACCTCCTCGACGCGCATGCAATCCAGTGACCAACCGACGTCGAAGGTTTTCGCGTTGTGGCGTTGACGCTGAGGCGCGTGAGCGACACTACGAAGTCGTAGCGGCGCTTCGACCCAACGCGCTGATGCCGCGGCAACTGCGAACGAAGCAAGGACAGCAACCGCTGTACTCGCGAATTCGATGCGGTACAGATCGCCACCTCGAGCGAGGTACAAGATCGGATAATGCCAAAGGTACAAGGAATACGAAGTGCGTCCGAGCCATGTCAATACCATGGAATCAAGCCACCCAGATTTCGACTGCAACGCTCCAAGGACCAACACCGCACAGGCGGCGCCAACCATGGTGTATCCAACGCCTATCAACTCAACTTCTCGCATTCCGCACACCAGCACGAGCAACGGCAACGCGACCACGCACGCAATTCGCCGCCAGTCGATACGCATCAATGGTTGGATTCCAAACGCGATTGCGGCGCCGATCAATAGAGCGTCGGCGCGCATATCGGTGCCGTTCACAACTCGTTCCATAGTTGACGATGCAGCACCCGCGAGGTGCACGCGCCAAAGGCACACACCAAGTGCACCGGCGACCAGCCACCAAGCTGCATGCCCAATCCGGCGGATGCCCAAGAACACGATGGGCCAAACGATATAGAACTGTTCTTCAATCGCCAAGGACCAAGTGTGTTCGAGTGGGCCGCGCATTCCGCCGAACGCACGCGACCAATTCGCGACGTACAACAATGTCCAAATCGCGCCGGAAGCCGTCGCACACGTCGCAACCACTGCCAGCATCGCAGGCATCAGTCGACGGACCCGAGCGCGGCAGAACCTGCGAATCGAAATACCGCCAAACTCGCGGTCTTCCTCAATCAACTTTCGCGTAATCAAGAATCCAGAGAGCACGAAAAAGAGATCAACGCCGAGGCCACCGCCGAGAAAGGTCGTGGGGCCAAAGTGCAACAACAGCACAGCAACGATGGCAATTCCCCGCAGTCCATCCAATGCTGGGCGATGACCTAGTACCCACGTATCGCGGCGCATCGAAGGATCATCGACCGATTACCGCTCAACGACATAGGGCATTTGCCCTATGTCTACGACGATTCAGAGCCGGACGGTTGCTATTTTCAATCGGTGCCAGTACTCATCGACTCCACCAAAACCTCCAGCATTGCCGTTGGTGTCGACATAAATGGTGAGTGAAAAGTGTCAATGACAACTATCCGTGAAGCACGCTTTGCCATCATCCGTTGCATTTCAGGGTGAATCGCATTGTCGCGTTCGCACACCACGTAAGTGGAAGGAATGTGGCGCCACGGCTCCACGTTTGACGGGACTATCACGCAACCGAACGAGGTTGAGCGCAACTGCGCGACCGCGGCTTCGGCGTCCTCGCGTGAGCATGCGTTATAGAAACATGCCGTCGCGGCCGCGCAACCGTGAACATACCGCTATCGCCGATCACCAATGCCGCGACGAGCTGTGATGCAGGAAAGGCGACACTCACGTCAGTGAACACTTCTTTGCAGTCAGACGTGCCGTCGAGTTAGGACAAACGAATCACGGTGCAGGCAATCGCGCCAGGGTCGTCATCCGGTAGCAAGAAGCGCCAAAATATTGTGCCAGTCGGATGGCCTTCAGTATCGAGCCAGTTGCTCGCGCCAGGGTCACGACCTGCAATCACAATACGAAACGAGCCGTCAGACTCAAGCTTGATCTGGGCTTGGTTCAACGAGGTCGTGCGGTGACGATATTCAAGCGTTTGCATCTGACGGTTCCACAACATCACGTTGGCGAACACGCCTTCAGGAAGCCGACCTGTCATTTCCAAGGCTTCGTTGTCGCCAAGCTCCCAACGGCCCATCGCGTACACGATGTCGGCAGCTCCGGGCACCGGCAACCCAGAATCACGGAAGCTATAAGGGACTGGCAGCGTGTTGGGTTCTTCGGCCACAAACGGGATGCCCACACTCGCGCCCGGTACGTTTTGACCGAGGGTGGCTTGGCGCACAAACGCGACGGCTTCCGCCATTCGTGTTGCGAGCACCGCGTCGCTCAGCGGAGGCGGCGGGGCAACCTCATCCAGCGCCTCTATCGAAATGTTGACGTGGGTGGTCTGGTCGCATTGTGCCGAAACCGGTAGTTGGAAGTAGCTCCGAACGATGACCGCGTGTGCGGCGGAGTCGAGTCGCAACCAGTTGCCCGCATGCTTCTCGGCGCTCAATACGAGTGAGTACGTACCATCTGACGCAACGTCAAAATCTCGGTTGTTCACATCGCCAAGAAGCGGTCCAGCCATCCCTCCGTCGACCGCAGCACCGTGAATAGTGAATGATGTGTAGCACTGAGTGTCCATACGGCCCGAGATGCGGTACGACCGATCACCACTGATTCTCGAGAAGTGATAGATCGCATCTGGGTTGTCGCCTTGCATCTTGCGAGCGGGCGAGACAATCAGTGCCAAACGCGGATGGTCTGGGTCGCCCTCAACAAACAGTTCGGATGCGGCCGAAAGCACCTGCGCAACGTATCGATACGCCTCGGCAACGTCGATCGGGTGTTGAAACCGTGCAACCGAACCCACATAGCCATCGCGAATCTCTCCGAGGGCTGCGATGAGATCGTTGAATACGGCGGTCGTCAGTGGGGCTTGATCCATATTCGCATGTACTCCTGAGCTAGGTCCACGACGAACAGCGCGGCGGCGGGCGGACGCGTGCCGGTCACCAGTTTGACAGGATGCCCCACTGGAGAGCCAATACGCGAAAGTCGGCCACCGAAATGTTCCCCATCCGTAGCATGACAGCGCGCGACAATGGGAAGTGCATCCGCTCCGCAACCGCAGTTTTCGCGCGCTTGCCATCGGACAAGCGGTCAACGGCATCGGGAGCTGGTGCGCGCTGATCGCGATTTGGGGGTACGCGACCGAACGCTTTCATGCAACGCCGTGGCAGATCTCGGTGTTGGGTCTGACATGGACGATTCCCGGAGCATTGCTCGGCCCCATGGCAGGAGTACCAACCGACCGGTGGGATCCACGGCGAGTACTGATCGTCGCGGACTCTCTCGCCGCAGGTTGTGCAATAGGAATGGCCTTCACCAACACGTATTGGGGCCTCGTAGTCTGGTCGAGTGCGCAAGGTTTCGCGAAATCGTTCGCGATGCCCGCGTTTGGGGCGCTGACGCCACGGGTCGTTTCCGACGAACAGCTCCCGGTCGCCAATGCGATTCTCAACAGCGCGATGCAAGCGTCGATTGCGTTTGGTCCTGTCCTCGGCGCAGCAGCCATCGAACTCAGCGGAGCGAAGGGCGCTTTTCTCGTCGACGCATTCACGTACTGCATCGGCGTCGCCGTTGTGATCCCCTTAGTTCTATCGCCAATCGCCAAGTCTCAAGTCGCCTCACCATGGAGCGACGCCCTAGAAGGAATCCGGGTTGTGCGAGCGCGACCCGAAGTCATGCGTCTATTCGCGGGTGCAGTCGGCGTGTACGCGCTATGGGGTGCTGGTGTGACGATCGAGCCGCTGTACGTACGCGACATTCTCGAGCGCAGCCCTGCGACCTTCGCGTATCTGCAAACTGCATTCGGAGTGATGATGGTGCTGGTTGGATTCGTCGTCGCTCGCGTCGGAGAGCGGAGTACTCGCATCGACGTGGTCGCGGCTGGAGCCATCGCGAGCGGACTGTGTGCCGCGTTGTATCTCGCGACACCGCTGATCGGCGTCGCATTCCTTGCCATCGCGCTATGGGGTGTGTCGACCCCGTGGTTCACCACGCCAATGCGCACATTGTTGCAACGAGCCACCCCCGCTGAAGCTCACGGGCGCGTCTTCGCGCTCGACGAAACCCTGCGGAGTTGGGCAATGGCAGTCGCAACGGGCAGCGCGGGTTTCGCGTACAGTGAGTTCGGTTACCGTGGCGCCGGAGTCTTATACGCGTCACTGCCCGTTCTCGGTGGATTAGTTATCCTCTCCGGAGCACGGCGCAGGAAACTCCGCTCTACCTCGAGCACCGACAACGACGTGCTCGCCGACGCACTCTAACCGGGAGTGTGGCGTGTTCTTACGGCGATGGTGGGTAAGTTTCGAAACCGTTTGTGTTTTGCTGTCCGCGTATGAAGGCGATGATCGCATCCACGTCTGCCGCCGAGAGACCTTCCACGGCGGGCATATCGCCGAAGTTCCAGTGGTGTTGACGAGAACCGTTTGCAACCGCACTCCGAAACGCGTCGTCGCCATGGTGATCAGCCTTGTAGACCAGCGAAAGATGCGACGGCCCCTTATCGGTGCCCCGCAAATCAGCGCCATGGCACGACGCGCATGATTGCGAATACAGCGTCTTGCCATCCCCACCACTCGAGGGCCCCGTGGTTGTCGTGGGTGACGCGTCGCTTCCACAAGCCGAGAGCGCCGCGGCGAGGCCAATACTGAGCACAGTCCCGCATAGGCGACGAATCCCAATCTGCATTCGCGAAGCATACCGACGGGAGTTACGCTGACCAACATGTTGTGGTCCCTTGCGTTTGATCGAATCGGCGTTGTGGTGAGCGATATCTACTTCCTTGATCCCGATCCGATTCCAGGACAGGAAGGCGCTGAACGCGGTGTACGCCTTGAACTGCGACGCTTCGAACGCGACAAACTCAACGGATCGATTTACTCTGCAGTGCCAATCCACATTGGCAAACCGATTTGGCGGGTCGATCTACTCGAATCTGTGAGCTCCGAACCCGGGAGCCTCGATCGTGCACATCATCACCCGAGATTTCATGGCTGGGAGCCGACGCAGCGCGTCTTCGTAGACGAGCTGTCCGCGAGCCCGGTGCAGTGGGTTCGCGATCAATTCGCGCAAATCGATTCGGTGCTCGATCACGCGCACTACAGCGGAGACGAACTTGAAACCAACGATGTCGAGTCACTGCGCCAAGCCGGCCCCACTGTCGCAAACATGGTCGAATATCTGCTGGATGAGATTCGCGAAGGCCGCGGTGCGCGACCTCCAGCAGCGACCGGCACCGAAGCACGCGAGAGTTGGTTGTAGCGCGCGGCACGCGCTCTCGCTATGACGACACACGACTCTCTCGACGCCGGCGAATTCAACGATTGGATCTACGCGATCACCAGTGCGCTGAACGGAACTTCGTCATCCGAGGTGCCGTGCGGAGAATGCACAGCCTGTTGCACCTCATCACAGTTCGTCCACATTGAACCCGACGAAACCGCGACGCTAGAACGCATTCCCAAAAAGCTGCTGTTTGCCGCGCCTGGGTTGCCCAAAGGGAACAGGGTCATGGGTTACGACGACGTCGGTCACTGCCCAATGTTTAAGAACGGTCGTTGCTCGATTTACGAGCACCGACCGCGCACATGTCGCGTTTACGACTGCCGGGTGTTCCCTGCAGCGAGCGTCGCTCCCGATTCAGAAAAAATCGCGATTGCTCACCAGTCTGAGCGCTGGCAATTTTCCTACGGCGATCAGCTGGCCCAAGAGCAACACGCGGCAGTCCAGCGTGCGGCCTCATACTTACGGGCACACCCAGAAGTGTTCCCCAACGGTGAAGCCGTGCATAATCCCGCACAACTCGCGGTACTCGCAATCGCCGTACACGCAGAGTTCGCCAGCGACCCGACAAGCAACCATGGCGATAACGACGTCACACCCGACACAATCGCGCTGCGCGAGGCCATCGCGAGCTTCGTAGAATCTCGTCGCGACAGGGGCTGAGAGATCAGCTACTGGTTTGCGGAAATATCGGCAGTATTCGAATGCGCCTGCCCGTCGCCGAGAAGTAGGCGTTCGCGATCGCGGGCGCAACTGGCGGGACGCCAGGTTCGCCAATTCCACCCAACGATTCGCCACTGGTGACGATCTCGACATCAACCTGCGGCATTTCATCGAGACGCAGCACCCTATGGTTATTGAAGTTTGTCACCGCGGCCGCGCCGTTGGTGAATTTCATTTCGCCCCAGAGCGTGGCGCTGAGTCCGTGGGCAATCCCTCCCTGCATCTGCATTTCAACCGCAGCCGGGTTGATTGCTCGCCCGCAGTCAACAACACAGGCAACTCGGTTGACGCGCATCGACGTATCGGTCACTTCAGATACTTCCGCGACCTGGCATACCAACGATCCGAAACTCTCGGCGTATGCGACACCCCATCCGTGCCCGGACGCCAAGGAAGTACGCCATGCACTCAGCTTGTCAGCAGCTTCCAATACCGCGGTGGCTCGGGCGTCGTCAGCGAGCAAACCGCGTCGAAAATCGAACGGGTCTATACCTGCGGCTGCGGCCAGCTCGTCAATTGCACACTCGACTGCAAACGCGTTGATGGAATTGCCCACCGATCGCCAAAAACCGACCGGGATACCCGCCGGATTCGCGACCCATTCGGTCTGCCGTATGCCGAGCGAGTACGGCAAGGAGGTCGCCCCTTCCACTGCTTGTGAATCCAGCTGCCCGGAAGCGGAGAACCCCAGTTGCCCAAGAATCGAAGTCGAAGCCGTTCGGTACTTCCATGCCGTCACCGCCGCACCATCAAGCGACGCTTTCACATTAACCAGGGCCATCGGTCGGTATCGGTCGTGACCGAAATCTTCTTCACGCGGGTACATCAGCATCACCGGTTTACGAATCTTCATCGCCACTTGCACGGCCGCGGCGATGAAGTCTTGTTCGCTCTTGCGACCAAGACCGCCACCGAGAAACGTCGTATGAACCGTAATGGCACCGGCGTCCAATCCCGTCAATCTCTGCACTGTGCCCACAACCGACGATGCTGATTGGGTTGGCGCCCACACTTCGCATTCAGTCTTGCGGTAATCGACGGTGCAATTAAGTACTTCCATGCACGCGTGCGCGAGATACGGCACGCTATAGGTGACATCGATCGACTTCGTCGCGGCATCGAGTGTTGCCTGGATCTGGCTAGCTGCAGGCTCGGCGATTACGGCGACGCCAGCTGCCATAAGTTGCTCAGCCTGGGCCTGTAGTACATCCGAGTCGAGGGGAGCCGATTTCAAAACGTTCCAGCGCGCATCAAGCGAACGGCAGCCTTCCATAGCCAGCCACGTATTCGAAGCCACGACCGCTACTGCGTACTCACTGTCGCGTGCAACCGCGCCGCGTGCATCTAGGGCCTTGATCGGAACAACCGCACTCGCACCCGAAGGGATTGGTGGCGTTCCTTCCAGCCAAGCACCGAATACTGGTGCGTGCTTGATCGCGGCGAACACCATGCCGGGTACACGCACATCGAGACCGTAGACCGCACTTCCATTGACTTTCTTCGGAAGTTCGACCCGCGGGACTGACCGTCCAATCACGGTGTACTTCGAGGGGTCGGTGAGCTTTGGTTCCTGCGGCACGGGCAAGGTTGCTGCCTTCGTCACCAACTCGCCGTAGGTTGTCGACCTCTCGATCCCATCGACCGTCGCAAGAACTTTGCCGGCGCGAGCGATGCATTGCGAGACAGGTACACCGAGCATGTCGGCACCAGCTGCGACCAGCATTTCGCGAGCTGCAGCGCCCGCATTCGCGAGTGGCCCAAACTGGGATCGCACCGCGAAACTCCCGCCGGTGAGGTACGAAACGCCCGGCGTCGCATCGGCTTGTTTGACTGTGATCGATTCCCACGGCACGCGCAGTTCCTCGGCCAGTATTTGTGCCAACCCCGTCATCGTGCCTTGACCAAATTCAGAACCGCCATACATCAGCGTGACCGAGTTGTCGTTGGCAATACGTACCCAGGCGTTCACTACCACCGTCGAATCCGCGGGCACAGTGGTAGTCGTCGATCTGCTCACCGGCTTTCCTGATGGCTTTGGTTTCCGCAACACAGCAGGCTCGTTCTCGCTTTCACACCCCGCTAGGAATGCGACACCGATCGTCAACCCGCCAGCACCTGCGATAAGGAAGTGTCGCCGACTCAACATCGGCAACGATGGAGGATCGCCTATCGAAGCATCGCTGCTCGCGTCGGTCATCACAGCTGGTCCAAGGCTTCACGGATTCGCTGGTAGGTACCGCAGATGCAAATGTTGGTCAGCGCCTCTGCGACCTTCGACCCGTCTCCTTCGGCAGATTCCAACGCAGCCGCGCCGGCCATGAGCATTCCCGATTGACAGAATCCGCACTGCGGCACCTGGTTTTCGATCCAAGCTTGCTGGAGTGGATGGCTGCTGTCGGGAGACAGGCCCTCGATCGTCGTGATCGCGCGACCCGCTGCTTCCTTGAGCGGCACAGAACACGAGCGATTCGCGGTGCCATCGAGCAACACGGTGCATGCACCGCACGCACCGATCCCACACCCGTATTTCGTTCCGGTGAGATTCAAGACGTCGCGCAACACCCACAGCAAGGGGGTCGTCTCATCGACCTCGACATCACGATCAAATCCATTGACGACGAGCTTGGTCAACTCAGCTCCAAAGGTAGGCAACTGTGCTTTGGCACCTTACCAATAAATTTGGTAAGCCATATCGGAGTCCTCGTTAGCCTTCTGCGCCAAACGCGGTCCCAGTTACATCCACAGCAAGACCTCCGCCGTCGCAAACCAACGTGGTTCCGGTAACAAAGGATGCCTCGTCTGAGCACAAGAACAAACAGCACGCAGCGATTTCTTCGGGAGTGCCAATTCTGCGCAACGGCACGTCGCGCATCGCGCGCGAATACGCATCGCCGCTCGAGATCCCAAGGGCGCTCGCAACCTTCGCCATATCGGCATCGGCCATCGGGGTCGCGACCCATCCAGGACACACTGCATTGGCTCGGATGCCGTGGGGTCCGTAGTCGACGGCAATGGATCGAGCCAATGAAACAAGGCCAGCCTTCGAAACGTCGTACGCCGCCGAACTTGGCGTGTTGACGAAACCGTTCACACTCGAGACAACCACAACGGCACCACGACGTCGTTCGATCATCGACGGCAACGCGGCCCGCACCAACATCATCGGGCCCGTGAGGTTCGTATCAATCGTGTCGTTCCAAGTCGCATCGCTCACATCAGCAACTGCACCACCGATGTCGACGCCCGCATTGGCAACCACGATGTCGATACCGCGGAACTCATTGATCGTTTCGGCAACCACTACAGCCACGTGTTCAGAGTCACGAACATCGCCCACGATCGCAAGACCGCCGATTTCGTCCGCGATAGTTAGCAGCGGTTCGGCACGACGGCCAGTCACCACGACATGCGCACCTTCACTTGCGAAGCGGCGAGCGGTCGCGGCGCCGATGCCAGTACCGCCACCACTCACGATAGCGACGCGTCCAGCGAGCCTCATCGTTAGAGCAACGCGGCCGCGAGGCGACGCCAACCAGCAAGCGGTAAGCCATGCGTTTCAGATGTCGATTCGGGCGAGCTCAATAGTTGCAGGCATACATGGTCGGCGCCCGCGTCGCGATGCTCGGCGATCCTCGCCGCGATCGTTGCTTCGTCGCCCCACACCACCAACGCGTCAACCAGCCGATCACTTCCGCCGTTGGCAATATCGTCTTCACTGAAGCCAAGCCGCCGCCAATTGTTTGCGTAGTTAGGAAGCCCGAGATACATCGAGAGGTGCACGCGAGCGATGGCGCGCGCCAATGCAGGGTCAGATTCCAACACAACGGCTTGTTCGGGCAACACCGAAGGGCCCGGCCCAAAGGCCTCGCGCACCAACGCGGTGTGCGCCGGGGTGACGAGGTACGGATGAGCGCCGGCGGTGCGAGTCCGGGCTAGTTCCAACATTTTTGGCCCGAGGGCCGCAAGCACGCGGTCATGCTGGGCCAACGGATTCTCGGTGGTATCGAGTGCATCGAGGTATTCACGCATTTGCAGCAACGGCTTTTGGTACCGACCAGCTTCAGCCATATCGATGAGCGGCGCATGGCTGACTCCGATACCGACAAGGAAGCGATCGCCATACTTGCCAGTCATCCGAGCATGCTGGGCCGCGGTCTCGTTGCCTGTGTGCATCCACAAGTTCAAAATGCCGGTCGCAACGGTCGTGCGGCTCGTCGCTGCGAGCAAGGACTCGACGACATCAAACAGGTTTCCACCCACATCCGGTATCCACAGCGCATCAAAGCCGAGTTCGTCGAGTTCGGTAGCAGCGGCGTCGCCAGCGCTTCGATCGCCATAGCGCAGCTCGCCCGACCAAATACCAAGTCCTCGCAACGGGTTCGTCATAGCTGCGAACCTACCTGAACCTCAGCCCATGAGACCAGCGACGTCGCTCGCTTCTAGCGCTTCAATCGTCAACGCTCTGCCAATTTCGATCATGTCAGCGGCGCGATGAAAGTCGACGCTGCGACACGCGTCTTTCGGAATGGTCACCATCACATCGGGAGGATGCGCGGCGAGGCAATACCGAGTCAGCACACTTTGCATCGCTTCAAGCGACTGATTCATCACATCAAATCGACCGATGCTTGCCTGGGCACCGTCGGCATCCGAAGGTGCGGCTTCACCGTCGCTGTTCAACTGTTCATCGCCGACAGTGTTGGTACTGCCGAAGCGGCTCATCCATGACCGCACCACATCACGATCAAGCAGTGCAGTGGCGCCGCGCCGAAACCGCTCCCCCCAATCTTCCACCGGGGTGTCTTCAGTGCTCTCGCGCACCGGCACCGCATCTGGAGTACCGCGCCGATCGCCTCCAAGCGATACCGCAATCGTTACGTCGGCTTGCACGGCGGCCGTGGGCGCGATCGGAATCGGATCCATCACACCCCCATCAACGAGCATTCGACCATTCAGCATCACAGGAGTGAACACTCCTGGTATTGCAATCGAGGCGCGAATCGCCACATCAGCTGGACCCCGTTGAAACCAGACCTCCCTGCGCGCCAAGAGATCGGTCGCAACCGCGGTAAACGGGATGGGCAGATCTTCAATCATGACATCCCCCAACAATTCGCGAACTCTTGCAAAAATCTTTTCAGCACGAATCGCGCCCGGCGCGGACAGCGACACATCAAGCATGCGCAGCACGTCAAACTGCGACATACCTACGACCCAGTCGGTGTAATCGTCAAGCTTCCCAGCGGAAAGCAACCCCCCGACCAACGCTCCCATTGAGCTACCGGCCACCGTCACGAATTCAACACCGCGTTCTTGCAACACCTGGACAGCACCGATATGGGCGTAGCCCCGAGCGCCACCACTTCCTAACGCCAGCGCAACCTTGACAGACCTATCCATAATCACACGCTAAGACTGTCGATCGAGCAAGGGTTCGAAGGCTTCGATGTATTCAGCGAGGCGATGCGTCACTTCGAACGCACATTCAGGATCACGAAAATCGAAATCACTCCATGTTTCCGAAACGCGGCGCCAACGGTCGTTGCCGAGAAATGGCCCCACGACCGGTTCTTTGCCTAGCACCTTGCGCCACTTCTTTTCGGCGGACACCAACCGCACCAACACGGCATCGTTACGTTCGACCTTCGGATACTCCGCGTGGAAGCCGATTTCGAGTTCGAGGCTTCCCTCTCGCCGACCACGAATGAGTTGTACCTCGTAGTGTTCCTTGGTTCGATCGCCCGCACCGAAGGTAACTTTGAGACCGTACCCGTGCGCATAGCCACCGAAATCGTGATAGCGATCGGCCACTACGGTGACCAGTCCATCGCGTACTTGTTCGAAAAACTCGTTGCTCGACGGGTCTGCCATAGCAACGAACTGTATTCCGCCGCTATTGCCGCTGGATTAAACGTGGAGATTAACCGTGCAGTTACAGGCCTAACTGTTTGACTTTCCGTTGGCTCATGACGATTGCAGCGATCAACATGGCGACGATAACGGCCAATGAAATGTAGGTATTGAGGTGATACCAGTGCGACACCGTCATTTTCAGGCCGACGAAAATCAAAATCCCACCGAGTGCGTGCGACAGGTAGTGGAACTTTTCTTTGGCGTTGGCAAGCAGGAAATACATCGCACGTAATCCGAGAATCGCGAAGGCATTCGAAGCGAGGATGAGAAACGGTTCATTTGACACCGCCAAGATCGCAGGCACCGAGTCAACGGCAAAAATGACGTCAGTCAGCTCGACCACAACCAAGGCCGCAAGCAATGGAGTGGCAGCGCGTTTTCCATCGATACGAGTCAGAAACTTTTGCCCGTCGAGCTGGTCCGAGACCGGCATGATTTTTCGGAGCAGCCCTAGCCCACGCGTGGCTTCTTCGCTCTCCTCATCCGCGCGGTGTCGAATAATTTTCAGGCCCGTGTACACAAGGAACACGCCGAAAACCAACAACAACCACCAGAATTTCGCAATCAGGGCACTACCAACGAGTATGAAGACGGCACGGAGTGTCAACGCGCCGAAGATGCCCCAAAACAGCACGCGATGCTGGTACTTCAGCGGAATCGCCATGGTGGTGAACAGCATCGACCACACAAAGACGTTGTCGACGCTCAGAGATTTCTCAATGAGATATCCGCTGATGTACTCACCGAATGCGCCGCCTCCGAACGAAACGGCAATCACTGCAGAAAATGCCAAGCCGCACAGCACCCAGACGATCGATTCACCAAGTGCTTCTTTGGGGGTCGGAGCATGCGCATCGCGGTGCCGATACAAATCGACGGCAAGCATGAACAAAATAACGGCACCCAGGCCGATCCATGCACCCATCGGCACCTTGAGATCGACGAAATTAGACCTATCGGCCGCGACACCAAACAACTTGTGCTCCTCTTCGATTGCCTAACGGACAATCGAAGGTCTCGCTCCCGCCAGAGGCGGGCGGGGCGCCGGGCAGCAAGCTGCCGTGCTGACGACGGATCCCGTGGGGCTACTCCCCTTCGATGATCGCATTATGGCACAGTTGCTACGAGCCAACCGACAGGGGGTGCCATTTAGCTGACTGGCATGCCCATCATCGCCCTGATGACGCTGTACGCAGGTTTCTTCGAGCCATCGGCCCGTTCAAGGCCCATCATGCACAGCCAGTTCGCGAGATTCGTGCACTTATCGCGGTGTGCGTAGAGATACAACGGCCCGGCGTATGGATACCGATTCCAGGTCGTGATCAAATCCCACATAGCGAGTGCCTGTATTGGCTCGGTGCCAACCTGCGATCCATCGAATCGAGTCGTTTCGCCCGATAGCGATGACGTCGGCCAACCCGCTTCAGTGACCCAAATTTTCTTTGAACCTGCCCCAAAGGTCTTCATCACGTTGTACATACGCGGAATGTGATTTACCAAGGGGTTGAAGTTGATCTTCTCACTTGGATACGCAGGAAAGGTATACGGATGAACGCCCACTCCGTCGACGAGGTTGAGCGCACCCGTCAACGCGACGACGTAAGTAAAGGTATCCGGGGCAAGGTTGCCATTGATGTTGCCGGCAGGCGCCAGCCCTCCGCTGATGACGGTGGCCGTTGGTTCGACCCAATGAATGACCGTCGCGGACGCCGCGAGAAAAACACCGTAACGAACCGGATTCACAGGATTCCAGAAACCAACAATGTTGGGTTCATTCCATATCTCCCATTTGGTGACCGATCCAACAAATCCGCTAGGCCGTTTCGGCCCACTTGGTGAATAACGCTGCGCGGCCTCGTACACAAAATTTACATAGTCGACGAAGTGCACCGGCGGAACGTGCGATGGGTTCGAGGTACCGGCAGGAAGCGGATTGGGTCGTGCCCAAGGCGGGGTAAATCCCGGCACAAACAGCACATCCACCCCGAGATACGCGGCCACCTGTACCACGTTGTCATATCGCAACCAGTCCCACGTGCTGGCGTCATCGGGCTGCACCGTCCACCATGAAAGGTCGCATCGAATCATCCGGATTCCAACCGCGACTACCTCGACCATCGCCGCGGCGACAACAGCAGGATCCTCATTTCCGCACGCGCCTGACGGCGGGGTCAACCCTGTGAGGTCGCCGTAAGTTGCGGGCGCGGCAAGCGAACTACTGCGCGACGAATCCTGCACGCCAAACAGCACGCTCGCAATGAGAGTCACCGCGCACAACGAGCCGACGCAACCCGACCTACGGTTCCGCATGCAATCTCCGCCCCTTCCGCGTAGAACATGCACAGTTTGGCAGAAGCGCTACAACACGCCGGGCTTCGGTGAGCCATCAATTGCAGAAAACCTACGAACGTGTATACCAACGCCTCGTCTTGCGGCACACCAGCAACAGCGACATCACCCGTATCGCGTCGCGGCAACGGTGATGTCAAGCTTCGCCGTCGAGATCGAGCGACAGGCGTTGAACGAGATCCACAAGGTCGCTCGTGCTCTTAATCGCAAATATTTCTCCGGTGTCGACAACCTCGACCCGCCCGGCGAGCCGCCCTTCACGCGCCGCAACCGGAAGCACGCGCAACACCAAACTGAATGGCCGCGTCGAAACTTGCGGCACCGAAGGGGCCCGAGGCCATGGCGGAGGGGTCGACACCGGTCGATCATGGCGAGTCAGCGTCCATCACCCGTCCATCGGGCCCTTCAAAACCACGCGACTCGCGTCGCACGTGACGGTTGGCTCCGTACAAGCCGGCCAATCGGCACAGAAGCCCTAAATCGGCTAGCCGAACGTGTGAAGAGACGGTTGTCCACCGCGGGCGAGGCTCTGCAAATTTTCAGCGACTGCTTGCCCGATTTCGTCAAGTGTCGCGACCGCTCGAATCGCGACCTCGCGAGCTGAAGCAACGCGACCTTGTGCCACAAGCTCTCGGCAAAGTCTTGAATATCGAGATTCGTCGAGAGGCTCCGCGACAATCGCGAGGTCGAGCAATCGAATTGCCTCGTCGGCATTGCCGCGAATCGACGCGTCGTCGGCCACGATGTCAATCAAGCTGAGATATTGCCGTTTCGCCCGTTCGCGCGGCATCGCCGACCAATCTTCATACACGTCGCCTGGCAAGAGTTCGCCTTGGTAGAGGCCGATCGCAAGCCGGGCGCTCCCCACTCGTTCATCGGGCGTCCCAGACAACGCGGCAGCGGCGCGTTCCTCGAATACTTGCAGATCGGTGCTCACTCCATCAGACAGGCGTAACAACTCCCCGTCACGCATGACAACATCACCCGCTCGCTGGCGTATCCGATTGAGCAAATTGCGGAGCCGTCTCCGACCCGTTTCAATCTCGGCGTCCGGCCAGAGGGCGTCAATGGCGGCATCGACAGTCATTACGCCTTGAATCGCCAACAACTTCACCAACGATGATGGGTGCCCGGGTTGCGGAGTTCGGTCTGTGGCCGAGACCACGACGCTGAACGCTCCGAACAACCGTACCGTGGTGCCCCCAGCCGAACTTTCGCGTTCAGCTGTTCCCAACATCTCTTCAAGTGGCCGAATCATCAGTTGCGCGTATCTGGTCAACAGATCGGGAACGCCCATATCAGCCGCGCATTCGCGTGCTTCATCAAAGCGCAGCGCAGAACGCGCTAAGTCACCACTACGCCCGCAAGCGAGCGCATGTAGACACAAGAACGTGGGACGATTAGATGGGACTAACGCCACCCCAGGCTCAAGTTGTTCGATCATTACTACGGCTTTGGATGCGTCTCCCCACATCGCTTCAAACGTGGCGTCGGCAAGGTCAATTGGTGGCATGTAATCGATTGCCATCGCGGCCTCCCGCCCCCGTTTCGCATAGAGGTGGTAGGCGTCAATATCGCCGAGCACCGCGAAATGTTCTGCCGTCGAACTGAGAAACTCCACCATCTGCCCAGCGCGTATCCAAGGCCCACACCGACGTTCGAACTCATCAACCGCCGCACGAAAACCCGACAAGTCACCGCGATGCGCCGCCACCCAGGCGAGGCTCCACCATGCCATCGAAATAACCGTGCGGTCTCGCCGCCGGGTGCCGATTTCAAGTGCTTCAAGAGCAGCGGCTTCGGCTTCAGGTATACGACCCAAGAAGTCGAGCACGTCACAATAGTTCGTCAGCCAAAACCCTCGCGTGTAGTCGCCCACGGGTAGCAGCGACAATGCGGCGCGCATTTCGGCTTCGCCTTCTCGCGCAAACCCTGCCATGAACAACGAGGTGTAACCACGACGGGCGAGGGTCTCGACGCGCCAACGCGGCTCGTTGACAATTTGGAATAGCTCCGATGCTTCTGCGTACAAACGCGCCGAGGCCGCAAGCGATTCTGCCGTGCACCAAAAGGCTTCAACCCTCGCCAGCGAAGTGATCGCCCGTGCGCGCGTCGCGATCTCATGGGAATCTGCAGCTTCGAGCACCGAAGTCGCGAGCTCCACCGCCTCATGCAATCGAGCCGTAGAGGCCATGTCGCGCGTTTGTTCAGCCTGAGCCGCACGAACGACCTCGGGTGCAGCCGTCCGTCGACCGATTTCGACAGCTTGGTCGAGCCAGGCCGCCCGGCGCTCAGGCGCTGCAAGCTCAACGGCTTGACTCGCGTGGACAAGCAGTTGCGGGCAAGTAGCGATGACATCGTGTGGGAATGAATCCACAATCGTGGTCAGATCGACTGGGTCGAGAGTTTCAAGTTCGGTCCAATGAGTGCTCGCGATCATCGTCGCGAGTGCTTGCCGGTCGGAGGCGTCCTGCTGGAGCATTGCAATTGCCGCGCTCAATTCACCCCGCGCGCGGTAGTGATCAGAGATTTTGAGCCTCATTATGGAATCGCCCAAGATTCGAGAATCAATCGCCTCTCGAATCGGGTCAGGCACTACGTACCAATCAACGAGATGCGGAGCAAGCAAACCCGCGGAAAATGCTGCGGCAAGAAGGCCGGGGCCTCCGATAATTGTGGCAACGTTCGCGTCTACGAGTGGCAGCACTGCAAGGTCCGCAAGGCGCGGTTCCCCAGCAATAATGTCCGCAACCATCTCAGAGAGCAATAGGCGTGCACCGCGGCCGGAACTCGGCGACCAGGAAGGATCATTCGCGATCCTCTGCGCGGCCAAAGCAACTGCCGCGCACCAGCCCGTCGTTGCATCGGCGATTTCTTGAATGAGGGTGGGCGAAGATTCGCCGGCAAGCATCAATTCGATTTCCGAGAGGCCCATTCGTAATTGATCGACACCAATCGCAATGAAATCCGACCGAGCAGCAGTCTGAGCAAACGACCCGATTTCACGACCCGCGACAACGACCCGACATCGGGTGGGCAGATCGAAGATGGCATCCGCCAAGGCCTGAGATGCATCCGGCGTGAGGCGTTGTACGTCGTCAAGTACCACCGCGACAGCAATCGCTTGGCTCGCGATGCTCCCGACAAACTCGTCGAAGCACGCAAACGGCCCGCTCGTCAAACCTGCCTGCATCGCTTCTGCAATATCGCCGAGACCCGCCCGACGGACTGCTCGTACCAGCGCGCTAGCGGCACCTGCTGTATCAGTCGCTTCGCTGAATCGGACCCGAATGGCACCGAGCTCCCACGTCGCAAGTATCTGTTCAGCAAGGGTCGTCTTTCCGTACCCACCAGGCGCTTCCAGCAGCACCACTCGAACCGCGTTCGTCAGGCTCACGAGTCGATCGCGCTGTACTGTCGCTCTAGGCCGCCCGCCTACCATGAAGCGTCACGGTACAGCACAGCTGTAGCTCCCGCATACGGCACGCGGTACTTGTGCGTATCCACCGAGATACGTCACATTCGAGTATTCGAGGATTCGATGGACGCTCGATGGACGCCTCCTCGGCAAAATCGCCGACATGACACCATTGCGGACCCTTGTCGCCTCAATCACGCTCACGGCCATCGTCGCTTCCGCCACGGGAGCCACGGCCGGGCAGTCAACTGAGCGGTCTGGCGCGCCCCGTCTCAGGGCCGCGCTGATTAGCAATGAGCCGGCGGATTACCAACCGGTCACGCCCGCGACGATCCTCGATACGACGAAAGGAATCGGCGCTCCAAAGGCTCTCGTTGTGGGAGGCAGGACGATCACGTTGAACGTTGCTGGCATTGGGGGAATCCCCAGTTCCGGTGTTGATTCCGTCGTGCTCAACGTCAAGACTTCGTACGCGTCAGTTTCGAGTCAGGTTGTGGTGTGGCCAGCAGGTGCCACCCGACCTTCACCGACAACCGTCGAAGCAATTGTCAACCGCAACGAGTCGACGTTGATGGTGGCACAGCTAGGGACTAACGGCGCAGTGTCGCTTCGCAATTCCAAGGGCCGGATTCACCTGCAAGCCGACGTCCTCGGATGGTTTCCCACCGATTCTGGCATGAGCGTGCTGCCGGCGGCCGCGCTGTTGGATACTAAGAGTGGAGTGGGCGCTGCAATCGGCAAAATCGGAGCAGGCGCGACCAAGGTCGTAGCGGTTGCCGGCATCGCCGGCATTCCTTCGGCTGGCGGTGGCACGCTCGTAGCCAACGTGCGGGTAAGTGGAGCGAGCGTCGCCACTGATGTGACCTTGTGGCCGACGGGTGACGCACAATCCACGGTCGCGAATGTTTCGTTGAAGCCCGGCATGAGCGAACGAAACTTGGCGTTCATTCCGGTCGCGCCGGACGGCACGATTTCAGTGCACAACTTGGCAGGCACTGTCGACGTCACCATTGACGCAATGGCCTGGCTACCATCGACAAGCGGCTACACCCCAGTGGTTCCCACACGAGTACTCGACACCCTGGCTGGCATTGGCGGGTCCGTCGCGAAACTCGGACCAGCTCGTTCGCGTACGGTCACGGTCGGCGGTATTGCATCAATCCCCACGTCTGGCATCACCGCCGCCGTAGTGAATATCGCCGCACTCAACTCAACTGCGCTTACTGACATCACCGCATGGACCACTGGGACCACGCGCCCGCAAACACCCCTGCTGCGCGTCAACACTGGCGAGCTTGAACAGAATCATGTTGTAGTTCCGCTCGACGCGACCGGCAAATTCTCGATCTACAACAAACTTGGCAAACTCGATGTCCGTGCCGACGTCGTGGGTTACTTCGCGCCGCCATCCGATGGAACCTGGCGCTTCGTGCCCGACACGCTCACCCTCACGGCCACCAACCAACTGCAAACCGCGCAACTCACGAAATTCGCGTCAGATGGTTCGATTATCGCGACTACGCCACCTTCGGGCGTGACCCGTAGCGTCATCGGCGACTCCGGCGTGGCAACGATCGTGGATCGAACCGATGGGAGCACTGAGGTCACCGCGACCGCGACCATTGGTTCGCAGTTCGGCGTGTATCAAATTCCCGGACAGGTAGCTCCAGTTCCTTTGTCAATCATGAACGTGCGCCTTGCGCCAGGAGTGCTAGTAGTGCCGAACAACGACATATTTTTCCCTCCTGTCAACTTGCCCGACGGAGTAGATCCTCTGACGGCGGGGCTGCCCGGCATCTCGCCGAGCGCCATCGGTCCGTTCTCGCTGGCAGAAATCACCGATCGGATCGCGCTCAACGAAGACCCGGACATTTCCGGCGGCGCAACAACGGTGACCACCCTCATTCCTTGGGTCATTAGAGGTGTAGCCCCTGTAACGGGCACTGTGCTGCTCGGGGCGGGAGGCAACAACATTTTCGGCGAAGTTGTGGAGCCCGCAGGATTCCCAACCGTGCAGCGTGGCGCATTCAGCCTCATCATCGTTGCAACTGTCGACTTCTTCGACATCTACGAACAAGTGCACTTCGATATTACGTCTGACGATTTCTCTGCTTTCGGCTTCGCACCCGGCGCAACCTCAATGGCATCGTTGCCGGCGGGTGGAGAGGCGTCACCCAAGACCACGAGCTTCGATGCTGCAATCAAGAACAGTATTGGCTCCACCCGGAATGCCAATTCCAGCGCCCCCGCGACCGCGGCCACCGCGAATCCATGTCTCCCTGCACTGTCAGCCTCGCTGGGTTCGGTATCGATTACACCGCCGAACCTCATCCTGCTGCCGGTGTTCGAGCCCGTCGTGAGCAGTGATGCAGCGGGCAATACCCAGATCGATTTGCGGCTCGGGTTTTCACTCACCGCGAGCGCAGGCGTCAGCGGCACCGTGCAACTCGCTGGCACCGTTTCGGGTACCTGCGACCTTGCAGCCCTGGCGCGCCTCAATATTCCAGCTACGTTCCTCGGACCGCTTGCAGGGCTCTTGGACTTTTTTGTGAAGTCGGACCTCAAGCTTGATTACAACCTCACCGTCGCGGGAGGTCCCAAGGCCGAAATCGGAGCAAGCTGTTCAATCACGCAGCGCGCAACGTTCGGTTTTTCCTACAACAGCGGGTCAGGTTTCTCAGTGCTTCCCAACGAGACTCCTCAGCCGACTGCGCCCTGCACCACGGTCGCTCGCGCCACCGGACTCACCACCAACGCCGCCACGATCGACGCGACGTTATTTGTGTATGCAGAATTTCCATTGGGCATCAAGTTCGGTGGACGCGTGCTGGGCTATCTCGGCAGTCTGGTAGGCCGCGCCGACGCCGGCGATCTCGAATTCGCATCCTTCAAGGTCGGGCCGCAGGCCCACATCGCTTGGCATTCAGACCAACAGGTGCTCTTTGCAAAGGACACCGGTTCAACCGTCGCCCTCGAGTTTGCGGCGAACGCATCTTTGTCAGTACCCGTTTTGGAAAGCTTGGCGAAGCGATTCACCGGCGGCCTTTTCGTGTTCCCGTCGATCACGCTGCAGCTTCCAACGATCACGCTTGGCGCGTTGTACAAAGCCGTTGAACCGCAATCCAATACCAACGTCGAGGTGTACATCAACGGAACGCCGCAACTCAACAGCGCAGGCGGTGACATCATCAAAGTCGCGACCGGCGATCTGCTATCGATCAGTGCGCCGATGCAATCGAAGTCCGTTGCGATCGCGCCTGAGCCCACCGTCGCGGGCGGCGCCGCGTGGATCGAAAGCGGATCATCGTACGTGGAGTTCCCATCGCTGCCAATTCAAACGTCGAGCCCAAGCGCCGGAAGCGTGATCAACAACTTGTCCGGTAGTGCGACGATCGACCAAACAATCTGCGACGAGATCGGTACAACTGCAAAGGAGATCCGGCTTTTGGCAAACGCTCCAATGTTTAGCCTGCCGACCGCTGGATACGCCGGCGGGTTCAAAATCCTGTGCGAAGCGCCAAAACTCGAATGGGCTGGGTCGTCACTCGACCTTGGTGTCAGCCTCGGCAGCCTCTCTGAAACTGTTGGGCTCAAGCCCAGCCATCTGCGGCTGAGCCAATGGGATCTTGTGCACGATTCGCACTGGCCCACGTGGCTCACCGCTTCGCCGAACACCGGATCATTTGATGCCGAAGAGTCGACGGTGCAGGTCACGTTCACGGCAAACTGCTCGAAGGTTGTGCCCCGAGCGAAGGTGTCCTACACAGTGCGCGCCCGAACTCTGAGCGCGCTCATCGACCCCGCGGCCACCGCCGACCTTCCCATCACGGCAGATTGTCGGCCCGAATACATTGAGTTCAACCCCAACAAACTGAATGGCACCGGCCACGCCTCGCTCGACACGTTTGGTAAGAGCGTCGGGCGTTGGGACTTCACAGCTGCCAGCCTCTCTGCGGCACCGAAGTGGCTCCACGTCGGTGGCTCCAAGAGCAACCCAATCGCCATCAGCCCGCTCACGGGCGTGTACGGGGCTGGGAACCACTCAGTTTCTGTTGGCTTCACCGTGGCAAACAGAGCATCCACCTGCCAGCTCCAAGCTGCACGGTCCTACGACTTAATTGTCAACACCACGCACATCAGCGGGCCACAAGAAGATCGTGGCAAAGCCACGATCAAAGTGTCACAACCACTGGTGCCCTCCGATGCTTCAAAGTGCGTCGACGGCAAGTCGGCCCAAAGCCACGGAGACCCCCACCTTGTGAGCTTCGACGGCGTCAATTTCGATGCTCAAGTACTCGGAGAGTACGTCGCGTTCGCTCCAACCGCCGGTAACACGGGACCGACACTCCAGGTACGTCATGAGAACTGGAGCGGCGCATCAACCAGCGCGTTCGCGCCAACGTTGACAACGGCATTCGCCGTACACACCGACGGTCACACAATCGAGGTCTACGTCCGTCCCAACCCCGAGGTCAGGATCGACGGCGCCGTCGTCGCGTTGGCTGATGGCGTTCCGACATCCATCGACGACGACCTGTCGATAACTTTTGTCGGACGGTCTTCGCAATACTTCGGCTCGTGGCTTGCAGTCGACATCGATGGCTCGGAACTGCGGGTGCGATCAGCGCTGTTTAGTAACGAATATCTCAACGTTCACGCCACAGTCGCAAATGGAACGCCCGTAGCGGGGCTCTACGGCACGCCAGATGGCAACGCGGCAAACGACCTAACGTCGAAATCCGGAACCATCTTCAACCAAAGCGCAATCCATCTACATGAAACAGACCTGTATGCGTTGACCGATTCTTGGCGAATCACCGACCTCGCGGATTCACTCTTCAGCGCTACGTACCCAGGATTCGCTGATGCGAATCCGCCACTCAATACGGGTGTGTTACTCGACCCGTTTCGCGCACAGATCATCGCGCAGTTGGGCAACATCACCGCGGTATGTGACGCCGGTGGCGGAGCAAGCGCGGCAACGATCACAGCGCTTGCAATGGAGCTCGCCATCGGACGGCCGATCAACCAAGCCACGAGCTACAGCTGTCGATACGAAATCCGCGGTCACGTGCAAGCGCCCGGGTCAGGCCCAGTATCGGGTCTCGAGATAACCCTCGATGCAATCGGCCTCGCGCCTTGCAACACCACTACGGGCGTCGGCGGCGACTATGCGTGCACACTTACTCCTGATCTCGCAGAAATCACAAGCGGCACGCCCGCAACACCATTGACGGTTACTGCGGAAGCCAGATGGCGTGGCCTCCCAGCAATCATTGCGACAGGAACTCACGACTTCACTGCGCTCGCGGGGCTCCAAGGCAGCGCTCCCATTGGGCTCATCGATTTTGACATCGACCCGAACTCGCTTCCGCGCCTCGTCGTGTCGGGCAACCTCATAGACAACAACGGCCCTGTAACCGCAGCTACCAGCATCGACATCACCGCATACGACGCGGCCAACAACTACGTCGCAGGAATTCGCGACGTACTGATCCCCGACGCGAACGGCGACTACACCCTCACGCGCGTACTACCCCATGGAGCGACGCGGGCCGACCTTGTGTTCCAGGTTGGACCGCAAATCGACTGGGTGACACATCCCGTCACCAACCTCGTCGACGGCCCCAACTCCTTCACCTTCGACATTGACCATCGAGTACCCCGCCTCGATATCGGGGGAACCATGACGGGCATCGGCGGCGCGCCACTCGGCCCGGTCTACGTTCGGTACCAGGTCTACGACGCAAACGACAACCCGGTGTCGAGCGGGTATCAGTACGCAGAACCTCACCCGGTTGACGGGGCATACGCATTCGGGCTCGACCTGCCCCAACTTGCTACGCGAGCAGTCATAACGCCTCAAGTTGGTTACGCGATCGACTATCAACCCACCACGATCGAACCGTTGGCGAAGGGCAGCAATGTCCGCATCATCAACGTCGACTATCAACCGAAGTCGATCACGCTGTCAGGTGTCGTCACGACGTACGGTCAGCCGTTCCAGGTCGTAGTGCCGACGAACTTCAAGATCTTCGACGTCAACAACAATGTCATCTCCTACGGCGGACGCCAGCCGATGAACAACAGCCACCTCACCGCAGGTGCATACAGCTACACCGAGACGCTGCCGCTCGCGGCGAACCGCATTGAAGTGGAAGCACAAGTCACCTTCTCCCAAGGCGATTACTACTTCGCCGAGCTGACCTCGCTTCAGCCCGGAAACAACCCGTTGACATTGAGTTTCGATCACAGCCCCGCGAAAGTCACAGTGTCGGGAACTGCCCTGACAAACGGCGTGCCGACAACGAGCAACGTCTTTTTCTCATTCACGCAATATGACGTGCACAATGCGATGATCGGTGGCGGCGCGTCCATCAGCGCAACCGCTCCGAACGCATCTACCGGCGCATACTCAAAGACGTTGACGATGACGGCAAAGACCACGCGGGTCGCGATT
>SXGS01444384.1_pt1 | contig 47179 bp, 34 predicted proteins | sample 3174681 | NCBI WGS metagenome assembly SXGS01 (sample SAMN11356861, study PRJNA531348) | freshwater metagenome | isolation source: freshwater sample F1-80 | place: China: Fuxian Lake, Yuxi | collected 2017-12-25
CGCGATGGCGACCGCCGGCGTCAATTTCATCCACGAAGATGATGCAGGGCGACTTCTGCTTGGCGGTGTTGAACAGATCGCGCACGCGTGCGGCACCCACGCCCACGAACATCTCCACGAAGTCAGAGCCACTGATACTGAAGAAGGCGACGCCAGCCTCGCCGGCAACAGCGCGTGCGAGCAGTGTCTTGCCGCAACCAGGCGGGCCCATGAGCAGCACGCCCTTCGGGATCTTGCCGCCAAGAGCCGTGAAGCGTTCGGGCTCCTTCAGGAAATCGACGATCTCGCTCAGTTCTTCCTTGGCCTCATCGGCGCCAGCGACATCCGCGAAGGTGACGCCGGTCTTGTCCTCGCCCACGATCTTCGCCTTCGAGCGCCCGAAGGAGAGCACGTTCTCGCCGGTCATGCGCGAGGAACGCACCATCATGCTCATGATGAAGATGAAGAAGACCAGCGGCAGCACCCAGAGCCAGATGCCGGTCCAGTCGGTCGGCTTCTCCACCTTGAATTCAATGCCGCGGGCGCGGAGGTCGCGGATGAGATCGTCGCTGACGCCCGGAGTCTCCGTGATGAATGGCAAGTAGTCCTGGCGCACGTAGCTTTCGAATTTCTCGAAGCCCGACTTCTCCTTCACACGCTCCCAGAGCACTTCGCCATGGATGTCCGTGGGCCGCACCACCATTTTCCGGAAGGCCTTGCGGGCATTGGCCGCAAGCTCGGCCTCGTTCAGCAACGAGGGCTTGGTCGGTTCATAGACCTGCTCGCGCACCACGGGCAGGCGCGAGGCTTCGCTCCAGAACGTGCTGTAGTCGATGGCCGCCTCGCCGCCCTGGCCGAGGATGATGTTGAGCATCAGCACACCCGCGAGGATGAACAAGATGATCAGGATGGGATTGCGGCCGAAGAAGCCCTTGGGAGCGGCTCCGCCAGGAGGTGTTTGCGTAGGACGTTCAGACATCAGTGTTGCCGCGGAGTGATCACCACTCGCGCGGCGCGGATGGTACCAACCAGAGTGACGGCGGCCGCTCTACGCAACTCTCGTGGCGTGGCTTCGCATGAAGCCACCCGCCGCGCGCCCGCGCTCAGTCCTCGCGGGCCGATTTCCTCGCCTCGACGCCCAGAGCCTCGCGGAGCCGCTTGTGGATCTTCATCACCCGTTGCACCTGACCGGCTGCCGGGAAGCGCTCGTAGAAGCCCTCCGCCCGGAAGTCCGGCAAGAGGCTCTCCCAGCGCGCGAGCCGTCGCTTCCAGCGTGCCAGCCGGTCTTCGGTCGCGGGGTCGGCTTCGGCGAGGTCGAAGCAGACCCGCAGCAGCGCTTTCAAGGTCACGGGCTTCGTGACCATGAAGCGCTCGTGGCCCCAGGCATCACCCCAGGCATCTTCCGCCGCCTTCAGGAAGTCGCGCACGATTTCGTAGCGTTTCTTCGCCGCCGTGGCGCTGGCGTCGAGCTTCCGCACCCCCGCTACCCACTTGTGCAATTCGTTGAAGAGCTCCGCCTGCAGGATCCACTTCACCTGCCGCGAACGTCCACCGAGACGGTTGATCTTGTAGCGAAGAGGGCTGTCTGCTTCGCTGTAGAGCATTTCCCCCACCCGGGCGGCGAGTTTCTTGTCTGGCGCCGCCCACGAGACCTTCTCGTAGAGATCCACAAGGTGGCTGCGATTGATGCGCGTGGGCGTGCTGTTGATGGTGACGAACATCTCCGTCGCGAAATCGTCGGCCTTGCCGTCGAAGATGACGCAGGGCACATGCAGGCCGCGCACCTCATCGGGATGCTTCCTGCTGTAGAACTGCAGCGCGGCGAGGCGATGCTGGCCATCAATGATGAGGAACGGCCGCTCCGGCTCCTGGAGATCTCCGACGTTCTCGTACTTGCCGAGGGAGCTGAAGGCGAGTCTCTGTGGCGTGAACAGCAGCACGGTTCCCGGGATGGGCGGCTGGCTCACGGCCGTTTCGTAGAAATTCACGATCTGCGTGATCTTCGACTTCGACATGGTGCGCTGGAACGCCTTGTCACTGCGCTCGATCTTCTCGATGAAGCCCGCCACCTCATCGCCGGGCGCGACTTTCTCCGGCGCAATCTGGTCGCCCTCGGCATAGAAGCGACTGATGAAGCGCACCTTGCGGAGGAGGTCTTCAGCAGGCCACGCCACGAAATAGAACACGCTGTCCTTCTGCCGAATCTGTGTGCCGAGCATTGAAGTCTCCTCTCCCAAACGGGGCGCCCGAGGCCAGTCTCCGGAGCTCGAAACAGGGCACTGTCCGGCACAGAGCGCGCGCCCGCGGGCAGGGCATCTTAGAGGTCCACGGAAGCCCTTGCCCGGCACATGGTTGGGCACGCCCTCGCGACGGAGCCATCTTTTGCCCTAAGTCTTTATAGGACAAAGACCTGATGTAGAATCGGCCAGCGAGAAAACGAGGCCTCCTCGGCCTCAGCCGCTGGCAGTGTGAGGGGGCATGGTTCGGCCGCTCCCAAGCCTCCTTGGAAAGGTTCAAATGAGCGCGGAAGAAGCAGCGACAGCTCCAGACCCGGGCGCAGTGAGAGTGAAGGATCAACTCCTCGAAGAGGAGATGAAGTCTTCTTACCTCACCTACGCCATGAGCGTGATCGATTCGCGAGCGCTGCCCGATGTGCGCGACGGATTGAAGCCGAGCCAGCGGCGCATTCTCGTCGCCATGAACGACTTGAACCTCGGGCCGCGGGCGAAGTTCAGGAAGTGCGCGAAGATCGCTGGCGACACCACCGGCAACTATCACCCGCACGGCGACCAAGTGGTGTATCCCACGCTCGTGCGCATGGCGCAAGACTTCAACATGCGCTACGTGCTGGTGGACAAACAGGGCAACTTCGGCGCCATCGATGGCTCGCCGCCTGCGGCCATGCGCTACACGGAAGCGCGCATGGCACAGCCTGCCGTGGACATGATGGAGGACCTCGACAAGGACACGGTCTCCTTCGTCCGCAACTACGACGACACGCGCGACGAACCGACAGTCCTGCCCGGCCGCTTTCCGAACCTCATCTGCAATGGGTCGGAAGGCATCGCCGTGGGCATGGCGACGAGCATTCCGCCGCACAATCTCACGGAAGTCTGCAACGCGCTCATTGCGCTCATCAACAATCCCGAGATCCATCTCGGCGAGATCGCGAAGATCTTGACGGGCCCGGATTTCCCTACGGGCGGCATCATTCTCGGCCGGAGTGGCATCGCAGAGGCGTATTCCACGGGGCGTGGGCGCATCACCGTGCGCGCGCGGGCTCACATCGAGCAAGCGGGGCGTGATCGCGAGACCGTGGTCATCACCGAGCTGCCCTACCAGGTCAATCCGACGAACGTGTTCGAGAAGGTGAAGGAACTTCTCGAGCGCAAGGAAATCGAAGGACTCGATTATGTGAACGACGAGACCGACCGCGAAGGCGGGCTGCGTCTGGTCTTCGAGGCGAAGAAGGGCTTCCAGGGCGATGTGCTGCTCAACCAGCTCTACCGCCTCACGCCGTTGCAATCGACGTACGGCATCAACCTCCTTGCGCTCGTCGGTGGGCGTCCGAAGACACTCACCATCAAGGAACTTCTCGCGGGCTACCGCGATCACCGCGTGGACGTGATCCAGCGGCGCACGCGCTTCCTGAAACGCAAAGCGGAAGAGCGCTTGCACATCGTTGAGGGGCTGCTGATCGCCATTGCGGACATCGACGAGGTGGTGCGCATCATCCGCTCGAGTGCTTCACCGGCAGCGGCGAAGACGGGGCTTATTGCGCATTTCGTGCTCAGCGACCGGCAAGCGGACGCCATCCTCGCCATGCGGCTTGCGCGTCTGACAGGCCTCGAAGTGGAGAAGCTGCAGCTGGAGAAGGCAGGCTTGCTCGCGGACATCGAGCGCTACGCGAAGATCCTCGCTGACATCCGCGAGGTGTACGCGCTCATCATCCAGGATCTTGAAGCGTTGAAGGCCGCCATGGGCGACGAGCGCAAGACCGAGATCAGCGAACAGGAAGGCGAGATCGAAGACGAATCCCTCGTGCCCGCCGGGCAGATGCTCGTCACCATGAGCCACGCCGGCTACGTGAAACGCCTCTTGCCGGATTCGTTCCGTGTGCAGGGCCGTGGCGGTGTGGGCGTGATCGGCGCTGACACCGGCGACGACGATTTCGTCGAGCGCATGCTGGTGGCGGACAACCACGACACCTTCCTGATCTTCACCAACTGGGGCCAGGTGCACTGGCTCAAGTGCTGGCGCATCAAGGAATGCACGCGCGAGAACCGCGGCAGCTACATCGGCAACCTCGTGCTGCTGCGCGAGGAGACCGAGGCCGGCGGGCGTGGTCGCGAGAAGGTGGCCAGCGTGCTGCCTGTGCGCGACTTCGACGGACGCTTCATGGTCACCATCAGCAAGAACGGCATCATCAAGAAGACGCCACTTGCTGATTACTCGAACCCGCGCAGCAACGGCATCATTGGCGTGGGCCTCGATGAAGGCGACAGCCTCGTGCGCGCCATGCTCACCTCCGGCACGGACGACATTCTTGTCTCCACCTCGCAGGGCCAGACCATCCGGTTCAGCGAAGATTCGGTGCGGTCCATGGGGCGTGGCGCCGTGGGTGTCATCGCGGTGCGTTTCAAGGAAGCCAAGGAAGGCGATCACGTGGTGGACATGGCGGTGGCAGAAGACACGGCGGAGCTCTTGAGCGTCTCTGCAGGTGGCTATGCCACGCGCGTACCGATCAGCGAGTACCCGCAAAAGGGTCGCGGTGGTCAGGGCGTGATCAACATGGGCATGCTGGAGCGGAACGGCGAAGTGGTGGCGGTGAGCGTGGTCCGGAAGGGCGACGAGCTCATCCTCATCAGCGGCGGCGGCATCATCAACCGCATGGCGCTGGATGACGTGCGCACCATTGGTCGTGGCGGTGGTGGCGTGCGTGTGAAGAAGCTGCAGGAAGGCGATCGCGTTGCGTCTGGCGTGGTGCTGCCGGCGAGCGAGGCCGCCCTCGAGGTGCCACCATCCTGATCCGGCGTCGGTTTGCACGCACGCCGCGGGGTTTCGTCCAGCGCGGTGTGCGCCTCTTCGGCCGTCTGCTCATCCGCATCTGGGCGCGGGTGCACGTCGAGAACGAGCCGGATTGGGATGCGACGGGCGTGGTGATTCTCGCGCCCAATCACTGCTCCTTTGCTGATCCCGTCATCTTGCAGCGCGCCTCAGGACGGCATCTCACCTTTCTCATGACGCAGTCCGTGCATCGCATCTGGTGGATGCGCTGGTTCTTCAAGCTCTGGAGCGCCATTCCCGTGCCGGACGCCGGATCGAGCAGCGAGGCCTTGAAGCGCGCGCTCGCGGCACTGGAGGCGGGGCGCAGTGTGGCGATCTTTCCCGAAGGTCGCATCAGTGATGACGGGTGCCTCCATCGCGGACGAGGCGGCGTTGCGTTCCTCGCACGGAAGGCGGGTATCAGCGTGATTCCCGTGGCTCTGCTCGGGAGCTTCACCTTTCTGCCGCGCTCAGCGCGTTGGCCACGGCGCAGCACTCTCACGGTGCGATATGGCGCGCCCCTCGCGCCGCCGACCGCCGACATGGAGAACGACGACTACGCGGCGCGCATCATGGAAGCCATCGCAGCGCTCGGTGCCCCGCAGCGGGACACGGCGACAAGCGCTTGAAGCGCGCGCGGTTCAGCAGAGCTCGCGGCTGAACTCCGCGAGGCGCTGGATGCCTCGGCGGATGTGGTCTTCCGAAACCGTGTAGGTGAGGCGGATGTGGCGTTCGACGCCGAAGGCTTCGCCGGGCACCACGGCCAGCAGCATGTCCTTCAGGAGGATGTTCGCGAGTTCGGCGGACGAGGTGATGGTCTGCCCGCGGAAGCTCCGCCCGATCCAGCGTTCGACGGACATGAAGACATAGAACGCACCGCGCGGCACGGGGAAGGTGATGTCCTTCACCGCTGTGAGCTCGTTGACGATGAGTTTTCTCCGCGCATCAAGGGAGGCGCGACGGGTGGGATCAATCGGGGAACGCAGGGCCGCGATGGCTGCATGCTGCGAAATGGTGTGCGGGTTGCCGATGACCTGGCTTTGCACGCGGATCATGGCCTGGATGAGATCCTTCGGCCCGCCCACGAACCCGAAGCGCCAACCGGTCATGCTGTGCGACTTCGAGAGACTGTTCACGATCACGCACTGCGAGCGGAGATCCGGCGCCACCTTCAACACGTTGAGGAATGGCTCGTCGCTGTAGACGAGGCAGTCGTAGATGTCGTCGCTGATGACCATCAACTGGTGCCGGCGCACGATCTCTGCAATGCCTTCCAGCGTTTTTCGCGAATAGACCGTGCCCGTCGGATTGTTCGGGCTGTTGAGCATGATCGCCCGCGTGCGCGGCGTGATCATCGCGGCGACGCGTGCAGGATCGGGCTGGTAATCGGCGCTGGCTTCGCACGGAATGGGCCGCGGGATGCCTCCTACCGCGCGCACAAGTTCCGTGTAGGAACCCCAGAATGGGCTCGGGAACAGCACCTCGTCGCCTTCGTTGACGGTGCCGTAGATGGCCATGTAGAGCCCGGCCTTGGCGCCCGCGACAGCCATGACGGAATCCGGCGCGTAGTCGTAGCCATCGGCCCGGAAGCGTTCCGAAATCGCCTTGCGGACTTCCGGCAACCCTGCGGCCGAGGTGTAGCGGCCCTTCGAAGCATGGATGGCCGCGATGGCGGCCTCATCCACGAGGCTTGGCGTTCCGATGTCGGGTTCGCCCGCGGCGAAGGCGATGACATCCTTCCCCTCGGCGCGCATCTGCGCCGCCGTGGCGCTGATCTCGAGAGTTGGTGAGCCCTCAATGCTGGCGGCTCGTCGGGAGATGTGCGGCTCGGTGCTCATAGCGGGGTTCGGCGTCGTGCCATACGACGGGCGCGCGGAAGGTACCAGAGGGCCTTCCTGCGGGCCAGACGGTTATGATCCGCCGCTCCATCCGGCCGACGTGACATGGCACGACCAACGACCGCCAGCAGTGGCCGCACCACTCTTCGACCTCGACGCCGTTGGCGGCGCTGGATCTTCGCGGCTCTGCTCGGAGTGATCATCGGCGGCGGCGCGGTGTTGTTCCTCGGCAAGGTGCACAATCCCCTTGGCCCGCGCGTGCCGGACAGTCTCGCACTGCTTCCCGCAGATGCAGACTTCGTCATTTCGATCCCGCGCTTTCCCGCTTTCGTGAAGGACCTGCCCCAGCGTCCGGCGCTCGCGCGCTTGCTCAGCGACGACGGCTTCCGCGAGTTTCTGAATACGCCCACACTGCGGGACACCGGATTGCCCGAAGCTGTGCGCGCGGCCTTCCACGAGATGGAGGTGCTGAACACACGCCTCCCGTTTGGCCTCACCTTGGCGCCGGATGTGACGGGTGAACACGTGGTGATGGCAGGCTGGATGCCGGCCGCGCGCGGGGACGCATTCCGCATGCTGCTCGCGTTCCGGCCTGGTTCGTGGCTGGCGCTGGCGGGCGTGAACGCGCTCCTTGATGAGAGCCTCTGCGATTGGTTCCTCGCGGAGGAGATCGCCGCGGCAGGTATCACCCTCGAACGCTTCCGCGATACGGTGAGCCTCACACCGCGCGGAGGGCGCGCCATGCACATCACGCGCATCGCGGACACGGTGCTGGTCAGCAGCGAAGGCGAACTGCTTGCGCGCATCCGAAATGCCATCGCTCTCGACGGCATGCCGGAGACGAGCGCCGTTCGCTACGGGCCCTTGCTCGCGGGAACCGACGCCGCGACCAGCGCTCTCGCGCTCCTCGTGCGCCGCGACGCTGCCGATGCGCAGTTGCAGGTCGAAGCCTCGCTGAAGCGCCTCTGGGGTCCCGTGGTTTACGGGCTCGTGCAGGATCTTCTCCCGCGACCTTCGGGCGAGGATCTGCTCTTCACCCTCGATGCTGACGAGGCCCTCGAAATCGCGCTCTCGGCGGAGGCTCAGCCCGGGAGCCTGCTCTCTCATTTTCAACCCATGGAGGAGGGCGCGCTGGCAGAACTCCGCCATGCTTGCGGCGGGTACCTGCCCGCGGACTGTTTCGCCATGCTGGGCTGCGACGTGCCGCCGGGGAGGCTCCTGAGAGCGTTGCTCTCGCGGCCGGACGTGCTCAGCGCGGAGGAGAAGCGCACTTTTGATGAGTGGTGTCGCACACAGCTCGCGACGGGAAGCCTCGCGGGGCTTGCGGAGCGTCTCGACGAGGCGCTCGGCTCGCGCGGCGCACTGTTCTTCTTCCGCGAAGAGCGCGAAAACGTGCTCGACAAGTCGACCGCGGGTTTCGCTCTCGTACTGCCGTTGCGTCAACGCGAGCGGCTGCTCGAACTCGTGGGGACCATCGAGAAGGTGCACAAGGCCGATCCGGCGCAGTCCCTCATGCACGAACTCGAACGGAAGGATGAGCAGGGCGTGCTCACCCTGGTTCCGCGCTTGAAGGAGGGCGTGCGCGACGACCCGCGCGTGCTGGTGCCGGGCCTCGCGCTCGTCGGATCGCATGCGATCGTCACGAACTGGGCGCCGCTCTTCGATGTGGTGCGGGCAACGCGCCGCTCCCCGGCATCGAGCTTCGCCGCCATCGAGACCCTCGGGGAGGCAGCCCTCGCCGCACCCCGCGACCTCCTGGCCGGGGCCATCCTCGACGGGCACAACCTCTGGCCCTTTGTGGAGCAGAGCATCCCCGGCTGGGCCTATCAGCAGACAACCCTCGGCGACATCCGCTACCGCCGCTGGCGCGAGGAATTTCAGATGGATGCGGTGCGCCGGGGCCTCCAACCCGGTAGCGCGGCCTGGAAGCAGCAAGAAGACCTGTACATCGCGCGGCAGGAACAGAGCCTGACCGCCGTGGAACGCCCGCGCATCGAGCGCGAAATGCACACGTGGACCTCGTGTTTCAAGACGCTCCTGCGCGCGGCCGCGATGTCCGTGGTGGTGGACGGCTCGCGCTGCGAGGTGCGCTGGCGCCTTGAAGTGAACTGAGGGCCGTTCCGCGAGGTTCGGGGGGCCATTCCGTACCGGGGCTTTTGCAGGCCGAGTCGGGGGATATGATCGCGCTCCCTGTGGACGCTTCTCCTTCGGGAAGGTGGGCACAGGGTTCGGATCGCACGCCCAGGTGGCGGAATTGGCAGACGCACTAGCTTGAGGTGCTAACGGCCGCTTTAGGCCATGCGGGTTCAAGTCCCGCCCTGGGCAACGCTGAGCCCGCCCCTTCACCGGGGCGGGCTCTTCCATTGGTGCTCGGCGCGCTGGCGGAACCCACCCTTGGGTGCGAGGATCCTGCTCGCGCCTCATGGGCAGCGAGCTTCCTTCATGACCGACTCCTGCACACAACTGGCCGAGGATCTGAGGCAACGCTTGTTTCCAGCGCTGCCGGTCGACGGCTTTGCGCCGCAGCGGGACTGGGCCGATCTCGGACGCCTTGTCACAGCGCTCGAAGCGCGCGGCCTCTACCTCATGACCAACTCAGCCGTGGCGTCAGCCTTGAAGCGCATGGCGTCGTTTCACCGCAGCACGGCCACCGGATTCCCGTGCGCGGGTAGCTCCGAGTGGGGCCCGTTCGCCACCCACGGCGAAGCCATCCTCCGCGCGGCCCACGCGGCGCTGCTGCACCCCAAGTTCTGACGCACCGCGCGCTGCGCGGGCGGCGCACCAACGTAGCGGCGCCGCGTGATGCCGACCCCCAGCAACCGCAGCGCTGACGTGTGCGCATGCGACGCGCTCAGCCACGCGCGGGGGTTGCTAGCATCCGCGCGCGCAGCAAGCGGTCATGGAAGGCCCTTCGCGGCGGCAAAAAAGCCCTATGAGCAAGGCCAACATCGACACGTACGGGCAGACGGGTGTGGATACGCACGCGGCGGCGAGCGCCGTGGGGACGCTGGCGGCGTCCATCCGCGGCACGTTCGGGCTCCGCGCAGGCCGCGTCGGCGCCCCCATTCGCGGGCTCGGCTACTACGCCAACGTGCTCGACCTCGGCAATGGCCAAGGGCTCGCCGTCAGCAGCGACGGCGTCGGCACCAAGCTGATGGTGGCAGAAGTGATGGGTCGCTACGACACCATCGGCATCGACTGCATCGCGATGAATGTGAACGATCTCATCTGCGTTGGCGCCGAGCCCATTGCCATGCTCGACTACATCGCGGTGGGGAAGATCAACAACGCGGTCTTTGCCGAAGTGGGCAAGGGCTTGCTCGAAGGTTGCAAGCGCTGCCGGATCAGCATTCCGGGCGGTGAGATCGCGCAGGTCGGTGAAATGCTCCGCGGCACCGGCCCGACGGAAGGCTTCGACCTCGTGGGCACCGCCGTGGGCGTGTTGCCGATGGAGCGCGCCATCTTCGGGCAGCATGTACGGCCCGGTGACGCGGTGGTCGGCGTCGCTTCGAGCGGCATTCACAGCAACGGCTACACGCTGGCGCGACGCGTGCTCGCGCCACAGGTCGAGGACTATCACCGCTTCGAGCCGGCCTTCGGGCGCACCATCGGCGATGAATTGCTGGAGCCCACCGCGCTCTATGTAAACCTCGCGGTGGAATTGTTCGAGACCGGCCCCATGCCGCACGCCGTCTGTCACATCACCGGCGACGGCTACATGAACCTCACGCGCGTGGAGGCCGAGGTGGGCTTCGATCTCGACAATTTCCCCGAGACACCGGCGGTGTTCCGCGTGCTCGCGGAGCGCGGGCGGCTTTCCGCCGCGGAGATGTTCGAGGTCTACAACATGGGTATCGGACTGTGCATCATCGTGCCGCCGACGGACGCGGCCGCGGTGATCGCCTGCGCGGGCCGCCACGGTTTCGCGGCGCGGGAATTGGGCCGGGTCACTGCTGAGAAGGGTCTTGTGCGCATTCCGCAGCACGGACTTTCCGGCACCAAAGCCAAGGGCAGCTTCCGCGCCCACTGAAGCGGATCTTCTCAGGAGTTCGCGAGGATCTTGGCCGCCAGTGATTCCGCGGCGGCGGCGCCTTGGAGTGCGCGCACCAGTGCGAGCGCGAACGGGATCGCAGTGCCCACTCCGCGACTGGTGATGATGCGTTCGTCGACCACAACGGGGTCGGTGCTCAGCATGGCCCCGTGGCATTGTTCCTCGAAGCCAGGGAAGCACGTGGCTCGGCGACCGGCGAGCAAGCCTGCGGCGCCGAGCACGGACGGCGCGGCGCAAATGGCCCCGATCCACTTGCCGGCGGCATGCGCAGCCGTCAGCAGCGCCGCCACGCGCGGGTCCTCTGCCAAATGTCGCGTACCCGGCATCCCCCCGGGAAGGACCACAAGGTCGAACGCGGCGAGGGAGGCGAGATCGCGAGGGAGAACGGAATCGGCTGTGAGGCTGATGTCATGCGCCCCCTTGACGATGCGTTCGCCGAGCGCCGCTACGTCCACGACCACACCGGCGCGGCGGAGGAGGTTGATCACGGTGACGGCTTCAACCTCCTCGAACCCAGTTGCGAGAAGAACCAGTGCGCGGGGCATGGGAACAGCCTAGAGGAACGGCCCCAAAGCTGCTGCAGCACGACGGTTTGGCCTGTTCTTGGGGCGGCCGCGCCCATAGATCCGTTGGCGGCCGGCACCCCGTCGCCGCTATACTCCCCAAGGATCTGCCCTCTTGCTGGCACTTGGACGTTCGTATCCGAGTGCAGGAGCCTCTTCGATGCGACGCACACTTCTTCTTCTCGCGGCCCTAGGCGCCTTCGCGGAGGTCTTGCCGGCGCAACAGTACAACTCCTTCATGGCTTCCATGATGTTCAACAATCAGGGTGGGCCGCCCGTGCCCATCAACCCGGTCAACTGCCCGAGGGGCTACCCGGTTGTGGCCGCCATTCAGTCCGGGCTGCAATGGCAGCCCTTCATCATCGGATACAGCCCGACCATGCTGGCACTCGGGGCGCCTTGGGGCACGAACATCGTGGACCTCTCGCCTGTCGGGTTGCAACTGCCGTTCAACGGCCTTACGAATCCGGTGTTCAACACCGGGGCCAGCGGCCTCTGGATCACCACCTTCACCGTCTCCGCAACATCTCCGGTGGGCGGGGCATCTTGCTGGCAGACGGCCATCGCCAATCCCGCATCCTCGGTGGGCGTGACGCTCACGGCGGCGACGCGCCTGGTGATCACGCAAGGCATCACGGCGCAAGCCTTGAGCCTCGGCGATGACCAATCCCTGAACGTTTCGCTGACGTCGTTCGGCATCAACCTGCCTTTCTACGCGCAGAACTACAACAACATCAACGTGCACTCGAACGGAGAAATCACGTTCGGAAGCGCGAATACGGACTTCACACCCACAACATCCGAATTCGTTTCCCAGATGCCACGCATCTGCGGCGAGTGGACCGACCTCTCGCCCAACGCGGGCGGCACCGTCACGGCGTACATCGACCAGGGCACGACACCACCCAACGTTCACGTGGATTTCGTGAATGTGGCGGAATTCGGCAACGGCGCCAATCACACCTTCTCCATGAAGATCTGGGCTTCTCCGCTCGGCGACGTGGAGATCTACTCGGCGCCCACCACGGCCATGGGCTTCTACGACATGCTTGTCGGCATCAGCGCCGGCAGCAATCTCGGCCCGCAGAATGCGGCGAACCCCATGAAGGATCTTTCCGCCATGAACGTGAACCCGATCTTGGGTGCCGCGAACGAGAATTTCCATGAGTGGTTCGGCACCACGAATGGTTCGCAGCCGTACTACCTGCCGACGCCTTATGTCTCGCGTCCCTTCGATCTGAACGGGTCGACGCAGATCTTCTATGCGAGCAACCCGGGCGCAGCCGGCGCATTCTATCTGGGCACGACCATTCCTTGAGCTGATGCACTTGCGCAGGCACCAGCCAACAGGCGTGCATGCGCGAAGTCACCGGGCCGCACACCGTGAGGTGGCGGCCCTTGGTCTTGGCGGACTCCGGAGCGTGGACGCGCGACAAGCACTCAGGGTCGGGCCATGAAAGTGATCACGCGCGAGAGTTTCGGGCGAGCGGGGTCATCAGCACGCCAGCCCACAACAACGACGTGAATCTCCGTCGGTCTGCCGAAAAATCGCGCGTAGGGCGCGAGTTCAGAGGTCAGATCCATTTCAGCACATGTCGCACCATCTGCTGCAGGTGGAGGCACCGTCATGCGATGCCGCATGTCCACGCCTTCGAGGAAACAGAAGAACTCCATTTCCCTGCAACCGCGCGCATCCACACGTACGAGCAATCGGTCCTTGCTGAGGTCGCAGGGAATCAGCTCACTAGCGGCATGTTCCGGGAGCAACACAGGCAGTTCCCCGCCGAAGTAGTCCTTCCAGTCCCATGGTTTGTCACCGAGGAACGTGATGATCGAATGGACGTCCGCGCTGCGCAACTCGCCGAAGTCGGGAGCGAGAGGGTTTGTGGGCCCGATGCTGTAAGGCTGTCGCCCGCGGATGTGCAACAGCGCTTCCACAGGCGGATGCACCTTCCAGTTGGTCTGCGGCCCGAGATACATGAAGCGGTGGACGGGATAGATGCGGGCGGGCAGCGACGTGCCGATGAAGGGTGGAGCCAGTGCGGAACTGACGCCCCATTGAAAGGTGGGGAAGCCTGCGCGGGATTCCGGCAGACACGAAAAAACCACGGGCCCGAGGTCGATCTTCCATTCCTCGACGCGCTTCTTCTTCTCCGCGCGCACCATGACTTCGGCGGAGCGGAGCAGGGCCTGCGTTTCTGTGTTCGACTGAAGCATCTCGTTCTGCACGCGCCAATGGCCAAACACGACCACCGGCAGCAACCACAGCGGCGCGAAAACCCGTGCGCGGATGAAGAGCCCCGCTGAAAGTGCTCCAACGATGCCCGCGAAACAGGCGATGGCCGCGTACCAACGCTGGCCGGTACTCGGATGCAGCGTGGGATCGAGCAGCACGAGGAGCAGGAACTGGGTCGAGAAGAGCGCGAGCAGCGTGAGCGCAGCGCGCCGCTCGGCGCCATTCGCGAGCCGCCAACCGAACACCAAGAGAAGCACGAGGCTCGTGCCCGTGGCGATAGCCAACCAGCGGTCCGGATCAGCCATGGCCGGCACGGTGCCCGTGAGATCGAGCAGTGCGAGTCCAGCTTGTTTGAGGGCCGCCACGGCGCGCTCGCCACCGCCGACGAGTCCGGCGCTTTCGGGATACCCGCCGCCGACCGTACCGAGCGCCGCGTAGCGCAGGCAGAGCAGGGACGTGCCAGCCGCTGCGGAGAAGGCGTGCCGCATCACGAGCCGAGCGAAGGCTTGGCGTTTGGCGGAGCACAGGTCGAGGGTGAGGGGCAGAATAAGTGCGAGGTACCCGCTCTCGCGGGTGAGCGCTGCAGCAACGGCTGCGAGCACGGCGCCCGTGCGGCACAAAACGGTGCGCATCCCGGCGGTAGGGAGGAGCCAGAGCACGCCTGTGAGCAGGGTGAAGAAACCGGCGAAGGTGCCGCAGCGTCCGGCCAACCAACCTGTCGCGCCCGGGAGAAATGGATGCAGTGCGAAGAGAGCACCGCCTGTGGCAGCACCGGCCGGGCGCACTCCCAGAAGGCGCAGCAGCGCATACAGCAGGAGGGCCGAGAGCCCGTGTACGACCACTTGAAGCACGTGCGGGAGGAAGGGGTCGCTGCCAGCAAGTGCATAGTCGAGTGCATACAGCCCGGTGAACAGCGGGCGGTGAAAGCGGAGGCTTTCGAGTTCCAGCCAGGGCCCGGTCCATTGCGCCGCGTTGCCGTGCCGTGCGGCGTAGTCAAGAAGCGCCCAGTCGTCGCTCAAATGCCCGATGGAGAGCGAGCGCCAGCCGCCCGCGAGGGCAAGAGCAAGCACGAGAAGTGGCAGGAGCCGCCTGGTCATCACTGGTGTGGCGGCATCGTGGCCGCAGTGTGTGCGTCCGGTCAAGCGCGGCCCGGGCGGCGCAACAGATTCGTGGCGTCGCGTTCGACACACGCTCCGTGACGGCTCTTGGTCTTGTGCGCAAGTTCTTTGCTTGAGGCGCTTCCAAACGCGCACTTGACGTCGTGCATGCCGTTGGGGCACACTCCACAGCGACGCGCCACGGCGCCAAGGAAATTACAATGGACTCACGGACTCACGGACTCACGGCAGCGCGCATGCGCTGACGCTGTTCGCTCTGGTGACCGCGTTCATGGTGTACGGCTGGATTGCTGGTGGTTCTTCGGATGAGTCGGCGTGCAAGACGCGCCCGATGTCGGCACGGGCACCCTGCATTGAGCTTCCGTCCGGTTTCCGTGCTCTCACTCCTTGCGCAACAACCATTGACCCCAGCACACACGAGCTGCGTTGCCTGCACAAGCATGCGGGCAAGCACCTGCGTACGTCTCCCGGCGCCTCGGTCACGCTCCTCCCTTCCGGCTTGGTTCACATTGTGGAGTCCTGCGGCGGGTACTCCAAGAAGCACACCAACGCAGACAATACCCAAGAGGGCGACGATCCTTACATGCTCTGGTATGTGATGGCTGCACCAAGCGCAACCGGATTGCCTGGAACGGGCGGCCTGCCTTGCAGTGCTGCCGCTCCCTACGCGGAAGCTCCATATTCTCTTGACGGCACGCCCAACCCCAACAACCCTGACCCAACCGGGGCTTTTTCACTTGTGACAAGGCACTGGCCAGCGGGGGTGCAGGTCCCCTACATCGTCAACATCCCGCCGAGCGCGGCTCAGGTAGCGGACATCTTTGCAGGCCCCGGAGGCGTGCCGCTATTGGGAGCACCTTACACCCAGCAAATGTTCGCCAATGACATCGATGCACTCATGAATGGCGTCAACACTCTGCACACGGCGAACGTCCCTACAGCCGTACGAGTCAACTATCCGTCTACGCCGACAGACCCCACCCCCACATACACGTCTCCGGGCTCCGTCATCACCACAAGCGGGCAGTTCATCTGGTCGCTTGCTTGCGGCGGCCCAACTGGCAATGGCCTGAACGAGTTCGTTTTCCTGCCGACCGTCTCTGGGATCCCGCAGCTGCTGGGCGGAGCAGTGGGCGGGTTGAGCAGCATGCTGGTCAACCCCAAGACAGGCGTCATTTCAGAGTGTGACACCATCTTCGAGTCCGATCCATCCGCATGGGGCGGACTCCTCACCCAGACCAACAGTGGGCTTGCGCACGAGGTGGGGCATTTCTGGGGTCTTGACCACACCAACCTACACCCCGGAGGGCCGACTGCCAATCCGACGGGAGTGCCTTTCCTTCCGACATTGAGGGCGCTCTATTCCAAGGACTTCAACGACGTGCCCGCAATGACAGCGTCCTTTACGAGGACATTGTATACTCCAGCGGCCTTGGCTCCGCCATATGGTGTTTCGGCGCGGAATCGCGTATCGAATCCGTGGCTCCAAGATGACATTGCCGCGTTCTCCATTCTGTATCCAGTGACGTCGATCGCGAGCTCAACAAAGACGCCCCTCATCAACGAAACCGCCAGCATTGTCGGTTCCGTAACTCACGCGGCAAGTTCCTTTGGTCATAATATCTTTGTGGTGAATGACGTTGGCGTGGCACCCTTGACATTGCCCCCCGTCGGCACTCCGTGGGTCGGAACAGTCAGCGGAACCTACCGGTCGGGGCCACAAAGCGTCACCGGGGTCAGCGATACAATTGCTGGTGCACCCTGCACGGGGGAATTCCGTCTGGACGGAATCCCCGTGAGTGCCCCAAGGAATTTCGCGCTATGCGTCGAGCCGCTTGGTAGCTTGGGGTTTGGGGGTGGCACCCTCCCTGCTACCGCATCTTTCGGTGAATGGTGGTACGAGTCAATACTCAATATGCTCAATCTGCCGCCAGTCCTAGTTTCTGGTAGCGTCGCTTATGTGGGTTACTGGAATATCAGTGCTACGACGTTGCCAGCATTACCGGTGAGCAGCATGCGCATGGCGCCAGGTACCATCATACGCCTGCCCGGCGCGATCGATATGAATACGGTGTCTAATGTACTGCAATCCGTGCCGGTGAGCCGTCCCCTTGTTGAGGTGTTTCCACGAAACTCCCTTCCCTTGGGCGGCACCCTGACCATCACAGTCAGTCACAACCGTGCTGCAGCAGGTATCGGGACCGTCGGGAGCAGCAACCCATTTCCGTTGCAGTCGCTCACATGCAAGTGGAAGGGGACGCAACTCCCGACGAGTTTCGTGTCATCGACCAACGCCCCGGGTCCCGCAGGAGGCACGATGAGGGTGAGTGTGTACAGCGTGGCCATACCAGCCAACCTGCCACAACCAGCCACCGTGACGGTGCTCGCTCTGGAGGTGCCCGATCTCGCTTACCCTTCGATCGCGAGCGTGGTCGGTGAGAATCAGGTCTGCTACTGAGGAAGATGTCATGAGTAAACCCAAGCATGTGATTGCTTCCACGCGGTATGGCCTGATTGCTTGCATCCAGTTGCTGATGATGGCGACGGTTATTCCCGGGCAGTACTTTGCGGAAGCGCTCAATGTGCCCATGGCGCCGCCAGGAGGAGGAGTGGCTTACGTCCCACTTGCAGCCGACTTCAATCAGAATGGATATGCGGATCTGCTCTACCTCCACGCGGGATCGGCAGTTTTTGATGTTGATCTCGATCCAGCGATCAGTGGGGTAGGCGTTGACTTTTCGCAAGCCTACTCCACTGTGGGATGGGGCAGCAACATGCATTCCGCTGCGGCTGATGTCAACGGCGATGGCATGCTGGACTTGATCTACGATCGGCTCAATCCGCCAGCTCCAACCGCGTTCTTTTCAACAATACACGTCAACATCGGCAACGGGAATGGCACATTCGTGCCAGCGAGCACGGCCAGTATTACGCTGAGTATCGCCGAAGGTCTGCTGCATTGGTTCGCCATGGCCGATGTCAACAATGATGGATTTCCGGATGTGCTCACGTACTCCAGTGGCGGCAACTATGCGCCGACCTTGTCCTGCTATATCAATCAGTTCCCAAATTGGAACCTGACTTGGCAAGTGCAAGTGTATGCAACGTCGGGCGCCGTCTGTGTAAGTGGCGAAGGTGGTGCCCCACGCGTAGGTGACTTCGATGGTGACGGGAACATGGATCTTGCCGTCCAACACACGGATTTCGGAGCCGGAATGTCCTGGACGACGAATGTTCTCTGGGGTAATGGAGTCGGACAATTCACCGCACCCAGCGCTACTTCCATTCCAGGGTTCTCCTTGTTCCCCACACTCGTCATCGTGGGCCTGGTGGGCGCTGTTGACATGAATGGAGACGGTGTCACTGATCTGATCAGCAGCGTGCCCACGACTGTCGGGGGCGTGCCCACAGTACTGTTCCAAGTGTATCTCGGCAGCGTAGCGCGTACACTCATTCCTGCGGGAACCTTCTCTGCGCCGCCGTCAACCACGTGGTTTACAGCCACCATTGTCGCCGACTTCAATTGCGACGGATTTGGAGACGTGCTCCGCGGCCCCCGTCCGAACCTGAGCGCATTCCCGCTTGCGTGCAACTTCGGTGTGACCATGGCACTTGGGCTCCCCGGAGGGCAGTTTCACCAAACGGGCATGAGCTCTTCGCACACGCCGTGCCCCAACTCTTCGTACTGCCCGTACACCGTTGTCGCTGACTTTGACGGTGACAGCGATCCGGATCTTGTGTGCACGCCGTACTATTGCCCATTCTACTATTTCAGAAACAGTGCCTTGACAGGACCTGGTTGCTCAGGGAGTAGTCCTGCTCCGCCGGTCCTGCTGCCAGGCAATGCACAGCTCGGGAATGCGAGCTTCTACACGGCCCTTTACGGTGCTCTCAACAATGCGCCTGCCGTACTTGCCATAGCTGCCGGGTTGGGCACCAGCCCCATCAATACCTGTGGCGTGTATCTGGATCTCGCAGGACCAGTCGTTTTCCTTCCTGGTGTGACCGACACAAATGGCAATGTGTTCTGGCCAATGCCCCTTCCCAACAACCCGGCATTCCATGGAGTCACATTTCATGCGCAGGCGGCGGTACTGGACCCGCTGGGGCCGAGTATGGGCGGCCTGAACCTCGCTCTCACGCCAGCACGAGCGGTCATCGTCTGGTGAAGAGGCGGATGCACTAACGTTCCGGTCCGGTCAAGCGCGTCCCGGGCGGCGCAACAGATTTGTGGCGTCGCGCTCGACCCGCGCTTCGAGGCGACCGGCGTGTGTGAACCCGTCGAGAACCCAGGTCGCCATTGCCGCTTCAAGCCTTCCGCGGGCCAGCGAGAGCGGCAATCCGTGGGGTGCGTCCGCGTATTCCTCTGTCAAGCGACTGCCCGGTGACACGGCGAAGAACGCGCGCGCTGCGGCGTTGTCCACCACTCGATCGGCTCCGGCGAGCTGCATCAGCAACGGAACCTTCGCGCGATGCGCATCGGCGGCGACTTCGGCCTGCAAGGACATGGTCACGCACGCAAGTCGTGCCGTGATGGTCCGAAGCCTGAGCTTGTCTGCATCGAGCGCGGCCTGCCAATCCCCTGTGCGCGCAACGGCTTTCGAGTCGTAGGGCAACTTCAGCGTCCAGCGAGGCCAGAGCGTTGAGAGCAGGCGGAGTTGGAGGCGCTGCCAGCCGTTGAGCGGCTGCGCGAGCGCGAACGCTGGAGTGATGAGCAGGAGTGATGCAGGGCTGACAACGCCACGAGTCACCGCCGCGGTCGCCAGCAGCGCGCCGAGGCTCACACCAGCGAGATGCAGCGGCGCGCCGGGCACGGCGGCGCGGAGATGTTCGGCAGCGAGCCGGACATCATCGAGGAGGATGTCCGCATCCGGCGCATCACCGCGCACTCCGCCGCTCTTGCCGGTTCCGCGGCGGTCGGCGATGGCCACGCAAATGCCACGGGAGGAGAGTTCTGCCGCAAGCGGCGCATACCAGTCGAGGTGAGAGGCGACGCCATGCACGAGGAGCAGCGCGGCACGCGGAGAATCCGTCTTCCAAAGGGCGCAGCGCAGCGCGACGCCGTCGCTTGCACGCAGCTCGGTGATGGCGGCGGCGTTCACGCATCATCCTCGGCACTGATGATGGCCTCGGGCTCCGAGGTGTCCGGAGTGGTGCGCGTGCGCAGCACAATGGTCTTCGCCTGGAACAGGCGCCCTCCGGCATCCGCGTGGGCCGAGCGTCCCGCTGCGTACCAGCCGTCGCGCATGAGATGCAACACAGGCATGTGCAAGCGCCCCGACGTGCGCTTCGCCGCGTATTCGAGATTCAGACGTTGCAATTCGCTGTCGAATGTGCGCAGGAAGGGTGCACGCGCCATGGGCGGTATGCCACGCTTGCTCTCCACAAGCAACACATAGCGCGATTCGTCGGGATCGGCCTCGGCGCGCCAGTGATCGACGATGCAGCCCGTGGCACGCGCACTTCTGTCCACGGCGAGAATCACCTGATTCACGCTGATCTTCTCGCCGGTGAGACTCGTCATGCCGCGACCCTTGCGGCGGAAGACCACGAGTGGCGTGGCATGGCGGCGGCCGATGACTTCCACGATGTCATTCATGTCGTAGCGCCACAGGCCACCACTGGTGGTGACGATGACGCCGTATTCGCGCCCGGTTTCGAGGGCTTCCGCGGGGAGCGTCTCTGGTTGCGTGCGGTCGAGATTCTCCACCGGCACGAATTCGAGGACGACCTTGTGCACCGAGAGCGCGCCCGCAGCACCGTTGTCCGAGAGCGGAATGCTCCCGCGACATTCCGAGCTCAACCAGCCCCAGTCGCGCACGGGCACGCTGCCACGCCCTGCGCGGAACCAGGCGTCGAACTTCTCCACGTGACCACCGACCGTGCCGCCTTTCCAGCAGCCGATGAGTTCGAGGTGTGGCCAATAGTCCGCAGGCAGCAGTCGCCCGCCGCGTGCTTGCCGCACGGATGCGAGCACTGCAGAGCGTTCCGCGCCGTTCTTCAGCCGTCGCAGCACCGCATCGCGCACAGATGGCTCGAGGTCTCCGGCACCGCGGAGCGAGCGATCGCGGAGGTCGCGCAGCAGTTCCTCCGAGCGCGTGTCGATGGTCTCCACGAGGCGGAGCACGCTGGAGGGATTCGCTGTGGCGAGGAAAGTGACATCCGCGGCGAGCCCGAGGAGTGCGAGGGCGTACCAGCGCGCCTCGTGGGCGGCCGTGGCCGCGAGTTCCTCCGGCGCCACATAGCAGCGCTTCACGAGGCTTGGCATGTGCTGCTGCATGAGCCCGCTCACGGAACCGTAGGGAATGCCAGATGGCGTGCGGCCTTCCACGGCGGGCGAGGTCATGCTGAGCACTGCGCCACGGAAAAGCCCCGGATGATCGCGCAACGCGTGATGAAACCAGGTGCGCAACTGTTCGGCGTGATCGTCAATGCGACAACGGCGCGTGGAGGGAATGAACTTCGGCTCGCCCGAGGTCCCACTCGTGCGTGCGAACAGCTCCACCGGCTCCGCCACCAGCACGCCCGTTGCACCCAGCATCATGCGCTGGATGTCGGCGCGCAGATCTTCGTAGTCGTGGATGGGAACGCGCGCCTTGAAATCGTCGAGTGTGCGCACCGCCGCGAGATCGTGAGCGCGCGCGAATTCGGAGTTCGCATGACGCGCGCAAAGCTCCAGCAGCCGTGTTTGCTGCGCTTCCCGCGGCGCATGGCAGGCGTCATCGAAGCGACGCGCAGGCCCGCGGCCCGCCGCGCTGACGAGGAAACCCGCGAGCCGCCCCATGCTCAGCTCTTCGGGAGGAGTTCTGCGTACTCGGGCACGATGTCCTTGCAGAAGGCCACCATGCCTTCCACGGTCTTGTCGTGGTCGATCATGGCGCGCAGCACTTCGAAGGGCACGGTCCCGACTTGCGCTCCGGCGAGCGCGCATTCCCGAACCTGGCGCGGGTTGCGCAGGCTTGCCGCCAGCACCTGACAATCAATGCCTTGGCGCGTGAACGCGGCGACGCACTCGTTCACAAGTTGCACGCCGGAGGCGAGGCCGTTGTCGTGCATCAGTTCGCCCGCGGCATTCTTCACGCCCTCGGCGGGGAAGTAGTCCATCTTGCCGCCGGCGAAGTTCGCGCGCGCGCGCAGCATGTCGTCGATGCGTCCTGCGAAGGGCGAGACGTAGCGCGCACCGGCCTTCGCCGCGAGCAACGCCTGCTCGGGGGTGAAGATCAGCGTGCAGTTGATCGGTATGCCGCGCTCGGAAAGTGTGCGGATGGTCTTCAAGCCGTCCCAGTTCAGGCCGTCACCGGCCTTCATCGAGGTGTTGACGGGCACCTTCACCACGACGTTGCCGGCAACGCCATTGAAGCGCTCGTGCAGCCAGAGGCCCTGTGCTGTCATCTCGCGCTCGGTGGTGCCGATGACTTCAAGGCTCACGGGCGTCGAATCCGCCGCTTCAAGAATGCGCGTGATGTAGTCGACCATGCTCACGCCGTCGCCGGAGGCCTTGAGCTTCTCGACCGCCTTCTTGATGAGCGACGGGTTGGTGGTGATGCCGTCCACGATGCCCCAGGAGAAGGCTTCGCGAATCTGCTGGATGTCGGCGGAATCAATGAAGATCTGCATGGGCGCTTCCGTTTGCGGGATGAAGCCCCAGCATGTGCCGGAGCGCGCCCAGTCTACGCGGGCTCAGTCCACGCGCACCAGCATCGTGGGGCTGATGCACTGCAGGAATAGCGCGACGGCGGCATCCACGGCGGCCGGGTCTGCGGCCTCCAACGTGACCATCACGCGTACATCACGGCCGTCGTAGCTCGGGTAGGAGCCGAGTTGCACCACCGGGTGTGCCGCATGAACCGTATCGAGGTGCGGCGCGACGAAACCCTCATCGCCCACGAGGTACACGCGGCGGAGACAGAGCGGCGTGCGGCGGAAACGCTCCTTGATGGCACTGAACTTGCGCCTCATGATGCCAGGGTCGCCGGGGAGCACGAGCACATTGCCGACATCGACGATGGGCCAGATGGTACCGGGCGGGTCTGTGAGGAGAGCGCCCGCGGGCACGAGCGCCATCTTCAGGTGCGCCGGAAGCGTGGCTGCGCCGTAGTGCGCGCGGATGGCGGCTTCGAGGCGAGGCTCGATCACCAGCGGGCGTCCGAGGGCGAGTGCGATGGCTTCCAGTGTCACGTCATCCAGAGTCGGGCCGACGCCGCCGGTGGTGATGACCTGTTCGAAGGCGGCGGCGAGGGAGCGCACGGTCTCCGCAATCACCGGCACTTCATCCGGAATGGTGACGATGCGCGCGACCGGCATGCCGACGGCGCGGAGTTCCCTCACGAGCCACGGGGCGTTCGAGTCCTCCACCTTGGCGCTGAGGATCTCGTTGCCGATGACAACAATGGCGGCGGCGCGTTCCATGCAGGGTCGAGGATAACCCGCAGCGCGCCAGATTTGTCGTAACGAACGAGGTGCCGGATTCCTCCGGGGTGCTGCGTGACCGCGCCACATGTCCCGCAAGGAGGTTTGCATGTCGAGTCGAGACAGGTGTGCGGCGTGGATCGTTGCAGTGTGCTTGTCAACGGGATGGGTCATGGGGCAAGTCCCGGTCAATCCGATCCGGACGAACTTCACGGACATTCAGGTGGTGAGGCATGATGCTGGGTGCGTGTGGAGAGACACCGCGATGCCCGCGAGTGCCACTCACACAGATGGTCCGCGCGTGCGGCGGACATTGTTCGGATTCCAGGGCGCTGTCGAGGCGGCCACGACCAAGTGCTCTGGCGGGCTCATCCAGGGCGAGGCCTTCGCCTGGGACGCGACGCTCAACGACTCTGCCGCGGCTGCATCAGAGACGGCATCCACGAGCACGATCCGCATTGACCGCATCCGTGCGTGCAGCAACCCGCAGCCCGTTGTCTCGATCAATTTCAGCTCGTCGTTCATGTGCATTGCCAAGGTGGATGGCGCTGCATCCCATGCGCGCGCCGGCGGCACACTCATCGCTGTGTGCCCGGAGATCGACTTCTCGTGCCCCGTCGGCGGCAGCGTCGAATCATCGTCGTCCTCCACGCAAGCCGGAAGTGTGCCCGTGTATGGCATTCCGATTCCTGTCTTCGTCAGCACCGCGCAGGGCCCGCAGACCAAGCTGTGCCAAGGTCAGCAAAACAAGACGCGCGCGGGAGTCACCTCTGCGACGCTTCAACTGAGCGCGTCCGTCGCGGTCAGCACACGAGCGGATGCCATGCTCGGGTTCTTCAAGACCGTTGCGGAAGCGTATGTAGGTGCCCACGTCGTCGCCTTCGAATTCACGGGCCACTGCAACAGTTGCGGCGGTCGCATTGACGTCATTCGAACCTGAGGAGAGACCGTATGCGATGGGCATTGACCGCAGCAATCACAGTTGTGTCTCTTGGAACGGCGGCGTACCTGCTGATGCAGGAGGAAAGATCGGTGCCGTGTGCTGGCACTGATGATGCGTCGCTCGCTGCGATCAATGCCCACGACGCAGCAGGCGGGATCTCCGTGAATGCGAGCGAGGCTCCGGAATGGTCAGGCGAGCCGTCACTGATCAAGGCTGTGCCGTTCCGGAGAGAGACAGATCGTCAAGAGAAACTGCTGGTCCGCGTGATCGAAGGACCCGTTGGTGAGGAAAGGACCGTGCCCGCAGCGGAAATCCGGTTTCAGACTGGCAAGACGCGCCCGTTGGGCGCAGAGGTGCTGGAGGATCGCGAGGTGACGCGGCGCACTCTCAGCAATCGTTGGGGAGAGGCGCGCTTTGACCTTCCGCGTTCCGGCGCGTGGTGGGTCGAGGTCTCCAAAGGCGGGCGGCGGGTGTCGCTGCGTGGAACCGTGGATGAAGTGCAGAGCGGACTCCTTGTGGTGCGATTCGTCCCACCGAGTGCGTTGCGGGTCAAGCTGGAAGGCGTCACGCAACGCGTCGAGGTGGAGGCGGGTTGGCTTCCGCTTGGTGAGCAAGAGTTTCGCTCGTCCGTGACTACGGAAGCGAAGGTCGGTGACGCCAGGGAGTACGCCCGCGTCATGCCATCCATGTCAACCTTCACGGCAGGCCCAGACGAACCAGTGCTCTTGAATGTCGACGAGGGCCACAGGCTCCGCGTGGAGGTGAAAAGCGTTGCTGGTGCATTTGCCGGTTGGGTGGAGGTGCCTCCGCTCACGGCAGGTGAGACGCGGGACATCACGCTGGTCGTGAAGCAAGGTTGCGTGGTCACGGCGAAGCTGCCCGCAGACTGGCCCGCCGAAGCCGGTGTCGAGGCGTGCTGCGTACGCGTCGAGTCGCATGGGTGGTACACGATGGAGCAACAGAAATGCAAGGCGTCGGACGAGCTCCGTTTCTTGCTGCCCGAGTCCGCCCGTTACGCGATCATGGCGACACGGCGCGGGCCGGACAGCGTCAGTTGTGCGTTCAAGGCTCTGGATGTTGCTGCGGGTGGAGGTGACGCAGGCGTGCTGGATGCAGGGCCGGCCAGCGCGAAGGTTCACTTGAGCATGGCGCCGGATCTTCTTGTGCCAGCCGATGCGGTCCTCCTCCTGCGCATGAATGCGAGCATCCACAACGGGGGTGATTTCGGTGGTTGGAGTCAGGAGCACGCCTTTCGCCCGGGCAGTCTGAATGATTTCCAGATCCACGGCCTGCCGACGGGATTCGTGCTGGAGGCGTCACTCTGGAATTCGAGTTTTCAGCGGTTGCGTCAGCAGAACCAGGAAGTGGCGGAGCGCAAGGACCGCCTTCGCGGTGCTTCCGGAAGTGCGGCAACGAAATCCAACGGGACCGAGTCAGAAGACGAGCGCTCCATGAGGTTCGAGCAACAGTGCGAGTGGCCCCGGCAACGCGTCATGTTGAAGGCGGGCTCGAACACGCTGGCACTGGCCTTGAAGTTGAAAGCGGAACAGCGACGCGCTTCACACCTTGCCTTGTTCATTGCTCCACCGCCGGCGCAGGCGTGGCGTGATGACGGGTACGTGGTGAAGTTCAGGACAGAAGATTCGAATGGCGCCAGCGGGAGCTCACGCCAAGAGGGTGTCTGGAGGCATTGGTTCAGTGCCGGCATCGAGAAGGTGGACGTCCTCATCCTGTGCGGTGATCACGTTCTCGGCCCACGGACCATCCGGCTGAATCCCAATGCGGAAACGGAAGTGCACGTTGATGAGTGGCAAAGCCGCGATGACGCAGCGGTCAGCGCAGCGGTCGACCGCTTCGCACCACTGCTCCGAGCCAGGAGCCCGCGATCAGGGAGGTGACGATGGCGAGCATCACCAGCGCGACGTGAAAGCGCTCGCTGATGATGCCAGCATCGAAAGCAACGGAAGCCAGCACGATGCCGGGGCCACCGCGGGCGTTCATGGCTACGGCGAGGTTCCATGCCGTGCGCGGTGGTTCACCCACCGCGCGCGCACCCGCCCAGACGCTGAGAGCCTTGATGATGCAGGCGAATGCGAGGAACGCGGCGAAAAACAAGGGGTCGAAGTGGTGGAGCAGATCCAGCCGCAATCCCACCAGGGCGAAGTACGCGGGAATGAAGAGCGCGAAGGACACACTCTTGATGTCCGCCCGCGGATGCGCCGCGCCGTCGGGCATGGTTCCGGCGACGAGTCCCGCGAGGAAGGCGCCGAACATGGGTGTGATGCCAAGGAACACGCAGACGGATGTCATCGCCAGCATGAACACGAGCTCGAAAGCAATGGGGTTGCTGATGCGCAGGATGTTGAAGCGGAAGCCGGCGAGTGCGCGATAGATGAGCGGCCCGAGCAGCAGCGCGAAGGCGAAGAACCCAAGCGTCGCCCCTACGTGCCAGAAGGTGGCGTCGCTCGTGCCTGGATGGATGTCGAGGAGAGGCGCGAGCCCGAACTCGTCACGCCCGGCGGTCTGCACCAAACCGAGCGCGACGGCAAGCACCACATAGAGCAGGATGTCCTCGAGCACGGCCGCGCCGAGCACCACCCGCGCGAAACTCGTTTCGAGCACACCGAGGTCGAACATGATGCGCGAGATGACCGGGATGCTGGTGACGGCGATGGCAATGCCGAAGATCAGGAGGAAGCTCGTCTCGTTGGACTTGCTGCCGACCAGTGCGGATGCATCAAAGACGCCGAGGGCGAGCATGCCGACGATGAAGGGGATGAGCGTCCCCGCCAGCACGATGGAGAGAATGGTCTTTCTTTCACCGCGTTGGAAGGTCGAGCGGATCTCGGCCCCCGACAGGAACATCAAGAGCAAGAGCCCCATCTGATAGACGAAGCCGAGGATCTTCGGAGTCGGGCCATAGTCCGGGAAGCACTGCCGCTGGAACTCCGGCAACAAGGCCCCGAAGAGCGTCGGGCCGAGAATGAGGCCCGCGGTGATCTCTCCAAGGACGCGAGGCTGCCGCCAGCGAGCGAAGAGGAACCCCATGACATGGGAACCCACCAGCAGCGCGGTGAGAGCGATCAGGAAGTGTGCAATCTGCGCGAGGCTGAGGCTCATGCGGTGGGCGTGTTGGCCGCGGCAGCATACCCCCCTGCGACCAGAGCGAGAGCCAGGCATGGGGCGCGGAGGCATCGAGAATATCGCAAGCACAACACAGTGCCATGCAACGACTTGTAGCCGAAACAGGCGACGAACAGCCACGACTCTTTACGCTCGCTCCTGCCGGGGGCTACAAGAGTGCACCTCAGAAAGCCCATGACAGCTGAATCCGAAACAGTGACAACCGCTCTCACCCGTGTAGACGGTGAAGCGGGCGTGATCTCCATCCGTGGCTACGACCTCGCGGAGCTGGTGGAACGTGCGGGCTGCGAGGAAGTCACGTTTCTGCTCTGGCGCGGTTACCTCCCGAAGGCCAATGAGTTGCGACGGCTGAAGGCGGATCTTGCCGAAGCGCGGCGCCTGCCACAGCCAGTGATGGATCTCTTGGCCACCTTCCCGAAGGACACCCACCCCATGACCGTGCTGCGCGCGGCCGTGTGTGCTCTCGGTGTGTTCGACCTCGATGCGGAAGGGGACACCGACCAGGACAACGATGCCAAGGCGCGCCACATTGCGGCACAACTGCCTGTTGCGGCCGCATCCTGGCTGCGCATGCGTGAGGACAAGGCGCCGGTCGATGCTCCAGCCAAGGCGCTTCAGAGCACCGCCTTCCTGCACATGCTGCGTGGCGAAGCACCCAGCGCGGACGAAACCGCACATTTCGACCGCATCCTCGTCATCCTCGCGGATCACGGGGTTGATACCCCCGCGGCCGCGGCGCGGCTGGTTGCCAGCACGCGCGGGGACATGTTTGCCGCCATCGGAGCCGGTCTCGGCGCCTTGCAGGGAGGTCTTCACGGTGGCGCCATCAAGAGCGTCATGGAGACCATCCAACGCATCGGCACGCGCAAGAAGGTGGCGAGCCAACTGGAGCGCATGCTCCAGAAGAAGCTGCGTTTACCGGGCTTCGGCCATGCGGTGCACAAGCAGCGCGACCCACGGTCAGCGCTCCTGAAACCCATCGCGGCAGCCCTCGGCAGCATGGCGAAGGAGACGCTCTGGTACGAGATCGCGGCCGATCTCGAAGACGCGGTGGCGGGCGCAGTGCCCGGGCTCACACCCAACGTGGATTTCTACCTCGCACCAGCGCTCTACTCCCTCGGAGTTCCGCCCGACGCGTTCAGCGCCGTCTTTGCATGCGCGAGGGTCAATGGCCTCGCCGCCCATGTGCTCGAACAGCGGGCATCCTCCGGCTGGTCACCCGCGGTGCGCTGGAACGGACCCGGCCCGGCCGTCTGGAAGCCGCTCGCTGAGCGCTGAGCGTCGTGCGCTGAGAGCCGCTCAGCTTCGTGAGCACCGCAAAAGTCGATCCGTGCTGCGTCCTCGCCGCATGGCACCGGTGCTAAGTTGCAGCACGCCATGGCAGATGAAAGCACCGTTGCACTCAGTGGCCGCGAGCGCTACCTCCGCGCCGCGAGGCGCCAGCCCGTTGACCGCGTGCCTTTCTGGGTCATGCGGCAGGCAGGGCGCTACCTCCCGGAATACCGCGAGGTGCGCGAGAAGGCCGGCGGCTTTCTCGCCATGGTGCACGACCCGGCGCTTGCAACCGAGGTGACGCTCCAGCCCATCCGCCGCTTCGGCATGGATGTGGCGGTGATCTTCAGCGACATCCTCGTGCCCGTGGCGGCCATGGGTGTGCCGGTCAGCTTCGATGAGGGCGTCGGCCCGAAGCTCGCGCCCATCGCACCCACGCGCGAAGCCGTGGAGGCCCTCGAAGCGTTCGACCCGGAGGAAAAAACACCCTTCGTGGCCGAGATCATTCGCCGCGTGAAGGCGGAGCTGAGAGACCGCGCTGCGGTGCTCGGTTTCAGCGGCGCGCCGTTCACAAGCTGCTCTTACATGCTGGAGGGCGGTTCCTCGCGCGAGTTCCCCGCCACGCGCAGGTTGATGCACACAGACCCGGCGCTCTTCAGCGAACTGCTCGAGCGCACCACAGACGCACTCATTCCGTACCTCGGCATGCAGGTGTTTGCCGGCGCCGACGCCTTGCAGATCTTCGACAGTTGGGCCGGCACTCTCGATGCGGAGACTTGGCGTGAGCATGTCTTCCCGGCGACCGAGCGCCTCGTCGCTGCCGTGAAGGCCCTCGGTGTTCCGGTGACGCTGTACGCGAGCGGAGCCGACCACCTGCTCGAAGCCCTCGCCGATTGCGGTCCCGATGTGGTGAGCCTCGACTGGCGCACGTCACCGGCCGCGGCCCGAGCGCGCGTGGGCACACGCGTTGCGCTGCAGGGCAACATGGACCCGGGGCGCGCTCTCGCGACGCCTGAGGTGGCGGCCGCCGCTGCACGGAAGACTCTGGCCGAATTCGGCACCGCACCCGGCCACATCTTCAATTTCGGCAGCGGGATCTCGCGCTTCACGCCTCCGGAGTGCATGGCGGCTGTCGCGGAAGTCGTGCGCGGCGGGCGGGACAGATGACCGGACTCTCGGTGCCGCGCGAGCTCCTCGAGCGCTACGCCATCGCAGCGCCGCGTTACACGAGCTACCCCACCGCAGTGGACTGGAATGGCGCGGTCGGCGCGGCGCACTGGGGCGACGCGCTCCGCGCCGCGGCAGGGCGGAACAGCGCACCTCTCGCGCTCTATGTTCATGTCCCGTTCTGCGAAGCGTTGTGTCTCTACTGCGGCTGCAATGTGCACATCACGCGCAACACCAGCCGTGGCCCGGAATACATCCGGATCCTCGAGCGCGAGCTGCGGACGGCCGCGGAAGCGGGGCTCGGCGCGCGGACGCTCACACAACACCACTGGGGTGGAGGAACTCCGACCTGGCTGCCGCCTGAATTGCTCGAGCGACTCTTTCGTGCCGTGACGGGTGTGTTCCGCCACGAGGCCGGCGCCGAAATCGCCATCGAGGTCGATCCGCGCGTGACCACTCCGGAGCAACTCGCGCTCCTCGGCCGCCTCGGCTTCAACCGACTCTCGCTCGGCGTGCAGGATTTTGATCCGGTCGTGCAGGAGGCCGTGCATCGTGAGCAGAGCTTCGAGCTCACGCGCGACATCATTGCGGAAAGCCGTGCACGCGGTTTCCGCTCGGTCAATATCGACCTGATCTACGGCCTGCCGCACCATACGCGCGCGGGCTTTGCCAGCACGGTGCAGCAGACGCTCACCCTCGCTCCCGACCGGGTGGCGCTGTTCCACTACGCGCACGTGCCGTGGCTGAAAAAGCACCAGCGCGCGGTGGATCAGTCTTCCGTCCCGGGAATGGAAGAGAAGTTCGCCATCTTTGCGGATGCGGTGGCGGCTTTCACCAGCGCCGGGTACGTCTATATCGGCCTCGATCACTTCGCACGCCCGGATGACGAGATGTCGCTCGCGCGCGCGGCGGGCACGCTGCAACGCAATTTCATGGGCTACAGCACGCGCGCTGGCGCCGAGCTTCTGCCGCTCGGTGTGTCCGCCATCGGCGAGATGGATGGCTCCTACTTTCAGAACGAAGGGGAGCTCTTCACCTGGCAACGGCGCGTGGAGGAGAGCGGCAACGGCATTCTGCGCGGGCACAGACTCTCCGAAGACGACAAGCTTCGGCGCGCAATCATCATGGAACTCATGTGCCGCGGCGCTCTCGATTTCGAGCAATGGTCCCGGCAGCTCGGCGAAAGTTTCACAGCGAAATTCGCGACGGAGCTTGCCGAGCTTCCGGCTCTCGCGCAGGACGGGCTCATCGAGCTGGATGCGCGCGGGCTCCGCGTCACGCAACTCGGACAGGCCTTCCTCCGCAACGTGGCGGTGGTCTTTGATGCTTGTTGGCGCCGCCGGGCTGAGGCGCCGCAGCGCGCCTTCAGCAGGACGCTCTGAAGCATGGGACTCAGAGCGCCAGTGGCCATCGTGGGACTCAACATGGGCGGCCCGGCGCAACTCGCCGGTGTGCGCCCGTTTCTGCGCGCGCTCTTCGCGGATCAACGCCTCGTGAGATTGCCCGCTGCTCTGCGTCCACTGCAGGGCGCACTCGCATGGTTGGTCGCAGCGCTCCGTGGAGGCAAGGTGCGCGCGGCCTACGCGCACATCGGAGGTTCATCGCCACTGCTTGCGACCACGGAGGCACAGCTTCGCGGCGTCGCCGGGCTGCTTGCCGCAGGGGGCCAGCCCGCCGAGTCCTTCGCGCTCATGCGCTACACGGCGCCGCACGCGGATGAGGTTGTGCGTGCACTCGCGAAGCACCGGCCGCAAGTGATCGTGGTCCTCTCGCTCTATCCGCAGTTCTCGGAGGCCACCACCGGTTCGAGCCTGGCGGATTTCGAGCAGGCCCTTGCAGCGCAGGGGCAACTGGCCGGGACCCCGCGCGTGACTATCGACCGCTTCGGAACGCTTTCCGGCTATGTCCATGCCACAACCATGCTGGTCCGGCGCGAGCTCGAGGACTGGGCGGATGAAGACCAGCATGTGCTCTTTTCCGCGCATGGCTTGCCCGAGTCCTATGTGCAGCAGGGCGACCCGTACGAGAGAGAGGTGCGTGAGAGCTTCGCGCTCATGCGCGCCGAGTTGCCGCAAAGTTGGCGCGTCGAACTCACGTTCCAAAGCCGCGTCGGGCCGGCGCGCTGGCTTGGTCCGGCCACGGTGGACCGCATCCGCGAGCTCGGGCGCGAGGGCGTGCGCAAACTCGCCATCGTGCCGTTGGCGTTCGTCTCGGATCACATCGAGACGCTTTTCGAACTCGATGTGGATGCCGTCGAGCGCGCGCACGCCGTGGGCATCACGGAGGTGCGCCGCGTGAGTGCGCTCAATACGGAGCCTGTGTTCCTCAGCGCGCTGGCGGGTCTGGTGCGTGAGCGACTGGCAGAGCGGGAGCGCGCAGCATGAGTCGAGTCCTCGTCATCGGTGGCGGCATCAGCGGACTCACCACGGCCTTCACGGCGGCGTCGCGTGGGCATGAGGTCACGGTCGTCGAAGCGCGCGAGCGCGTGGGCGGATGCATCGGCACCAGTCGCCTCGGGCCGTGCCGCTTCGAGAACGGGCCGAACTCGGTGCAGGGGAAAGCGCCGGATTTCCGGCAGCTTTGCAAGGAGCTCGGCATCGCAGAGGCCATTGTTCCGGCCTCTCCCGTAGCGAGTGACCGACACCTCTATTTCCGCGGGCGCCTGCAGCGTCTGCCCACCAGCTTCAAGGATTTTCTTGCAACGGATCTCCTGACCACGGGGCAGAAGTTCCGTGCCGTGATGGAGCGCTTCGTGAAACCGCGGCCTGCCGGCCACGAAGAAACGGTGGCGGAGTTCTTCGGGCGTCGCATCGGACGTGGACTCACCATGACCCTCGTGGACGTGGTGGTGACCGGCACGTTCGCGGGCAATCCCAACCGCATCGGCATGCTCAGCGCGTTCCCCGAAATCGTGCGCATGGAACAGCAGTACGGCAGCCTGCTCAATGCGCTGCGCCTGCGCGCCGCAGAGAGCCGGATGAAGGAAGGCCGGCGCGAACCCGCGATGGTGAGCCTCACGGGCGGACTGCAGACACTTCCTGAAACACTGCGCGCGAAACTGGGAACGGCTGTCCGCACCGGCCTCTCAGCGGAGAGCCTCGTGCGTCGCCCGGAAGGTGGTTACGGCGTGCATGTGCGTGACGCCGCGGGGAACGTCGAAGAACTGCGTGCGGATCAGGTGGTGCTCTCGTTGCCGGCGGAACGCGCGGGGATGCTGCTCGCGCCTCTTGTCGCCGATGCCGCGGACCTGCTCTTCGAGGTCGAGTACGCATCCCTCGTGGTGGCTCACGCGGTGTTCCCGAAGGAGGCCATTCCGGGCTTGCCCGTGGGCTTCGGATTCCTCGTGCCGCGCTGCATGCGCATGCGCACGCTGGGATGGATGAGCACGTCACACATCTTTCCAGACACGGCGCCGGAAGGCCTTGTTGCCATGACCGCCTTTCTGGGCGGGGTGCTTGATCCAGCCGCCATCGACATGGATGAAGGTCAGCTCCGCCATCTTCTCCTTGGTGAACTCGCGCTGGCCTTGCACCAGAAGCAGACGCCGCAGCCGCTCCAATTCCGGCTCGTGCGTTGGCCCTCGGTGCTGCCGCAACTGACGGTTGGCCACGCGCGACGCATCGAAGCGGTGCGGGCGCTTCTTGCGGCCGAAGTGCCGGGCATCCACCTCGCGGGCAACTGGACTGCGGGGCCGGCCATCGAGCGTTGCATTCGCGCGGGGCGCGCGACCGCGGACGCTATCGGGTGCCCGGCATGAAAGCTGCTGCACAAGCGCTCGCAGCCCTCCTGCCCGTGCTCGCAACGGTGCTGATGGTGCTGTACGGGTTTTCCGCCACGACTGCTCGGGGCGAAGGCGCGCGCCGGTTCTTTCTTGTGCTGTTGCTGGCGTTGCATGGCGCGCTGCTCGCCTGCACGTGGAATCTCGGCGGCGTGTTTCCGCTCGCCCATCCCGCCTGGATCTTGAGCGGTGTTGCAGGCGCGTTGCTGCTGCTCTACGCGATCACCGAGTTGACCACGCGCAGTGCCGCGGGCGGAGCTGTGGCAGCAGGTCTAGCCTTGCTGCTGCAGACGGCCTCAGCCATGGTCTGGCCTGCCGTGCTGCCGGAAGTTGCGCGCCAGAGCAGTCCATTCTTCGCGCCGCATGCCATCGGGCTCGTCTTCGGTGTGGCGGCCCTGCTGCTCTCGGGCGCGTACGGGTTGCTCTGGCTGCTGCTCTGGCGTTCGCTGCGTCACGGACGATTCGGGCTGGTATTCCGCATGGTTCCGGACTTGCCGGGCTTGACGCGCATGAACAGGAGAGCCGCGCTCTTCGGTTTCATCGCCACGGGCATCGGACTCAACACCGGCATCTGGTGGGCGCACGATGCAGGTCGCCAGTTCAGTTACCTGAATCCCGAAGTGCTCACGATGGTTGTCGTGTGGGTGCTCTTCGGCCTGCTCGCATTCGCCGGACGCTTGCGCTTCATGTCCGAGCGTCGCGCGGCATGGAGCAGCGCCTTGGCGGCAGCCCTTGCGTTGCTCGCGCTGCTCTTCGCGGTGCTTCCCGGCGGCATTCCGCACGGAGCGGAATGATGGCTGGCGCCAGCGAGATCATGCTTGTCGGTGTGTCGCACGCGGGCACCGCGCTCGCGCAGCGTGAGCGCTGCGCCGTGGCGGCAACGGCGCTGTCGGCGCGCTGTCACGAACTGCGCGCGCACACAGGCGCGCGCGAATGTTGCGTGATCTCCACCTGCAATCGCACCGAGATTCTTCTGGCAGGTGCACCGGCAGGGGCGCCTGTACTTCTGCGCGAGAAAATGTTCGATGGCATCGAAGGTGTTCACGAGTACACGGGGATGGAGGCGCTCTTCCACCTCTATCGCGTGTCGGCGGGGTTGGAGTCGCAGGTGCTCGGCGAGACGCAGATTCTCGCGCAGCTCCGCGAGGCCGCTGCGTCTGCACGCACTGCGGGCACACTCGGCGAAGCCCTCGCCGCAGCCCTCGAGGGCGCGGACAAGGCCGGACGACGTGTGCGCGCGGAGACCGCCATCGGCGAGGGAACGCTTTCGGTTGCCCGGGCCGCGATCCAGCTGGCGCTCAAGGTGACCGGCGAACTTTCCGGGCGGCAGGCCATGGTCATCGGTTGTGGCGCCACAGGTCGCCTTGCGGCACGTTGCCTTGAAGAGGCGGGGGCACGGAAGATCCTCTGCGTCAACCGCACGCGCAGCTCCGCTGAGGAACTCGCCAGCGAGATGTGCGGAACCGCGCACACGTTGGAAGAACTGCCCGGGCTGCTCGCGCGCGCCGATGTGGTCGTCGTGGCGGTGGAAGCACCGGAGCCCGTGCTGCGAGCTGCGCACTTCGAGCACTTCCCGCGGCGGCAGCACCCGCTGGTGCTGCTCGACATCTCTGTGCCCCGCGGTGTTGATCCGGCGCTGCGCGAGCAGCGCGATCTCTTCCTCGCGGACATGGACGACCTCGAAACGATCGTGCGCGGCCATCGCCGCGGGCGTCGCAAGGCGGCCGAGGACGCAGCACTCATTCTTGTTGCCGAGGTCGGAAAGTTCGAGCAGCGTCAGGCGCTTGCCGTGCTGAAGCCGCGCGTGGTTGCGCTGGTGCGGCGGTTCGAGGAAGTCCGCGCGGAGACCTTGAGCACGGAGGCTGGTCGCGGTGATTCCGCGCGCTTCTCCGAAATGCTGACGCAGCGCCTGCTGGATGAAGCGCTGCAAGCTCTGCGGGGAGGCGTGCGCGAAGAAGGACCGGGCGAGGACCTCCTCGCGCGTTACAAGAGCCACATCGGGGAGAGCTGATGACGCGCGAGACCTGCACCATTGCCACACGCGGAAGCGCGCTTGCCGTCTGGCAGGCACGCGCCGTCGCTCAGCGCCTCGCAGCCGTGCATCGCGGTTTGCGCGTGCTTGTGCGCGAGATTCGCACGGAAGGCGACCGCTCGCAGGCCGGTGGCACGCCGCTGGCGCTTCACGAGGGGCGAGGTGTCTTCACGCGCGAAGTGGACAACGAACTGCTGACGCAGCGCGCCGACATCGCGGTGCACAGTCTGAAAGATCAGACCACGACATTGCCGAATGGCATTCGCCTCGGCATGACGCTCGAACGCGGCGCAGCAGAAGATGCGCTTGTCTCGCGCGAGGGCTTGCAGCTGCTCGACCTGCCGCGGGAGGCTTTGCTGGGCACGGGGTCGCCACGCCGGAAAGCGCAACTGCTGCGCATCCGCCCCGATTTCCGCTTCGCGGAAGTGCGCGGCAACATCGACACCCGGCTGCGGAAACTGGAGGAGGGCCAGATCGATGCGCTGGTACTGGCGCGTGCCGGTCTGGAGCGCCTCGGATTTGCGACACGCATCACGCAGACCTTCGCCATGGAGGCGATCATGCCGGCGCCCTGCCAGGGCATTGTCGGCATCACTTGCCGCGAGTCGGATGAAGCGACGCTGGCATTGCTCCTTGCGGCGGACCATCCAAGCACCCACGCCCAGGCTTTGGCGGAGCGGAGTCTCCTGCGCAGACTCGGTGGCGGCTGTCATGCGCCCATCGGTGCTCTCTCGCGCACACACAAGGGCATGCTCTATCTTCGCGCCGTTGTGCTTTCCGCCGACGGCAGAAAGTCCATTGAAGCCATGGGCAAGGGAGAGATCACCGAGGCAGAGGACATCGGCGTGCGCGTGGCGATGGATCTGGAGTCGCGCGGCGCCGTGGCGTTGCTCAGTGAAAGCGCGGGGTGACGACGATGACGCGCGCGGGCCGCGTGCTTCTCACGCGCAGCGGTGAAGACGCCGCCGGGATCGTGGCGCGGCTTGCTGCACGTGGAGTGGCTGCGGAAATCCTGCCGCTCATCAAACGCTGCCGCGTTTCCTGGACCATGCCGCAGGATGCGCACCACTGCGACTGGATCATCCTCACGTCAAAGGCTGCAGCGGTTGAGCTCGGGTCGCTGAATCACCTGCGCGGCACGGCTCGCCTGGCCGTCGTCGGGCCAGGCACGGCGGCTGCGGCGCGCGCGGCGGGTTGGGAGCCAGACCTCACCGGGGATGGCCGCGGCGCAGAGAGCCTTTCCATCGCGATGGCCGTGAAACAGGTACTGGATGGCGCACACTGTTTGTGGCTCCGCAGCGCAGAGGCTCTCCCGCACGTCCGCGACTTGCTCACCGCGCACGGAGCGATCTTGCATGAAGTGGTCGTCTACCGCACGACCAAGCTGGTGCCGGATGCGTGGAAACTCCGTGCTGCGCTGAACGACGTGAGCGTCACCGTGCTCGCGAGCCCGTCGGCCGTGAAAGCTCTCGCGGAAGGTCTCTTCGGTGCGGGGCTTGAGACGACGGCGGCGGGCACCTGCATTGCCACGGGCAAGAGCACCCTGGAAGCCCTCAGTGCCCACGGCTTCCGCCGCAACGCGGTGGCCGATGCTGCAACGGATGACGCGCTCGAAAATGCGATCATGAGCGCCTTGGGAGATGACCATGAATGAACGCACGCCCGAACCGGCCCACCGGCTTCGCCGTCTCCGCAGCAGTGCAGGCATGAGGGCGCTTGTGCGCGAGCATCGACTGCACCCTGCGGAACTGGTGTTGCCACTTTTCGCCGTGACCGGGCGTGGCGTGTGCAGAGAGGTCAGTTCCATGCCGGGCGTGTTCCGCGAATCGCCGGACATGCTGGCAGAGCATGTGCAGCGTGCCGCAGAACTCGGCATCCGTTCGGTGATGCTCTTCGGGCTTCCTGATGGGAAGGACCATGAGGGCCGGAGCGCTCTCGACCCTGCAGGCGTGGTGCCGCAAGCGCTTGCCGCCATCAAGAAGGCTGCGCCGGAAGTGGTGCGCATCGCAGATCTCTGCTTCTGCGAATACACGAGCCACGGCCACTGCGGACCGCTGGATGCGGCAGGGCACGTGGACAATGACGCAACGCTGGCGCTTCTCGGGCAGCAGGCAGAGGTTCTCGCTGCGGCCGGCGCGGATGTCATCGCGCCCAGCGGCATGATGGACGGCATGGTGGCCGCCATTCGCCGCGCGCTGGATGGTGGTGGCCACGAAATGCTGCCCATTCTTTCCTACGCCGCCAAGTATGCGAGCGCGTTCTACGGGCCGTTCCGCGATGCCGCGGATTCAGCGCCGACCTTTGGCGACCGCCGCGCCTACCAGATGGACCCGGCCAATGGGCGCGAAGCGTTGCGCGAAGTGGCGCTCGATCTCGAAGAGGGCGCGGACATGGTGATGGTGAAACCGGCGCTGCCGTGTCTCGACATCATCCGTGCCGTGCGGGAGCGCCATGACGTGCCGCTCGCGGCCTATCAGGTCTCTGGTGAATACAGCATGATCGCCGCCGCCGGTGCGTGCGGCTGGATCGATGCACCACGCGTGATGCGCGAGTCGCTCATTGCCATTCGTCGCGCTGGCGCCGACATGATCATCACGTATGCGGCCGAGAGCGCGAGCCGCGAAATCCGCGAAGGCCGATTCGACGCCTGAGGCATTCCATGCACGAAATCCCGCGATCCGAGGCGCTCATGCGCCGGGCAGAAAAGTCGATTCCCGGCGGAGTGAATTCGCCTGTGCGCGCACACAAAGGTGTGGGCGGTGTGCCCGCATTCATGACGCGCGGCGAAGGTGCGTTGCTGCACGATGTGGATGGCCATGAATACGTGGATCTCGTTCTCGCGTATGGGCCACTCATTCTCGGCCACGGACATCCGGCGATTCTCGCGGCGGTCACGGGCGCTGCTGCGCGCGGACTCGCGTTTGGTGCTCCAACGGAAGGCGAGATCGCACTCGCTGAAGCGGTATGCGCGCGCGTGCCGAGCATCGAGATGTTGCGTCTCGTGAACAGCGGCACGGAAGCCACCATGAGCGCGCTGCGACTTGCGCGCGCGTTCACAGGCCGCGCGAAGTTCATCAAATTCGACGGGAACTACCACGGGCACGGCGACGCCTTTCTCGTGAAGGCCGGCAGTGGCGCGCTCACCGGCGGGGCGCCGGACAGCCCGGGTGTGCCCGCGGCGGTGGCGGCAGACACGCTGGTCGCGGACTACAACGACCTCGCCTCCGTGGAGCGGCACTTCACGCAGCATCCCGGCGCCATCGCTGCGCTGTTCGTGGAGCCGGTTGCGGGGAACGTTGGTCTCATCAGGCCTGCGGCGGGATTCCTCGAAGGCTTGCGCACGCTCTGCGACCGGCACGGTGCATTGCTTGTGTTCGACGAGGTGATGACCGGCTTCCGTGTGGCGCGGGGTGGCTATCAGGAACTCACGCGCATACGGCCCGACCTCACGACGCTGGGGAAGATCATCGGGCACGGTCTGCCTGTCGGTGCCTACGGTGGCCGACGCGATGTGATGAAGCTCATCGCTCCGGCGGGCGATGTTTATCAAGCGGGCACTTTGAGTGGCAATCCGCTCGCCGTGGCAGCGGGTCTTGCCGCACTCGCCGAACTGAGTCGTCCGGGCGTCTACGAGCAACTCGAAGATGCCGGTGCGCATCTTGAAGCAGGCCTCGAAGCCATCTTCAGGCGCAAGAGTGTGCCGGCGCAAGTGAACCGGCAGGGCTCGATGCTGTCGGTCTACTTCAGCGCGCAGCCGGTCACCACTCTTGCTGCGGCGATGAGTTCGGATCGCGAGCGCTTCAAGCGCTTCTTCCACCGCATGCGCGAGCACGGCGTGCTGTTGCCACCGTCACCCTTCGAGTCCTGGTTCCTGAGCACCGCGCACACGACGGATGTCCTCGACCGCATCCTCGAAGCTGCCGCGCAATCCGTCGACTGACCACGCGCAGGTGGTGCTCGCAGGCCGCTGTGCGAAGCGTCAGCCGCCGCAGGTGGTCCAGCGCCCGAGTTGGACGCGTGGAGCGAGATGCGAGGGCTGCGCAGGTTCCTCACGGAACAGGCCGGTGGAGAGGTACTTCTTGTTGCTGTCCGGCAACAGGGTGACCACCTGTGTGCCAGGACCACGCTCTCGGATGAGCTTCAACGCTGCAATGAAGTTTGCGCCCGAGGAAATGCCGACGCCAAGGCCGCATTCGCGCGAGAGGCGCTGGGCCATGAGGATGCTGTCGCCGTCACTCACGGAAACGATGGCGTCAAGGGCCTTCAAGTCCACGATGGCCGGCACGAATTCGTCCGAGATGCCCTGGATGCGGTGGTGTCCACTCTTGCAGCCCACCGTCAGCACCGGGGATTCCGCTGGCTCCATGGGGTGACAGGTGATGCCGGGGATGGCGGCGCGGAGCGCGCGCGCAATGCCCATGACGCTGCCGCCGGTGCCGACGCCCGCGACGAACGCTTGCGGAGCGAAGCCGCCACGGCTGAGTTGCTCTGTGAGCTCTGCGCCGGTGGTGCGCTCGTGGGCTTCCACATTGTGTTCATTCGCGAATTGGCGCGGCTCGAACACGCCGGGCTTGGAGCGGGCCCGCTCCGCAGCCATGGCGATGGACCCGACGAATCCGCCCTCCGCCGCGCTCACGAGACAGAGTTCTGCGCCGAACTGTGTCAGCAGGGCCTTCCTCTCCGCACTCATCCAATCCGGCATGTAGATGCGCACGGAATGTCCGAGCGCGCGCCCGATGGCGGCAAAAGAGATGGCTGTGTTGCCGCTGCTGGCTTCGACGATCTCATCGCCCGGAGAGATGCGGCCCGCTTCATAGGCACGGCCGAGAATCCAGGCCGCCATGCGGTCCTTGATGCTGCCAGTGAAGTTGAGGGCTTCGTACTTGGCAAGCACCGTGCCGCGGATGCCTTCGATCTCGACCGGGATCACGAGCAGCGGAGTGCGCCCGACCAGCGGCATGATCCCGCGCACAGGATTGCCGTGAGCGAACGGGAGTTCCACGTGACAACAAGCGCGAGCGACGTTCATGTCCGCAGGTTACGCCGTGTCCCCAGCCACTCCCAGAACGAAGCCCCGTGATCCCGAACAAGGTGGGCTAGCATCCGCCCGTGAGCACTCCTCGCGCCGGGTCCATCCGCTTTGATCGCAACGAGTTGGCGGGAGCCTTCGGGGACCTCGGCACGGATCTGCCGCTCGTTGTGGGCATCGCCATCGCGGCGCGTCTCGACGGCACCAGCGTGCTGGTCATGTTCGGGCTCATGCAGATCTGTGCGGGACTGATCTACCGCATGCCCATGCCGGTGCAGCCGCTGAAGGCCATGGCCGCCATCGTCATTGCGACCAAGGTGACGGGCAACGTGCTCTTCGGGGCCGGGCTTGCCATTGGCATCGTGATGCTCGGGCTCTCGCTCACCGGTCTGATCGACTGGCTCGCGCGGGTGGTGCCGCGCACAGTCGTGCGTGGATTGCAGTTTGGACTCGGATTGCAACTCGCGCTGCTGGCGCTGCGTGAGTACGTCGCCTCCGATGGCTGGCGCGGATTCATTCTTGCCGCGTGTGCGTTCGCCCTCGGCATTGCCTTCCTTGGCAACCGGCGTTTTCCCGCGGCGCTGATTCTCGTGGCGCTCGGTCTCGGGTGGTCGCTGTGTTTCGGGCTCGGTTTCAGCCGGCTCGTGGATGGCGTCGGCTTCTCGCTGCCGCAATTCGAAATTCCGGATTGGGCCGCCATCACTGAGGGCTTCGTGCTCCTCGCCCTGCCGCAGATTCCGCTCTCACTCGGCAACTCAATCCTTGCCACACGCCAGACTTCAGAGGATCTGTTCGGTCGCAGCATCAGCGTGCGGCGCATCAGCCTCACGTACGGGTTGATGAATCTCGTGAGCCCCCTCTTCGGTGGCATTCCGACATGTCACGGTTCCGGTGGCATGGCGGGGCACTACGCCTTCGGCGCGCGCACGGGCGGGGCCGTCATCATTGAAGGCCTGCTCTATGTCGGACTTGGTCTGGTGTTTGGCGCCGGCTTTGATGCCCTCGTAGGTGTGTTCCCGCGCCCGCTTCTCGGAGTGATCCTTTTCTTCGAGGGCTTCGCGTTGCTCCGTCTCGTGGGCGACAATGCCGGGCACGGCGAGGAACTCGCCATTGTGTTGCTCGTGGGGCTCATGGCCGTCGCGCTTCCCTATGGATACCTCGTCGGCATGCTCATGGGCATGCTCGTGTGTGCGCTGGTCAAGCATCGCTGGCTCAAATTCGGGATCTGAGAACCTGATTCTTCAGAGCAGCGCGAGAAGCTTCTTCTTCATGCTCGACTCGAAGGATTGGCGCGGGACGGCCATGAGCTTTCTGAGCTCGGTGTCCTTGAGAGCCTTTTTCGCGGCACTGCCGAGGCGACTGACGATGGCACTGGATTCGAGGCCACCATTGAGTCCGGCGTTGAGCCCCGCAAGCGCGCGGTAATAGCCTTGCTGTCCTGTGACGCGCCGCGGTGCGGTGAGCAGTCCGCCAGCGATCTCCGCGCGATCGGCGTCGTTGAAGCCGTCGAAACGCGCGAGCAATTCGCCCCATTCATCGAGGAAGGGCGCGATGGGAAACAGGAGCCTCGGGTCCTTGCGCAAGGGGCGGATCTCGCGCAAGGGATAGTTGCGATGACCCTCTGAAGCCATCAGTGTCTTGTAGATGTTGGCGGCGCGGGCAAACGAACCGCCAAAGCGCTCGTTGCCGCCGTGAGCGAGCTTCGCGTACAGCGGCCGTTCGGAGAGACCGAACTTTGTCCCGAATTCCGCGGAGAGGCCTTGGTCCACATCGCCGGCGTTGTGGGTGATGGCGGCAGCGAGCTTCAGCACATCCAGCTCGCGGCCGCGCGTAGCGAGGACAGATTCGAAGCCAGCCGCTTCACGCACAAGTTCTGCCATTGCAGATTCGTGGAGGATGCGTGCTCGCTCGACATCGCCGGCCTTCTGCATGGCGAGCATGCCGCCGAGAATCACGGAGAGACACTCGCCACCGTGGCCCGAGATGAATCCGTGCTCCGTCGCGATGTGGCGAGTGGAGACGGGACGGAGATCCCAGGTGAGGGTTGCGAGAGCCACGCGCACCATCGCTTCGCGTTCCGCTTCCTCGCGCGGCATGAACCAGAGGTGCGCCCGGATCTTCGTGTCGACGTCCGTGGGCACCCAGCTCGCGCAGGACGTGAAATGGCAGGCGACGCAAAGAGCGAAGTAGTCGGTCAACTGTTCGACGGTCGGCGTCTCAGTGGCCGTTACGGTGCGATGACGGCGCAATACCGCGAGCCAGCCAAGAGGATGTTCCGCGTGTTGCCAAAGCCGTTCGCCCACCGTCGGCGGGTCAACTGGACAATGTGCATTCCCGTCGAAGAGCCACGGCTCCGTGGTGCGCACTTGATCCACGAGACGCAGTGGCCCGATGAATCCGCCGAAGGCGGCGCGGCCTTCCAGTTCCGTCAGATCGCGCTCCATCACGCGCAGTTCACCCGGCACCGCCGCAGCACTTTTTGTACTTCCTGCCGCTGCCGCAGGGGCAAGGGTCGTTGCGACCAAGCTTGGCACTCGGGCGCACATCGGGAGCAAAGCGGGCCTTCCCGCCGTGACGTGGCCGGGCGGAATCGCGCAGCGCCGCCGTGTAACCGTCCCGCGACGCCCCCACCGCATGAACCCATTCGAAGGTGCATGCAAGCCCGCATTCCGCCGCGGTGAAGGTGAGGAACTCCTCCACGAGATCAGGCAGCAGTTGCGCGAAGGGCTCGCGCCCTTCCATGCGCGCAGGCAGCATGCGCTCCATGAGTTCGCGCACCTTCTCTCCATCGAGACCCTCCGGTGTTTCTGCGAGATCTTCAGACAATGTGGCAAGCAGCAGTGCCAAGCCATCGCGCGCAGACGCACCGCGCGCAGCAATGAAGCTCCGCCCCGCAGCGCTCTCAAGGAACGCGGCCTGGATAAGCACCCAGCGTCGACGGACCGCACCATCAGCCATGGTCCGAATGTAACCACGCCCACGGGAGAGCGGACTCTCTCGCGGGCGTGATGAGGGCGTGCGGACGTGATGCCCGCAGCCGGTTCAGTTTTCGGTGATGGTGAGGAGCTGGCCGGGCAGCGTGGCGGGAACCACGTTATTCACGGTCATGCTGATCCCCGAGGGGAAGGTCACAATCACGTCATAGAGCCACGAGGGCCGGAGGCCGCCAATGAACTGCACACCGGGGTCTTGCGCGCCACGGCCGCGGCCACCGCCAACTGTGCGCCAGGCACGATTGACGAGGCTGGTCGATTCGCGCACCCGGATGCGAGCGCCGACGGCGTCCTTGGAGCTGCCACTCAGAGCGCCGCCCTTGCCGATCACGCGCACCTTCAGGCAGTGCACGCCGCCCAGAGTATTGCGGAGAAGGAGGTGGTTGCCGGTGTTGTTGCCCACGTAGATGTCGAGGTCACCGTCGGCGTCAATATCGCCGGCACCGACGAGGCGGCCCTGGCCATTGTCGTTCACGACGCTGCCCGTCTGCGATCCGATCTCCGTGAACTCGGGGATGCCGTCGCTGCCGACCTGGTCGCCGTTGTTGCGGAGGAGCTTGTCGTTGCCGTCACCCGCGAGGTAGAGGTCCTGGCGGCCGTCGTTGTCGAAGTCCGCGAAGACTGCGTCGAAGGCCGAGCCCTGGCCAGAGATGCCCGCAGTCACTGCGACTTCAGTGAAGACGCCGAGGCCGTTGTTGAGCCAGAGCTGGTTGGTGCTGCCCGCGCCGCCGCGGCAGGTGAAGATGTCGAGGTCGCCGTCGTTGTCCACGTCACCGGTGATGACACCGCCGCCGCTGGACACCATGTTGGTGCTGAAGCCGCTGGTGACACCGGCCGTGTTGGCAAAGGCGCCGAGACCGTTGTTGGTGAAGAGCATGCCGGGCGTGGTGTCGCCCACGATCACATCGTCGGTGCCGTCACCGTTGAAGTCACCCATGGCGACCCAGTTGGCGTCACCTTGCGCGGCCTCGATGCCGGAACCATAGATGTGGATGAAGCTGCCACCGTTGTTGCGGATCAGCTCGTTGCCGAGGCCGTCGCCGTCCGCCACGATGGCGTCCAGCCAGCCGTCCTTGTTGTAGTCGAACCACGCGGCGCCACGGAGCATCGTGCCCATGGCCGCACCGCTCGACACGTTCACATCGCTGAAGGTGAGCGTGCCGAGGCCGACGAACTCGTTCTTCCACAGCGTGGAACCGAGGGTCGAGTGGGTGAGCATGACGTCCAAGTCACCGTCGTTGTCGTAGTCACCGAACACCGCCGCACGGTCCGAGTTGAACAGTGCACCGGTGGCCGCGGTGACATCGGTGAAGAGACCTGCGCCGCTGTTTGCAAGCATCTTGCCGGCGCCGCCCACGAAGAGGTCGAGGTCGCCGTCGTTGTCGATGTCCACGAACCCGCCGCCCGCGGCGCCGCCGCTGGTGAGGGCACCGTGCGTGGCCGAGATGTCCGTGAAGGGCACATCCGGAGCTGTAGCGCTTTGCGTGATGGCGAGGCTGCTGCTGTTCCAGGCGGTCAGGACCGCGGCGCTGCTGTTGCCAGCCGCATCCGTGGTGGTGACGCTGAGGGTGGAGCTGCCCGCGAGGTTGAGTCCGACAGTGACAGCCCAACTGCCCGCCACGTTGCTGGTGGTGGTCACTTGCGCCGCGCCGCCTGTGATGACGACGGTGGTCGAGGGATCAGCCGCGCCGGAGATTTCCTGCGCGCTTTCGTTGGAAGGTGTCACCACCGGGTCGACGACCGGAGTCGCCGGAACAACGGTGTCCTTCGTGGCGCTCGTGCCCGTGCCGGCGTTGGTGTTGCCCGCGAGGTCGCTGCACGCGATGCTCACGCTCACACTGCCGTCCGCAAGAGCCGAGGCGTTGAAGGCCGCTGTCTGCACAGTGCCGCCGCCGCCAGGCACCGTCACCTCCGCCGAAGAGCTGTTGGTGCTCCCGTCGCTGAAGGTGACGACGGCGCGGTCGTTGGTGTGCGCCGTGGCACCGTAGACTAGCTCCGCGATGGCCGCCGCAACGGTGTTGGCGTTGATGATGTTCACCGGGTTGCTGCCGCCCACCGGCACAGAGGCCGAAGTCGGCGCGACCGGGGCCGCGGTGTCCTTGGAGACCGTGGTGTTGGCGCTGGTGGAGTTCATGGCGCTGTCCGTCGCCGTCACGCTGAGCGTGATGGTGCCGTCCGCGAGTGCGCCGCAGTTGAGGGCGCTGAAGTCCACGTTGCCGCCGCCAGCGGAAGCTGATTGCGCCGCCGGAGTGACGCTGCCGGCACCGGTGTCGGTGACCGAGAGCGCGATGGATTCGCCGCCGACATAGCTGCCGGGGAGCACTACGCGCACAAGGCCCGTCGCGCTATTGGCGATGGCGAGCCAGCCCGCGTTCCAGCCCGCGCCCGAGGGCACGCTGATGGAACTCGGAGCCGCCGGAGCGACGGTGTCCTTGTTCGCGGAGCCCGCGAGGCTCGCGGAGTTGCCCGCACTGTCGGTGACATTCACTCCCAGGCTGAGCGCGCCGTCGGTGAGCGCCGAGCAGTTGAGCGCAGCCCACGTGACGGTCGCCGCTCCGGCCTGCGCTCCGCCGGACACCGTGGTGGTGCCGTCAGAGATGGTGGCCGTGACGGAGTCCGAGCCGCTGAAGGCGCCGAAGCCCGCTTGCAGAGACACCGCCGCTGCGCCCGCTGCGTTCACGACGTTCACGGGGTTCGTGGGCGTCGAGGCGCTGATGGCGAGGGAGGCGGGAACCGCCGGAGCGATGGTGTCCTTGGTGGACGCGGTGCCGCTGAAGTTGGTCGCATTCCAGGCGACGTCCGTCAGCGTGCCGGCGAGGGTCACGTTGCCGTCCGTCAGCGTGGTGGCGTTGAAGGCGTAGTTCGCCGCGCCGCCGCCTGCCGGAGCGGTGAAGTTGCCGCTGCTGACAGTTGCGCCACCAGTCATGGTGAGGCTCGTGGTTTCAGTACCCGCGAGGCTGGCGTGCCAGTTGACGGCCACCTGCACGGTGCCGACGCTCGCGATGTTGATGATGTCCTGGGCATTGCCCGCACCCGAAGCGACGCGGAAGCTCACAGGAGCTGTGGGTGCAAGCGTGTCCTTGGTGCTGCTGCTGCCCGGGTAGCTCGTGCTGTTCCCGGCGAGGTCCGTGACCACCGCCGTGACCGTGAGCACACCGTCATTCAGCGTGGACATGTTCTGGTTCACGAACACCACACTGCCCGTGGCACCTGTGGGGCCGTAGCTCATGGCGGGGTTCACGCCATCGCTGATCTGCAGCGTGACGCTGTCACCAGCCACAGCCGAGCCGCCGAAGGTCATGCCCACTTCCACCACGGTCTTGCTGGCGTTGTTCACCCAGCCCGCGGGGTTGAGCGCGGTGGCGTTGATGCCTGCGAAGGTGGGAGAGATGGGAGCCGCGGTGTCGCGCGCAGCGCTGGTGCCGCTCATGCTGGTGGCGTTGCCTGCGGCGTCGGTCACGGTGGCGTTCACCGCCACGTTGCCGTCCGCGAAAGCTGCGGTGTTGAGAGCGGCGAAGCTGAGGTTCTCGATGCCGCCCAGCGCTGTCTGGGCGATGCCGCTGATGCTGGCCGCGCCCTGC
>SXGS01775145.1_pt1 | contig 47167 bp, 38 predicted proteins | sample 3174681 | NCBI WGS metagenome assembly SXGS01 (sample SAMN11356861, study PRJNA531348) | freshwater metagenome | isolation source: freshwater sample F1-80 | place: China: Fuxian Lake, Yuxi | collected 2017-12-25
AAAGACTTATGGCATAACCCCCGGGGGTTTTTTCGTAAATCCTTACGGGTCAAGGACTTATGTTTAGGCCCCCAAAGCGTTGCCCTGTCCAGAGTATGCGGCTGGTTTTACCGGGGCTTTGCACCTGTCGCAAAGGTACGAGGTCACCATATCCTGAAGTCTACGGTGCTTTATTCTAGATATAAGGTGCTCAGCGCCACAAGCGCACCGGTACTTATATCTCATCTCTGGATAGGTGAACCCAGAGGAAAGATCCACTAGGCGGTTGGGCTTGGCGCCGAACACGGTACAAAGACACTTCCACTTGCAGCTATGGCCTTCATTCACCCCCGCAACAATATGCGCGCATTCGTGGCGCACAGTATCTTCGAAATGGTGGAAGTTACTATCGAGAGAGAATATGGGTTTCGAGAGAGTTATCATCGTCCCGTAGTACTTATGGGATGCCACTCCTAAGTACCTCTTGGACATATTCCATGTAACCGGCGTCCTCATTAGAAGAGCAGATTCCCCCCTGTTTGGTAGGCCAGATACCTCGAAGCGTTTGGCGCAATCCTCTACAATGGAAAGTGCAAAGCTGATAGTGGCCTTCACTTTTCTGATTCCTCCAACACCGCCAAGGCGGCTTTGTAGGCGTTTGTGGCCCGAACAAGATCAAGGCCAGACTTGCGGTACTTGGCGTCGATATCCTCAAGCTGAGCGAAAAGTGCGCTATGCTCTCGCTTTGCCTCCGTCATAGCGGAAAGCGCGAAGAAGAATGCGGTTTCGGTTTGCATACGTTCGTTATACTCTTCGTTGTTCATGTTTCTATTATACCCCGTTTCAACGTTCGCACAAGACTAATTTGCAGAAAACGTAAGTAACTATCTAGCAAAGACTTATGCCCTAACCCCCGGGGGTTTTTTCATAAACCCTTACGGGCCAAGGACTTAGGACCGTTCAGAAGTCCTTTGTGACACTTCCACTACCGAGACTCTCGGGAACAGCAATGGTGCTGCTGTTTGTGTGCCTTTTTGGGAGTCGGATAAGGGGCTTATCGGTGATAACCCCGTAGATACCATGTGCAAGCATGGCCAAGGTAAGCACCACGGCCAAGACGGCAAAAACACGAGTGAGATTGATAATCGTAGCGTTCGTCATTGTGTTCCTTTCAGATAAGATTACCACGAGTTGCTTGGTAGAGTTGTTTGGTTGTAGCCTTGTCGGCATGCGGAAGATCCCGCAAGAGCTTGCGATAGGCGGAAAGCAGGGCCTCGGTTTCTGCGGAATCCTTATCCCGCTCATAGGACAGGTGGAAGGCATAAGCCACCAACCTTGTAAGGCCAGAGTAGTCGTCCCGCGTCATAATGTTGTAGTTCTTGTTCATGTTTCTATTATACCAAGCAGATAAGATAACCCAAGGCCAAAAAAAAGATTCCTAGTAGAAAGTTATTGGTTATAAGTATATGTCTAGCAAAGACTTATACCGTAACCCCCGGGGGTTTTTTCATAAACCCTTGCAGCACAAGGGGTTACGGTCACTTTTTGTACTCGTACTCTTCGTTATCCATGGATCTATTGCATCTTGTTTCAAAGATAACCTAAGGGTTCAGACTGCGCTAGCCCTGAACGCGGCGAGATTCTTAGCCCTAATCAAGGCCTTAGCAATCGTAGCTTCCATTCCTTCCTTTGTGTCCTCAAGGCAAGCGACACGATCCACCGTTACCCAAGCGTAGTTGTGGCGGATGTTTGATGCGTTGTCATAATCAAGCTCCCATTCCGCACCGGATTCAATCTTAAGCGTAAACCCTTCACGGGTGACAAAGTACCAAAGGTCCTTGAAGAACGCATCACTAGGGAGAATCTCAAGGATATCTTCCGCAATGTCCGCAGCATGGGTGCAGTACTCGTTGGGTGATTCAGTATCGCAGTCACAATATGTATCGTAGCTTTTCATGTTTCTATTATACCCTGTCCCAACGTTCGCACAAGACTAATTTGCAGAAAACGTAAGTAACTATCTAGCAAAGACTTATGCCCTAACCCCCGGGGCTTCGCCCTAAGTCGTTGCAGCACAAGGACTTACGTCCTGCTCTTCAGCCTTCAAGAAGAGAAGAGTTGAAAGATACCAACCCAAGTAAGGACACAAAGGGCAGTAACTACAAAGATGACGGATGCAACCTTCAGATAACCAATAAAACTGCTCATGTTCACTCTCCCAAAAAGTAGGCCAAAACCAAGACGGTAACGGCTGGACCAACCAGCATGAAAAGAAGGCACATGGTATCCGTGATATTGCGTAGCATCAGCTCAAACCCCCACTAATCAAGCCACCAGCGCGGGACTCGATGACGTAGAAGAGCACAACCACGAGTGCCATCATAAAACCAAAGAAGAGCGCCAAGGCGCAATCATTGCTGTTGTCTTCGTTATTCATGTTTCTATTATACCCCGTTTCAACGTTCGCACAAGACTAATTTGCAGAAAACGTAAGTAACTATCTAGCAAAGACTTATGCCCTAACCCCCGGGGGTTTTTTCATAAACCCTTACGGGCCAAGGACTTAGGACCACTCACTCCCAATCCTTGAAGTCTCCCATAGCTTCATTGTTGTTGTAGCCAAGGTTATACTCCGCAACCTCTTGCTCCGTGAGAGTTGTAATCTTGGCTACAACAACGCCGCCCTTATGGGGGCTAGCGGGCCTGCGGTAGTAACTATCGGACTCTCCCCTATCGTAGGGCGAACCATGTGCAGTATTCATTTTTTTAGTATTCATGTTTCTATTATACCTAACTCACAAGATAACACAAGGGATAACCTAGGCTTCACCTACAGGGTCATCCCAACCCGGGCACTCGTCTACCAGATACTCCCCGCCTGTAGTATCAGTGAAGCATCCACTAGACATAGCATCGGCGGAGCATTCTTGGTCATAGCACTCGCGAGATTGCAGGTGTAGAAGAAACGCCAGCCGTGGGCCGTAGCACTCCGGGCATTCTTGGTCATAGCCCGGGCATTCTTGGTCATAGCACCCGCAATGTGTCTTAATTCTCATGCCATATGGTAGCAAGCTTTCCAGCGAACACAAAAGGGGCTAGGCATAGAATAATCTTAGTTTACCACTTGAAAACGAAACACGTCTAAGCTACAATAGCATACCCCCTAAACCCCCCATACTTCAACTTCAAGATATTTATAATCATCATAAAAAAAATAAAAAAATAAAATTTTAAGTAAAAAACCAGTAAGACCTAATAAGACCCAATAAGACTCAATAAGACCCAATAAGACCCAATAAGACCAAGTAAGACAAAATAAAGGCACCCCCCCTAACAGGCTATAAAAAAAATAAAAAAATAAAATTTTAAGTAAAAAACTGTCCCTGTAAAGTCCCTGTATTTTATCTTTGGTGGTATTTAAAGTAGTTGTTTGTATTAAAGTATACTAAATAAGGTAGGAAATCAATATGAGCAAACTATTACATCGCACATTGCTTGAGGCAACCCCAGAGCAGATTAAGAAGAGTAAGGAGCTACGCATAAGAGTGGCCAAAGACAAGGCTAGAGGTGTAGACCCCAGAGTGGGTAAAAATTATGATAAAATAGGCAACCCTCTGGAGTCTGAAGCACAGAACTATATTGCTGGTAAGAATAGAGGGGGTGTTGGTGCGATGAGGGGTAATGAGCGGGAGACGGAAGCACATGAAAACGCTAGGGGTTTTAAAAAAATAACAGGGGAGAGTGAAAGAAGCAAGCGTCTTAGAGCCTTTGGGTTTGTTAACGCATCCACCGAGTACTCCGGTATTAGTTTACATGAGATGTTGCTTGAGACTACAAGAGATGAACACGGCAACAAGATAGGTAGTGCTGAAGATAGAGCTGCCTTAGCAAAGGCGATTTGGGCTAGGAGAAAAGAAAAAGGGGTGAAGTATAAGAAGAACGCAGAAGGTAAAAATCATATAGTCTTGGGTGCGTCAGGGGATGAAAAAACAGCGGAGACACCTGCAGCACTAGTAACCGGTGCTGCTTCTAGAGTAGAGACGCTCCCAGCGCCAGACAATGAAACCCCTGAAGCTAGAAATGTACGGTTAGGTGCTGGTAGGGATGCGGTTAGAGATTTTATTGCGGCGGGTAATCCCAACAGAACGCCTAGTAAAGGTGGTGCAGGAAACGCTTTATCTGTAGGCGACGTATTTTCTGACCATGTATCAAACCTATTAAAGGGTAAAGACAAGGAAGAGGACGTAAAAAGGGCCGTAAAAGCCAAGGCAAGGGCCGTAAATGCTTCAACAGAATACCGTGGTTCTAGTTTACATGAGATGCTTCTAAGCTCGGTAACAGAAGAAAAAGTAAACCCGGCTGTTATGTTAGCCGCGATGGATGCCGCGAACAACGCTGCCCTAGCAGCAGCTAATAATCGGCCTGATTTGTCGCCTAAAGAGGAAAGGAAGGCCAGACGGGTAATAGATATAGTAAATAAGGGTGAAAAGCCCCCTAAGCTCAAAAAAAGAAGACCTAAGAAATATGAAAGAACCCATCAAGGAAGTGGCAAGAGTGGAACATACAATAATCCGTATAACAGGTGATTTTTAAGTAATACCTTAAATTGGGGGGGGGATATTCCTCCTCCCTTTATTTTTTGATTATAATATAACAGAGGGATTTTTTATGGCAGAAGAAAAAGCACAAGGTAAGGGTCTTAGCGACGAGGAATTCATAGAGATACTACAGGGGGCTGCTGGTGCATTTGACCCGAATGAAGCATCTAAAAAAATGGCAGAAAGAAGGTTAACTCCTTTTACAAAGAAATACTCGTTAACCCATTCCTCAAGTGGGGGAATCATAGCAATGGAAGGTAGGGCCACCTCTAAAAAGGGGAAGGGGTTGTCGGTTTTAGATGGAGGGGGACAAAAGGGGAGATTTTTTTACACCGTTAAGTCTTCTTATATGGAAGATAAAAAAATTGAAGATACAGGTGACAGGTCCCCAGAGGAAAATGCGGCGCGTAGGGAAGAGAGTATGGCCCCTAAGCTTATTGAAGATTTAAATAATAAAGTAAACGAATTTAATCTCGCCTTAGAGGGGAAAAAAAAGGAACTATTATCCCTGATAAAAAAGGAATCAGGTGGTGAGCTTTCCGAGGAAGAGCTTTTGGCGTGTCAGGAAGAGATTGACTCGGTGATGGAGTTGGGGTTATCCACGGCGTGCCCACAAGAGATACCGCAAGAAGCCATGACTAATTTTGGGGAGGCTCCGACTAAAGATACGCACAAAATAGTATCCGCCTCTATTTCGTGTAAAGACTTATATTTAAAGAAAAAAACAAGCCCTTTAGGTAAGATTTTATCTAGTACTAAAGGTAGGTTGCAGCAGATAGATAAAAAAAAGGTTACGACATACACCTTAGATAATCTAGGCGAAGATGCCCCTGTATTAAGAAAGATAGAATTTGTAAAGTACTCATATGAGGTAATAAATCACCTTAAAACTTTAAATACAGAGGATAAGGCCCAGTACTTAAAGGATTCTGGTTTCGAACTTTCGCATAATGGGAGGCAAATAAGATTGCGTCAGAGCGATTCTGACGAAAGAATCATATCCTCCAGAGAAGATGACCTCATGGCGGAGATTATAAGCCTATCAGATAACCAAATTCCAATAAGCAAGCCGGGTTCTACAAACTGGGGTGTTAACTCAGAAAAATTGGATGTAGCGTTGTTAAACGCTAGTGATTGCTTTGCTAAGTCAGGCGGTAAATCAACCTTGGAAAATGTTATTCGTGCCTACTCCTCAAAATTAAATGAAATTAAAATAAAGCGTAGCATAAAAAGTTTGGCACTTTCTGAGAAGAAAAAGGTTGGGCTGCTTATTAATAAAGCTATAGATGAAATAAAGGGGCATATTAATGAGGTTGTAGGAGGCAAAAGCCAACTGTCTTGTATAGAGAGACACTTAAAACCAATAATAAAGGAGATCTTAGAAACGTGCCAAGGGGATCTTGCTAAAATTAATAGTGATGTCCTTAAATCATATATACTAGCCTCCCAAGGGGAGTTAGATGTATACGATACTATATCTTCTGTTATTGAGGATAAAAACAAACATGGTGGAAGAGTACTTACTTTATTAAAGGCTAGGTTAGCCTTCCTGAATGCTCAGTTCAAAGGAAATATGCCTATAGCCTCGTATAACACTGGTGGTTTTGGAGCTAATGCGAAGGTGAAGGAGGATGTAGTTACCATCCACTTCCCTGCCGGTGATTTAGGCAAAAGCCATGGAAAATTTAAAGTAATAAAAATATCCGAACTATGTAAAAATAAACATTACAAGACGTTACTTGTTGGGGCATCAGAGGGATCTGAAGGTGGGTGCAATGTAATAGTGCAGGATTTGATGAAAAATAATAACATGGATGAAGATAGTAAGATAGCTATCGGAGGCTACTCCGCAAAGATAACGACTCAACTGTTTAGGGACCCAAAGACCGAAATAACAACTGGGTCTATAACAGAAACTAATGAAGTTATAAAGCCTATAGTTGATAACGCATCAAATATAGCTTCAAACTATTTAGCCGCTATAGAGGCGGGTGGGGTACCGTCGGCAGAAGCTAAAGCAATAAGTGAAAGTGCCTTGCGCGGTTCCTCAGATACGCAAAAGAGTTTTATAAACAGAATACTTAAAAAGAAAGTAAAGACACCTCAAAACAAAAAGGATTTATTCGATTGGATGAAGGGATGTGCGTTTTTAGCTATACTAGGCAATAAAAAAAGCAGAAAGACGTTAATTAAAGCTGTTTCCTTTGCTCTGGTTGGAAATTCAGACAACCCGCTAACGGAAAACGTACACTTTACAGGGGAGGGGATTTCCATTAGTTACGATAAGCAGAGAGCTAAAGACATTATAGTCTCTTCGTTAGAGTCGTTATCTGAAGATAACTTTACTCCAAGTAAAGTATTTGGTAGGGATGGGGTAAGTATAATCATTCCCGAAAATGATAGTATGAAAACTACCTGTGGTAAGATCGAAGTAAAACTTATCTACGAAAAAGGGAAAGAGGGGAGAGGTAACAGTTATGCTAAGGTAGTTCTTTCTTCAGCAGCGATAGACGCATTTTTACCATCCGGGGACCTTAATAAAGGTAAATGTAGTCAAGAATCAAAATAATAATACCACCTATCAGGTATTTCAGGGTCGTAGTCGAACTCAACAATTTCTTTAGTATAGATCTGAACCTTGTCAGATAAGGTAATAGGCCCATCGTTACCTTTAGAAAGATAGTATTGTAACGCGGTTTGGTACGCTTGGGGGATTCCCATATTAGTGTCTACCATAACCCTCTGACCATAACCACAACACTTAGAGAACGGTTTTGTTTCAGTGTATGATTTTGAAAGCATAACAGCTATTTACCTCTCTTAGGTACTTAAGCATACCACCCTTTTTAATCTTATTCAACAGGCGTCTAGCCTTCTTCCTAGCATTATCTCTCTTCCCGTCATATTTAACAAACACGGTATCATTATAAATCCAAATCTCACTAATAGGCTTCCTCATAGGGTATGATATCAATAAAGCATCCTAGACTCAAGGAAAGACTTCCTATTAGTAAACCATTGTGGCCTTCCCGCTAACTCCCCCAAAGATAAATGCGTTACACCTATCGGCACGGTTATGTTATCATAACCTAACTTATTTGCCTTATAAGTGTAATGTATATCGTAGAAGTCCCAATTCTCTGTAAGAAACTCTGGGCGATCCAGCCCAACGGCCATGAGAGTTTTTTTAGTGGCGGCTAAAAACAAACCATCCATCACCTCCACTTTACCACAACCCCCGTAATGTGTTTTAAACTTCTTGCCGTCCTTTACATGGAATACTTCCCCGCTTAAATGCATCGAAGGGGAGTTCCACCAAACACCATGCTCTGGTAGTTTCTTAGATCCTGCCACGCCGATAAAACCAACATTTGGCTTCATAGCCATAGCCAAATATCTAAGGAACTCGGGTCTATCTGATTTAATTGAAATATCATCATGGCAAAGAATAACTATATCATTATCTTTTATGTGGGGCTGGTTAACCGCATTGGAATAGGCAGTGAATATCGAGGATGCCCCAACTAAGAAGGTATGCTTAATCCGGCATTCTTGAAAGAATAACTCCAACTTTCTTGAAGTTTCTGACAAAATATCTGACCTAGTACATGAAAATGAGTAGATAGCCATACTAACTATAATAGACTATGGATCAGAAAAAAGCAATAGAAGAATTAAAAAGGTGCAAGGTAGACCCAATCTACTTCATCGGCAACTACATTAAAACCGTGCATCCCGTTAGAGGGTTAGTGCCCTTTAAGCTTTACGGTTTTCAGGAAAGAATAGTTAACGACCTACAAAATCATAGATTTAATGTTTTGAGGAAGTTTCGTCAGGCGGGATGTACCACTATAGCGGCGGCATATGCTCTTTATACTGCTTTATTTTTTAAACACAAGACCGTGGTTATTATATCTAAGGGCGACGTGGAATCCGTAGAAGTTCTTGACCGTATAAAAATAATGTATAACGAGCTTCCTGATTTCCTGAAGGTTGGAATAAAGGAAGATAACAAACACATACTAAAGCTGAACAATAGCTCTCAAATAAAGTCTAGACCTTCAGGCAAGCAGACCGGACGTTCTTTGGCTGGCTCTCTGCTTATCATCGACGAAGCAGCATTCATTGAGAACATTAACACTATTTGGGCTGCCGTTTATCCGATTATCTCAACAGGTGGTAGGGCGTTCGTATTATCTACTACTAATGGTATAGGTAACTGGTTTCAAATGACCTATCAAGGGGCTATTGAAAAAAAGAATACCTTTAACGCTATAGATATCAGGTGGAAGGACCACCCGGAGTATTTCCGGCATGTTGGGTATGATAAGCTTTACGAAGAACTAACAAAGCACGGCGTTAATGTAGATGACTGGGAAAAGATAACTAAATCCAACATTCAATATAAGCAATGGTTACAGGAATACGAATGCGCTTTCTTGGGCACGGGCGATACATATATCACTGGGGAAATTCTGAAGGATCTATTCGACGGAACCAGCAAGGATTACCACGCAAAGTATTATGGGAGGATGAGAATTTGGAAGGACCCCAACCCAGAGTATTCGTATACTTTAGGGGTTGACTGCGCTATAGGCAGGGACAGGGACTACTCCGCCTTCCATATCTTTAATAATTATACCGGGGAGCAGGTAGCAGAGTTTTATTCAAACAAAACTCCAATAAACGAGCTTGCCGAAATCATATCCAAAGAGGGTTCTTACTATAACAATGCCCTAGTTATAGCCGAGCGCAATACCATAGGGGAAAATTTAATAGATTGGTTATTAAATGTATTAGAGTATGAAAACCTATGGATGGATGATAAAGGAAACTTCGGGTTTTTAAACAGTTTAAAGACCAGAGATGTTTTATTAGTCCAAATGGAAGAATTTATCAGAAACAGGACAATAAAAATCAACTCTGATAGGACAGTGGATGAGCTTTTAACCTTTATTATTGACGAAAATGGAAAAGTTAAGGCCGATGAGGGGAAAAACGACGATTTGGTTATCAGTTTAGCCCTAACTACTCATATACTGAAAGAAAACTCAACAACTTTAGGTATTGATGTCAGTAATAAAGAGGAAAAGCCGATAAATATAGATCCTGTGCAGCGCGGCAATGGGAAAAGAAAAGAATTGGATGAATACTATTCATGGCTGATGAAGTAAAGCAAGATAATAAAAACCTTATAAATGAGGAATTTACTAAATTTGGCGTAGGGGAGATGCCCGACGGCCCATACTTCTATCCAACGGGAGTTTTTGGTAAGTGGTTTGCTAAATTTTTCGCTACTAAGTCCCAACCATACGTTGCAACCCAGAGGGACCCAAACCCAACTCCGTTAGCACCGCTTGCAGGAGACGCAATAACTGCTGATAAAGCCGAAACGATAAGGCCGGAGGGTGGTTTGGGTTTTTCTTTCTCAAGATCAGGGGTTCAACTCACCACGGTAGAGAGAAGCAGGAAAGAACGATATAAAAAATATGAAGAGATGGACGATTACCCCGAAGTAGGTACTGCATTTGATATTTATGCTGACGATTCTACACAAAAAACCCTTAGGGGTGATTTATGGAAGGTTTCGGCAGACTCCAAAGAGACAATAGATGGCGTTAAGAAGTTCTTGGATAATATAAAGTTCAGAAAATATTATTGGGATATTATCCGAAATACCGTCAAGTACGGGGATTGCTTTATAGAGCTAGTAGTGGATTTAAACACCCCTTATTTGGGCGTACAGAGAATAAAAATACTAAACCCAAACTATATCATTCGGGTTGAAAATGAGTATGGGTATCTCACGGATTACCTCCAAGAAATTCCGCAAATAAGAGATGCTATACCTTATGGCCAAAATGCAGAAAGTATGATGGCCAATAAGTATGTTACCCTTGATAAGAACCAAATAATCCATTTCCGCCAGTACACATCAGATCCATTATTCTACCCTTATGGTAAATCTATAGCCGCTCAAGCCACCAAGGTATTCAGATCATTGAAACTGATGGAAGATGCGATGCTTATTTATCGACTTTCTAGAGCGCCAGAGCGCAGGGTATTTTATATTGATGTAGCAAATATGCCTACCACCAAGGCCGAAATGTTCGTTGAGCGGCTGAAAGAAAAGTTTAAGAAAGAAAAGTTTTTTGATGTAAGAACTGGGCAAATAGATGCTAAATACAACCCCCTTTCGGCAGACGAAGACTTCTTCGTTCCTGTCAGGGGCGCTGGTGGAACAAAAATAGAAACCCTCCTAGGGGCAACCAACCTAGACGAGGTTGAAGACGTTAGGTACTTCAGAGATAAATTATTGGCTTGCTTGAAAATCCCGAAGGATTACATTGTAGAAAAGGATAAATCCCCGGAGAGGAAAGCGAACCTCTCTCAGCTAGATGCCAAATTCGCTAGAACTGTTTCTAGGGTTCAAAAGAACGTAGAACTTGGTATTGAGGCTATGGTTCGGCAACACATGAGAATGGTAGGGCACTCCGAATCAGTAGTAAAGACTATAAAAATAGAGCTTCCAGACCCAAGCGATGTTTATACCCGAAGAAAGTTGGAAGTGGATCAACTAAAGCTAATGGTTGTTCAAGGGGTATTAGGTTTAGGCTTATTCCCCAAGGAAACATTATACAAAGAATACTTCGATTTAACTGACCAAGAAATAGAAGAGGTTAAAGAAAAATTGGGGGCTGAGGCTCAGGAGCAGATGGAGCAGCAGATGGCAATGATGGGTGGTCCTCCGGGTATGGGTGGTCCTCCGGATATGGGTGGAGGTTCGCCTCCTATGGGTCCGGGGACACAGAACACCGCTATACCACCCGAACAGACCCCAGAGGGCGGTGGGCAAAAGGTTCCAGAAGAAATAATACACAACAGAACAAGAGCCATTCTTGAAGAGAATGGAATACCGAATAAGAAGTTTTTTGAAGCATTAAAGAATAAGATTCTTGAAGATTCCGATCAGGAATAACAATACATAAGGTACGGAGATTATCCATGTTAGATATTTTTTCAAGTAGAAATAAGTTGATGACTAATGTTATGAAGCTTGGCACCTACCTAGGGCGTTCCCTAAGAGAGAATGTGCGCCTACTAACAGTAGATTCATCTACTAATCAAGTATGCTACCTAACTCAGAGTGGCAAGCTGATTAATGGTAACTTTGAGCCTAATGCTTTAGTTTTAAAGAATATCAGTATTCAAGAAAGTAATGTATTGTCGGATGAGAATAAGTTCGACGCTTATGTAAATGAGCGGGTCTCTCGCTTCGTTCGCAATGTTTCTGAAGATAAGTATAACGAAGCTAATGTAGAGTTTTCCGATGTTCTCACCTTATGGCAGGAGCGGTTCAAGCTTAAGAATCTTCAGCGTCTAATGTCAGAGAAGTCCTCAATGGTTTCAGAAAAAACGGATATCCTCTCAACCCCTGAGTACAAGAAGTTCAAGGAAGTATTGCCTCTAATTGCAAAGCATATCAACGAAAACTTTGATGCTACACTAACTAGAAACTTGGAGAACTCGGTTCGTAAAGTACATGTAACAGCTCAGGCATTTAACCTAAGCAAACTCACTATCGGTCAGCTTAAAGAAATGCGTATATTCAGGGTTAATGAGGACATTAACTCCAATGTATATGAGCTTATATGCAAACATGAATTATTGAAGCAAGAACTTCTTGAATCCAAGAAAAGTTTCGAACATGCTTGGGTTACTAATGAAAGCATGAAATCTCTTATTAAACTCATAGAAGAGAAAGAGGACTCGAAGGTGGAAATAGCCCTTATAGAGGCTGTCACGGATGTCCCCTTCTTGGCCATGGCTAGCAAGAGTCAGCTAACTTCCATTATAGAGAAGTGTATAGAGTTAGAGCATATCAAGGAATACAAGACAAAGAGCATAAAGGAGTATTCTTCAAAGCTATTCGAAATGAAGAAGCCAATTCGTAGTGCACTAAATAAAATACTTTCAGAAAAATATCATATCAATGTTTTGAATCTAAAGGAGCCAGTATCTCTTAAGTCTTTAACCGAGAACTGTGCATCAGTATTCGAGGTTCTAGCAAATAATACTAAGAGTAATACCGTTGTCCATTCAGTATGCGAGAGCATGTATACTATGCTAAAGAATAAAGGTGGTATTGAATCTTTGGATGTAAATCAGGATATTTGCAGCCTCTTTGAGGCCGCTGGAGTCGAACTCCTCCCCCAATCATATAAAATTAGTGAACAGGTCAGTATCAAGTCTATCTTTAGTGATTCCTTCAACGCCAAGGACGCCATTAAGGAGATAAAGGAAAAGCTAATGAAAGAAAAGGTTGAAGAGCATTGCGAGGATGATGATTCACCAGCGGCGGCTGGTGTAGAAATACCGGCACCGGCACCATCACAAGAAGAAGTAGAAGATATGATCCTCATGAAGAATTTAAAGGAGCTTGATGACCTTCTGGCGGGTTTATCAGGACCAGAGGCGGACTCGGACAAGGAAGCCCAAGAAAAAGAAAAGTGATTAATCCTTTATGGCATGTCAAACATGTGGGCAACCAACTTACTACCCTTTAATACTCTCATCAACTGCTGATGGGGAGTGCATAATAACAGAGTACCCACTGTCCTGCGATTGTAACTGCCCTAACGTATATTACCCAACACATAGGCATCTAGTTCCGCCACCAGAAGTATTTGCTCCATTACCTCTACCACCTATAAATACAGGTATGCCGCATTGGCCGGGGAACTCCCCTCCCGGGGCTGGTGTTGGTAATTCTGGATCTTTTGGAAACTTGCCATCGGGTAATTTTGTTGTTACTTCCGTACCTGATGTCGGTACTCTTATTGGTGTTGGTTTATACCCCGGATATAATATAAACTCCGATGGGTACTATTTACAGGGCGGGCTTAGTGAGAAAGCCGTTGGGGTATCATCTACAAGTGGTATAGCGTCTATTTTTGCTTCTAATGATGCTAGTATTATTCACCATGTCGGCCCTGTAGAGGTTATTACAACTTCTTCAAACTTATCTGAGTTTGGTAGAATAACCTTAGGTTTATCAGGATTTAACGGTATATCTAGGCCAGCGACTACCTTAACAATTAATGCTAGTGGTATTCATGCTTTCACCAATAAATCGCATGATGGTGGCGGACTTGCTAACGAATTATTTAGAGTTTCAACAGAGGATAAGGCGGTTTATAGCTATGGACCTGTAACAGCAAATAAAAGCGTTGCCACTAAAGAATATGTGGATAACCACACAGGCGGCGGGGGTGGTACAGGATTCGGTACAGCATCGGGGGTAGGCGACGGTGGTAACCCTCCGGTTGATGTGCCTTCGGGCACAATTGTATTTTACGGATCTTCTTTGGATGTTTCCGCACAAAAAATGGAATCTAATGGTTATAAGGTAAACTTCTCATTAATGGGGGATAGTATAAGAACCAACCACATCCAAGATAATAACATAACTAATAATAAAATAAGCTCGTTAGCTATAACAACATCTAAACTAGACGATTTAGCTGTAACAACAGATAAACTTGGAGCTAGTTCTGTTACTGATTCTAAAGTTTACTCAGGTATAGACTCTTTAAAAATAGCAAACGGAACCGTAAATAATGATAAGTTTCAATACTTAAACACTGTAACTTCTAATATACAAACTCAATTAGCAGGAAAGCTATCAACGGCGGCAGGTGCAGTAGGTAACTCTAACTTAGCAGACGATTCTGTTGATAGATCTAAAATAGATTTAAATGTGGCTGGCTTAGGTCTAAGGCAAGCGGCAGGTGGTGAGATTGATGTTAGGGCGGATGGAGTATTTATAAACTTCGATGATTTAAATGCACTGACAATTATAGATGAGTCCATAAGTACAGCTAAAATAGCGACTGATGCCGTAACTAAAATTAAAATTGCTAGTGATGTAGCGGGTATAGGATTATCCCAAGCTGTAGGTGGTGAACTTAACTCGACGGCCGTTACAATTATAGACTCTAAGGGTGATTTAGCGGTAGGAAGCGCCGCAGACACTGTATCTAAGTTATCTGTTGGTTTAAATGACCAAGTTCTTATGGTATCCTCTGGGGCAACTTATGGTATTGGTTGGGTTTATCCCACGATAACAACAACACTCTCATTTGCAGCCTCCGTAGCATTAACTCAAAACGCAAGCTCAGTAGGTTTGATTGATAGAATATCATCAGTTGCATCTTTAAAAGTACCTACAGGAAAAACACTTAAGGTGTTATCGGCATGGGGCAGTGCTTACACCGGGGCTACAACCGGGGCTTATACTGTTGATTTCCTTATTTATAATAAGACTGGTGCGGTAGCGACAACTTTAGCTACTGCCACTGGGTCTTCCGCTAACTCTACAATTTTTGGTTACGGAGAAGGAACCCAAACTGCGCCGTTAGCCTCCATAACTACAGGTAACGAAATTCAATTAGTTATAAAAAATTCAAGTGCAACTGCCCTAACTTTAGGGACAGTTCATGATTTGTTTGTCGTAGTATGTTTAGTTTAAGGAACTTTATGCCACTCCCTGACCCCAAAAAAATAGCTCAGTTTTCCAGTGATACCCTTATCCCAGTTGGCTTAGCAATAACTATAGTTTTTGGTATTGTATGGATAACAAACGGTATTTCTGATATAAACCACAAGCTGCAAAATATAGAAACAAAGTTAGTAGATCAATGGACTAGAAGAGATATGGAAAACTGGTCTCTTAAGTTAAAGCTAAAAAACAAAGATTTAGATGTACCAGAAACATCAGTATTTAAATAATATGATTTTGCTTATACAACCTCAATAAACGTAAAACATAAGTTTCTTCGAAATTTCTCAAATCCGTCATTATATTTAATAATATTCTATAGTTATCTTCATTAAGGGCCGGGGACTTAATCAGGGAATCAACTTGGGACTGTATGAGTTTTAATCTCTCTACATCACTGCTATAAAGAGTACCTAAATCCTTTTTTATTTGTTCTACTTCTTTCATATAAAAGTTATCTCATGGCCTTCTTTTTTGTAAGCAGATAATCTCTCTTTGTAGTGCTTATTAAGGTACTTCTGTTCATCCTTAAAATCATAGACATAAACAACATCCTTTGATTCATGCTTTCTCAAGGATCTCCCTAACGCCTGAATAGTAGCTATCTCAGATTTTAAACCCCTAGCATTGATAAAGTGGGTTATTTCGTCTATACTAATACCTGTTTGTAAAATTTTACTGCCTATCAAAACAGAGCAGTTCTTCTTCACTTTAAACTTATTAATCGCACCGTACCTATCCTCTAAAGAAGTTATACCTTCTATAAATACAGACTCAGGTACTAAGCCTTCCAATATCTTTCCGTGACTGAGGGAGTTAACTAGAATAAGTATTTTAGGTGATGTGTATTTACCACAGATCTTATCAACAACTATTTTTATGCAGGAGTTTCTTTTTTCACTATTAACTATATATTTGTCATAAATGTCTTTATAGGATAGGTACTCATCCCCATCCGCAAGCCTCTCACCTGAGCTTAGAATTTGTATTACCGGCTTTGTCAGATGACCTTCATTAACTAGGCTTGATGTAGACGTAGATTCTATAACATCTCCGAAGGCCCCTATTAACGTGTACTTTCTGATGGGGTCAGATGGGACAGTTGCAGTTAACCCAAATTTAAACTTAGCCGACTCAAATGCGTTTATTACCTTTACAGTCTTATCCCCATTAGAAAACTCATGCACCTCATCTACCATTAAAAGATCCGAGTTTAGCAAGTTTTCCTCGGGTAGATTATGAACCGACTGTACTGTAGCTAACATTAATGGTTTGTGTATAAACCCATCACCGAAGCAGACCCCAACGTCCTCTATACCACATGAATCCACTAGGAACTTGTAAGTTTGGCTTACAAGTTGTTTAGAGTTAAACAATATAGTCCCTACTTTGTATGGTACATTTAGCAGTATACCACCCATAATAAGAGTTTTACCCGACCCAGTTGGGGACTTTATAATACCCTTGTTTCTGTTAATAGCTTCCCTAATCAGATCCTCTTGAAATGGGTAATAAGTTAGTTTATTGGGGTGGACAAGTTCTAACCTACCGGGTTTACTTGGTTCTGGTTTCTCTATTTCCGGTATACAGTTTATTTTACCTAACTCCCTAAGAATAGCGTTAAGAAGCCCGGCGTTAAATTTGCCGGTATTGGATATAAAGTGCTTCTTACCGTCCCAGCCTCCTCTCCTATTAGCCATTGAATATTGAGCGCCGGGAATGGAAAAACTAAATAAATCATATAAGGCCTTTAGAAGGCCGGGGTTATCAGTTTGGATTTGCCCTATGTTGCCTTTTATGATAATCTTCATGTAAAACAAACTATTATAGGGTATCTAAATTATTATTGGAGCAATAAATGGAAAATATAAATCAGATTAAGCAGCAGCAGGAATTAGATGCGATTATTGCGTCTATAGTAGGTGACACCAACAAAGAGCAGGTTATAGAGCTTGAGTTGCCTTCTAGGGGTTATGGGTATACGTTTACGGACGGATCTACTAAGGTAAAAGTAAAGCCTATGACGTTTGCCGACGAAAAGACCATTTTATCGGCAGGAAAAACCGGGGCTGACCCGGTATCAGTCTTGCTTAATAGATGCGTGCTAAACCTACAAATAAACAAAACATATATCTTCGACAAATTGTTCCTTCTTTTGAAGATTAGGGAACTGTCTTATGGGGGGAGTTATCAGGCTGCCGTCCATTGCCCTTCGTGCAATAAGGAAAATAACCTAGATATAAAGATAGGTAGCTTGCTTATTAACTACATTAATGACGATTTCACCGACCCTATGGAGGTTACCCTGCCAGTTGCAGGTAAGAAGGTGCTTATTAAGCATCCAAAGGTAGAGGATGAGCAGTACCTAGGCACTTTTGAGAAGTCTACCTCTAACCTATGGCGATTTATAGTAAGTATAGACGGACATAACAACTCCGTGGTCATAAATAAGGTTCTTGAGAAGCTTCACCTTAAAGACGTAAATACCATAATAAAGAGTGTTATAAACTCAAAATACGGTGTTGTTCCTTCCGTTAAAATGGAGTGCGTGGAGTGTAATAAGCTAAATACATTGGATCTACCCATAAGTGCCGATTTTTTTATGGGGAACTAACCAATACTATTAAGTACGATAGTTTAATGACCGAAGCCTACATATTGGTTAGAAGGTGCAAGTTTAGTTATAATGATATTTTGGTCATGCCTAGGGTAGATAGGAATAAATTCCTAGCACTATATAAAGAAGAAATTAAGGCGGAAGAAGATGCTTATAAACAACATAACCGTAGTAGATAGATATAATAGGCCTAACGCAAATAGCTTGGTTGGGTTAAGGACCTTGTTTTATAACGACGGGGTGTTGGTAGACCCCGTTGAAATTGCAGGCGTTGCTGTATTTCCAGCATCCTCAAACATGTTCCCAGAGTCTATACTTAATAGTAACGGCATTATTTCTTATACAACAAAACCTATATTTAATGCTTTAACCGTATCTGCTTTAGGAGATAACCTTCAGGTAATCACAAACCCACTACATAACGGAATAAACGGATTTAGCTCAAACCTGCTAACCTCAAACCCAGCGTACCCATTTATAATAAGAGTAGGTTTAGGTGATTATGTTACTGTTCTAGGCCCAAACTCTAACGGAGTATACTTTAGCGGCACTGCTGGCATTAGTAGTAACTACTATGGTTATATTGATGGTGAGTTAGACGGCAGTGTAGCTGGCTTTAATGCTTTTTTGGATGGCAATTTAATAGAACTTCAGACGACCCCCGCAAGCTCGGTGCTAAATCACCCCGGCAAATACATAGATGTTTGGACAGTAAAGTTCAATGCCCAATCTAAATACCAAACTTTCATCAACGAGTTCCAAATCTTTTCAAATACATTTACGGCGATAACAGAGCCTTTGCTGCTGAATGTAACTAGTAAGCTAATAAACAAACACATTCAACTGGGGGAAAAGGTTAGCCTAAAAATAACAAACGAAATAAGAGTTGACAACAATAATATCAGTCCGGCATTCATTAATACATTAAAGGGGTCATCACTGACTTCGGCGTCCATAGAGATTAAAAAGATAAGTGATTCCCCCTCGACGGAACAGCCTACCGTTGTATCTTCATTCGCTAATACGGCTGGATCTGTCTATGTAACAGGAGACGACACTTTAGTGTTTAACTGGGACACATCGACACTGCCGACTATTTTGTCTGGTAACACCGTGAAGGGTACCTATTCTGTAAAGGCGAAGTTTACTTTAGTGGATCAAATAAAGATAACCCCACCTTTCTATTTAATAGTATCATAGGGACCAAAAGAACTCGGACCCAAAGGCATACCTCTTGGTATAATCCGAGACATACGAACCAAGTGGCTCTCCCGCAACAAACGCCTCATTCCAATCTTTATACCCTTTAGGTGGTGTGCAGAAGTATATTTCCGACATCATGAGGAGCCTCCTCTTTTCATCGGCTATCTTTAAACCCTTCTTACCGGCAGAGTCATTATCATACCCAAAAATAACTTTGCCATCAAAGTCCTTTAGTTGCTTTAGCTGTTCCATGGAAGGCACACAACCACATGTGCAAGTGGCATTAACCCCGGCATTTTTAAGGGATATAGCGTCTATAGGCCCCTCACATACAACTACATAGGGTAAGGACGTGTCAAATGGGTACAACAAACTAGCTTTTTGGATATCCCCACCTTCCGGGTTCATGTATTTGGGGTGTTGATCGGCTAAGGCTCTAGCTTGGTAATAAAACATATTACCGCCTTCAAAGTATGGGATTACAAGCCTCCCGGATAACCTTTTGCTTCTAGATATGAAGAACTCCGGTTTATCAGTCTTGAGGCTGAATAGACCTCTACTATAGGCGTAGGACCAAGCCAAAAGGATGTCCTGATCCTCAGAATCGCAAGACTCAATGGAGACTGGAATAAACTCCTCCTTTACCCTATCATTATCTTCTGCGATAAACTTAATTGGCTCGTCTACCCCGGAAGTGGAGAAGGAATTAATATAAATCTCTGCTCTAGCCAGCTTTCTGCTAATACCTTTAGTTAGTGCATAAAAAGATATAAAATCGCCCTTTTCCCCGCTCTTAAAGTCCTGCCACAACCCAGTATCCAAGTTCACGCTTAGATGGCATTTCCAATCGTTTTTTACGAATAAAGAGGGTAAAACCATCTCTCTCCCGCTAGACACCAACCTACCAACTTTACTGAAGTTTGAAAGTATAAACTCTCTAATATAGCTTGGAGGTATTATGTTCATAAATACTCTATCAGAAAGTAAATCAAAAACCTTTAACCAATGTTCTCTGAAGTATAAATATAAGTATGTAGATAAAATAAAAGAGGACGAGGGGGATAAGGACTATCTTCTTTTTGGATCATACATCCATAAGATTTTTGAGTTAGGTTATAAAGAAAAGGAAGAACACAACCTCCTTGTTATAGCAGAAGAGCAGAGAAAAAACTACAATTTTGCAAAGAGTTTCGATAAGGGGACGGAGAAGTGTATAAAGAACTTCCTTAAGTTTAACTCAACGTTAGGGGAGACTTTATGTACCGAGTTCCCCTACGAAATTGAGGAGGCTGGTGACATAAAACTTAACGGCGTTATAGATAGAGTTATTAAGGGCACTGCTGGTGGGCTACTCGTCATAGACTATAAGACTTCAAAGACAGAAATGAAGGAGTTAGACCTATTTAAGGACCCGCAACTTCAGGGGTATGTTTACGCCTGTAGTAAGAAGTTTAACGTACCAACAAACTCAATAGTCGCTGCCCATTACTACCCCGTCACAAATAACTTCGTAAGAGTACGGTTTACGGGACAACAGATAGCCAAATACAAAAACGACAAGATTCAGGAAGTTTGGAAGATACGAAAAATGAAGATAAATGAATGTGTTGCAAAGGAAAACAGGTTTTGCAACTGGTGTGGTTATAAATCTATGTGTCCACTATATGTACCGCAAGAAACGGTGGCACAGAAGCTGGAAGAGAAGAAGAACCCTAAATAACGTATGGTCCTGAAACTAGAGGATGATAATCCTCTATAGATATAGATTCAAAGAAGTTCTGTACTTGAATTCTGGAATACTTATGGTTTTTCGTTAAGTATTTAGATAGTGCTTTTGTTTTTAATACCGAACCCTTACTTATAGAAGTAAGTACCTTAAGCTGGAAGAGCTTAAGGAACTTTTCCGAGTACTTATACTTCCATTTTTCAACAAAATCCTTACTTAGGGTAAAGTTTATCAAATCTATGAAATCAACAAGTTCTTCTGAGTTTAAGGAAGTAATCATTCATGTTTTAGAGCCACTATCTTTATTTTTGCCTAACAAACAGCTAAATATAAGGTACTCAAACTTTCTATTATTTAAATAGTATTTTATAATAGAGGGGAATTTTTTGGAATTTAAGAAAAATGGGAAAAATTCTTACAAAAATATTAAAAAAGTTTGGTGACAATGAGATATTCGATAGGTCAGTCCCAAACAGGAGAACCTTAACAAATGGGAGTATCATTACTTTTGACTACCAGTCAAAAGGTAGAAATAAAAGACCAAGTCATCGTGGAGAGAGGTTTGGGTTGGTTGTTATAGCTAATAATCAAAGTGGTAGGGTAGGTGGCAAACTCCCAGTATGGTATTGTATGGGTACATCAAATGAGCTAGTTAATGTTATAAGGTTAAATAATCATGTCTCTTTGGTTATTGATTTTATCTCACAAAAGCTAAAGGAAAGTAATAACAAAAAGGGAATAACAACCAAGCAGCTCTCTGGGTTGGAAGCACTTATTGGGAGGGGTAACTTTAGGACGTATAAAATCAGTAAAATGACTAATATGTATGTCTTAGACTACATACCTAGGGAAGGTTCCCCTAAAAAGATAATCCCAAAGAAAAATAAGTAATGGCACAAGACTTTTACCTTTTAAATAGTATAGACAGGACTATAAAGAATATAGATAGGTCAGTTACTAGGGCTATAAGTATATCAATAAATCAACACACCCAACTAATGGGGTCTATAGGTGGTATAACTACCGGAATTAAAGATGCTATAAAGTCCGGAAATGTAGAAGTTTTAGAAGCTATAAATAAAATAAATGACATAAAAAAGGAAGTTGAACAAGAGGCCGAATCTGAGAGGGAAAGCAAGGTTAGCAAGCAGGTAAGTGATCTTATAGGCGTACTGTTTGCTTTTAAGATAACTGCTGATAGGCTACACTCCGCCTTTTCCGACGCCATACGTCTTAATAATAACTTACTATCGGTCGGCGTTGAACCCGCCACCGCAGTTCGTGGGAACTCCGTTACGCTTTCTCGTGAAGCTGATAACATAATAAGTAGCTTTGGGAGAATGGAGTTAGTGCTAGCGGCAACAGAGTCCGGGCTTGGTAAACTAGGGGAAGGCACGTCGAACCTTCTCCTATCCCAGAAGCTTCTTGGTGCAGATCACAGAGCAACTGCCAAGGCTTTAGGCACAGCCACCGCAGGTACGGGTATGAACTCAGAGCAGATCAGCGTACTATCAACAAACCTAGTTTCGTTTAGTAATAGATTTGGTGTTAAAGTAGATACTTTACTTGGTGCATTAAGCAACCTAAATAATGCAATAGTTCTTGGTTTGGTTAGAGGTACGTCTGGACGGATGTTATCCGATATGGCCGCGTTGGCCGGGGCAGTTGGGCCAGTCATGGGCGCGCAAATAACAAAGGCGATGGATGAGTTTTTAGGACAAGAAGGTTTTATTAAGGCTGGCCTTTTAGGCGTATCTAACCAAAGACAGGCTGCCATGGATACAGGTAATGTAACGCCGCTTTTCCTATCAGCCGCAAGGGAGGCAAGATCTAGGCTTGGAAACATAACCTCAGGCGCAGGTGATCCGTCTATCGGTATAGATATATTTACAAAGTTATACGGACAAAATAGCTTAATTATGATTAAAGCATTAGAGGATCTTGAAAGGAGGGCTGAGGCTCAGGGGTTAAGTGCCGATGAATATATAAGAATGTCCGCGAGCGAGAATGAGAAGGCTGAGCTTAGGGCGCAAGCTTTAGAGAAAATTAAGGAGGCGTTCCTACAACCACTAAAGTCGATGGGGTTATTTTTAACTAACTTTATGAATTTCATATCTAACAACCCATTCCTAATAAAGATTGTTACTGTTTTAGGTCATGTATTCGCCATACTTTCAACTGTAGTAGCTGCTCTAGCTGCCCACAAACTTATCCTATCAGCAACTCAATCTTTCATTCCGAGGATAAAAGACGACACAGCCTCGATAGCTATTAGTACTAGATCTGCCGCAGCCTCCAGCGCGAGCGCGTCGGCGGCGAAAGCTGCTGGTGCTGCCGGGGCGGCAAGAGGAGTAGGGGCTACCGTGGCGGCAAGAGGAGCAGGGGCTGCCGCTGGGGTTGGCATTAGAGGAATGTTGTCCGCAATACCCGGATGGGGCATGGCCCTTATTGGGATACTATCGGTAATAGACCTTATAGGGACATTTATGTATTCAAGTAAGAAGAGTGAAAGCTCACTAAATGCCATCGAAAGAAACACGGATAAGATCCCTAGTAATGCCTCACAAAACATGGAGGACCTATTTACTAGAAGTATGAAGATAAGTTTGGACTTCGCATCTTTAAACTACAATAACAATAGCCGTCAGGTAGTAGGTGAGTTAGAGAAGCTGAATAACCATACACAAAATGCCAACGAATCTAGGGATAAGCTCTTGTATTCATCCATGCGGGAGCCACAATCCAGATTTAATAGGGGGCCTAGATAATGTCGTTTTTTGATTTTTCAACAACAAGAGACTTCAATAGGTTCGGTATATCTATAATCTACACTAACTTGGATACTAAATTAGTGGAGTTGTTCATTCCGTTTTATCAAAATCCCAAGATAACTGAAACAAAAAGAGCCAAGTTTGTGCAGCTATCCCCAATAAATTCAAACAACCAAATTAATATTTACACGGGATCAGAATCTAGGACGTTTAGGTTAGAGATGGGTATAAATTTTCTTCACTTAATAAACAGTAATCTTATTGGTTTAAAGCAAACTCTCGGTGGCGATAGTTGGGAAAGAAGAAATAATATTAACGGGAAAATAGATACTACTGAGTTTAGAGGTAATGTTAGAAGTGCGTTAGTTCCGCACGATATGGTGCACAAGGCAAAAAGAAATAGATCAAACCCGGTTCCCGCGAACTATAGGGAGTTTATTAACGGGAACGAAGAAGCTATTAAAGGGCACGAAGAACTATTTCATCTCTATCTTCTTGTTATAAATACATTAAGAATGTCAACTATCAACAATCCCTTTAATCCATTATTAGGTCCACCCGTACTTAAGATACGGTACGGTAACATGTATGATAACATCGTTTGCTTTGTAAAATCCGTATCAATCAATGATTCTGAGGTTTTATATGATATCGCTACAGGCATCCCATTGAACCTTGTTGTTAGTTTTGATCTTGTTGAAAACAATAATAATGATTATGTTGTTTCTATGCCAACTGTTTCTGTTACTTCAGCAAATGGAGTAACAACCTTTAGATCTGTGGCCCTACCAGACGACGGTCAGACAGAACCCAGAGGTCAGATCGCTTCTAAAGCCATGACAGAAAGAAAGAATATTTCAAAAAAAACTGAAGAGTCCATAAAAACACTTTCGCCTTTTGTTGGCAGCGCCCCATCTAATGCATTTCTTCGAAAAATGGGTAGGAGGTAATTTCAGATGGAAAGATCGGAATACATCCAAATAATACACAAGGATAAGGTAGTAACAACGTTAGTTGGAAGTCTACTATATGAGAAATCCATAGCAGCCAGTAAAGATATATTATCTACTAAAATTAAAATACCAATTCATTTTGAGCATAGACCAGACTTGCTGGCTTATTCTATCTATAATGATATTGATTATTGGGACAAGTTCCTAGAGATAAATAATATTTTTGATCCGTTTGAAGGCCTTAGATCCGGTGATGAGGTAGTAGTATAAGTCATGCCAGCGCAGATAGTTCCTTTTATAGTCTTATCTAAAAATAAGACACTTCTAGGGGAGTTCTTGGCTGAAAAAAATACCGGGAGTATGCTTAATTTTATAACTAAGTATAGGGATTATACTGATGGTATAAGGAGAAGAGCGGCCAACACCGTATCTATACAGGTATTCGACCCGTCACTCATAGAAAGTTTTGAGCATACCTTCGGCTTTTCAACAGGCGGATTCGACTCGGCTAGCACGTCTGTTATTGAAGTTACATTTCTAGACCCAGCATACGATCTAGAAAACTACTTAATTAATAGTTTATATTCTGTCGATACTGTTATACCTAAAGCACCTAAATTTAGCGATGTAGACTTAAAAAGTGGTCCTAAACCTGTCGTAGGTATTAAAGAGGGTCAAGAAATTGACGCTTTTGTAAAGCAAAGAGGGGATGAATTAAGGGACATTGTCGCAGGTACCCAGTTTACCCCATACGAAGATGGGGGAAATACCCAACTATATTGGGTGGCTTACGGCGTTGGATTTAACTCATGTGATTGGTCTAATCCGCTATCCGTCCAAAGGAAGTCTGTTGAGATTAAAGCAGATGGGACCTCAGGAAGAAAAGTAAAATTAATATTTGTCCCCCACCCACCAGAGAAGTTCAGATCTAAGGATGTTGTTAAAAATTTAGATTATGATTGGGTGTCAGATAGAGTAAGAGAAACTATCTTAGTGGATGGAACATATAAACTAATATCAAGGAAACAAATAGATCTGTTTAACCCACCAAAGGTAGACGACCCCTCTGTATTAGGGTCTATTGGTCTTGGTTTAGCTGCCGCCGGTGCTGCCGCCGCAGTTGTAGCAACAGCACCAGTCTCGGTGCCCTTGACCATAGGCGGCGCTGCTGGCGCTGGCGTTGCGGCTGGCACCTCCGACTCAGTAAAGGAGACGTTCTTAGGCACGGACCACTTAGGGAATACAAGAACAGACTTTGATAATCTCTATGTAGAAATTATTGACGCTATTTATAACTGTATTTATGAAGCGTATAAGGTTTCTATGTTTGGTAATGATAAGGAAAAGCATAATATTATTTTGTTCCTACCAAATTACCGTAGCCACTTTAGAAAATTATTTGATGATATAAAAGAAAGAAAGGGTCTAAGGGAGAAGGATAAGAATGCGGCATTTGATTTAGTAACCGAGTTTTTAGGTGCGTTGGGCGGTCCAGTAAAGTTAATAGCAGAGAAAGATCACCTAAAAGACGTGTCTCAAGATGTAGATGCCGCGACCAAGGAGGCCACTGATAATTCTGAGAAAAGCGCCCTTAAGATTTTCTCGGAAGGATTTCGATTTTATATTTCTATTTCTCTTACAGACAAGATTAACCCCCAAGCAGACCTCGAAAAAATATTCCTAGCCCTTCATCAAAAACTGAGGTTATTCACAGACATTGACGGAAAGCCGGACATAAATGACGGTACGCCCCAATACGTCTTCTTTGAAGAAAATAACGTAAAGTATATAAATTTGATGAATGAAAATTTGAATAGAAAAGTTGTTATTTACGGCGGGAACGAGAACCCTTTAGTGGAGGGTGGTAATGTTATAACAAAGGAGTTCCCAGCAGAGACGTTTTATTTGGTTGGAAGTAAGAAGCTGATAGACAAATACTTTTATTTTAAGAATCCAATAACCGGGTTTCCAATAAATTACAATGGTGGTACTATAGGAAAAAGTTCTGTTGTTACGGATTTGGGGGAGGACATGTGGAAACTTGGGTTCGATTTACCTTTATACGATAAAATAGCCGAGTACCAAGCCTCGTTACCAGCATCACAAGAAAATAGTATTTTCGGGGATTTGTATAAAATTCCAACAAAAACATATACAGAACTAACTTTAGGGTCCGAGGTTATAGAAAACTTCTTCGGCAAAAAGCCGCCGGGAAAGACCTCAGATCAGTTGAAAAAAATAGATGAGGTAGTACACAAGGCAAAGGTTCCGGTGTTTAATTTGGGGTTGGATGGATCTAATGTTTTGGAACTTAATATGGACCTTGATAGGGTTTACCAGTCTATTTGGATGAACGATTACGGGTACGCAAGAAAGCTATTAGGGGTAAAGGCTCTATTTTCTAAAGATAGTGATTTTAAATCTAGCGACTTTAAGAGGTTCAATGAGATTTTAGATTTAGTAAAGGCAAATAAGATAGAAGAGGTTAGATCAAAGATAAAAGAATCCGAGAAATCACAGAAGCGGTTATTCCTACATAATGCGGTAATAACTATGAATGTTATGGGGACTAAAGCCACCGTAAAGGGGGCTGATGTATTAAATCATGCTGGCGCAGAGGGGTTTCCAATAGACAATAAGAATGCTGACGATGAAGTATTTACCAAGTATGCCGCTGCCCATGGGACTACAAGAGCTAAAATAGAGCAGAGAATATATGATTCTATGGATGTGGGAAGTGGAAAGAGGTATATGAAAGATAATGATTTCTCTCTTTTCGCCAACTTTGTCGGTAGTGACTATGAAAATAGGCAAATAGACTTTATAGTAGAAGTATTAAAGGATCTTGCTGGTGTTATAAAGTCTAACCCTACCGTTATCTTACCTTCTGATTCTGCTCCATTCACACCTATTAACTTACATAAGGATATAACCTCCTTAGCTTTATCAATGCCACTGGTGGGTAAGATAAAAACACTACCTTATTTTGGTTTATCTGATTATAAAAGCACTATTAAAACGCCATGCTTCCTCTTCGGTGCTGAGCCTGTCGCATTGTTCGCTGGCAACAATATAAGATTAAGTCCCGGAAGATTTTGGTTTAACGGGATATATGTAATAGTTGGATACAAGCATACTATAAACAGGAATAACGTCTATTCTGAGTTTGCTATAATGAGGCATGGTGGGTAATGAAGGTACTTCTAGGCAAGGTTTTTAGTAGAATAGATCTAACTAAATCGGGTAGATTTTGGTGCAACCTCCCCTCAGAGTCAGGGAAAAACACAGACACCTTAGTTCCTGTAGAATATACCAGTGCGTTTGTTAGGGGTGGCCACGGCTTTTTTGCCATACCTTATGAACATTCTGACGTACTAATAGCTGAGTTTGAGGCTAAAGATAATAGAGGTATATCAGTTAGTAAGTATTATTTTCTTGGAAGTATAAACACTATACATCAGGACCATTCTATTTTTGCTACAAATATTCTAGATAAAGAAGACCACAAAAGGTTCGCAAATGAGCTGTTTTTAAATAACATAATAGACGAGGTATATGAGTCTACCGCCTCCATACCTCAAATGCTAATGTTTAATTCCCATAGTGGGAATGGGCTTTTTATCCGGGATAGAGGTAGGGCATCAGATAGTGTCGGGCCTGCGTGGCAAGACATAAATATAGAGTTAAAATCATCTACGAATAAATATGTTCAGTTAGTAGACTCCCCCCAATTAGATTATATAAGAATAACCAATGGGCATCCATCGGATGAAATAACATTTACTCACGACGAGTCTCCTTTTTTTCCATCTGTTATAAGGTCGGCTCACGAACTTCATATGAGGACAGAAGGCAGAATAGACTTAAATTCTACCGGATCTGATATAGAGCTTTTTGTAGCGGATAACGGAAAAAACATAGAGTTAACCAATCACGCAGGGGGGATGTACAAGGAGGGTTTTAGCGCGACAGCTTCTCGTATCCCATCAACAGTATCCGCAACAACCCCAGAGTTACAGCCTATATGGGATAAAACGTACACTGAGGGGCAAATCGGGGAGGAGACCTACGGGTGTATAATAATACAAACTGACACAAGAAACATAGTTATAAATGGATATGCCCATGATTCTGTAGTAAGAATACATGCCCCCGGAGATAATTCCAAGGTAATAGTTGATACTAATGGCTCTGTATTCGTTAAAGCTAAAAGACAGATAAAGCTAGAGAGTGCTGACGAAGTGTTTATAGAGGCCCCAACAGTAAGGATAGAATCGACAAATACCTATATAAATGGTACAAGTAGCGTAAGGATAAACTGATATGAGCTTTGACATAATGAAAGCCGCCAAGGGCATATCCAGCGGACAAAACCTAGTAGATGTAATAGGGACTCAGTTTGGGGTCCCCTCATGCGCGTTAAATTTTGCTAAGGATCTACTAAGCCGCCTACCATCCCCATTCTTGGTTAGTCTTAACAATTCAATTAAGGAAGGAAAAAGAAAAGCTAGAGAGGTTATGACTGGTATAACAAGAAAGCTTTTTTTGGATTCTGGAATTATTGAGTTAGATACTAGAACCGGTAGATTAAAATTTGCGAATAACGTATCAGACGCAGAGGCTGGGCAGTCTATGCTCGACGCTCTTAACGATCTGGGTGTCATAGGGGAAGCGGTTGGGTTTGCCGCCGAGGCCTTAAGGATAGGTGGGGCACTAGCCCAACAATACCAAGATATAGTTGATTGTATTAATCAGCTAAAGAATATGGGGTCACATAAGAGGGGTGGCGCAGGTAGAAGAAGATCAGCTAAACGGCATTATGATTTGAATAAGGGGAGAATGGAAAATGCTTCCGCATTTATAGAAAAAGCTGATAAGGTTATAGGGGATATAGATGATATTCTTACCGATAGAATAAACGGTGTTGTTGGGGAACCAAAACTTAACGGTGATTTCATTTTTCCAAGTGGTGATTTTAGCGGTGTTTCGTTTAAGGATGCGCTTAGAGGCTCAGGTTATGCCTTTGAGTCAGCGGCATCAGCCGTTCCCCCAAATAAAGATGATATATTTTATATAACTAATATACCCTCTCCAGTAGCTAAAACCGGATACTTTCTTAGGGATGCGAAAGGAATCTATTATGATTCAACTAGCGGTGGGATATACCTAGATGGGTTGTTACAAGACGTTAGGTCCTGTGGATTACTGAATAATGAATATAAGTGGCTTTTATCTTTCAATCCTGATTGTGGTGGGAAGGGAAAGCAAGTAACATTATCTGATTTTAACGCCTTCGCTAATACTATTTTAGATATAGATAGCGATAACACCCTTATAGATAATGAGAATATGGTCGCATTTTATCAAAAGGACGCTTTCCTTCAAAACATAGAAAACCAAAGAAATAAACAAGTAGTAAATATTAAGAAGGTTATAGATTCAACGGTAGACGAGGCTATAAAATATAACGAAAAGAGAAATCTCCTTAGCGTTATAGCAACTTATGATAAGAAAATAAATAAGAGAAAGAGGCAGATTTTATTGGCTGTTATTTTTGGAAAAAAGAGAAACGCCAATGGTTCTTTTTCTCCTTATGTACCGGGCGAAATACCTGTTAATGACTTCTCTTATTTAGATAACTCACCAGTATCAGTAACGTTTAAAAACCAAAAGGGTATTGTGTTCACTGCTGGGGAAGTAGATGGGTTGGTGCTGCCTGTAGTCCCGACATTCTCATCTGAAGATAAAGTAGCCGAGAAGATGATGTTAGAAAGCCTCCTCATACCAATGATAGGGAAGGGCGACATAATATATACGTCCGAAGTACTTAGTGGCGTACACGTTCAGTCTTTAACAGACACGGTAGTTACGGATAAGCTTTTTGCTTTATACAACTTTTTAGATTCTGATATCTCACTCCCCGACAGTGGGAAGTACCTAGTGACCAATAATGCAGGGCCGGACGCCGGTAAAAACGCCGCTCAGTTGTTAGGATCTAAACAAGATGTAGTGTTTGCTTCTGGTATAGGAATACCGTTCCTCTCTGGGATATGCGGCTTGTTTAAAGATGAGTACCCGGCAATACTAACGGATTTCTACGCTAGCATACCCGATAAACTATACGCCCCCAGTAAACCTAAAGGGGCGGTAATACTACCAAACTCGCCTGAATATAACGGTTTACTATATAAAGAATCTGGGTTCTCGTTTGATTGTTGGTTATACATGCCAAACCTAAATACTTGGCCATCCGACCAGTTCCATAAGGTTTTATTGGCGAATGAAAATTTTGGGTCTGAGATAGTTAATGATGTCGGTGGTATGGTTTCTATTGCTAATTTAGATGAAACCCTTAATGGTCTTATGATCGGATTTACTAGGGATGTAAGAATAACTACGGGAGCTGGTGCTACAAATAGCAACTCCATAAATACTTGGGATTTGGGGGTGTTCTACATAGCCCCAACAGTAGGTGTTAACTCAAGCTCTATAGCCTTTATGGCAAATAATAACCTAGGAAACGATTGCCTATTCGGGGTAGGTGGTGGAGGCGCTGTCGGCCTAACTATAGGCAAAGACTCTTTCTCTTCTGTATCTAGCGATTTCTGCCACTTAGTTATAACAGGAGACCCGATGGCGGATAATGGTAATGGTAGAGTTTCGGTTTATTTAGATTCTGTAACTGTTGAGTCTGGGAAGACGTATAAAGAAGTTTTCGGTAGGAGAGGTATACCAAATATACCTTCTAGGCTTGGGGTAAGCAGCTTCGAATATGACAAGCTGTTTCGAGATGATCTACCAGAGTTTCCAATATCATACATACCATCTTCTGTAGGGTGGACTAATTTCTGGATGTGGGATGGGCCAAATGGCAATCTATTTACCCCTTGGGTTATAGGGGGTGGTTATACCGACGGATTTAACCTAGCCGGGGTAGACTCCGGTAACTTTATGGGTCAGTGGGGGGGGAGATCTAGTGGCCTAGGTGGGAATGTTGGAAGTGTTAAATTTTATGAAAAACCCCTAAATAAGGATGAGGTAAAGAACAACTTCGATTCACAGAAGGCGTTCTTTAAGAATATAGTAACATAAAATGGCAGAAACACCCAGCAACACCAGTATTTATGGTTATTTACCTTCCCCCCAAGTAAAGGATGAAGTTGCCGCAAAGGCCATACCTATTTATGGGATTAATTTTCCCGTAAGAAAGTTTAGCCGCGATTTACATGGTAGGAAAAGGAATAATAAGTTATTCTCAAAGGTAACAGGGATAGAACTTACCCGGAATAACCTCATTCAATTTTTGAATACTGAGAAAGGGGAGAGGGTGATGCGCCCAAATTTTGGGACAGACTTAAATAAATATCTATTCGAGCAGATGGATAAGGTCTTATTTAATCTCCTAACACAAGATATACATACACAAATAAAGAGTTATTTTCCTTGGCTAGAAGTAAAGGAGTTTAGGGTCGTTGTAAATGATAAGTTTTCTGATGTACAATCAATTTCCGCTAACATCACAATAAAAGACCCTATTTGGGGTATTGACACTTTTGACACAAAAATAAGTAAATAATGAGCATAGTAACTGTAAATGTAGTTAAGTTCCCTGACTTGCCGGACGACAAAAAGGATACAACCATAGATTATTCTGTTTATGATTTTTATTCTCATAGAGCTAGGCTAATTGAGTATATTAAAGTAGCCTACCCAAACGACTACAGTTTCTTTAGCGAGTCCGATTTAGGGATGATGTTTTTGGAGTTAGTGTCATATATGGGTGCAGTTATATCTCATAAGTCTGACATGCTAGCAAATGAATCCTTTCTTAAGACAGTAAAAACTAGGTCAAATCTCTCCAAGCTATTAGAATTAATAGGCAAAAAAGTTAAAGGGCAAACATCTGCTATAGGTTCCGCAAAGATAACGTTTGATACCGAGGTTTCAGTAGGGACTAGGAACACCTACATCCCATCGGATAGAAGGTCAGTTTCTGTTACATCTGACTTGGATGGCGGGTCAGTAACATATACTTTATACGAGTTAGAGGATAATAACACAGTAAAGAATTTGAGTGTATCTGATAATAATGTTAACTTGGATGTATATCTACCATCTGGTACATCCAAGGTGTTTTCTGGGCTTGTTCTTCTTGAGGGTACTTTGGTTGTTGATTCAGGGGTATTTTCCACGAATGACTCAAGCAAGGTTGTATCCCTTTCAAATAATTTGGTTATTGAAGATAGTGTAGGGGTTTTTGTTAAGAACATCGCCGTACCTGCCGAAACAGGAGAATATAAAAGGGTGGAGAAACTGTTCTTCGCTAGCGGAGGTACAGACAAGGTATTCTCTCTAGAGTTAGATGATTCAGATAAGGCATCGGTAGTATTCGGAGATAATTTATTTGGTATTAACCCGTCCATCAATGCCGAATACACAATAGTATACAGAGTAGGCGGAGGGGAGAGGGGTAATAAGGCTAAAGAGGCGTTGAATGTGCCTATAATAGCAAGGTCAGGTGCCTCGATATATAATGGCATTTTGGAAAACTATTCCCCTATAGTAGGTGGATTAAACGTGGAAACGATGTCTCATGCCAAAAGGTACCATGGATCTGACTTCGCAAGGCAAAATAGAGTTGTTACTTTAAACGATTATATTGTTTTTGCAAACGAATATAAAACCCTTAAGGCCACCGCGTCAGCTAGGAAGGCGTTCAGCTCGGCGAATATAATTGACATATTCGTATTAAGCAAAACATCAAGTCTACAATTAGCCAGAGCTAACCCTAACGACAAGAAGGGTTTGTTGGAAGAATTAGACAAATATAAACTTATAACCGATCAGCCCGTTATATGTGATGGTCTTATCAGGACCTTAGACTTGGATATAACTATAAATATAGATAAAGAGAGTTCCTTTAAAAAGGACAGCATAAAGTTGGCAGTAGCTAATAACATTGAGGGTTTTTTCAGTGTTGACCGATTCGAATTCGGTAAATCTTTCGTTATAGGAGATCTAAATAAAATAATATACAAGACAGATGGGGTTAGGTTTTCCACCATAAACAACATAAAAGAAGATGTTAAAGTAGACTTCAACGAGATTATACAGTTAAACAACTATAAGATTAATGTGGTTGAGTTGTAATGGCGATATATAGAGAAAATAACAACGAGAATACAAGCAACAATATTACTATAAGTAATATTGGCGGTAGAGGTAGAAAGGCACCACAAAAGTTTTTCAAAGAAAATTATATCAAAGCAGTCGAGATAATAACACCGAGCCAATATACCTCCTATAACGAACAGGATTCCACTGGGTGGATACGCCCAACAGAGCAGCTAATAAACCTTCTTCTTTCCGTAGGGAGTAATATTGGCACGTTGTTTCCTATTTCAAGTATATTATCTGACCAGATTTTAGATAACGTATCAAATATTTCTGGATTTCCTAAGCTTTTGGTTAAACAGAATAACCTAACACATATAAACCCAACAGATTTTAACGAGAAAATACTCCACCCTCTAGGTAGGTCATTTAGTGATTTTGCCAAGCCAGAGGACTTTTATGGATACCTTACTTCGGGGTTTCTTTCGAGCATAAAATGCATTGAGGGTACCGCTGGAGACATAACCCTACCTGCGGAGTTTTCTGCATTTGGGGTTGGAAATGTCGATAGACATAGGTACCTATCTAGGTACCTATCTTGGGTTTATTTCTTGAATAGGAAGGATAAGTACGCGGGTAGTGTTCCTTCGGCTTATATTAATAAGCTAGCTGCGGTAATGACTGATAAGTTTACGAACAATAAACCAATAATTTTAGTTGACTGTGTTAAATTATTTGTAGAGAGCTTATACACTACCCAAGCAACCTCATCCCTTTTTACAGGCTCCTTAACTCATACCGCTGTTTCCGCCGATGACATTAATAGGTTGGATACTTTATGTGATATTGTTTTTTCGCCACTATTTCTAGATTCAAATGATACCAAGGTGAAAACCTCATTCGAAAACCTTAAGATTTCTCCAACGTTTAGGTATACAGAAAAGGTAAGTGATAATCCGTTCGCAAGATTGTTGGATGCGGTATCATTCTCAATAGCCGACACGACTAATAGGGCTACCGAGCTTGAAACTCTAACAAATATAGATCTATGCCCAGATCAATTCCTGCCGTACTTAGCAGATCTTATTGGGTGGAAACTATTAGGTTATAACCCTAATAATTGGAGGCTACAACTAAAGAATGCAGTAGAAGTACAGAAATCAAGAGGGACTAAAAAGAGCATTCAGCTTATGCTGGACATGCTATTCGGGCAGGGAGCAATAATACATTCTAATGATATCAAAGAGTTATGGGAATCTTATGTCCCGCATTTACTGCTTTTTGCTATAGCCACGGACTCCTCTTTATTTAGAGATGGGTTTGCTTCATTCACCCCACAAGTAGCACAGGGGTTAGGTGTTGTTGGTTACAGTTCGTCTAGCTTAGAAGATAATATACGATCTTGTGTAGATAGAATTTTACACGAATTAGTTTTGGAAGAGCCGGATAATTTTAAGACCTTTGGTTCTGGGAAATTTCCACGCCCATATTTCCGCTCAACTACAAACACTTCGTCTGTTTGGAATGGTGATTGGCACTTTATTAGTGGTACTTATTATACTGGAGGGTCCCACGACTTTACTTCCGTAGAGTTGGTATTACAGAATGACCCCGCTAATTTATTCAGATATAGAGGCAAGGTAACTTCTATACCACCATTTGAGGAGTACGGCTACTATTCCTTTGTTGGTATAAACTCAAATTTGGCTTATGCTATAAAGTTTAAACTTAAATGCTTTGGTGTTTCTGACGGGGTGGCTGGAGCGGTGGCTCAGTATCTTCTGGATAACGCGGTTAATAACTTTGAATTATCTTCCATGAACCAAGGGTTTCTGGTTTTTACTAAAGACCAGACAATCCCCCCTAACTATGACGCTATAGTAACCAACTCAACTCATCAAACCAAGCTTGATAGGCTTAAATACTTAACACTTTGGAGTGGTAAGTCTTCTCATTTTAGTTTGGTTATTGATTCCGCCCTAATAGACTTCACCAAGAAGTTTTATAATGCAAGTTCTATTTATGGGATAAGGGAAATATCAAATATATTAAAGGATAACGTTCCCGCGCACGCGATCCCTAAATTATCTTTGTATTCAAACAATAGTGATTCTGTAGATGGTATGTCTTTAGGTTCCTTTGTAGAGTTATCAGAGAAGGTGTATGACCCTTTCATTGGTAGCGCCGGATTGGCTCATGGGTACCAAGTATCGTCTTGGAACATCGCCGAACCCACCGGCATAACTAGGGCGGCATTACTCACCAATACTAGCAGCATATTTAGTGGGGCTGTATCAGTATTACCTAGAAATCTCTTAAGGAGAAGAGATAAGAGAAATTTTCTTCCTCGTGGTGGGTATATGAATAGGGCCGGGATGGATGGGTCTATAAGAAACCCCTCTGGGTCAGGGTATGCTTTGTATACTTCTGCTGCACCAACACTAGGTTATATCTCCGCTAAGAATAAATTCGTTCCTGTACCTCTAAAGCAGGGGTTAACCTACCCAATGACAAAATTATTGGATAGGGAAAGTATACACCCAGTATGGTCTAGATGTGAAGATTTAGATTCTTCTAGCATATTTAACTTAAGCGGTATTAGTGTATATACGAGTTCTACCTACCCGGTCAGGGGCCTTAATATAGGCGATGTATCAGCTAACTACCTGTTGAAGACTAGAGATGATATAGATCCCATCTTAGCTTTAGAACACAAAGTAGGGTATTACGACAAGATATTACATGGGTATTACCTATTATCATCCTATTGGCAGGACGGCTCGGCCCATAGCACATCGGCCACGTTCCCGGTAGAGCTGGGGATAGAACCTATCACGGTCAGTAGCTGGTTTTCTCTTGGGGATGATTATGATGTTATTAGATCCCTAGCTAACTACTTGGATTACTTAGACTGCTCTAGCGTTTCAATGAGCAAATATGATGAGTTCGCTTTCGGTAGAAAGTTTATACAATTATTTGGTGTTTATAATAATTCATATTCAGGAACACTGTCCGCGTTAAACATAGATGAGTTAGATAATAACGCCAAGTTTAAACCTAGCATTCTTTCTCATGCGTTTGGACCATACATCTATAACGGCAGTTTGTTTGAGGAGGGAGCCAATAGTTCTTCCATAAGCCGCAAAATGGATAGAGAAGAAAAGGATATATCCTATGGGAACGGAGTTGGTGCTTTATCCCCCTTTACGGCCAACACACAAGCTATTAGTTTGGCGGACGGAGCGGTAGGGTACCCTGAGTATTCCAATTCCTCCATTGTTAATGGTATAGGGTTAATAGACACATCGTCTATCCGTGATATTCAATCTTTAAAGAGGGTGTTCTCGGTATTCAAAATCCCCCTTAGTGGGTTAGAGGTGCATAGTAATAAAGTTCCTATTTGGGCTAGAAACGACTTGTTTTTGGACAGCATGGCAATTAAGTACACACGCCCATTTGATAATGGGTTACCCAGAGTAAGAGTAACTATCAATCCAACCGGCGTCGGTAATCATAGGAACTTCCTGCTACCAAACAATGAATATAAACTTAAAATAAGAGCATTAAGTGCTAGCAGGTCAGGCAATGCTATTGGTGGTAACTCGTTATGTGCGTGGATTCACACAAACCCTATAGGGTATCCAAGCCAAGGTGATTCAAACAAAAAGATGTGGTCGTTTTATAGTGGGAAATGGAGAAGCTCTGATTTGGGTTATTTATCTGGGACCGCCGGAATATCTTTGGTGTCTAACCACATATCAATGGCGAGGCAATTTTCTATCGGGTCTGTAAACTCCCTAAACTCCCAACCATTAGTATCAACACAAGTAGTTGCAGAGAGAACGTGCCAATCTTATATACCTGAAGTGATAACAGAAATTTCGGAACCAACACTCCCCGAAATAACAAATGATATGTTTGAGGTTTTAGAATATGATTTTAATACCTTTGATAATACTGGTGATATTTTTTATACTAATAACACGCCAATAAATACAAGCAGCACTGTATATAACATAGATTTGCTATTAAAAAACTCCAATGCTGATAGATTCATCATTATTGATTCTATATGGGTGGAGAATGTTACGTTACAAAATTTAGCTAAGATAAAAACAACCTATGGGGAATACCCGCTTAATAAGATTGAGACTAAAACTTGCTTAGAGTACTTTAATGACCTATCTAAGGGGGGGTTATCAAGAAGCCCATTTTATTCATCAGGTGTTATGATGAGTTCCAACGGGGGACACAGGGCTTCATATAGAACTTCTTATGGGCTGTACGATGCTGCTGCAACCCAAACAGGTAGCGCCGGGCAAACAACCCTCTATAATATAGTGGAATAGTATGATAGGTACAGTAGAAATTTATTCTATAGTTAACGGTAAAGAGGAGCTTATTTCCTCTGATAATAACATTATTGTTACCGGGGCGTCTGAGGTTATAGCCGACATGTTATCATATCCTGTAACTAAAGAGTTGGAGGAGTCCGCAACTTATTCCTCTATTTTAAATACTTCTAATTTTAGTATCGGGGCAGTTTCCTTTGGGAAAGCAGTCGGAACTTATGGTAGTGATGACCCTTTAGTGGCAGCAGCCCACTACTACACTTCCGCACTTAGCAGTAGTTACTTTGGTGGGGGAAGATTGCATACAGAGCATGTTTCTTCTACTGACTTCGTTAGTAGTTTAACTTTAGCTTCTTCTATTTTAAACTATCGAGTAAATCAAGATGATACTAGACTTGAACCAAACTCCCTAACCATGTATGAGAGGAGTATGGCCTTAAGTGCTATAACATCTTCTATATTGGATTACGGGCACAACAAAAACTACTTAGCTTTAGGTTTATCACCTTCCGGTCTATTTTTGGGGTGCTTCGCTCCATCTGCCGGGTATGATATAGAAATTAGTTCAGTTGGTGGTGGGTTATTTTCTTCTACTGTTGGTGGGGCCGACACATTCAATAAGAACGGTGCAATGGACTTACACGGATTCCTTCAAGTAGTCCCAGATGGACCTATTACTAGCGTCTCTTCGTTTGCGGTAGTTAAAAATGTTAACTCTACGGGAGGTGTAATTACTACCTCCGGTGCCGTCACCACGTTCCCGGCTATTTCAGTAGAAATACCAATAAGAATAAATGATTTGAAGTTCTGTCACCTTTATGGGGGTATAACTACTTTAGGTTTATGGGCATTAGATTTAAAATCCTCCCTAGCGTCCAGTACTGCCCCATTTACTTGGATAAATACGGAAACTAAAGTTACCCCAAGAAAATTTAAGCTGTTTGCAAAGAAGAGTCTTACAAAAAACTTATTATTTATAAAGGATTTTAATAGTGGGGCTGACTCTGGGTTCTTAGCGTTTAATGGTTTGATTATTCGTTGGAGCATAAATTTAAATGCTGGTAGGTACTGGGGGTGATATGAGGGGCGTAGTTAAAGTATATCAGGTTTTAGACGGGAAGAAGACCCTCCTGTTTCAGGAGGATAATACGCTTACCTTTGGGTTTAAGAACCAAATCATATCCTTGATGACTGATGATATTATCTTAAATGTTGGGGATTACTATAAGATAAGCTATTTCCAGTTAGGTGGATCTACTGTAGGTGATGGAACGGCTAGCACATCATCCAATATCTATACTTTATCCGCCCCATTTGATATAGCGTCTTACGGGGATAGCACATCATTCCCTACCGTGTCTCTTCATAACTTGCAGTTCTCGTCTGGAAATCTAGGCGAAGTACCTGAATCGGGGTTTGATGGTATAAACATAAGTGCTGGGGAAAGCTTATTTGTTCCAATAAATAACAGAAATAGAACAAAAATTTATACTGCAAGTTTGGATTACAGGATAAAACTAACAAAGACTGATTGTGTTGGTAGGACAATAAGAGAGGCTGCTCTATTTATAAAAAATCCATATAATTATACCAATGATGTTCCTATGATGGCGGCCTATAAGAGGTTTCCATCTGGTATTATTAAATCCGCAAATAATGAACTTATTATTGATTGGTCTATCATGCTTTATGACATAAAAGTTATAGACACGTCTTATACGGACGCATATGCTGGACATGTTAAATCACTGGGGTTTGATGGTATAGAGGTAACACCTATTGAGGACCCGTGCACGGCGGCAACTTTCTGGGGATGGCCTTGTTTAGGTCAGTATTCAATACCCGGTCTTATCCCCGGAGCACTAACGGTGCCTATGGGAGGCTACCTAGGCCCAGCAGGCGGGGGAACACCACCTGCGTATCTAATACCCGGACAAACTTATTGCTTTTGGACACCACCCTTTGCAAATGCAACAACACCCGTCTCTGGTGAAATTAGATTTCAGTGGAAGTACCTCGGTTATGGTTATTGGATTTACTTGGGCTATAATAACATACCATATCAAGGCCCCGGTGGTGGTGGGTCTTTTTGATAAATAAATAGAATAAACTATATATCCTATGATGAACACAGAAATATTACAAGCCTCAGGAAATCTTGAAATAGTTAAGATTTATAGTAATGGTACAGAGGAGTTGGTCTTCTCGGACCATAATATAATCACTTCAGGCTTTGGGGTTAATTTAGGTCTTATGTTTGCTGGATCGGGTTCGGATAACGTTAGAGATCATCAAATTAGGTGGTTTATTATTGGCAGCGGCACAAATAACCCGGTAACAGCAAACATAAACAGTCTTTCCGCTAATAGCCCAATGCCAGAGAACGTCCCTTTTACCCTAAGGTACTTAACTGACAGTACGGGTGGTTTATTAGGATCACAGGTAAGTATGTGTCCTATACCAAATTCTTCAATAAAGAGGACAGGTAAAACCTCTGTAACCTATTACCTATTATTACCTAATAGGGAATCTAATGGGGCAAGCCAAGAGATCTCCGAGGTAGGACTTTGTGTTGATAAACCGTATAAGAAGTTTGGTATAACAGACAGGACTTTGTTAGTAGCCTACAGAACATTCCCTACCATATCAAAAACTAATGATTTTAGTTTGTTATTTAAGTGGACAATAAGCGTGTAATATGCCATTTGATAGTAATAATTATTTAAATGTTAGTGATAACTACCTCCCAAACACGAGTTGGCCTAATAACGTTTTCCATTTTGGTCCATCCGGCTTTTATGATTTTGAGATGGACAATGAGCCTATCTTTGATTTAGAGGATAGAACAAATTATCTGTATAACATGTTAGGCGGATCTATACCTGTAAATGGGGTAATTTTAGTTGTATCCTCTACTATCCCATCTCAACCTACAAACGGTCTTAGATATTTCAATACCATCCAAGGGGCTATAGACGCATTACCACAATATATAGATGAACCTGTAATGATTGAGGTAGCTGTTCCGGGTGCGCTTGGTAATCTTAAGTTAAAGGACTTGTCTTTCGGCCCCAAAGGTGGGTTGGAAATAATAAATAGATACTTTAGCAAGGCATTCCAGTTTTCAGGAGCATCGTTTACCCAAAGCAACTCTCTTAACGTGATAGATTCTAACTCTATTTGGTTGTCATCTATAGATATAACAAATACTATAAATAATACAGTACTAAAGCATGGTGGTAATACAATCCAAGTAAACTCTGGGTGGGATGTATCCGCTAATATAAGATCTATAGCTGTATTACCTGAGGTAACAACATTTAATAATGGTTTAGCTAAAACAAATAGATATTTCTTTGTTAATACTGGGGAAGATACGGATTTTACTCCGGGGGATAACAAATATAAGTTACACAGTAATGTTGCGAATGGGACCTCTTGGTATCACCCAAACTATACAACATTAGGCACCCCCTCAACGACAAACCACAGGTATATGCTTAACGAAGGAAGTACTGCACCGCCTATGGTAGGTCTAACATATGCTAACTACTTATCTGGGGTTGAAATCTTGGATTGTGGTGGCCCTATTTACTTTAGGGGATTTTTTATAGATGGAAATGATAGTTTAGCAACTACACCAACAAAATTCACTAGTAACATAGGATTAAAGATCAATAACTGTAGTAACTTAATAATAGAAAACTGTACTATAGCAAGATTTGAGACGGGAGGATGTAAGGTAGTAAATTCCGATGTTATATTTAGTAAGGGGTTTATATCGGCTTTTAACTTCCTAAGTATTGCTGGCCCTTATCTTTCTAGTAATGAATCTTACGGATTATACTTGGATAACTCTAATGTTGTATTTAGTGCTATAAATAATAACCTGTATAAACCTGCGGACTGCCCATTTATTTTAGCATACAATGAGCATGGTATTAAGGCATACAACTCAAAAATCGTTACTAACCATTTCCCAACATGGGTATCAGAAAATAAAGACGTAGTTTCCCTCCAGATATGCAATAACTTCGATATTGGTTTAGAGATGCACGATTCTCTCGTTGACATTAATGGAAGGCTGGCTTTATTTTTAAATAAAATAGGTTTAAAGGCAATGAATAGTGAGTTACATTTAGCTGACTTCACAATAGATAATAACACTTTATTTGGCGTAAGTATGTTTGATAGTAACTTAGAATATAACAGACACTTTCAAAACTTCTTGGTTTCAGGGGCGGATAAATATTGGGCTAGGGCGCAGTTTAACATTGAGCATAATGGTCAAAATATTCACCTTGTAAGATCCACCTTTATCTATGAGGATGGATTCCCACACGATACAGTTCTTTCAAATGAGGTTGCTGAAAAAATAGGAATAACTAGAGTAGGTAAAAACTCAATATCCGACGGGAAAAACATTGTCCCTTCAGTTTTTATTGAGGGTGGATCTACGCTTAAACTTGCAAATGTTCAAGCAGCAACCAAAGGATTTACTTACGCTGGAACAGGAATTATCACTCCCGAGCCTTACTTTGATACTTTAAATGGTATAGATTTTACTGCATCATCTACTGTAGATGGGGCGTTATTTAAAGTGGATACTGGAAGTACTTTAGAATTGCATGGAACAAAAAATACAAATGGTAGGACAACTTTGCTCGGTCCATCTAGTAGAGAAAAGCAAAGGAAGATTTCAGCAATTAGTGCAAGCAACGGGTCTACTGTTAGGATTTCTGGTCCAACTACTATAGCTCAAGTAGGTGTAGGTATTCATGTAAACAATGGGTCTACCCTTGAGATCTCGCCTCATCGCTTTAATGGGGTTACTGATAGAACATACATGTTCGCAACGACACCCGCAGCGTTATGTTCTGGTAACCACACCGAAGTTGAAATACATTCTACTAAGAGTGGAATATTCGCAGATAATTCGTCTAATGTTCTTTTAAAGGATTTGGGGGATTACCACTCCTTCTGGGGTAATGACGCATCTAGCTTTACATACAACAAAGATGATGTTCTTTCGTTGTCTGCCTCTACGTCGGCTGGAGGTATTAGGTTCTTCGCTAATACACCCGGGACTAGCGTAAACCCATCATCGGTATTCTCAGTTAGCGCGGCATACACCTTTGAGGGCGGTTTTACTTATAGTGGGGCGGATCATTCTTCTTTAAAGGGTGATAATGATAAAGATCAGTATTTAGGGTTCTCAAGAGGAGGTATGTGCGTTGTAGCTCAGAGAGGAAGTAATGTTATAGTTAAAAATGTTCACTTCCCCGCTAATCACTATAACCCCAGTGCAGTAATACTAGATGAAAATGCTGGTATGAATTGTGGTATGCTTTATGGTTGGGCTATAGATCAAGACTCCACGTTAAACGCATCATACTGCTCAGTGAAGGGTACGATGCCTGTGTCTGCCGGTAATAATTACCATGGGCCAAAAATGCTTTATTCAGGCACTTGTGGTAATGGGTATCTATCTGGCGCGCCATCGGCAACCCCTGATTCCTATGAGATAAGTATACTTGATTCGTTTGGCGGGGCTATGACTGTATATGTTCCCTCTTTAGCGTTAAACAAATATATAGGCGATGGTGTTTCGGGAGTTCAATCGAACAAAGGTCCGTTTAGATTATTCTTTACCCCAACAGGTAAGGCTAAGTTCCTTGGATACGCATTCGACTCAAACGGTATTCTAGGTCCTGCCACACACGCAACTAATTTTACAGCCTCGGGTGTTTGGTACGGTGAACCTTATCAGATTCTAGCTCAAGGGTATAACCCACCAATAGATTTAAGTTCCACTTATGCCCCTAGCATGTCAGGGACTTTCCCTGATATTGGTAGTAGTGGGTTATTTGCTTATGTTAAAGATTATATATCCCCCACTTATAGAGATAGAATAGTGTTTGATGAATCCGCTATGGACACCTTTGCTAACGCTAGGAATGCTCTTACCGGGAAATCAAATAGATTACCACTAATAACTATGGTTTCTAATAGGAATAATCCTGTAGGGGAGGGTGGGTCCCCAGACCATGGGGATGGTTTAATATCGTTGGTTAATTTGGATCTTGATAAGGACGTATGATAAATGCCAAACAATTATAAATTTACATCACCTATAAGGTATTTTAAAGCTAACGACCCTTACTACTATGAGGTCGATAATATCCCACTTCGCCAGCTAGAAGAAAACATTCTTCACCTTAAGAATAGTATTGAAACAACAATAGGTGGGTCTAGCCCCAATAAAGGTACAATAAATTTATCTGACATTAAAGACTTAAAGGCCTTCCACAGAGAAGGTAGAACTATAGCGGTTAATCCCGGGAAGTTCATAGCACGAGTAAACTCCCTAAACAAAGCCAGAGCAAAAATCTTTTCTAAGGTACAACTAAATAACGGACAATACCTAGAGACTATCTTAGCTTCTGTTTATAACGATATATTTAATTCGGTTATTGGTGCTGCTGGGTTCTCCCCTTTGGGTTTTAATGGATTAGAGACAATGAATGGTTTCTATCTCCATGCTGGCGGAGAACCAATGCAGTTTGATTCTACGTCTCCTGACGGTGTACCTAAGTATGCCGGGGTTACTAGCGTTGCTCAGTATTCAAACAAGATTGGATTTCCTATTCTAAATGGTCATGGAATAAGTAATCTTTTGGCGATAAATGCAAACCCAGTAGATAAATTTAATTTAGCGGAACTTAATCGAAATTTTGTTCAGCAGTGGGGTGGTGTATTTAGAACTTCTTTGGTGTCAGTTGATTCAGAGCTATCAATAGAGATCCCGGTAATAGCAGAAAACGAGTTGTTTGTCAGGGAAATAGATGGCACCTCCACTAACCACGCTGTCTCCCAAAGAATAGACCTATTAGTTATTTACACTGTCCCAGTAGACAGCACGGAAACAACTATTGTAGATTACTCAGATACAGCAGTGACACCAGCAGCCGGATCACCAGCTCAAATAACTCCTATAGCCAAAACCATATTGTCACCACAGCTAGGAATAGTAAGGGGGGCAGGTATAGGCTTAAGAAAGACTAGCCCCGGCGCAAACGAAGTTGCGCCATTTATTGTTGATAATGTAGTATCCCCCGGAAAGCCTAAAATTTTGGCTGTTAAAGCCGACAAAGGGGATAACATTATAGCGCAAGCTTCATTAGTTGGAGTAAAAGTAGGGGGTACAACTGTAAGAGGATCATTCCCATCACCAGATGATCTGCTTAATTTAGCTCCGGCTCTAGTTGCTAGTGCATTAGAGTTTTTCCCGGGGCAGGATGGGTTCCAGAACTATATACCGAATATAGGGCAGACAGTCCTGCCAATAGCTTATGTTGTAGTCAATAACGACGAGAGTACCTTAACACAAACTAATATCGTTGACATAAGACCTTTCTTCAGAACTACTGAGCTTACTTACAATGAGCGCGCGGGTATAGCCGCTGCGTCCCCGCCTCTTTCATTTGCAAACCCTGTAGCAAGTAAATGGGATATAGATAAAATAAAAGAAGAAGTTATAGCATCTATAGGTGAGGTTACCAGATATTATCCACTTATGGCCCCCAAAAGGTTATTTTTCTACAGCACGAATAACGCAGTATCAGGGTACCCTGCATTTGTTTCAGATAATAGAACTTTGAATACATTAGCAGAAAATATACCTCTTTTCGGGGAGGTAGATATACCTACCCTAGCTTCTTTTTTAAATATACCTGATTTGATTGGGGCTAAAACAATATCTATAGAAACAGTAATGCACACCAAAGGTAATTATGACGTACTTAGAGCTGCATTTACCTTATTCCTTGCTGGTCCTATACCAAATACAGGAGGTGTTCCCGGCAACATAACAAAAATGTTTGTTGGTTGTGCTGGTGGAGGATGGGAGCACGAAAATGGTAACGAGTTTATAGATTCTGGGAATATAGTATTACCTATACTGGATAATAAGTTTTGTTACGCCTTTATCAATACATCACAGTGGTTTTTAACTAGTAATATGTCGTTTTCAAATAATGACCGTATAGCTTATGTTGAGAGTAAAATCACCGGATACACTAAATAAATTAAATGGGCTTAAATACTCCACCTAGTTGTAAGCCGTGCCCCCCGGTAGTACATCCTTGCTGCTTTGATGGAAGCTCTATATGTTCAGACAACGCGGTAGATAATTTCCCAGACCCGTTTAGTTGCGTATATGAAGGGTTACCGGATAACGACCATATTTTTGGACTTAAAATGGTAGAGGTTTATTGCCCGGCATCAAAGGGTTCAGACATATACTCACTATCTTCAGGGCCTAAGTACGAGAATCGCCAGCTATATAACCTAGATCATAATCTATTTAATACGAGGTCTTACTTTCAAAGTAACCAAAATACATATAATAATAAGCACAGGGAAATACTAAGTGATAACATAAGGTTTTACACTAATAACGTTATTAATTATGAGAGTAGCACTCCATACAATATAAAGGATTTGTACCAAAGTCTTAATAAGAGGCGGTACTTTTTAGAACAACTAAACCTAGGTGTACAGCAAAAAATAAACCTTATAAAGGAAAGAAACTCAAGCGGAAAAAACCTTTATAAGAAGATAATAACAACAGTGTTTGAATCGTTTATGACTAAAGAGTACACCTCTAAAGTTTTAGATGCTATAAACTTAATAAATAACTCCTCTATGTCGGCCCCATCATTTGAGGAGCAAAAATCAACACCTATAACCCAATTGAGGTTTCCATTACACCCAAAAAAATTAGGGGCCGTAGGAAACGCAGTAGGAAACCGATACGCCCAAAGAGAGCTTCAGCTTTTGGATCTAATACCTGAGGATATAAACTTAAGGTTAAAGGTTCATACTAAAGATGGTTGTTCAGCAAGAATAAAGATTCAGAACGATAAATCATTAAAGGTTTACAGGGTTAGCCCTAACCCACCAATAGTAGTAGAGAAGGTAAGCACTCAAAATGAGTTTCTTACTGTGTTTCCCTTCTATTCCGATTGTAGGGGGGCATACATGTTTACGAAAAATAAGTGCTGTACTAAGGGGTGTAGGGTTCATCTATGCGGGGAGAGACAAAACGCTTATGGGTTAGACGAGCTTGATAAGTCTATTATCTTTAGTAATAGCGAATCCACGGCCGCTAAGGAAGCAAAGATAGATTTGTATGTGGAAAGTTCCGGGGCTGGCATATCCAACAACCCCGAGTTTAACACACCCCTAAACACCCAGTTTAAAGAGTGGTATTTCTATGTCCCAGATAAATG